>MDTA01205012.1_pt1 | contig 39794 bp, 43 predicted proteins | sample 811151 | NCBI WGS metagenome assembly MDTA01 (sample SAMN05326648, study PRJNA326480) | marine metagenome | isolation source: seawater | place: Indian Ocean: South | collected 2010
GTCCTACTCTCCCGTATCTTAAGACAAAGTACCATCGGCGCTGAGGAACTTAACTTCCGAGTTCGGAATGGGATCGGGTGTAACCCCCTCGCAAAAATCACCAGGCAAGTTTTTATATTATCTTTAATAAAATATGTAAATACTAAATAATACGTAAAAATTACTGAATTTGGTGGGGAATGTTGGTAACGCTCCAACTACCTCTGCAATGTCAATGCAGCGCTCTACTTTTGAGCTAATCCCCCCATAATTTTTTTGTTTTTTTTATTTTCCTTTAAATATAATCATCAAAAAAACTAAATTAGATTATATAATATTTATATTCAAATGAAAAAACCTTTGGTCTCAATTTTGATGACGATTTATAATCATGAGAGTTTTCTCAATAAGTCGATAAAAAGTGTAATTAACCAAACTTTCAAAAATTGGGAGTTAATTGCGATAGATAATGGTTCTGAAGACAAATCTAGTGATGTTCTTCAAAAAATTAGCGATAAAAGGATAAAAAAAAAATACTTAAAAAAAAATATTGGTCGAACTAATTGTCTAAATTATGGTCTTAAATTTTGTAAAGGAAAATATATTGCAATATTAGATTCTGATGATTTAGCAAGAAAGAATAGAATAACTTTCCAGATAAATAGAATGAAAAAGAATACAAATCTTTGGTTAACTTCTTCAAGTTATACAAAAATAGATGATAGAGGAAGAAATTTAAGTAAAGTCCTTATTAAAGAAAATTTAAAAAAGAATCCAAGAAAAATTTTATATAATAATATAATAGCCCATTCGACTGTATTGTTTAAAAAAAAGCTTTTAGAAAAAATTGGAAAATATCCTAATAAATTTCAATATGCTCAAGACTATGCGTTTTATTTAAAAGCCTTTAAAAATTATAGTATTGAGATCGTAAAAAACGATCTTGTAAAATTGAGAATGCCACATAAATCCTCTGAAACATTTAGGCAGTCAAAAACTGGTATAATCATTTTAGAAGAGCTCGAATTAGCTCGCTGGGTAATTAAAAATTTTAGGTTATCACTTAGAGAAATGGTAAACATTATATTTGTTTGTTTCAAAAAAGTGATAAAATTAATTAAATTAAAACTTATTTAATCCTAATTCCATTAATAATACTTTTTTTATCGGTTTCACTTTTAGAGTGAATTTTATTCATTAGGTTAGCAACTAATGAATTTTTTGTTTTTGATTTAAATGAAAACCAATAACCAGGTGGGATTTGAATTATTTTGTTATTTTTTTTTCCAATTGAAATTTTAAGTAGTTTTTTAGTCCTTGGGTTGAATATTTGGAAATATACTTCGCCTATTGGAACTATAATAGTACATATATTTTTTTTATGATAGTTCCATCCTTTTGTTTGTTTACTTTTTAGCTCTGAAAAGTATATTTCTCCGAAACCTTGGAAAAGTTTATTTTTTTTATTCAAAAATTTTATTATATTGCCTTTTTTATTTTTAATGATTTTATAATCTTTAAGCTTAATTAATTTTGCTATCTTTTTCATATCTTTTAATTTGATCTAATGTTACTTGTTCTGGTGTTTCCTTTAATTTAAATACTCTGTGATACCATTCCGTAGTTAGCTTTACACTATCCTTAATTTTATAAGTTGGACTCCAATTTAAATATTTTTGAGCTTTCTTAATATTCAGTTGTAAATTTTCTTGTTCATATAATTTATTTTTTTGGACTTTAAATTTTCCAGAGCCCCAAAATTTTATTATATATCTAACTATACTTTTAACGCTTGTTAAAGAATTTGGCGTTGTTCCAAAGTTCCACGCACCAGAGTATTTTTTTGGATTCTGGTATTGTTTTTTAGCTAGAAACAAATATCCTTTAAGTGGCTCTAAAACGTGTTGCCATGGTCTATTAAAGTTTGGATTTCTTATGTGAATTATTTTTTTTTTAAGTAGAGATCTAATGCAGTCAGGTATTAATCTATTTGATGACCAATCCCCACCGCCAATCACATTTCCTGCTCTGCCAGTAGAAAGACCAACTTTTTTCTTATTTTTAAAAAAACTTTCTCTATAAGCTCTTGTCATTATTTCGGTTGAAGATTTTGATGCACTATATGGATCAACTCCTCCTAATAAATCGCTTTCTTTAAAACCTTTTGAAGAATTATTGCTTTCATAGCATTTATCTGAAGTTACAATTACAATCGATTTAACAGATTTTACGTCTCTTGATATATCAACAAGATTTAATGAACCTTTAAAATTTACATCAAAAGTTAGAAAAGGTTTTCTATATGACTCATAAATCAGAGGTTGTGCGGCCAAATGAAAAATAATAGAAGGTTGAATAGTTTTAACAAATTTACTTAATTTTTTATAATTACGTATATCAAATAATTTTACTTTAATTTTTTTATGAAGTTTTAATTTATAAAAAAAGTTTTTATTTTGATTTGGATTATAACCAGTTCCATATACTTTAGATCCTAATTTTAAAAGCCATTGTGACAACCAAGCACCTTTAAAACCCGTTACCCCAGTGATTAAAATTTTTTTATTTTTATAAAATTTTTTTAGATTTTTCATTAAATATTTTTCCAAGGAATTTTTCCTGATTTAATAATTTTATTTAAAAGTTCTTTGTCCCTAAGTGTGTCCATACATTGCCAAAATCCATAATGCTTAAAAGCTTTTAATTCACCCATGCTAACTAATTTTTGCAAAGGTTCTTTTTCTAACATTGTTTGATCGTTTTTTATGTATTTAAAGATATCTGAATTAAAAACAAAAAAACCACCATTTATCCAGCCTCTAGTTGCTTGTGGTTTCTCTTTGAATGATTTTACTTTATCTTTTATTAATTCTAGTTCACCAAATCTCACTGGTGGCCTTATAGCAGTTACAGTTGCAATTTTTCCATGTGATTTATGAAATTTAATTAATTTTTTCAAATTTATACTTGAGACTCCATCGCCATAGGTAAGCATAAAAGTTTTTTCATTTAATAAATATTTTTTAAGTTTTAACAATCTACCACCAGTTTTCGTATCCTTCCCAGTATAAATCATATTAATTTCATCTTTGAAATTTTTTTTATAGAAATAGCTTTTAATAAAATTACTTTTATAACCTAATGCTAAAATAAATTTGTTGTAACCAAAATATTTATAAATTCCCATAATGTGGCTCAAAATTGGTTTTTTGCCAATTTGAACCATTGGTTTAGGCTTAACTTTAGTTTCTTCTGATAATCTAGTGCCGTAACCACCGCAAAGAATAACTGTTTTCATAAAATATTTTATATTTTTCTACAAAATAGTATAAGATATTATTTATCACATATATTATAAATTAACATGCAATCAAAATGGAAAATAATTGAAAAGTTTGATACTGATAATCTCCAGAAATATATAATTGAATTAAAATCTAAAAACTACATTTTAAGTGAATGGATTATCGATGTTTTTAAAAATTATAAGTCAGATTTAAAAAAGGATGAATTTCCGATTAATCTTTATAGAATTTTTGTAAAAGATTTAGGTATTTCTAAACCAACAACATTAAAAGAGATTTATAATAAATTAGAAGATATTGGTTTTAAATTAGTTCAACCAGAATTAGTTTTAATATCTAGATTAATATATGATGAACAAAAAACTGGAGAATGGTTAAGATTTGCAACACCTTTTGATTCTCTTGTGGATAGTGATGGAGTACCTCATTTGCCAAAATTAGGTAAAGCTTTAAATAAATATTTTATAGAAACTTACTGGTCTTATCCAGATGCTGTGTTTCATCCGCATAACGAATTTGTTGTGAGAAAAAAGTGATAAATAACCAAATTAAAATTAAAAAATTCAAGATAAGAAATAGGGTAATCGTCGGTCCAATGTGTCAATATTCTGCTCAGAATGGAAAACCATCAAAATGGCATTACAATCATTTAAATAAGCTTTGCAAAACTGGTGCCGGTTTAGTCATGTTAGAGTCGACTGCAGTTAATAAACAGGGAAGAATTTCAAAAAAAGATTTAGTTTTAGAAAACAATATACAAGCAAAATCTTTAAAAAAAATTGTTCTAAATTTAAAAAGAAATAAAGTTAAACTTGGATTACAGATTTCTCACTCTGGTAGAAAAGGTTCAACAAATTTACCTTGGATAAAAAAAGGAGCGCCTTTAAAAAAGAATGAGGGATCCTGGCGGACAATTTCTCCTTCTGAGATCAAAAGAGATAAAAATTGGCCATTACCTAAAGAAATGAGTAAAAAAGAGATTAAAAAAGTACTAAATGATTTTAAAAATACTTCTTTGCTAGCAAATAAAATTGGATTTGATTGCTTAGAAATACACATGGCTCATGGATATCTATTGCATCAATTCTTTTCTCCGATTTCTAATAAGAGAAAGGACTTTTATGGAGGATCGCTTAAGAATAGGTGTAGATATCTTCTTGAAATTTTTAAAACAGTTCGAAAAGTATGGCCAAAAAATAAACTTTTAGGTGCAAGAATAACTGGTTCTGATAATCTTAAAAATGGTAGTAAGATAAAAGATGCGATTTACTTGGCAAAAGAACTTAAAAAATTAGGTTCAGACTATGTTGCTGTAACTAGTGGAGGAATTAAGCCAAAAACTAATCTTAAATTCTTCCCAGGTTATAATCTGAAATTTGCTAGAAAAATTAAAAAACAAGTTAAGATAAAAGTAATCGCTTTGGGTATGTTAAACTCAAAAAGTTTGATTAATAGGGTTTTAAAAGAAAAAGCTGCTGATTTAGTTGCTGTCTCAAGAAGATTTATCAATGAACCAAATTGGCTTAATGAGAGAAAAAAAATAAAAATACCTTCAATTTCTTTAAAAAAAATTCCTAATCAGTATTTAAGATGTTTTTAATTAATCTTATATTTTTTTCTCCAGGCTGTTGCATGAGAAGCACCTAACATACAACCGTTAGCATTACACGAGTTGCAAGGACTTGCAGACCTATTTCCTTTTAGCAAATTTTTTCTAAATTTACTAAATGAATTACCGGTCCAAATTTTTAGGACTTCATCTTGCATGATATTACCCATAGCAACTTTTCTTTGCCAATCTTGAGGGCATAAGTAAACATTTCCATTCCAATCAATTAAAAACTGATAGGTGGGATAATAACAAGTTTTATGAAGATTAACGTCAACTTGATTTCCGATTTTTACTGTTCCAGCTCTATTAGTAAGCTTAACACCAAAATCTTTTTCTTCTTTGTACCATCTGTCTCTCAAAATTACAAACTCTTCAGGAACATCTGACTCTTTTATTATTTTTTTAAATTTTTCTATCTGTTCTGGACCATCATACATACTTACTAAAACTCTGTGAGCATTAGCTTTATAGATCTTATTCAAAAGTTTACTAGATAAAGGATCTCCGTTAGTAATTATTTCAACAGAGGAAGCTGAGGAAAGTTTTTCTGTAATGTAGATAATATCTTTGTGTAATAAGGGTTCTCCGTACCCACAAAGTGCTATTGTACCGGAATAATTCATTCTTATTAAATCACTTGTAAGCTTATCAATTAAAACTCTTTCCATTTTGTTGTAAGTATCTGGAGCAACTGAGTCATCTGATTTAGGACAAAAACTACAGGATCTATTACATACATCTATCAGGCTTAACTCTATCCATTTAGGTAAAGGGATCTCATTAATAAATTTTAAGTCTTTTTCAATTATTGTACTTCGTCTTTTAAGGTTTTTTTTGATTGTTTCTTTTGGATCCATAATTTTTATTATCTTTTGTTAGGTTTTAATTCAACAAAATAATCTAAGATTGTTATTATTAATTCGGTTAAATAAATAATTTCTTAAAAAATTTAATTTTTCTTTTTTAATATTTAAATTTTTTTTTTTATTTAAGATGCTTTTGAGTTTTTTTATGAGTTGATCTTCATTTTTAGCATATTTTATATAATTTTTATTTATTTTGATCATTTCAAATATTAACTTATCGTTAATATCTAAAATAGGTACAATCAAACTAATTCCATAGGCTAAAGACTCTATTGTGGCGCTTGTAGGTCCACACGATATAACCAATTTTGCATAAGGAAAATTTTTTTCTAGTGGAGAATAGTTTATATGAATTTTATTATCAATTTTAAAATCTAAAACAATATTTTTAATTGGTAAATGAGGATGAGGTTTGATTATCACCTCCTCTTCTAAAAGATTTTGAGCAATTCTTTGGCACCACTTAATTAGAATATAATCTAGTTGCGCATACCCTGTTAAAATAACTAGAATTTTACTCTTTTTCTTTTGAAGGTCTCTTCTTTGTTTGAAAATATGTTGAAAAGAAAGAGCCGGTCCCTGAATTATTTTAATTGATTTAAAAAACTCTTTTCTTGAATTTGAATAAGCTTTACCAACTAAGATTATTTTTTCTGGTATTACTTTACAATTTTCTTCACTGATTGAAGGATGAGTACACATATATTGTGGATATAAAGTAAAACCTTGATAACCTAAAGTTAAAGATTTTGGATAGAATTTTCTAAAAGCATAATTCCATGCCTTGTCTATTTGTTGGTTTTCAAACCAATTAACAATTTTTTTTATTTTAATCTTTTTAATGCTTAAGTTTTTTACAAAAAAATAATTGAGTTTAGAAATTAATATCGTGTTTACTTGGTTATCGTTCTTTATTTCTTCAAATATAATCTCTGAATAATCAATTTTATCATACTTAGAGTAATTTTTTTTAAGTAAGTTTAAATTTTTGTAATAAATTAAAGAATTAAATAAATCTTTAAAACCTAAAAATTGCTCTTTAAACAAAATATTCTTTTTATGTCTTAATTGATAAATCATCTTTAAAGTTTTAATTATTCCCTTTCCGATTATAAATGTTGGAATGAAATATACATTTTTATCTTTTAAAAATTTTTTTGTAGCTACTGCTTTATAATATCTGTTATTATGAAATTCATTTTCAATTTGAAAAATATCAATTAAGGTGGAGTTTGCTTTTAGCTTTTTCTTTTTAACTATTAAATTGACAAATAAAAGCAATAATATCTGAAATATAATACTTTTAAATAAGTTTTTAAAAAATGAGAAGTTGAAAAAATTTTTTTTAAATTTAATTTCTATATTTGAGTTTTTTTTTTTTAATTGATTTAACAGAATAAAATGACTTTTTGAAGAAACGATTATTTCAAAAGATTTTTTTCTTTTCTGCAACTCAATAAATGTTTTTGTAATACATATATTCTTGTATAAGTCACTCACAAAAGGATTTCTGCTTGCAGGTGTAGATATATGCCAATCTAAATTACCTTTATAATGCATTTCAGAAATTTTACCGATCCATGATGTGAACTTTTTACGGTTTTTTTTAATTTCATTTTCATAAACTTTTTTAATTTCTTCATTAAAATTTAAAGCGTGAGTTCTTGTGTCCCAATTAATTATAGTCATTTTGATCAAGAATTTTAAAAAATTTTTTAAGATTAGGTTTGCTTGTAGTTGTTATATTTAAAAAATTCTCATAAGGTTTTGGGTAGTTGTAATTGACTATAATTTTATTTTTTTTTAATTCATTTCCTAATTTGATAAGTTTCTTTCTATTTTTAAAAAAAACACTAAGTGAATTACCATGTCCTCCATTAATTACTTTATTTCTTTTTCTGAACTCTTGAATAGCAAAATTTCTAGCTTTTATAACCTTCTGAATTCTTGGAAAAATTTTTTTCTTATAATTTTTGAAAACGTTAACTCCTTTATCAATTATATCTGAAGGAAGTTCATGAGATAATCTAAAAGATTCAATTTGTTTAATTGTTTTCTTATTACCAATAGCAAATCCAATTCTTAAACCAGGTAATCCAAAAGTTTTTGATGCTGATTTAATTGCAACAAAATTTTTAAATTTTTTTGTTAAACCAATACAACTTTTTGTCCCTATACCTTGGTAGACCTCATCAATTATTACAAAAACTTTATTTTGATTAGCAAATTTTAAAATTCTTTCTAATTCATTTATTTTCCAATATTTTTCAAAAGGATGTGCAGGATTTACTAATACTAATAAAGATATATTATTTTTTTTTATTTTACTTTTTATCATTTCTGTATTTGTATTTAAGGGATTAAATACATCAATTTTAAAATAGAATTTTTTATAGTCAAAAAGTTTTAAAAATATTTCATACATAAAAAAATTAGGAAAAGTATTTAAAGAATTTCTAATTTTATATCTTTGTTGATGCCAAATAATTGTATCTTTTATAAGTGACTCCGCGCCTAATCCTATCAGGATATTTTCGCTCTTTTTTTTATAGAATTTCGCTATTTCATTAATTAGAACCTCTGCGTCAGGATAGTAATTATTCTTAATAAAAGATTTTTTATTATAATCATGCGCAAATTCTGCTCTGTGTAATCTTATAAATTTTTTTGGATCCTCTGATTTTTTTCTTATTCTTGGAAAAATGACGAATTTAGACATGATTAAATTAAATATGAACTACTTGGAATATTGATTATTCTTTTAAATATTTTTTTAGTTTTAGAAATATTCATTTTTGGGTAAGATTTTAAAAAAGTCAACTCTGGTAATGGCTTCCAAACAGGTCTTAAGCCTATTGATTTTTTTTTGCCTAATTTGATTATGCTATCTCTTAAATATTTTTTTTCTTCTTTTATCAAAATTGTATTAAGCCAATAATTACTTCTTGAGTTCTTAGGCTCTTGTAAAAGTGAAATATCTTTAATTTTTGAAAATTCTTTTAAATAAGCTTTAAAAAGTTTCCTCTTGTTTAATAATAGTTTTCTAAATTTTTCTAGTTGAGCACACCCGATAGCAGCATGTAAATTTGTCATTTTATAATTAAATCCAACCTGATCATGTAAAAGGTCATATTTACTATTTATTTTAGATACAGATATTAAATGTCTAGCTTTTTCAGATAATTTTTTGCTTTTAGTTAAAATCGCTCCACCGCCACCTGTTGTAATTGATTTATTTCCATTAAAACTTAAAATACCACATTCTCCAAAAGTGCCTACATGTTTACCCATAAAAAAACTGCCAATTCCCTCTGCGGCATCCTCTATAATTTTTAAATTATATTTTTTTGAAACAATGCTTAATTGTTTCATATTCACTGGGTGTCCAAATAAATGTGTAGGTACAATCGCTTTTATCATTCTATTAGTCTTTTTATTGATACATCTTCCTTTAACTTTGCGTGTATTATTCATTAAATAATCATCCAATTTTTTTATATCAACTCCTAAGGTTGTTTCTTCTATATCTATAAAGTGGGGTATACCTCCACAATACAAGGTAGCATTAGTGCTAGCTATAAAGTTAAGACTTGGAATTAAAACTTCATCGTTTTTTGATACCCCAGCCAACTTAAGAGCTATATGTAAAGCTGATGTTCCATTTATTGTTGCTATTACATATTTTGACTTAGTAAGTTTTTTTATTTTTTTTTCAAACAAATTAATGTAAGGACCAATAGTCGATAGCATATTTGTTTTTAAACATTTTTTTAAATATTTTTCCTCAAGCTTAGAGAGCGTAGGTTCGTGTAAATTATTAGCTTTCTTATTTTTAGTAACTTTTTGAATAGATTCAATTATTGAACTAATTAACTTAACATTGCTGATTTTAACCATTTTAATAATTATAGATATTGTTTTTAAATTTATCTCTATTTTTCTTATTCGTATACCAGTCGATAGTTTTTACTAAAGCTTTTGTAAATCCTTGTTTGCCTTTATATCTTGGTTCCCATTTAAGCAATTTTTTTGCTTTTAAACCAGACGCTTTTAATTTTTCAACCTCGCTATTTTTAGGTCTTTTGCGTTTTTCCTCTCTTATTATTTTTATCTTTCTATCCATTAATTGAGAAATTATTTTTACAGTATCAACTATTGATATATCGTAATTACTTCCTAAATTAATAATTTCACCATCTAAATTGTTTTTTCCTATAAATCTTATGAATCCATCAATGGTATCAGAGATATAATTAAAATTTCTAGTCGAAAAAGTATTTCCCAATTTTATAATTTTTTTATTATTAAAAATTTGGGTAATAATTGTTGGGATTACAGCTCTCAAAGATTGTCTCGGCCCAAAAGCATTAAATGGTCTAACTATAGTAATTGGTAAATTAAAAGATTTTTGAAAAGATAAAGCTAAATGATCTGCACCAACTTTTGAAGCTGCATAAGGTGATTGGGCAGATGTTGGGTGCTCCTCCGTAATTGGTAAACTTTTAGGCGTTCCATATATTTCACTAGTAGATGTATGTATTAGCCGTAAATTTTTATTTTCTTTTATTGATCTTAAAATATTTAATGTACCTTTTATATTTGTATCAACATAAGCCTCTGGAGCATAGTATGAGTATGGTATTGCTACTAAAGCAGCTAAATAGAAGATTAAATCACAATTTTTAGTGGCGTTCTTCACGCTGTCAAAGTCTCTTATATCACCACTTACTATCTCAATTTCTTTTGCAATTTTACTGTCTAATGTATCTAACCAACCCCAAGAATTAAAAGAGTTATAAAAAGTAAAAGCTTTTACACGAAAACCTTTCTCTACTAAGCTTTCTGTTAGGTGAGATCCAATAAAACCGTCAGCTCCTGTAACTAAAATTTTTTTTTTCATTTTAACATTTTTAATTTAAACTTGAAATTTTCTCATTTATAATTTCATGATTAGGTCTATCATATTGAAGATTTGAAATATAATCACTTTTAAAATTTTTAAAGTTTTTTGAGTTAAAATTTAAATATTTTTTAATTTCAATTTTATCTAAGTTATTATTAATATTAATAGGTATTTTATTAAAATGGTTAGCTATAGATTGAATTGAGAGATTCTCTGAGTTAGTAAGCTCCTTAGCAGACAGAAAAATTATAGGTTTTTTATATATAACTGCAAAATTTAAAGCTGAAGATCTTAAAGAGATAACAAATTTACAATTTTCGATTAACTTATATGTTTTGCCAAAAAATACTTTTCTTGGTTTAAACATTTTTGTGGTATTTCTTTTTATTGATTTTGGGTGAGCAGCTATAATAATTTTCAAATTCATTTTTTTTTCTAAATAGTCAAAAAATTTTACCAAAGGTATATGCCATCCGTTTAACGATAATCTTGATTTTATTGATTTATCATAAAACGCCTCCTCTGGTGGAGTCATGTAGTCTCTATCGCTAATATATACTGCATAGTTTTTTTTATAACTAATTGATTTCATTTTTTTTTTTTTCTTTATCAAAATTTTTGAATAATCAATAGTAGAAATAGGAATTATATCTACCTTTCTATTTTGTTTCTTAATTCTATCAATATATTTCTTTCCAGCCACAAAAACTAATTGAGGATATAAATTAAAAAGTTTTCCAAGTTTTAAAAAAAAATGAACTTTAAACTTATTGATAATTAATAGTGGTGTTAAAAAAAAACTTTTTAGTACTAATAAAGATTTTTTAATAAGATAATTTTTTTCTTTAGCTAAAAAGTAACTTACGGGCATACCTGGATAATGAAATTTCGCTAAAAAAATATTTTTTTTTTTCAAATACATGTATATTAAAAATAAATAAAAACTATTACTAAAATTATCAAAATTTCCAACAGTATCTAAAACTATAAGTTTTATTTTTTCTTTTTTTGCTATTATTTTCATTTTACTTAGATGATTTTTCCAAGAAAAAAAATTTTTAAATATGATTTTGTTTTTATGATATAACTCATTTTCTACATTAATATCGGGGTTGTTCAAAAGAAATCTGGAGCAATCATGTATTTCAATTTCAGAATTCTTTAAATACTTAAACTCAATTCTCTCCCATTTTTCTTTTGACATTTTATGAGATAGGACAATTATTTTTTTTTTCATTAAAATTTATATAGACCAACCATCATCAACTATAATATTTTGTCCCGTTGTAACTGTATTATCTTCATCTAATAAGTATTTAAAAGCTGGTATTAAATCAGCAGCAGATAATAATCCTTTTGAATTACAAACTTTTCTATATTGTTTTACAAATTTTTTAGGTTGATTATCAAAAATACCACCTGGACTTATGCAATTTATTTTAATATTTCGATTTTTATAAAGTTTTGCTAAATATTTAGTTATAGAAATAATTCCAGATTTGATTGCTCCATACTCAATTGATGAATTTAATTTAGTTCCTTTGTAAATTTCAAACTTGGGTGGTTGTATTCCCATTATTGATGAAAATAATATTAAATTTCCTTTTTTTTGCTTATTAAAAATATTTAAAATTTTCTGGCTAAAAATAATTGGGCCTGCAAGTTGAAGTTTTAAATTTTCTGAAATATCCAAAAATTTCTTTTCTTCAAATTTTGTTTTTCCCCACTTTTTTGTTGTTGGATATGCACAGTAAATTGCGGCATCAATTGAATTAAATTTTAAAATTCCTGAATTAAGTGTTAAATTAAGTTTTTTAAAATTATTTACATCAATTTTACTCAATAAATATTTTTTATTATTAAATTTTGTTAAAATTTTTCTTATTTTTGAAAAATCTTTATCTATTAGAATTACATTATTACCCTTTTCTAAAACGAACTTTGTTAAAACTGAACCTATTCGCCCATTAGCACCTGTTATCAATATAGTTTTGATTTTTTTCATTTTGTAATTAATGATTTTGCAATTTTCAAATCATCCTCATCGTTAATATCAATTGCTCTATGTTTTGGAATTTTAACAACTGATACGTTACCATCAAATAATTTATTATACCTCTTAATATAATCAGTTGTTGTTACATAGGCCACTGTCGTTAAATTATACACTTTTTTATATTTTGATTTGTTTTGAGTTTTTTTTTTCTCAATAAAAAAAATGCCCTCTTTACTTTTAGAAATTTTCATTTCTTCTGGATTTATTGGGGACTCATAAGCAGTAACAACTATTTGATCATTCGTTTTAAGTTTTTTAATACATTTTTGTATATCGTTAATATTTCTCAAAGGTGCTGTAGATGGAATACTAATAAATTTTTTAAATTTAATATTTTTTTTCTCAAGAATATTTACAGCATGTTTCCAAGATAAAAATTCAATTGACTTTGATTTTGTTAAATTATTTGGTCTTTTTATAACCTTGACACCAAATTTCTTTGACATCTTAATTATTTTTTTACTATCTGTTGAAACATAAATACTTTTAATTTCTTTAATCTTTTTGGCAATCTTAATTGAATGATAAAATAAAGGTTTACCATTTATTAATTTAAGGTTTTTGTTTTTTAATCTAATAGAGTTTTCTCTGACAAATATAAAAGCTATCATACTACTGATTAAAAATATTTTTTTTCATATTCTTCTTTTTTTAGAATTAGTTGATCAAATCCAATTGTTTGCTCTTTCGGTCTAGGATAAATAAAATTATTAATTTTTTTGGAATATCCTATTTTTGCTCCAACTTTTGAAATCCTATCAAATAAATCAATATCATTCACTCTATTTACAGACTTTTTCCAACAATGAATGTTAAATTTAAAAAATTTTAAATATGATTTGTAAAAAAAAGTATTCGAACCACCCATTAAACAATTATTTATTTTGTAAGGCTTTGCACAAACTACCTTTTTGAATCTTATTGCTTTAGAAGCAGAGGTCATAAATTCTAAATTATTTTTTTTACAATATTTTAGTGATCTTTTTAAATGGTCCTTATGCCATACAACATCATCATCAATTTTAGCCAACCATTTGCCTTTAGTTTTTTTTAAAGCAAAGTTATTAGGTCTAACTGGTCCTGCAAACCATAAATTTTCAATATTCTTTTTATACTGGATTTTTCTTTTTATCTTGAAAAATTTTATTCTTTTATCTTTAAAACTTTTTACAATTTGTTCTGTATTGTCGGTAGATCCATCGCTCACTATAATGTATTCAAAATTTTTATAGGATTGTTTTAAAACAGAATTTATAGCTCTATTTTTAAGAATTTTAGCTCTATTAAATGTGGGGGTATAAATTGTTATAAGAGGTTGATTAAAAAAATTTTCATTTTTAAATTTTAATCTATTATATCTTAATAAAATCCATTCTTTAATATTTAAACAAAATTGAAAAATAATAGAAAAGAGCCGATGATAAAAATCTACTTTTAATGTTCTTTTTTTTTCTAAAATCTTTTTTTTTTGTTTTGTATTCAATGTTTTTTAATATTGTTTAAGTGTGATTATGAAGTTTTTCCCAAACACAGAAGGATAATACTTGCCATATGAGTAATCTATGCTTAAAAAAACTTCTTTTATTTTTAATAAGACTCTCAAAGTTTTTGATATTAAACATTTTTAATTTTGAAAATTTTGTTTTTTTCAAAATTTTAAAAATTTCTTTTTTTGTAATCCATGAAAAAAAGGGAATCGTAAAGCCAAGTTTTTTATTTTTATCAATAAAATCATCCAAATTTTTTTTTAAAATATATTTATCTTTTATTAAAGGTGATCCATTTGGAATAGAATTTGCAAAGTTTATCACTTTTGTATCGCAAAAAGGAACTCTGACTTCTATTCCATTAAGCATTCCAAGCTCATCTCTACATCTAAGCCATTTATCTAAATAAATATTTTGGTTAAAAAATCTAGTTCTAGCCTCAATTCGAATATTCTTCAAATCTTTAGAAAGACTTTTCTTTTTACTTATATATTTTTTATCACTAATTTGATTTTTAATAAAAAATTTTCTATAAATCTTCTCATTTATTCCGGTCCCTACTGATAAAAGTTCGCTTAAAGGAAGTTTTTTTTGTGACCACTTATAACCATTAAAAAATTCATCAGCTCCATCCCCGGTAAAAGCAATTTTTATTTTATCTTTTTTTACTTCCTTCATTAATTTATAAAAAATAATTATATTTGGATTAAATAAAGGTAAGCTTGAATTTTTACTTATGTAGAAGAATTCATTTAAAAAATTTTTTTTGGTAACATTAAGAAATTTTGATTTATTTAATATAATTTTTTTTAAATTTTTTTTGATAAACTTTTTTTCAGAAATATTTTTGAATTTTACATCTGCACTATAAGAATTAATTATCAAATTTGACTTAATTTTTCTTTTTTGTAACATTTGCGCGACTAATGTGCTATCAATACCACCACTTAATAATATTGCATTTTTTTTCTCCTCGGAAGACTCATAACTTTTTATCCTAATAATATCTGCAATAGAATGCTTCATTAATTTACTTTTTTTTTCTTTAAAAGTGCTTTTAAGATCAAAATATTTTTTTTTTATTCTTTTCAATTTTTTGTCAAACTTAATAATTGTTCCTCCCTTGACTCTTTCAATTTTATTGAAAAAAGAAAGATTGTGACTAATTTGATTATTCATAAACCACTCTTTTGATAACGAGAGATTTACTCCAAGTCTATTAAGCTTATTTAAACTTCTACTCTCCGAAGAAAATTGTAAAATATTATTTTTTTTATTTATATAATAATATAAATTTTTAATGGAAAGAGGATCTACAACTAAAATTAAAGTTTGTTTAATTTTATTATAAATCGCTGCTGCAAACATCCCCTCGCACATTTTAAAAAAATTCTCTCCATAAATATTATAACCTTTTATAAAGACTTCTGTATCAGATTCAGTTTTAAATTTTATTCCTTTTTCTAGGATCAATTTTTTTCTTAGTTTTTTATAGTTAAATAATTGTCCATTATAACTCAAAACATGATGAGGGGTTTCAAAAGGTATATTTGAAATATTCCTTTGATCAATAATACTTAGGCGAGCACATGCGGTAGAGTAATTCTTCGATATAAATGTTTTGCTGCTAGAAGGACCTCTGTGTCTAATTTCATTAAGAAGTAATTTTTGTATCTTAATGTCTCCTTTGCTAATAGGTTTTTTTTTAAGTATCCCACTTATACCACACATAAAAATATTAAAAATTATTTAAATTTTTAGATTGTCTTTTTTCGAAAAGGTTTTGTTTTATTCTCTGGGCTTAATAAACGATACTTACTTGAGTCCTTCGGTGAATGTGAAATAAAAGCTCTATAACGAGAAGGCGTCCATCCCCAAGAATTTTTTATTATATCCTCTTCAGTAAGTTTTTTATCAAAAATTTTATAATAACCGGTTTTTATTTTTAAAGATTTTTCTTTAAGTCTCTCATAATTTGATCTTGAAATAGTATCGGTAGTTGGGCCATTTCTTCCACCAAATCCATCACTTTCATCGGGCAATGGAATACAAGCACTGCAGTTTTCACAACTATTTTTCATTTGGTTTTTAAAAGCATCCAAACTCTTCTTCCACCAACCTTTTTCAATTTTTACACCTCCTGGACCATTCATCAAATGATCTAGAGAACCAGCTACCTCACAAAAAAATCCGCCCTTCGGAGTAATAGAAGCAGACCATTGTTCTTGAACCCAACAATTTGAAATTAGTTCGTCAGCTATTTCTTTATTTTCCACTACATCTTTAATTGCTACTAAAAGTGGCTGATGCTTACCTGGTGTAGTATGATCATTAAAAGAAACTAAATCCTCATCAAAGTATTTTGCAATTAATTCACTGTATTCTTTTCGCTTATATCCAGCGGTCCATAATTGACGTTGTCTTCTTTTAGTTTTTTTTCCAAAAATCTCTAGTATTTCCTTTATCTTTGGGTGCATGAATGGCTCCCCTCCCATCAAACCAATTCGCCCTTCAAAACCCTCTAAACTATCAATCGCGTTTTCTACTTGCTCTAATGTCATAAAAAAAGGTTTATCATGATGTCCCAGATGCCTTGTACAATTAGCACATCTTAAATGACAAGCATTTGTAATCTCAACGTGAATGACTTCCATTTCAGATAAGTTTCTCATGAGTCCTCTATAACATTCTTTTCAAATACACACAATAATTTATTATTTTTCAAAAGGGGCGAATTGGTTTTTTTACAGTTAATAAATTTTGAAAGAGTTAAATTCGATGAGTCAAATATAACATCATTAATTATAGTATTGAATCCTATAAACATAAACATCTTACAATTTTGAAATTTTGCATTTTTTATCTCACTAGACTCAAACATAGCTCTATTCAAATCTGAATCATAAATATTTACATTGGATAAAAGAGAATTTTTGAAAATTGTATTTCTTGCTTTAATATCTTTTGTATCAATATCAGTCATTTTTATTTTATCAAAAGAACTTGATTGAATTTTTAGTTTATCAAATTTGCAATTTACAAACTCTACACCTTTAAAAGAACAACTTCGTAAATCAGTATTTTTAAGATTACAATTCTCAAATTTTACATCAAAGATCTGAGACTCTTTAAAATTTGCATTTTCAAAACTACAATTTTTAAAGTAACTTTTATTAAAAAGTGAAAAAGAATGATCAAAATCAAAATAAGATTGATTTTCAATATTTTTATTATCGATTATAAATTTCGACTCTCTCATTAATTTATAAGTTTTTTACTTTAAATTTTTTTATTTGATCAATTAATTTTATAGTATTTAAATTATTTTCAATGGATAAAAAGTTCTTTTCTTTTATTTTATTGCATTTTTTAAGATATCTTAATTCTTCAAGAAATAATTCATTTTTTTTGATTTTGAATTTTTTATAAAATAATCTTCTTTTAGTTTTATTAGAATAAATTTCTATCTTGGAACTTAAAAGGTTAGCTTTAATAAAGGCCTTTTTAAAAAAAATAGAAAATGATCTCTCTTTCAAATAATGAATAAAAGAAAGCTCTAAGTTAACAGTAAAATATTGTTCGTGTTTAAATAATAAATTACAATTAACCAAATCCTCTGTTTCACATTTTATATTCTGTGATCTAATATTAGATGAGTAAATATTTGTTGGTAATCCAAAAAAATAGGCTATTAGATCTATTTCATGACTTGATGTATTAATTACCCCGCCACCTCCGTTTTTTTTTGCAGCATAACTCTCTGAATAATCCTCATACGGATGGTAATCTGGTAAATAAGATAAATTCTTAAAACTTGCATTAATAACTCTACCATATTTTTTTTTATCAATTATATTTTTAATTAACTTGATCATTGGATGAAATCTCAGTTGATAGCCAACCATTGTCTTTATTTTGAATTTTTTTATTTCCAAGTTTAGTTTTTTAATTTTAGATAAATTTGCAATTATCGGCTTTTCTACAAAAGTGTTGATCCTATTTTTTACAAAGAAATTCGTGTCTTTATAATGTTTATTAGTTGGATTACATATAAATACAAGATCTGGTCTCAACTTTTTTGCTTCGTTATAATTATTAATTATTTTTAAGTTAAATATTTTTTCAAGCCTTTTGTTCTTTAAAACTTTTGTGTCTTTTATTACTAAAGATTTATTTTTTTTTCTTAAGGCGAAAAAAAATGCACCAGGGTATATTTTTTTTAAATTAAGCAAATGTCTTTGCCCGATAGATCCAAGACCAACCAAAAGTATTTTCATAAATTTTAAATTTATTAATTTTTTAAATGTTTTTTTAAAATTAATCGATCTTTTCCAACGAATTTTTTCAATTTTTTATTAAGTATTTCTTTTAATTCTGAAGGAAGAATTCCAGTGCCAGGTCTTTTAAAGTAAATATTTTTTTCTGTAATTTTTGTTCCTGGATAAAGGTCAAATCTACTTATTACACTTTTTCTAGCAACTTTTGCAATTTCTAATTCCTTCTTAGAAATTTTTTTATTTTCATTACCTAAAATTTTCTCAATTTCTCTAATCTTTTTTACCATTAATTGAAATTCTTTCAAATTCATAGAATTTTTGTGATCTGGTCCTTTCAAATTTTTATTTAAGGTGACGTGTTTTTCAATAACAGTTGCTCCCAAAGTAACAGCTGCTATTGAGGCTAATTCACTTAAAGTATGGTCGGAAAAACCTATTTTACATTTAAATTTTTCTTCTAGTTTTTTCATAACTAAAAGGTTTGTATCCTCAATACTTGTAGGATAATTGCTCACACAATGCAGTAAAATGATTTTTTTTTTTTATCGATTTTAATTTTGATAAACTAAAGGCTATTTCTTTAAATGTTGCCATACCGGTTGATAAAATTACGATTTTATTCTGATTATTTAAATATTTTAACATATCTAATGATAAAATTTCTCCTGAGGGTACTTTAAAGTATTTTATTTTGAGTTTTTCATTCAAGAATTTTAAACTTTCTATATCAAAAGCAGAACACAAGTAATCGATTTTATATTTTTTACAAACCTTAGCTAATTTTTTATGGTTTTCCTTTGTTAATTGTCTTTTTTTAACAGTTTCAAATATATTTTCTTTACTTTTAAATCCTTTTGAAAATTTTTCGTATTTTGCTGGAAATGAGTCCTTTGATAATGCTATTTCAGGTTTGCTTAATTGAAATTTAACTGCATTAACTCCAATTTTTGCCAATAATTTTATATATTTCAACGCGAGTTTCATTGAACCATTATGATTGGGCCCTACCTCAGCAATAATATAAGTTTTTTTTTGTTTATTAGTTTTCAAAATGAGTAGATACTGATTCCTTTCATAAAAGTTTTGTTTGAATTTCTAAATTTAAGATTTAATTTTTTTCCTAAATACATATCAATTATTAATTTTAAATAATTACATCCAGATAAATGAGTAAATGGATATCCGCCACCAAAACGTAAATTTACATCCAGGAAGTAAACTTTACCGCTTGATGTTAGTATTAAGTCCACATCAGCAGGCCCAATGTGTTTTAAAAAATTTGAAGCAACTTTGGATAAATAAAATATTTTTTTTGAGTTTACAATTTTTGCTTTATCAGTTTCTCCAGCTCTCATTGAAATTTTTTTTTTTATACAACAGTGAACAAATTTACCAGAAAAATCGTTTAAAATATCAACTCCATATTCATCACCAACTATAAATTTTTGAAGCATTTGTTTAGTTGGATTAAAATTTTTTAATTGGTTTTTATTTTCAATAATTTCCATATTATCACTGGCACTTCCTTTAACTTGTTTTTTTATAATTGGAAATTTGTTATCAAACTTTTTCAAATTAAAGAATGTTTTGGGCATTTTTATACTACTTTGTTTAAAGAAGTAGTAAGACTTTTTTTTATCAATCATCTTTTTGATTAGATGATTTTCTGAAACTAATACTTTTGTGCCTATTTTTTCAAATTTTTTTTGGTACTGTGATAAAATCTCAAGCTCTGTATCAATTAATGGAATTAGTATATTAATTTTATTTTTTTTACATTCATTAAGTAAAACATTTATATACTTCAGTTTTCCATCACTAACCTTTGGAGTGATTATTTTTTTTACTTTTTTACTTACATAAAATGATGAAGTTGTTTTTGATGTGTCTGAAATAAATGTTTTTATCTTATATCCCTTTTTATTAAGATCGTTTACAAAATCTATGAAATAATTTCTTCTGCCTATATTTGTGAAAAGTATTTTAATCATTCAAATTATTTGCTAAACCGCCGGTATTTATGATTAGACAATCTTTTAATTTTTTTTTGTAAAAGTACCTTATAGATCTTGAGTTATAGATCGGATCAATTTTTACACCAAATTCTTTAGTAAATAATTTTCTAAAAAGCGAGTCATCTTTCAATTTTTTACCATATTTACCTGCGTAATCATCATTTATTTCAATTAGTTTTTTTCTTTTAAGAGAATAAATATTTGAAATTTCTTTTATACATTTTTTTTTTGTTCTGGAAACTGAAATTGCAATTATATTAATATTGAGATTTAAATATTCAATTGCTTTGTGAAATCCAATAGCTGTTGTGCCCGTGCCCCAAGGTAATAAAATTAATTTAATTTTTGATAATTTTTTCTTATTTTCAATAAATACTTTTTTAGCAAGTTTAAAATACTGATCTAACGCTTGTTTATTGGAACCTCCGCCTGGGATCCACATATAACCTTTATATTTATTTTTATAAAAGTTAATTTTTTTTTTTGCCTCTGAGGACTTTATTTGAATAACTTCAGCATTAAGATCTTTAATAAGCCTGATATTGCTATATTTTTTTTGTGAAATTTTATTTTTTTCAATTAATAAATAAGTAAATTTTTTATTTAATAATTTGCAATAATGTGCCATTGCCAAACTATGATTAGAATACTTTGAACCAATCGTTATTACGCCTTTTTTAATTGGTAAATTTAGCAAATATTTTGATTTTCTAAATTTATTTCCTGCAAATATTTTACCGCCTAAACTTTCATCTAAAATAAAAATATCCTTTTTTTTTAAAAGTTTATATTTCATAGCTTTTTTTCGGATGATATAAAGCTCGTTGGATAAGCTTAGATTCATTTTTATTTTTTTTAATAATTAATTTTCTTTTTAAAAAGATTAAATCTTTTTTCTTATATTCTTTTCCTTTATTTTTATTATTGATTTTTCCTTTGGGTATTTTTTTTGACTTATTAAGATATTGAATAAAATTATAGAATAATTTTTCTCCATTTAAAAAAGTCCTATTTAATAAAGAATAGCCAGTTTCGTTATTTTTAATATTAAAATTTCTTATTTTTAAAATTCTTCCTGTATCGATTTTTTTGGCTACAAAATGCAATGTCACTCCAAATTTTTTCTCTTTATTTATGATTGCAAATATATGATTATTTGAACCCCTATAATAAGGAAGATTTCCTCCATGTAAATTTATTATTCCAAATTTAAATTTTTTTATATGATTGACTTTAAAGATTTTATTGTACCTTACAGAAAAACCTATATCGAATTTATTTTTTTTAATTGTATTTTTAAATTCTTCAAAATTTAGACATAATAATTTTTTCTTCCTTGCATATTTTCTTACAAAGAAGTGTTTTTTACTTCGAGTTTCAGTTACGACAAATATTTTTTCAAATTTTATTTTTTTAATTAGTATATCTAAGCAATTTTTTGCAGTTTTAATTGATCCAAAAAAAACAATATTTTTAAATATCATTATTGATAATTAAATTATTATTTTATTAATAATTTTAACTTGTTTTTGTATTGTTTTACCAAAGCCATAAAAGTTACTCGAAGACTTAATAACTTTCTTTTTAAGTGCTTTTTCTAAATTTAATTTAAATTTTCTTAGATTAGATGAAACGTTTATAATTGTCTTATCAGTTTGCCTTCCTTTTTGTCTTTCGCCAATATTAATTACTTTTTTTTTAAAATAAGGCGCCTCAATTATACCACTACTACTATTTCCAATCAAAAATTGTGAATTTTTTAAAACATTAAAATATTTTTCACCTAGATTTTTTTTTATGATTATTTTTTTTTTCATTTTTAAACTTATTAATAACTTTTAATATTTTTATATAACCAGGATCCTGATTTGGGTAAGTAATTAAGATTTTATAATTGAGATCTAGTAATAATTTAATTGAAATAAACATCAACTTTGAAATATTTTCTTTAGAGTCTGTGGCTGGATGAAAAGTCATTAATACAAAACTATTCTTTTTAAAAAAATAACTTTTAATATTCTTTTTTTTTTTAAAATTATTAATCTCTTCGATGATAGCAGAGCCGGGAAAATATACTGATTTATTTTGAAATTTTTTTTTTAATTTTAAAAAACTTTTTTTTGTTGTTGCCATATGAAATGATGCATTCTTTGAAATAACATCTCTATAATAATTATCCTTAGAGCCTAAAGTTGTCTCGCCTCCACCTGAATGAATGATTTTTAAACCTAAATCATGAGAAGCTAATGAAGCAATCATTGCTTCGTATCTATCACCTAATATATAAATAAAGTCCGGTTTATCTAATATTAATTGCTTGGTAATTTTTTTTTTTCCTAAATTAAATATTCTTTTTTTTTCAAAATTTCTAATTTCACCAAAAAAATTAATTTTTTTTATCTTAATACCTTTGTTGTCTCTATGATAATCCTTAAAAGTGTTTCCTAATGTTTTTGAAAAATGTGAACCAGAAAAATAAACAATAATTTCTATATTATTTTTTTTTAAATTTTTAATTAAAGGTTTTAATGTCGTGTAATCAGCTCTTGAACCTGTAAAGAAAACTATTTTAATTTTTTTTATTCTTTTTAAACTCATTCTGAATATTTTTTAAATCAATTGGGTAACCTATATCTTTCCAAGATTCATAAATGGGGTAGGCAACAATTTTCTTGTTCTTCTTGATTAAAGAAGAGATAAAATCTGTCATATCTAGTCTTTGATTTTTTTTCAAATATTTAAGAATTTTGTTGTTTAAAACATAAGCCCCCACATTTACGTTTGACTTGATAAAGGGTTTCTCTTCAATTTCGACGATGTTATTATTATTTACTTTTACTACACCAAAAGGATTTTGAATTTCATGCGGTTTAACAACCATAGTAACATCTGCCCTATTTTCATAATGGTAGTTAAGTAAATCTGAAAATCTTATCTCGGATATGATATCACCATTGCAAACTACAATTGGTTCTTTAGGTTTTTTTAAAAGACTCAAACTTCCGCAGGTTCCTAAAGGTTTTTTCTCATTTATATATGTTATTGAAATTCCAAATGACTTTTTTTGTTTTAGATATTTTTTAATTACATTTCCTAAATGATTTATAGATAAAATTATTTTTGAGAAACCCTCTCTTTTAGCATTCATAATGATGTGCTCCAGAATAGGCTTGTTATTCAATCTAAGCATTGGTTTAGGAACTTTTTTTGTTAATGGAAGGAGTCTCTTCCCTTTACCTCCAGCCATAATTATCATTTTGTTTTTAATATTATTGTAATTTTTGTCTAAAATTAAAAAATTAATGAGTTTTTTTTGTTTATCTAAAATAGGGGCAATTTTTATTGCTCTTTTTCTCATTATTTTAAACGCTTTAACATTTGAAACTCCTGGACCAAAACTTAAATATTTTTGCTTAACTATGAATTTCAATTTAGTTTTTATTTTACTTCCCTTAATTAAATTTCTTCTAATATCTCCGTCAGTAAGTGTTCCGAGAAATAGATTTTTTTTACCCGTAATAAATATTGTCTTTACTGGAGATTTATTTAATTTCTTTAAGGCCCCCATCATAGTCATTTCACCACTAATAATTAAAGATCTAAGACTTATTTGTTTCATTGCTAATTAATTCAATTTTTGATATTTTTTTAAAAGATCATTAAGTTTTCCCTGATCCTTAATAGTTCCATTCTCTAAAAAATAAACATTATCGCAATTTTCAATTGTAGATAACCTATGAGCAATTATAATAATTGAGCATTTTGATTTTAATTCTAGTATTGTACGCATTACATCTTTCTCTGTCTCATTATCTAATGAACTTGTAGCTTCGTCTAATATTAGAATTTCAGGTTGAATATAAAGAGCCCTGGCAATGCCAACTCTTTGCCTTTCTCCTCCTGATAGTTTGATACCCTTTTCTCCAATCATCATATCGAGACCTTCTTTTTTATTTTGAGATAGAAAGCTGGAAAGACCAGCTTCTTTTATGCATTTGTTTACTCTATCGTCGTCTATCTCTATTTCTTTACATCCAAAAGCAATATTATTCTTTAAAGTATCATCTGAGAGAAAAATATCTTGGGGAACATAAGAAATTTTCTTTGAATTTTTTGTTGTATTTTGCTCAGAGGATTTGATTGCTATTTCACCTGATTTAGGTGAAAGCAAACCAAGAATAATATTTATCAAAGTACTTTTTCCAGCTCCTGATTTTCCAATAATGCCAGTCATTGAATTTTTTTCTATATGAAAATTTAGATTTTTAATACTTGGAATAGTTTTTTTTTTATCTTCGTAATCAAAATTGAGATTTTTAATTTCAATTACATTGTTTGAATTCTCCGATAATAATAGGCTATTTTTACTTTCTTTTATATTAATTGACTCAACAATTTCTTTAAAAACGTTTTCGAAGGCTAATTTATAGATTTTTATATATGTGATTTCTGCTGCAATCGTATTAAAAGATGGAATAAACCTTATTACTGATACTGCTATTAATGATAATATTGGGATTAAATCTAACGGATTTTTTTGAAATTGAATAAAAATCATTGTTAAGCCTACTAAAAAGAATATCGCAAATACCTCTAAAATTATTTTGGGTAATCTCCTAATAAATTCTGAGACTTGCAGAGTTTCCTCATAATCTTTTTTTGATTTTATGAAGTTTTCTACGAACAAAGTGTCTCGCTTAAAAATTTTTATATCCTTGATCCCTCCAAAAATATTAGACACCGACTTAAATACATTTCCATAAAAATTCCATCTTTTCTCTCCAATTTTCTTTAATTTTTTATCCGTTGCGTACAAGAAAACTGCAACAAGCACTGCGATTAAGCAAAATACATAAATTGCTAATAAAGGTTCAAAATAAACCATAATTAAAAATAATGCTGTGACGATAGATATTTCCCTAGATATATTAATAAGTGAGGTGATAAATGTTACACTTTGATCTACTTCAGTAATTACATTTTTTGCAAGCTTTGAAGTATTATTATTGATGAAAAAAATAAATGGTTTTTTCAAGTAAGACGTTACAAGCTTCTGAGAAATAATCAGTTTCATTTTTTTTCTGAGAGAAAGTTCAAAAATATTAAAAAATAGAAGGAAAATCGCCTTTAATATAAATATAAATATTATCAATGATCCCATCATTAAAATACTGTTCTCAAAAAAGGAATTTTTATTTACGAAATTCATAATACTAAAACCAAATAAGTTCATATCTGTTTCTTGCTCTATCATCATTGAAATTAAGATTGGTATAGAACCTATTCCAATGAATTCAAATAAAGTAAGAATGATTAAGCCAAAATATAAAAATATTATGCTATGAGATATATTTTGAGGAAAAATTAAATTTATTTTTCTAATTATTGAAATCATTGATTTCTACCTATCAATATATTTTTTCAAAGATTGAATAATTTTTTTGTTATAGCCTAAAGCTTTATCGTCAATTATGATATCAAAAGAGGGTTTTCCCATTAATAATTTATGAAACTTCAAATCCCATTTTTTCAATTGATTAAGAGTTTTTTTGTACCCTTGATATCTAGCTTTTTTTGCATTCTCTTTATTTCTGCCCATATATCTTGATGTAAAAATTTTTATTGTATGACCAGAGTCATAGAGTTCATTTATTAAATTTATTACGTTTTTTTTAGGTTTTGCAGATTTATAATCTTTTCCTTTTGTTGTGCAAATTGTATTATCAATATCAAAACAAAATATCATAATTTCTAAAGGCTATTTATTAATTTTATTTTTAAGAATAGAATTTTTATATTTATAAAATGCAATTTCTTTTAATTGCGGTAGTACCTTTTTATTCCAATTTTTTTGACTTATTTGTGTTACATTATTTAAAATTCGAAAAGTTTCTTCTAATTTAAAACCTTGGTTGCTATAAAACAAACCTTTGTCAGGATATTTTAGGGGCCACCCGAATTTTTCACTTTCTGATTTTTTTGACATTTTTCTACATGAAAAAACTGCTACTTTTTTTTTTCTTGAAATTGCCTCATAACCTAATGTGGAGTCTATAAATGCGACTACATCGAATTTATCAATAAATTGATAATTATTTGGAAATTCTAGTTTTTTTTTAAATTTAAAATTTGAATAATTTAATATCGATGCAAAATATTTCTCCTCTAATTTTGAATTTTTCGAACATCCTAATATGAAAAAGGAGTATCCATTTACTTCACAAAAATTTTTAATTAATGGTAGGATTTTTTTCTCAACAAAAAAATACTCTTTTTTTAAGTTATTTCTTTTTACTTGATATTCTCTAAATTGAGAAATAAATAATATCGATTTTTTTTTAATTATCTTTTTAGATACTTTTACAAAATTATTCTTAAAAAAACCAAGCGATATAGTATTACAATTAATATATCTTTTTATCTTTTTTCCAAAGCCTATATTTGCAACAAAAACAGAGTCGCAACTTAATTCTTTTTTTCCTAAATTAGTTCTTTTCAGCTGTAAAAAAAAATCTCTAAATTTTGTCCTGTGCCCACATTGTACTGAAAAAAATTCTATTTTTGGATAATACTTTTTTAATTGATAGAAAATAATATTATTGTCAATTAACGTAATTACCTTTTTTGGTTTTACTGAATTAATATATTGTAAATAGTAATTTTTTAAGCTTAGTTTAAATAAACTTTTTTTAAACGTTTCAATTAAAATAGGAATATTAATTGACCCCAACCTTGTGTCTAATATTTCATATTCATTAATATTCAAATTAAATTCATCTATTATCAATTTAGTATGAGAATCATCAAAAAAAAGTATTTTTGTTTTTTTCGGAACCCTAAAAATAAATTTTGTTTTAAATATTATAATTAATATTTTTTTAAAATAATTAAAACTCATTATATTGTAGAAAAGCTTATGGACTTTATTTTTTTATTACTTTTCTTATTATTCTTTTTATCAAAGATTTGAGAATATCCTTAAAGCTTATATTCTCTAAAGTATGTGGCAAGTAAATTTGCTCAGGTAATCTACTTTTATTAAAATTTGAAAGAGTATAATATTCTTTAGGAGAATTGTTCTTTCCACCTCCTTGGTATGGGAACTGAAAAGTTTTATTTGAATTTTTTTTCAATAAATAAAAGATACCTATGTCATTTACATTATTTAAATCAATCAATTTAAGATAATTTTTATCTAAAGGTATGGATATTGATAAATTGTTTTGATTAATAATAAAGCTTGAGTTTAATATGGAATATTCATTAACTGCTGCAATATTGTCAACGGTACAACTATCAAACTGATAAAATCCATTACCATTTAGATAAGCTTGGTAAATAATCATATATCCGTTAATTTTACATAATTTATGCATTGTATTATAAGCCTCTACTATATTAAAAGGATGCTCGTTGTTACCAATATCAGTAACTAAATCAAATTTTTGTTCTAAACTTGTATCTTTCAATGGGAAGTTAAGATCTTGGATAAAATGTTTATTATCGTCATTACTGTCTCTATCAAGTTTTATTATATCCATCCTTGAAGCTTCATTAACCCCAAAAGATTTCCAAAGTATTGAAGTAGATACTCTTGGTCTTTTTGGAAAATTTTTTGCATTTGCCCAGTCCCTCTCATTAAATTTTACTTTGTAATTTTCAAATTTATTTTGTATTTCATTAAATGTAGCGTTAACGTCCTGGTCTCCCATATCAATAACAGAGTTAATTTCTTTGAAAAAACCCTTTCCATATAAATCAAACATTAAATCTAAAACTTTTCCACCTAGGGCCATGATTTTTTAATTTTTTGAATTAAATATATCTTTTATTTTATAAATTAAATCTTTTGTATCTATTGATTTATTTCCTCTATTTTCGCATGCTATCGACGCGGCAACACTACCAAGTATAGAAGAAATTACTATATTTTTAGAAACAATTAATCCTAAAGTAGCCACCGCCAGCAATGCATCTCCCGCACCTATTCCATCAGTAAATTTCTTAACTAATGATTCAAGCGGGAAAAAATCTCTAGGATGCAAAGCGCTTTTTCTAAATGTAATAGTGCCTCTTTCACCCAGCTTAAGAATAAGAAATTTCGCTTTTGACTGATTAAATACTTTGGTGCCTAATTGTCTTACTGCACTGTCTTGATCTGCTAAAGAAAATCTTGCCTCTTTTTCATTAGGTAAAATTAAGTCAAAATTTTTAAAATCCAATATATTTCCCCACCTATTACTTACTTGACTATCTGCAACTTTTATTGTTTTTTTTTTTATCTTTTTGGAAAAATCTTTAATAGTTTCTGAGTTAAAAATACCGTGCCTGAAATCACTAAATATTACACCATGCGCAGATGTTTGTGAAATAATTTTCTCAATATTGTGTTTTATCTTCTCAGAAATTATATGATTATCTACAACATCAACTTGTAATAATTTATGATTATCTGCCCAAAATCTCTCCTTACAAGTGGTGCTTCTGCTTGTGTCTTCAATATAGTTATGTTTTATCTTATTTTTTTTTATTTCATTTTTAGAATAATTACCCATTTTATCTTTTCCAATAACAGTAGTAAAAACTACGTTTGCTCCAAGTTTTTTAAGATGTTTTGCTACAATACCAGCTCCACCTAAAAAAATTTCCTCATTATTCTTTCGTACGCTAAAAGTTGGAGTTTTTGTGGTTTGTCCAAGAACATTACAATAATTATATTTGTCTATAATTGTATCTCCCACAATATGAATCTTTATTTTCTTAAATTTTTTTATAGTCGACTCTAGATCATTAAAAGATATTTTTTCAAATTCCATAAGCGATAGTAACTTTTCGTAATTTAGATTAGGTTTGTTAATCTTTTGAATAGCAGTAGAGGAGTAAATTATATCACCTGGGCTAAATAGTATTTCCCCACCATATTTCGATAAAACTTTTATTTCTTCCCTTGTTTTAGGATGAATATTGTTTTTTTTGTATTCAAAACCCTTGACAAAATAATTTGGTTTTATTTTTGATAGTAGTTTGAGTGGTTTTTGGTTATAATCAATTATTACAAAATCAACTATTTCTAGTGAAGCAAGATTAAATGCTCTCAAATATTCTGGAACATATGGTCCATCTTTTGATTTAGTAATATATTTATCTGCAGTAATTGAAGCAATTAATATATCTGATTTTTGTTTGCTATATGCTAAATGTCTTAAATGGCCAGGGTGAACGATATCAAATGTTCCATGGCATAAAGCAATTTTTTTCTTTTTTCTTAAACTTTTTAATTTGATTAACAAATTATCAATTGAAAGTATCTTTTTATTTATTTTTTTTGAAAAATATTTCATTTTATTTTTTTTCTAATCATTTCAAGATTTTTCATTGTTACATATCCTTCATCAATGTCTTTGAAAGATTTATTCTTTATTGAATTATTGAAATGAATCCACTCATTGTACCAAGATTTATCTGAATAAAAGTACCAATTTTTTACATGAGGCTTGCCTGATGGATAAACTCTTTTTGCAAGAGAAACAGTTTGCTTTCCCCACTTTGGTAAAGAATTCACGCACACAGAACCCTTATCACCAGATATTTCTAATGAAAAATTATTTTCCCACCTCACAAAACTGTGATGAATATGACCTATAACTTTCCCACTTTTTAAAGTGATAAAACCATTATCATCCTTAAAATACTCATTTTTTTGCATGATATTGCTAATTACTTTAAATTTTTTATTAATAAAAAACTCAAATAAGTTAACACTGTGGCTACCTATATCTGATAAAGAACCGATTCTATTTTTATTTGATTTAACCGATCCATTTACATAAGCAATTTTTATAAAATATATTTTTCCTATTTTTTTATCATCGATCAATTTTTTTGCTAGTTTTACTCCATTATCATGCCTTAGATTAAAACCAGTTTTTAAATAAACTTTATTTTTCTTTGCTGTTCTCAAGATTTTCAAAGCCTCAGATGCGTTAAGTCCTAAAGGTTTTTCTATTAAAAGATGTTTTTTTTTAGATAAAATTTTTTTTGCGTAGTTCAGAAACAGATTAGGTTGGGTACTTAAAATTACAGATTTTATATCTGATTTTAAAACTTTATTTATATCCGTAAAATAATTTGCATTAATTTTTTTTGCTATTTTATACCCAAGATTATCAATTTTTTCTTTTATTTTTTTTCTTCCAATAATCATTTCAATTTTATTTTTTTTTAATGATTTAATGGCGTTCACTCTTTTTGATCCGATATTACCGCAACCTATTACTGCAATTTTCATTTTAATAATTGATAAAATTTTCTTTTTTATTATTGAAGTTTACGTTTAAAACATCACAAATTTTATTGTGATAAAAATATTTTAATTTTTTTACATCACTATCACTCAAATAATTAAGAATCAGTAGTGAATTTTTAATACTTTCTTTACTAATTTTATCAATTACATTGTGCATATTCTCTCTTTTCAAATCAAAAGAAGAGTCAAAACTAAAAAGTTTTAGATTTTTTTTTAATAAAAATTTTTTAAATTTTAAATAAGGTGAATTTACTATTGAGAAAGAATTTAATTTGCATGATGGACCAAGCCAAATAATTTTTTTATAGTTTTTTTTCTTTGACAGTAGATTAAATTTTTTTGTCAGTAAATTTATTCTAGTATTATTCATTATTGTTAATTTTGAAAAGATAGTTTTACTTTGTGTATCTTTAATAGTCTTTATGGCTGTATATATATCTCTCTCTAAGTGACCTCCACTTATACCAAGCGAGGGAGAAATGTAAGATTTTTTTCCTATTCTTTTATCTGATCTGATTGACTCATTTATATCGGAAAATTTAAAACCAAATTGTCTACAATAATTATCCATGAGATTTGCATAACTTACAGAATTGAATAAGAAAAGATTAATAGCCATTTTTACCATTTCGGCTTGTTTTAGATTATATTGAAAAATCTTACATTTAAATTTTTTGAATTCATTCAAAAATCTGATCTTTTTTTCTACACCAATTATTATTCTTTCTGGGTTAATAAACCTATTGAATGCATCGCCCATTACTAAAGTTTCAGCCATATAAATAAGATTTATATCTTTTCTATCTTTGAGAAAATTTTTTTTAAGATCATCACAAAATCCACAGTAAACTTGACTAGTTATTATTAAATTTGATTTATTACCTAAATATTTTTTTAATCTATTAATTGTTTTAACAATAATATTTACGTTTGGTGTTCCGTTTAATGATAAAGGCGTATCAATAGTTAAGAAAACATTCTTGTAATTCTTAATTTCGTTAACAGTTTCTACAAATTTAATCTTCTTGATGTTCTTTTTAAAATATTTTTTTAAACCTGGCTCCTCAGAAGTTACGTTACTATTTTTAAAATCTTTCAGCTTTATCTCATCAAAATCAAAAACAGAACATTTTCCAATTTTTTCCGCCCATCCAACACTAAATACTTGGCCTACATGTGTAAGCCCAAAAAATAAGGGAGCATTAATCATTTTATTTCTCACTTTTGAAAAACTAGGCTACCATTTTGTTTTTTTCACTTGGAGTCTTGGATGTGAAACTAAGTAATGCCAAATTACACCCTGCATTGCTTCGGAGAATGGAGTTAAAAATTTTTGATTTATAAATGGTATTTTTATTACGCAATCACCTTTTAAGGCTAGATATCCATTTTTTTTTCCAACAATTCCTAAAATTTTACTTTTTTTTGACCTTCCGTGATCAATCGCCTTTATTAAATTTATACTAACATTTTTTTTTTTACTTCCACCACCAACTGAAAAAACAAATAAAACATCTTTTTTATTTATTTTGCTATCTATTAGCCAATCCTTAAATGAGTTTTCCCAACCTTCGTCGTTTATTCTTGCTGTAAGCTCAGAGACATTATCAATTGGTGAATAAGACTCTATCTTACATAGTTTTCTGAAATCATTTACGGCATGTGAACAATTCCCTGCACTACCACCTACGCCGAGAAAGAAAATTCTTCCTTTGTTTTTTTTTACTTCGACTAATCTATCTACAAGTTTTTCAACCTCATTAAGATCAAGTTTTTTGATTACATTGTTTATTTCTTTAAAGTACTTTCTTGAAAAATTTAATTTTTTAATCATAATTTATAATTGCAAGATCTCGCATCTTCATAAAAAGTTTTTATAGTTTCAAGAGAATATTGATCGAGACTCTTTTTAAACAGTTTCATTTTTTCAATTTGAGATGCTTGCATTGTGATAATATCTGTTTTGGTTGTTATAGCGTTTAAATAATCATAACTCATACGTGGACTTGCCCATAAAGTTTTGCACTTAGTTGTTTTGTGCACCTTATCATTAATATTTTTCATTATTTCAATAGCATTTATTCCACAATCAAAAATTCTACCAGCGAACACTGATAAAATTGAATTTGTATTTTCTAGTATAGGCAAAATCTTATTTATTTGCTCTATAGTAAATAAAGCAGTAATATTTAGTTGAACTTTTTCTTTTACTAATTCTTTCAAAACTTCTGTAGTAAAAGTTTTATTGGTAAAAGTTATAGGTATTTTTACGTAAACGTTTTTTCCAAGTCGACTGAGAATTTTAGCTTGCTTTATAATATTTATTTCATCATCAGCAAAAACTTCCAGGGAAACTGGTTTGTTTTCTGATTTTTCTAAAATTTTCTTTGAATAATCCAAATAATCTTTAGCCCCGTTTTTTTTGAATAGAGAGGGATTGAAGGTATAACCGTCAATATCTACTCCTAAATCTTTTCCAAAATCACTAGGATTTAGACCATCGGCATATAATTTAATTTTTTTCATTAAGATAATTATTAAATATTTTTTTCGTTTAAATTCAAGTCTAATTGATTTTTCAAAAAATTTGAACCAATGTTTGCATTAATTATTTTATGTGTAGCACCATTAAAAGAATACTTATTGACTTTTTTTGGCATTAAATTCCAAAATTTTTTTTGTAAGTTTTTGTTAATTTCAACATTTTTATCTATTAAGTTATTCATCTCTTCTACACAATCGTTTATTTCTTCGGGATTGTTATCAATATATGTTAAATCTTTCTTTCTAAAATCTTCCACTTTATAAATAAAGTTATATTCATCAGATAAAAGTTCATTTAAGTTCAAATTCCTTTTTTTTTTTATTTGAAAATATATGTTTAAAAATGTGAATGCTGTTTGGAACGTATGAGCATAATCCTCCTATGGGTATAAAGTCAGCCATCACTAGGGGTTTTTTAAGCAAATAAGGTATCCAATAAAAACCAGTACCATTAGTGATAGTAAATTTTGACCTGTGAACTAAATAAAAATCCATAAATCCAGATCTGTATTTACTCTTTGAATAATCAAAATTATACAAATTATCTGTAAGACTCCACTCTTTCTCCGAACCAGCCCCCATTCGAATTACTTTAATTTTTTTTTTATTAAGTGCCTTTGCCGCCATATTATAATTTTCAATATTTGAATTTTTAAATTCTGAACTCTTATAATTATAATTTCCTTTTAAAAAATTTTTAAAAAAAAAATTATCTCTTATTATCAGACAGACAAAAGTATCATTTTGATTTAAACCTAGTTTTTCTAAGTATTTGTTTCCTAGATTAATTTCATCATCAGAAAATTTGATAATATTAGGATTACTATTAATTAAACTATCCATATCTCTCTCACCGTAAGATGGTTTTTCAATAACAAATTTTTTTTCATTAAATTTTGTTGCTAGGTCGTGCATAAATTTAAATACAAAATTCCTTTTAATATTGATCTTTTTACTTATTTTTTTGATGAAGAATTCGTTACATGAATTTTTAGAAACATACCAAAAATTTTTGATATTTTTATCTGATTTTTGATTTTCTAAATACCAAAGGGAAAGTTCACCAACAAGATGACCGACTCTATGTGGAGTTATATTACCAAATCTTACACAAAAGAATTTTGAAAATCCTTTAAGAATTAATAAGAGAGGGTAAGAAAATAAAAGTATAATATTATAAATTTTAATAATCATTATTAATTTAGTCTTTTTTTTTTAAGAAAATTTTAATAAATTTTTTTCAACTTGTTCAAAAATATGATGACCTAAAAAAATATGACACTCTTGAATTCTTGCAGTATTGGAGCTTGGAACAATAATTTTATTGTCTGATAATTTTTTTGCCTTTCCACCGCCCGAACCAAGTAAAGCAACTGATTTAATTTTTTTCCTTTTCGAAGTTTTAAGTACATTAATGATATTTTTTGAATTTCCAGAAGTAGAGATGACTATTAAAAGATCATTTCTTTCACCTAAGGCTTCTAAATTTCTAGAAAAAAGATATTCGAAACCTAGATCATTTGCACATGCTGTAATCGTTGAAGTGTCTAAAGCTAAACTAATAATAGGATATGGCGGCCTTTTAGGTTTTGGCTTTAGTCTCACTAAGAATTCAGCAGCCAAGTGTTGAGCATCTGCTGCCGACCCACCATTCCCGCAAATAAGAATTTTTCCTTTATTTTTTAAAGTTAAAGTAATCTCATTTATAATTTCATCTATTTTATTTTCAAATTTAAATAATTTTTTCTTTAAATTAATATTTTCAGATAAATTTTTTTTAAACATAAAATTTATTTTAATGGCAAATGCGATCTTAATTTTTTTGAAATTTTTTGCTCTTCTTTTGTAATGTTGCCATACATATTTTTTCCTTTAGCAAGAAGCATTTTTTTTATCACAGAAACTAATTCTATTTGTCCTCTCGGCTCTAAAGAAGCTGCTTGATCTGAACCATACATTGATCTATCCAGTGTAATATGTCTTTCAAGAGATGAAATTCCGTAGCCAGCCGCAGCATAAGAAACTGCCAATCCGGACTCATGACCACTGTAGCCTACCTTACATTTAAATTTATTTTTTAATTCATTAATAGTTTCCAAGTTAGCATCTTCAGGTTTCATTGGATATGTAGATATGCAATGCATCAATTCAAATGGACAATTATTTTTTTTAAAAATTTCTACTGCTTTTTCTATACTTTTTCCATCAGCCATTCCTGTTGAAATAAAAGTATGTTTTTTCCTCGTTGCGACTTGATAAAGGAAAGTTTCATCTACGATCATCGCCGATGCGATTTTGTGATATTTAAGGTTGAATTGATCTAAAAAAATTAAACTATTTATATCCCATGCTGACGCGAACCAGTCTATTTCAATTTTTTTACAATAGTTATCAATATCTTCATATTGTTTTTGATTAAACTCAATACCTTCTTTTTGTTCTCTAAATGTAGAACCCCAAGGACTTTCTCTCGACCCATTTAATTGATCTTTCGAGTAAACAATATTTATGTCTCTTTTTTGAAACTTGACAGCATCAAAACCTGCTTTTTTTGCACCATCGATTAATCTCTTTGCAATTTCCATATCACCATTATGATTAATACCAATTTCAGCAATAAAATAAATTTTGTTTGTCATGTTCTAATTAATATATTTTTTTAAATTTCTTAGCAAATCAAGATCTATCTTATCATCAATTTCCAAACTTTGAATTTTATTCATAAGATAAACTCCTATTTTGCCAAAAAGCCTGCATTTTTTTTTTAAAAAAATTTTTGAATTGAAAATATAAAATGATCCATTTTCAAGATACTTTTCTTTAATGTCCTGTCTCATGGGTCTTTTTTTGAAATTATAATTAGCCTGTAAACCTTTTTTTGTATCCTTCCAAATAAAATGATTAAAAACTTTTTGAGCTGAAAACATACTATCCAGTCGATCATTATAAAATTTCTTAATTGCAGTGTCTAAAATTTTTGGAGATCTTATTGGGGAAGTAGGTTGAATACCAATCACACTAGTAGAGTAAATTTTCTTATTATTAAGATAATGTATGGCGTGAAGCCAAGCCAAATCAGAGGAAGATTTATCTGATGCAAATTTTTTTGGTCTTCTGATTGTATTTGATCCATATTTTTTTGCTATATCTAATATTTTGTTAGAATCTGAACTGACCCATACAGAACTAATTCTTTTTGACTTTAGGCATGCTTTTATTGACCAATAAATTAGCGGTTTCCCATTTAACTTCGCAAGATTCTTATTCTTGATTGCCTTAGAACCTTTTCTCGCAAGAATTATAGCAATATTATTTTTCATTTTTTTAAAAATAGTGTCACAACTGATCCATAAAAAGGGGTTGAAACTTTTCTTTTATCAAGTAATTTTAGTAAGTTTTTTTTAGTAAAATAAGGTGTCTCAAAAAATGGAAAGTTGATATCAAATAATTTAAATTTATTTTTTTTAACAAATCTTATTAATGACTCTGTAGAAAAAAGGCTAACATGAGTTCTGTCTTTTAAAAGTCTAAAATTGTTACCATATCTTCTTGCCGCTGCTGAATCGAAATCAGGTGTCTCTAAAATTAAAATACCGTTTTTTTTTAATTTTTTATAAATTAAGTTAATAAATTTCTCAGGTTTACGATGGTGCTCTATGACATGAAGTGCAGTGATGATGTCAAAATTTTTCTCTTTATATTTTGATAAGTCACCATTATAAATATTGCAATATCTAGAAGCATTATTGGAAGCAAATTTACTTATTTCTACACCAAACTTTTTCCATTTTTTATTCAATGCTGATAATAGCCAGCCGTGTCCGCAACCCACATCTAATATTTTCGAAGGTTTTTGTTTTTTCAAAAAAGATAAAACATACTTCATTTGTTTAAGCTTATATTTTCTTTCATTTAAAAGGTTTCTAAGTTTACCGTCTGGATCTCTAACCAAACTATGGTAGTTCTCCTCAAAATTAATTTGTAAATTACGATTATGTTTTAAGTAAAAAAGGTTTTTTTTTAATAAAATTTTAATGTCGTTTTTAAGATTAATCTTTTTTTTCATGAAATTAAAATCTTTCTAGTTGTAAATTATATCTATCTTAAAATTTTTCATAGCTCCGCACTTTGCAATTTTTGATTTTGCATTAATTGATATACGTCATTTCTTACTAGATTGGTTGAGCTAAAAGATCCTTTGTCTTTGCGCTTACTTTTAAATTACCAATCATTATCTCAATTCTATTTTTATGAAATTTCATTATTTCAAATGCTTTATTTGTGAAAACACTTGTTTTTAATTTATAATTATTTTCAATCTTCATATTAAAAAAGCTATTTTGAACATACCCACAATCATTTTCTGAGTTTTTACAGTCTTTTATAAATTGACTAATTTCTTTTTGTGTTTCAATATATCCTGGGATTAGTGAATTGAAGCCTTTAAGGTACTTAATATTGTTATAGAAGTTTAAATTTTTGAAGTTTTTGTGAAAGCAAAAAACGTAACTTCCTAGAAGCTTGATCTCTTTAAATTTAAGTTTATTTTTTTTAAAGTTTTGGATTAAGTATTTAGGTGAATAAATTTCTACTTCTGAACCTATAACTTTCTTGAAATCATTTTTAAATAGATTTAGAAAATTATAATCTATCTTTAAAATTGCCCACATACTATTTATCTAGTTCCTTTTTCAACTCATCATATTCTCTCATTTTTCTTTTCATATAATCTATTGTGAGTTTTGTTCTTTCTGATATACCTTTTGGAGTAATTACGTATCTAAAATAGCTGATCTTATTTTTTTTTTATTAAAATTATTTATTTTTACATATCCTTTATCTACTAAGGCTTTCAAACAATAATTTAATTTTCCCAAGCTGAACCCCAGCTCTTCGGCTAATTCTCGTTGTGAAGTATTTGGTTTTTTATTAATTTTTCGCAAAACTTCAAAATTATCTTGACTTTTATTATCCATTGTTCAATTATTGAACACTATATCGTTCAACTTTTGAACGGTAAAGATATATTTAAATTAAATAATACAACTAATAGTAGTTTTAAAAAAATAAGACCTGTATATTGTACTTGTTAAAAAAAATATTGATCAATTTAAAAATTATGAAATTTTAAAACTCATTATGGAAAAATACTCTGTGGATAGATGGAATAGTGACGCCTTCACCAGTAAGGAAATAGCAAAAAAGATTGAAAATGATTTGAAAAATAATCTTAAAATTTTACCTCATCCTTTTAATGGCTGGAGGTCTGAACCAAATCAAAATTTAGAGACAATCAAAATAAACGAAAATGGGTTAAGATCGAAATCACTTTATAATTTAAGATTTGATAAAAATGCTTTTTTATTAGGTGGTTCAACTGCGTGGGGTTTTGGAGCCAGCAATAATGAGTTTACTCCTGCCTATTTAATAGAAAATTACTTAAATAAAAACCATAATTTTAATTTTAATTTCATAAATTTAGCTGATCAAATGTTTTCTAGTTACGAAGAGCTTATTGCATTTGTAAATAATGTTGAACTTTTAAAACCTGAACTAGTAATTTTTATTAGCGGTTGTAATGATATTAATCGAGAAATAAATGAGAGTTATAAAAAAACTGAATTACATGAAAAAGTTTTAAATTTTTCTTACTGGGGAAAAAAAATAGGAATTTTAGACGAAAAAAGTTATTTAAAAAAAATTTTAAAAAACGTTGTTGGTGGATTTAAAAATATAAGCCCTATATTTGAAGACTACTATCTTTTGAAAAAACCTAAAAAAGATGAAATCGCATCGACTTTAATAAGTGAAAAATATAATTTTGTTAATAGTTACTGTAGATATAAAAATATTAAATGTTTTCATTTTTTACAGCCTGACTTACATTTTAAATTAAATAAATCTGAATTTGAAAAAAAATATTTACAATCTCATTTTAGCAAAGAAAAGTCTGATTTTTTAATTAGAAAATTTAAACATATTGAGGAAAGATTTTATAAAATAAAAGTGGAAGGTATATTTTTTGAAAGTCTTTTAAATATATTTGAAAACGACTCATCGAGTAAATTTTTTGATAGAGCTCATTTAACAGACAAAGGTTATATGAAGTTATCAGAATTTATAAGCAAAAAAATTGTAAAAAGTTTTGAATAATCTTTCTACATCAGTTATAAGAAATTATGTCTATACAAAACGTTTTTATAATATTTGTATTAATTTTGCTGGTGGCTATTCTAGTTTTATATTTTAAGAATAGAAATAAAGTTAAAACAAAAATTAGCAAAAAAAAGCTTCCACCCGATGAGATATATCCATTGTTTTAATTCATAAAAAATTTTTTTCAGTGCATAAATCAAGCCAATCGAGCTATTAGTACTGGTCAGCTACACACGTTACCGTGCTTACACATCCAGCCTATCAACGTAGTGGTCTACTACGGCTCTA
>MDTA01183401.1_pt1 | contig 39750 bp, 43 predicted proteins | sample 811151 | NCBI WGS metagenome assembly MDTA01 (sample SAMN05326648, study PRJNA326480) | marine metagenome | isolation source: seawater | place: Indian Ocean: South | collected 2010
GTCATGAGCGAGATTCTCGGACACGACGTAAACGGGCGCCCGCTGCGGGCTGGGGATCGGGTGGTTCTGCTGTCAGCCAGAAACCCCCGGTTCAAAGCTGACATTGGACGCGTTTTTACCGTCCGGGATGTCTTCGATGGCGACCACGCGTTCTGCGATGAAACGCTGAGAAACGGGAAAGGCCCGGGCGGTTACGCACTAGAAATGCGAACGGTCCGCCGCCTCGATGACCGCACCGACCACCAGCCCAGCGAATACACGTTCGATTCACTGATGGACCACCTGAAAAGCGGGGCGCCGGCATGAGCAACTACAGCTTTGGCGAAATCCTGATGGGTGCCACCACGATCATCGCGTTTGTCGCCCTGATGACGGTCATCGGTGAGCAGGACTACCGCGATGCGCTGGCCGAGGAGCGCGCCACCTGTTTGATGGTGGCTCAGGGCCACTGGCCGGCAGAGACAGCAGAGGGCTACGACTGCCCAAAACGAGTAGCAAGGAGCGAGTTATGAGTGAGTTCAAGGGAACGCCGGGGCATTGGTTCCGCGATAAATACGGGCACATCGTCGACGAATCCGGGAAAGACGTTTTGTTTCGCGGCGTCAGTATTGCCTGCGCAGGGAGCTCAGTCCCTGAAGCCGAAAAGAACAGCGACCTCATAGCCGCCGCGCCGGACCTGCTGGATGCCCTCCAGAAAATCATGGGCGCCATCGATCGTTGTGAGGCGGAAGACGAGGCGAGTTTGATTGATGAGTTCACCGAAGAAATGGAGACGAGCGCACGCGCCGCCATCGCCAAAGCACTGAACACCGATACGACAGAGCGCTGATCTGTTGTTTTGCGGGGTCCGCCCCGCCTTGTATTCGATAGGAGCATGACATGGAAACCAGCAGCGAGATTAACGAGATCGCCACCGCCCTGGCGGCAGCGCAGATGGAAATCGAGAACGCCAGCAAAAACAGTGCGAACCCGCATTTCCGCAGCAAATACGCCGACCTCGCCGAGGTGTTGAACACGGTGCGCCCGGTATTCGCCAAGCACGGCATCGCGATCATTCAATCCCCCGAGTACGGCGACGGCGTAGCCCACGTGCAAACCACCCTGGCCCATAAATCCGGTCAGTGGATGCGCTGCGACACCAGTGCGCCAGTCACAAAGCAGGACGCCCAGGGCATCGGCAGCGCGATCACCTACTGCCGTCGCTATGGCCTGGCCGCGATGGCCGGCGTTGCCCAGGAGGATGATGACGCCAATAGCGCCGTGGCCGGTCCCGGTCGTGCTCGCCAGCAGCCCCGCAAGCCCAGCGAGAAGGATCTGCAGGTGGCCCGCGACACCCTGGAGGGCTGCTCCACGGTGGAAGAGTTGCGCGAGACGTTTAAGGGCCTCCCCGAGCATGTTCGCGAGGCAATGAAGGGTGAGGCAACCGAAATGAGCAAGAAACTTGAGGGAGAAGCGGCATGACGATGATTCAAGGCTCTGATGAATGGCTGGAGTACCGCTCCAGCCGATTGAACGCCAGCGAAGCCGGGGCAGTAATGGGGGCCAATCCCTGGTTCCCCCGCAACCCCGCCGAGCTGTTCGACCTGAAAACCGGCGCGAAGACTGTCGAGGAAAACCCGGCCATGCGTCGCGGTACGGAGCTGGAGCCCGAAGCCCGCGCTGCCGCCCAGGATGTGCTGGGTGAACAGTTCACCCCAGCGGTGCGCCAGCGGGAACGCTACTCGGCAAGCCTCGACGGCGAGGATTTTGATGGCGCCACTGCCCTGGAAATCAAATGCCCGATGCGCACCGACAGCAAGCTGTTTCGCATTTTGGACGGCAAGGACTTGAAAGAGGTGGCGCCGCACTACTGGTGGCAGTTGGTGCACCAGCAGTACGTCTCCGGTTTCGGGCTGGTCTATTTCTGCGCCTACCACCCGGACCAGGGCATCAGCGTGGTGAAGATCAGCGCCGACGAACTGATTGCCGACCGCGACGCCCTGATCGCCGCATGGGAGGCGTTCGCCAAATGCCTGGATAGCGGCGAGCGGCCAGAGTCCGACGAAATCGAAGACGAAAGCGAGGAAATGGCCGCCCTGGTTGCCACGTATCGCTCCGCCAAGGAGCGGGCCGACGAAGCCGCGAGCGCTCTGAAAGAGGCCGATAAGGCGCTCAAGGATCGCGCCAAGGCGTCCGGCGCCCGGAAGCTGTCCGGTCATGGGCTCCAGGTCATCCGAGCCGAGCGCAAGGGCAGCGTTCAGTACGACAAGGTCCCTGAGCTGGATGGCGTGGACCTGGATCGCTACCGAAAGAAATCCAGCGTCGTCTACAGCATTCGTTAATCCGGCGCTCACCGGGGAGTGGCGGGCCTTACCCGCCGACGTTTTCGCGAGGCCACAGCCGCCAGCCCTGAATCGGCGGCAGCAGAACGGAGGATTGGCAGCCATGCACCGTCCAGGAGAAAGCCCTGGCGTCTGGCCGGCGTAACCGGCCCACCTTATCGGGGTGTGATCTGTGAGGGGTGCTGGCCCCAGTCCGTGACGGGGTGGCCCCAAGTGCGGCATTCGACGCCGCAGTCACGGTCCAGCTAGCAGATCACACCACCGATGCGGTGGACCTATCAGAAGGCAAAACGGCAGTGCGTCCGCTTCGATGACGGGCCACCGCATCCCCTTCGGGGGAACTGACAACGGAGAGAGATATGGCACGCGGAGTAAACAAAGTCATCCTGATCGGCAACCTGGGCGCGGACCCCGAAACCCGATTCATGCCCAGCGGCGGCGCGGTCACCAACTTCAAGATGGCCACCAGCGAAAGCTGGAAGGACAAGCAGACCGGCCAGCAGCAGGAACGCACCGAATGGCACCGCTGCGTGGCGTTCAACAAGCTCGGTGAGATATGCGGCGAGTACCTGAAGAAAGGCGCCAAGGTGTACGTGGAGGGCTCCCTGCGCACCCGGAAGTGGCAGGGCCAGGATGGACAGGACCGCTTCACCACCGAGGTCGTGCTGAGCGAAATGCAGATGCTCGACGGGCGCGGCGGCCAAAGCCAGGAGCCGGCCAATACCGGCCAGCAGTCCGCGCCGCCCGTGGATGATTTCGACGACTCGCTGCCGTTTTGAGGAGCCGCCCATGATCCGCTACGCACTGCTACTGCTCCCCTGCGCCGCCCTGGCCGACCCGACGCTCTACGTTCAGGGCGGCATGGGGTATCAGATCGGCATGACCGAACGCTGGACCTACGAGAGCGAACGCTACTCCGGGGAATACACGATGGACCTGCCGCCCCTGGTGGGCTCGGTGGAGGCCGGCATCAGCTACCGCAACTGGTTCATCCAGGGCCAGCACGTCAGCAGTGTGGAGACGGGCCAGGACCATGGGTTCAACGTCATCAGCGCCGGTTACCGGTGGGAATTTGAGTTTTAGGAGATCGCAATGGCTGAGCAGCAGAGAGAGCGAGACATCGCTGAAATGGAAGCGCAGATGGCGCACGATACCGACCAGTATTTTGAGGCGCGGCCCCAGATCATGCGCACCCGCGACAAGGAAACCACGTTTGAAGCGGGCTTCAAGGCGGCGTGGGCGGCTCGGCCCCTCTCCCATGCCGAGGGGGAGGCGGTGACTTTCATGCGAACATGGAAAAGCGAACCGATATACACCTGCAACAAGCCCGGCGACATGGGCGGTACTTACTACCCAGCGCCCCAGGTGGCGGGCCTGACCGAGACGGCCATCAAGTCCAGCCCGGCATATCGCGCCCTGCATCGTGAGAAAGAGCACTTGCTGGGGCTGCTGAAAGATCAGGCGCCCCAGGTGGCGGTGCCGGAGGGCTTCACTGTGGTTCCGGTCCGGGAGTTCTACGTCATGAGCGAGGACGAGGACATTATCGGGGGAATCGGCAACGACTTTGAAGCCGGTAAGCACCTGCTGAAACTGGCCCAGGAGGGCGATCCCGAAAAAGCCTGGGGTCTGGTGGCGGACATCGACCAGACGAAGCTCTCCGCCGCCCCCACCGCGCCCGCCGGGGAGCCGGACGAGAACGACGATCTGGTGATTCAGGCTGATGCCTACCGCTACGCCTACATCGAGCGGCTTGAGCGCCTGCTGACTGAGCCTCGACCGGACGGCGCCTGCCCCCATGGCGTGCGTGGTGTCCATGAGTGCCAGCAGTGCGCGGATGACGTCCCTGACCATATCGCGCGCGCATCCGTGGAGCGCGACATCGCCGCGATGAAAGTCCGCCAGCAACCTGTAAGCGATCCTGATGGGTTCGAGCAGGTGCTGGAAGAACTGCGCAAGCTACACACGGAAATGACCAATGCCGATCTAGTGCATGAAGGAGGCCCGGAAATCGTCGGCTATTGCGTCACCGGCAAGCAACTCGACCGGATGGAGTGGTTGTTGACTTGCTGTGCGTCGGCGGCACTCTCCTCCCCTGCCCCGGATGAGCGGGAGATAGCGGCGCTGGCGCTGGAACGCCACGCGGACAACTTGATCGTGATGGCCGAGCGCGACGGCCGAAACAGCGACCGAGAATCTCAGCAAACGTGGGAGGAAGCTGCTTATTTTGCCAAACAAGAGGCCGCCCGTCTCCGCGCCGGGAAGGAGGGTGAGCCGTCATGAGCCCTGAATCCAAAGTCGATTGGCTGGTGAAGAACAAGACGCCCCGCGAACTAGCCGAAATGTACAGCAAGGAATCCAGTCAAACATTCACGTATAGAAACCAGTGCGCTGAGTTGGAGCTTAAAAACAAACAGTTGCGAGCAGAAATAACGGAACTGCGTACCGGGAAACAAGGCTGGCCGCCGAGCAAGGAGCACCCCAATGACTGAGAGCACAGACCGCGAGCTGCTGCCGTGCCCGTTCTGCGGCTGCAATGATGGGCGCATTGAGCTGCAAACCGATCACGCGATATTCGCCGGCATGGACTTCGGCAACCGCTACCCGGAACCAATCTCCCGACAGCCGCACGGGCACAACGTGCGGTGCGGCGGCTGCGGATGCCAAACGTGTTGGTGGCACTACAAACGCGAGGCCATCGACGCCTGGAACCGCCGTTCAGCCGCTGCCGCCATGGCAGAGGGAGGGGAGCATGGGTAAACAAACCCTGAAATTCCAGCCCGTGCTTTGGGCAGAAATGGCACCCGACATCTACGCGGGCGACAACTGCGACCAGCGCGAGCCCCACTGGCACTGCCATGCCGACGGCGACATGGACTCCGACTACTTGGACGCCCTGGAGCTGAGCGCAGCGACGTTCCCGGCAGGCACAAAGATCATCGTGGAAGTGCCGTGTTGCCCGGATTGTGGCGTCAGCGCCGATTATGAGCGCCGCGATGACGGCCACTGCGAGTGCGGTTTCGACTGGCCCGCCTGGGTGGAGGATCGGTTTCAATGAAAACCCAAAAGTGGAGACCAATAAGCACGGCGCCCATGGGCGTTAACGACATGATCGACCTTTGGGCATGCGGGCAAAGATACACTGATTGCTTGTGGACCAAGCCCACATATGGGCGCGAATACTGCTGGTGTAACCAATCAGAGTACGACTGCGATGGCCCGGTGTGGACAGAAGTGCCGAGTCCGACCCACTGGATGCCGCTACCTGATCCTCCGGAGCCCCACCAGGGGCGCGGGGGTGGCGATGTGGGCTGATTCCGAGACGCACCGCCGCTACATGCAGCCGGTGGCGCCGAGATCCCGCCGGCGGTGCAGCTGCGGGTGCGGGCAGCGAGCCACACACCTGGGCATGGCCAACGGGTGCGCACTGACGTGCGGCTGTGAATTGTACATCCGGCGCTGGGTGCGTGACGGAATACGGACACGAAGGGCCGCCCAGCGCGGCAGGGAGGAATGATGGACGGAAAGCTGTACGCCACGCGCGACATCATCGGCCAGGGCGAGTTCTACACCCGCCACGTCATGGCGATGACCGCTGAGGGCTTGCACGACAAATCGAGCATCGCGGCGGAGCTGGCGCACCGAGACCGGTATATTGCCGAGCTCGAGCGGGCGGGCGCCTTGACGCGAGACATGCTTGTGAATGCCGATAACGTGGCAAGGGCCGCGCAGACGGACTATTACAAGGCCCGGCGGCGCATCGCGGAGCTTGAAGCGGCGCTGAAAGATGCCCGCGATCTATCCATTGGCTGGGCTGCGCACTACCAGTACCTGCATCAGCTGCCAGAATTTCACCCGACACATGCGGCAATTCTGGACCGGTGTAGCGCTCTGCTCACCCAGGAGGAAGGAGGCTGATATGGGCCACCCTGCCCTGATTTACGAGGAAGAGCTGATGGAGATGACCGGCTACCGGCGCCGGCGTGATCTCCAGCGGTGGCTGGATCAGCACCATATCTGGTATCTGGCTGGCAAAGACGGACGGCTGGGCACCACCGTCGAAGCGATCAACCGTGCGGGCCTGGAGGCCAGCAACGACGGTTGGGATCCGGTGGCCTGATGGGGCGGCAGCGCAGCACAAGGCGGGACACTGCCCTGCCCCAGTACGTCCACCGGAAGAAGAGCAAGGACCGCGTGGTCTGGCGGGAATATCTTGGCCAAGGCCGGTTTGGCCGGGTGGTGACGCTCAGGGGCCCGGACGGACGGCCGCTATCGGCCAGGGCCAGCCACCGGGACATCATCGCGGCCTACATGGATCAGGTGGCCAGGACGCCCGGGCGCAGCCTTGGCTGGCTGCTGGACCGGTATCTAGCAAGCCCCCAGTTCGCCGCCCGGGCCGAGCGCACCCGCCGGGCCTACCGGGTCCACGCCGACACGATCCGCAACTTCCCCACCGGTAACGGCCGCACGCTGGGCGAAGCGCCGCTGTCAGCCCTCACGCCGCCCAGGTTCTCCAAGTACCGGGACGGGCGGGCCGGCACACCGGTTTCGGCGAACAGAGAACTGCAGTTCATCCGGGCGGTGTTCAGTTGGGCCATCGAATACGGCCACATGGACAGCAATCCAGCCAAGGGAGTCCGGCTGTTCCCCGGGCAGAGCCGGGACCGGTACATCGAGGATTGGGAGTTCGAGCTGGTCCAGGGGTGCGGATCCGACATGCTCGCTGTCGTGATGGAGCTCGCCTATCTACTGCGCGCCCGGGTCGGCGAGGTTCTGGCGCTGCGCCGGGTCGATTTGAGCGATGAGGGCGTCCTGCTGCGCCGCACGAAGGGCAGCAAAAGCGAGCTGACACGCTGGTCGGATCGGCTGCGCGAGGCCGTCAGGGCGGCCCAGGCGCTCCACAAGGGCGTAATCAGCCCCTGCCTGCTCCACGGGGCCAACGGCGAGCCGGTGACCTATTCCGCGGTGCGCAGTGCTTTTGTTCGAGCCCTGAGCAAAGCCGAGGAGGCAAGCCCGCCGCTACGGCGCCGCTTCACGGTGCACGACATCAAGGCAAAGGGCATCACAGACCACAAGAACCACCACGGCGGCCACCGGTCGGCGAGGATGCGGGATGTATACGTCAGGAAGGCGGAAGAGGTGGATAGTACGAGGTGATTTTTGATCCTCGCTTTGATCCTGGCCCCAAAAAAGTAAGGGCCCGCTAACAAGCGAGCCCTCGGAATAGTGGTGGGTCGTGCTGGATTCGAACCAGCGACCAATTGGTTAAAAGCCAACTGCTCTACCAACTGAGCTAACGACCCGCCGAATGAGGCGCAAATAATACGGATTTATTTCGCCGTGACAAGGCCTGAGGGCCATTTTTTTCGTTAAGACTGGTAGATCGTGGGATCTTTGATCAAAGCCTGTTCAAAGCCCTCGCGGCGCAGCCGGCAGCTGTCGCAGCGGCCGCAGGCACGGCCTTCGGCGTCGGCCTGGTAGCAGGACACGGTGAGGCTGTAATCCAGGCCCAGCTCGGTGCCCCGGCGGATGATCTCCGCCTTGGAGAGCGCCATCAGGGGCGTGCTGATGCGCACCGGGTGCCCTTCTACGCCCGCCTTGGTGGCGAGCCCGGCGAGGTGCTGGAAGGCGTCGATGAATTCCGGGCGGCAGTCCGGGTAGCCGGAGTAGTCCACGGCGTTGACGCCGATAAAGATGGCGTCGGCGCCGACCACTTCCGCCAGGCCCAGGGCCAGGGACAGGAAGACGGTGTTGCGGGCCGGCACATAGGTGACCGGGATGCCGTCGCCGCCGTTCTCCGGCACGTCGATGGCGTGGTCGGTGAGCGCGGAGCCGCCGATGCCGCCCATGCCGAGCTCTATCACCCGGTGTGATTCGGCGCCCAGGGCGGCGGAGACGCGCTCCGCCGCTTGCAGCTCGGAGCGGGTGCGCTGGCCGTAATCGAAGGCGATGGTGTGGCACCGGAACCCTTCGGCGCGGGCCATCGCCAGGCAGGTGGCGGAATCGAGTCCGCCGGAGAGCAGTACCACCGCGGTTTCCATGGTGTCTCCTGTTTACCTCGGGTTGATGGGGGCCGGATCAACGCCCGCGGGCGTCGTTCCAGAGCAGTTTGTGCAGTTGCAGCTGGAAGCGCACCGGCAGGCGGTCGGCGAGGATCCAGTCGGCCAGTTCGCCGGGGGGCAGCTGCCCGTGCACCGGTGAGAACAGCACCTCGGAGACCCGCCCCGTCAGGTTGTGCTGGTCCAGCATAAAGCGGGCCCAGTCGTAGTCGCGGCGGTCGGCGAGCACGAACTTCACCTGGTGGTGCGGGCGCAGGTGCGGGATGTTTTCCAGGCGGTTGTTGTGCTGTTCGCCGGAGCCCGGTGCCTTGAGGTCCATGACCACCGAGACGCGCTCGTCCACATCGGCGATATCCATGGCGCCGCCGGTTTCCAGGCTCACCTGGTAGCCCCGGTCGCACAGTTCGGTGAGCAGCGGCAGGCAGTTGGGCTGGGCCAGCGGTTCCCCGCCGGTCACCGTGACGTAGCGCGCGGAGAAGCCGTCCACCTGCTCGAGGATCGCGTCCAGGGACCGTTTTTCGCCGCCCTGGAAGGCGTACTCGGTGTCGCACCAGACACAGCGCTGCGGGCAGCCGGTGAGGCGCACGAATACGGTGGGCACGCCCACGCTGCGGGATTCCCCCTGCAGGGAATGGAAGATTTCGGTAATGCGCAGTTCCACGGTGGACGCTCTAAACACTGAGGGGCTCAAGATGGCGCGGATTCTAACACCTTGACGGCGTCGGGTGGGAGCGGGCCCGTGTGCCCGCCTGCAATCAGTCGCCGTTGAGCTGCTTGAGCATGCTCTTGGCCATTTCCGCCTCGGAGGCGTCGGGGAACTGCTTGATCAGCTTGTGCAGGGAGACTTCCGCTTCGCCGGTGTTGCCGGCCTGGGCCTGGAGGCTGGCCAGTTTGTACAGGCTGGTGGGGGCGCGGCTGTGGTTCGGGTAGTCGTCCACCACGGTCTGGAACTGCTTGCGGGCTTTGTCCAGCTGCGGGCTTTTCTGGTTGGTGTAGACCTCGCCCAGCCAGAAGTGGGCGTGGGCCCGGAACTGCCCCTGGGGGAAGTCCTTCAGGTAATCCTCGAAGGCGGTGGCCGCGGCGTCGAAATCGCGCTCGAGCAGCTTGCCGCGGGCGGCGGAATAGGCCTCGCGGTCCGCTTCCGGGTCGGCGGGCGTGTCGCTGTTGCCGCCGTCATCGCCGGCTTCGGCGTCGGTCTTGGGGGCGCTGTTCATTTGTTCGACCAGCGCGTTAATCCGGGTGTCCAGGTCCAGGTAGCGTTCCCGCTCCGCGCCTTTAAGCTGCGTCAGCTCATGGCGAAGCTCTTCCACCTGACCCTGTAAATTCTGAACTTGCTTCTGGTACTGCTCCATTTCCTGCATCAGCAGGTAGATGCCCTCTTCGCCGCCACCGTTGCCGGTGGCGGACGACGAGGCCCGGCCGCCGCCGGAGCCACGCTCCTCGACGGCCAGGGGGCCGGTGCTCTGTGCCTGGGCACCGAGCACCGGCCCGCCAAGCAGGATAGCCAGTAAAAAGCGCTTGATTACCTGCTTGGACCGCATGGCTTACGGACGGCCGGCGGTGTAGTTCAGGACCACGCGACGGTTCTTCGCCCAGTCCATTTCGCTGTGGCCGAAAGCAGCCGGCTTCTCTTCACCGTAGGCGACCACTTCCACCTGGGAAGAGCTCACGCCCTGCACGCGCAGGAACTTCTGGACCGCTTCGGAACGACGCTCGGACAGAGCCACGTTGTACTCACGGGTGCCACGCTCGTCGGCGTGACCTTCCAGACGCACCTTGGCATTCGGGTTGTCTTTCAGGTAGCTGGCGTGGGCGCGCAGGGTTTCGAAGGCGGCCGCCGGCACGGTGTTGCTGTCGAAAGCGAAGTAAATCACTTTGGTGTCGGTGGTGCCGTCGTAGTTGGACGGGTGGTTGTGGAAGTTGTCCGCGGTCACCGGGATGTTGCTGGTGTCCGGCTTGGCCGGCGCGGGACGCTGTACGGGCTCGGCCGGGCTGCTCTGGCTGTCGGTCGGCATGGTATCGGTCGCGGAGGTGTCCTCCTCGGTGGGAGTACTGGAACACGCGGCCAGCAAGCCGGCCAGAAGCACGGCGAAAAGCGGGTTAATGAATGAACGCATACTAAAAACTCCTATTGATGTCCTGTATTGGAACTCTGAGATCCGTTCAGAGGAACGGCGACCAGGCCGGTTCCCTGACTTCCCCTTCCTTCGATGGGAGCTCTACTTTCACTCTCCCGTCGATGGAGACGGCTTGCAGGACCCCTGTACCCCTGTGTTGCGTCCCGTAAATTATCATACTTCCATTGGGCGCAACACTGGGCGATTCGTCCATATTGGTCTGTGTCACAATATCGAACGTCCCGCGTTGGAGGTCCTGCACACCGACGTTGAAGCTACCGTTACGCCGGTGTACATAAACGAGATAGCGACCGTCCGGGGTGACTTCCGGCCGGGCGTTGTAAGCCCCTTCGAACGACACCCGGCGCACCGATTTGTCGTCCACGTTGAGCTGGTAGATCTGCGGCCCGCCGGAGCGACTGGAGGTGAACACCAGATGCTCGCCATCGGGCATCCAGCGGGGCTCGGTGTCGATGCCGTAATGATCGGTCATCTGCTCCAGATCCCCGTTGTTGAGGTCCAGGCTGTAAATGTCCGGGTTGCCGCCCTTGGACAGGGTCAGCGCCAGTTTCTGGCCGTCCGGCGACCAGGCCGGCGCGCCGTTGATGCCCTTGAACTGGGCCACCACCCGCCGTTCGGCGCTGCCGAGGTTGTGCACATAGATCTTGGGCAGGCCGTTCTGCTCGAAGGAAACATAAGCAATCTTAGTGCCATCCGGCGACCAGGACGGGCTCATGATCGGCTCGCGGCTGCGCAGGATGGTCTTCACCCGGGCGCCGTCGGCGTCCGCGTACTGCAGCTGGTAGGGCCGCTCGGCGCCCCGGTTGTGGGTGACGTAGAGAATCTTGGTGGAAAACGCCCCGGGGATGCCGGTGAGCTGCTCATAGATGCGGTCGGAAATGGCGTGCGCCACGTCACGCAACTGCGACTCCGGCGGACGGTAGGTCTCGGACAGCAGTTCCTTGCCGCGGGCCACGTCGTGCAACGCATAGCCCACTTCGTAGGCGCCGGTGCCGGTGGGCTTGATGGTGCCGATCACCACGTATTCCTGATTGAGCACCCGGAAATCCCGGTAGGACAGGCCCTCCTTGCTGGTGGGCCGGCTCAGCATGTCCTTGGGCGACAGCGTTTTGAACTGGCCACTGCGGTGCAGGTCGGCGCGCACGATGTCGGACACGTTCTCCGGCACGTCGCCGGCGCCGGCGAACGGCACCACCGCGATCGGCACCGCGTCCGTGCGGCCTTCAGTGATCTGGATCAGCAGCTCGGCGCGGGCGTTGACCGCCAGCAGCGAGAACATCGCGACAATGAAGGGAAAGGCTAAAACTCGCATCATTTTACATCCGTGGGTCTGAATACGATTTGAAAGGTTCGAAACTGCTCGAACAACTTGCCGTCCGGCACCGGCAGCGGGCTGGCAAGCTCCACCGCCTTGACCAGCGACTCGTCGAAGTTCGGATAGCCACTGGACTTGTCCACCTCGACACTGACCACTTCACCACCCGGAATCACCCGCAGACGCACACGCACGCTGAGGTCGTCCCGGTTGCGGTAATTGCCGGGAATGCGCCACCGCTGCTGGATAGCGTTCTGTATGGCGTCCGTGTAACCAGCGGTCTCTTCCTGAACGTCGCTGTCAGGCGCGCCGCTGCCGGGTGTCTCGGCGACTTTTTCGCGCTCCTTGCGCGCCATCTCCAGCTCTTCCTCGGCCATCAGTTCTTCCAGGCTCTGCTGCTCGAATTCCGGCGCCGGCTCCTTTTTCGGTTCCGGTTTGGGCTCCGGCTTCGGTTCCGGCTTGGGCTCGGGCTTAGATTCCGGTTTGGGCTCGGGTTTCGGCTCGGGTTTGGGTTCGGGTTTCGGCTCAGGCTTGGGCTTCGGCTCGGGTTTGGGTTCCGGCTTCGGCTCGGGCTTGGGCTTCGGTTCCGGTTTGGGTTCCGGCTTCGGCTCAGGCTTGGGTTCCGGCTCGGGCTTGGGCTCCGGCTTCGGCGCCTCCTCCTGGGCCTGCTTTTGATCCTTTTCCTCGCGGGCCGGCGCGGTGTTGGCCTCCGGCGCGCGGCGCGTCTCTTCCATCACCGTGGCCATCACGTGGGGCGGAATTTCCGGCGGCCGCCGCAGCTCCGGCTCCGAGGACCAGGTAAACACCATCAGCCCCAGCACCAGCAGATGCAGAAACGCGGAAAACCCGACCGCAACGCCACGATCGCTCATGAACGCCCCGGCGGCTCCGTAACCAGCCCCAGGTTGGTGACGCCGGCCTGCTGCAGTTCGGACATCAGGACCACCACTTTGCCGTAGGGCACGTTCTGGTCACCTTCCACCAGGAAAAGAGTCTCCGGTTTTTGTTTCCGGATCGTGAGCACATGGCCTTTCACCGTTTCCAGGCTCGCCGACGACTGGCCGTCGCCGCCCACGTTAATGTAGTAGCTGCCGTCCGGGCGCACCGTGATCATCACCGGCTCGTCGTTGTTGGTGATCGCCGCGCTGTCGGTCTGCGGCAAGTCCACGGACACGCCCTGGGTCATCATCGGCGCGGTGGCCATGAAGATCACCAGCAGCACCAGCATGACGTCGATGTAGGGCACCACGTTGATGTCGGCCATCGGCTTCTTGCGCAAACGGCGGCCGCGGATCGCACTCATGGACGCACTCCCTCGGCTCATGCGTCGCGTCCGTGGGCCTGGCGGTGCAGCACCGAGGAGAACTCCTCGGCGAACAGTTCACAATCGCCCACCAGGGATTCGGACAAGGACGCGTAGCGGTTGTAGGCCATCACCGCGGGGATCGCCGCGAACAGGCCCATGGCGGTGGCCACCAGCGCTTCGGCGATACCCGGCGCCACCACGCTCAGCGTCGCCTGGGTCACGTTGGCCAGGGCGCGGAACGAATTCATGATGCCCCAGACGGTACCGAACAGGCCGATATAGGGGCTGGTGGAGCCCACCGTGGCCAGGAACGGCAGATGCTTGGTGAGGCGGGATTCCTCGCGCTGCAGGGCCACGCGCATGGCGCGCTGGGCGCCTTCCATGATCGCTTCGGAGCCGCGCGTGCTCTTGGACAGCCGCACGAACTCCTGGAAACCGGCGCGGAAAATCGCCTCGCTGGCGGAATCCGGGTTGGGCTTCTTGCGCACCTGGTTATAGAGACTGGAGAGGTCCTCGCCGGACCAGAACTTCTCCTCGAAGGCATGATCGGCGCGCCGCGCACGGCCCAGTACCCGAAAGCGGGACACGATCATGTACCAGGAAATCATCGATGCCAGCAGCAGAACCAGCATCACCAGCTGGACCACCGGCCCGGCGTTGGTGACCAGCGAAAGGATCGACATGCTGGACGAAGCGTCTTCCATTTACCCCAACTCCTCGAATTCAGCCTTGAACTTGTCGTGGAGCGACCCGGGCAAAGCCACCGGCTTGATGCCGTCGGCGCTGACACAGGCCACCTTGATAGTAGCTTCGCACAACACTTCCTGGTCACGGGTGACACGCTGCGCGAACACCAGGGTGGCACGTTTAAGCGCCACCAGTCGGGCACTGACCCGCAAATCGTCGTCGATCCGGCCGGGTTTGCGGTAGTTGATCTGGGCGGAATGCACCACGAACTGGAAGTTTTCCTCGGCCAGCGCATAGTGCTGGTAGCCCAGCGACCGCATGTACTCAGTGCGCGCCCGCTCCATGAACTTCAGGTAGTTCACGTAGTAGACGATGCCACCGGCGTCAGTGTCTTCGATGTAGACGCGAACCGGTAGGACAAATTCCGAACCTTGAGAAAATTTTTCACTCATTAAACAAATCCCCGTCCCGCGCGGGCTTGACCAGGCCGAAATGGCGCCAGGCGTGGTTGGTGACTTGGCGTCCCCGGGGGGTGCGCTGAATGAAGCCCTGCTGAATCAGGTAGGGCTCGACCACCTCTTCCAGGGTGCCGGCGTCCTCGTTGAGCGCGGCCGCCAGGGAATCCAGCCCCACCGGCCCGCCGTCGAATTTGTGCATCATCATGTTGAGCAGGCGGCGGTCGGTGCCGTCCAGCCCCAGGCTGTCCACCTCCAGCATGTCCAGGGCGCTCTGCGCCACCGCGCCGGTGAGCCGGCCGTCGCCTTTCACCTGGGCGTAATCGCGCACGCGGCGCAGCAGCCGGTTGGCGATGCGCGGCGTGCCGCGGGCCCGGCGGGCCACTTCCCGGGCCCCCTCTTCATCGCCCGGGATCGCGAGGATCTCGCAGGATCGCGCTACGATACGCGCCAAATCGTCGACGTTATAAAACTCCAGCCGCTGCACGATACCGAAGCGGTCACGCAGGGGCGCGGTGAGCAGGCCGGCGCGGGTGGTGGCGCCGACCAGGGTGAAGGGCGGCAGATCCAGCTTGATGGAGCGCGCCGCCGGCCCTTCGCCGATCATGATGTCGAGCTGGTAGTCCTCCATGGCCGGATAGAGGATCTCCTCGACCACCGGGGAAAGGCGGTGGATCTCGTCCACGAACAGCACATCGCCCTCCTCCAGGTTGGTGAGGATGGCGGCCAGATCGCCGGCCTTTTCCAGCACCGGCCCGGAGGTGGATTTCAGCTGTGAGCCCATTTCCCGGGCGATGATGTGCGCCAGGGTGGTCTTGCCGAGCCCCGGCGGGCCGAAAATCAGGGTGTGATCGAGCGCCTCGTCGCGGCCACGGGCGGCGTCGATGAAGATTTCCAGCCGTTCGCGCACTTTCGGCTGGCCGTTGTAGTCGGCCAGGCTGGCCGGGCGGATGGCCCGGTCCTGCTGCGCTTCGCCGGCGTCGGAAGGAAGCGGGGTGATCAAACGATCATTGTCCATGGCGTTTTACCTTGCCAGAGTTCGCAGGGCACGGCGAATCAGCTCTTCACTGCTGGGGTCGGCGCCGGCCTCTTCGGCGGCGCGGCCCACGGCGGCGGCGGCTTCCTTATTACGGTAGCCGAGCGATTCCAGCGCGGCGATGGCGTCGGCGCGGCCGTCCGGCGGGCCGTCCAGGGGGCGCGGCCCGGGCCGCGCGGCCGGCGCGCCTTCCAGCTTGTCGAGCCGGTCGGACATCTCGATCACCAGCCGCTCGGCGGTTTTCTTGCCGATGCCCGGCACCTTCACCAGCGAGGTGGTGTCCTGGTCGCGGATGCAGGCGGCCAGCCGGTCGGCCTCGATGCCGGAGAGGATCGCCAGCGCCATTTTCGGCCCCACGCCGTTCACCTTGATCAGGCTGCGGAACAGCTCGCGCTCGTAGCGGCCGGTGAAGCCGTACAGCAGCTGGGCGTCCTCGCGGACCACGAAATGGGTATAGAGCGTCAGCTCGGCGCCGCTTTCCGGCAGGTCGTAGAACACCGTCATCGGCGCTTCCACTTCATAGCCGACGCCGGCCACGTCCACCAGCAGCCGCGGCGGCTGCTTTTCCAACAGGGTGCCTCGTAATTGTCCGATCATCGTATCCGTCTTCTTCGTACCGAGGTGGCGCCGCCCATGCGCGCCAGGGAAACACGGGTGTGAGCATGACAGAGGGCGATCGCCAGCGCATCGGCGGCGTCTTCCTGGGGGCGCTTCTCCAGCCCCAGCAGGTGTTTGACCATCTCCGCCACCTGCACTTTTTCGGCGCCGCCGCGCCCCACCACCGCCTGCTTGACCTGACGGGCGGAATACTCGAACACCGGCACGCCGCTCTGCACCACGGCGGTGAGCGCGGCGCCGCGCGCCTGGCCGAGTTTGAGGGCGGAATCCGGGTTGCGGGCCATGAACACCTTCTCGATGCTCACTTCCTCCGGCCTGTGGGCGCTCATCACTTCGCACAGACCGGCGAAAATGGTGCCCAGCCGGGGCGCCATCTCGGCGCCGCTGGTGCTGATGGTGCCGAACGCCAGGGCCCGGCTGCGGTTACCGACCTGCTCGATCACCCCATAACCGGTGTGGCGGGAGCCCGGATCGATCCCCAAAAGAATGGTCATAGTGTGCTTCCAGGGCCAGAGTCGCGCCCATATAAAAAAGGCAGGTTATATCTAACCTGCCTGCTGTTCATATGTCCAGTATAAGAGAGACCGTTCTTATTCTTCCGGCCACCGGGCGTTGGTGTAGACGTTCTGCACGTCGTCGAGATCTTCCAGCAGGTCGATCATCTTGCCCACCGTCTCGGCGGTCTCGGCGTCGATCTCCGCCTCCGTGGAGGGGCTCATGGTCACTTCCGCGTCGGCCGGTTCCAGCCCGGCTTCCTTGAGCCCGTCGACCACTTCGCCGAAGCTCTTGTCCGGGCGGGTGATCACCAGGAAGCTGCCGTCCTCGTTCTCTTCCACGTCCTCGGCGCCGGCCTCCAGGGCCGCTTCCATCAGCTTCTCTTCTTCCACGCCCGGCTCGAAGAAGATCTCGCCGCGCTTGGTGAACAGAAACGCCACCGAGCCGCTGGTGCCCAGGTTGCCGCCAAATTTGGAGAAGGCATGGCGCACCTCGGACACGGTGCGGTTGACGTTGTCGGTCATGGTTTCCACCAGCACCGCCACGCCGTTCTTGCCGTAACCCTCGTAGGTGATCTCCTCCATGTTGGCGCCGCCGTCATCGCCGGCGCCGCGCTTGATCGCCCGGTCGATGGTGTCCTTGGTCATGTTGTTGCTGAGCGCCTTGTCGACGGCGGCGCGCAGGCGCGGGTTGTCGGCGATCTCCGGGCCGCCCATGCGGGCCGCCACGGTGATTTCACGAATCAGCTTGGTGAAGATCTTGCCCCGCTTGGCATCCTGGGCCGCCTTGCGGTGCTTAATATTGGCCCATTTACTGTGACCCGCCATGGTGTCTCCTAACCTGTCCGCGTTATCTCATTGCTCTTCTTTGCGTACCGCCACGCCCACTTCGCGCAGCTGCTGATTATCCACCGGCGACGGCGCGTTGGTCATCAGGCAGGCGGCGGTCTGGGTTTTCGGGAAGGCGATCACATCGCGGATGGAATCGCCGCCGGTCATCAGCATCACCATCCGGTCGAGACCGAACGCCAGGCCGCCGTGCGGCGGCGCGCCGTACTTGAGGCCGTCCAGCAGGAAGCCGAATTTCTCGTCCGCTTCCTGGTCGCTGATGCCCAGCGCCTCGAACACGCTGCGCTGCATGTCCGGGCGGTGAATACGGATCGAGCCGCCGCCCAGTTCGGTGCCGTTGAGCACCATGTCGTAGGCCCGGGACAGGGCGCCTTCCGGGTTGCTCTTAAGCTCCTCGGGATTGCACTTGGGCATGGTGAACGGATGGTGCAGCGCGTAGTAGCGGCCGTCCTCTTCCTCGAACATGGGGAAGTCCACCACCCACAGCGGTGCCCAGTCGCCCTGCGCCAGACCGCGCTCGTGGCCCACCTTGACGCGCAGCGCGCCGATCGCCTCGTTGACCACCTTGGCCTTGTCGGCGCCGAAGAAGATCAGGTCGCCGGTGGCCGCCTCGGTGCGCTTGAGGATGCCCTGGATGGCGTCCTCGGTGAGGAACTTGAGGATCGGCGACTGCAGCCCCTCGGCGCCGGCGTCCAGGTCGTTGACCTTGATATAGGCCAGGCCCTTGGCGCCGTAGATGCCCACGAACTTGGTGTACTCGTCGATCTCCTTGCGCGACAGGTCGCCGCCGCCGGGCACCTTCATGGCCACCACGCGGCCTTTCGGGTCCTTGGCCGGGCCGGCGAACACCTTGAACTCCACGCCGTCCATCAGATCGGCGATGTCGATCAGCTCCAGCGGCACGCGCAGGTCCGGCTTGTCGGAGCCGTAGCGGCGCATGGCCTCTTCATAAGTCATGCGCGGGAAGGCGGGCAGGTCCACGTCGAGCATGTCCTTGAACACGCTTTTCACCATCGACTCGGTGATCGCCATGATGTCGTCCTCCTCCACGAAGGACGCCTCCAGGTCAATCTGGGTGAATTCCGGCTGACGGTCGGCGCGCAGGTCCTCGTCGCGGAAACACTTGGCAATCTGATAGTAGCGGTCGAAGCCGGCCACCATCAGCAGCTGCTTGAACAGCTGCGGCGACTGCGGCAGCGCGAAGAAACTGCCCGGGTGGGTGCGGCTGGGCACCAGATAGTCGCGGGCCCCCTCCGGGGTGGCGCGGGTCAGGATCGGCGTTTCCACGTCCATGAACCCCTGGCCTTCCAGGTGGGCGCGCACCGCGTGGGTGAGCCGCGAGCGGAACTGGAAGCGCTTCAGGGCTTCCGGGCGGCGCAGGTCCAGGTAGCGGTACTTGAGCCGCACTTCCTCGCCGGCGGCGGAGTACTCGTCCAGCTCGAACGGCGGCGTCTGGGCTTCGTTGAGGATGGTCAGCGACAGGCCCAGCACCTCGATGTCGCCGGTGTCCATGCGCGGGTTGCGCACCGACTCGTCGCGCAGGCGCACCCGGCCCTCAAGCTGCAGCACGTATTCGCCGCGTACCTTGTCGGCCAGGGCAAAGGCCTCCTCGGTGTCCGGGTCGAACACCACCTGCACCAGGCCGGTGCGGTCGCGCAGGTCGAGGAAGATCCCCCCGCCGTGGTCGCGGCGGCGGTGAACCCAACCGCACAACCGCACTGTTTCCCCGTCGTGGGAGGCTCGCAAATCACCGCAATAATGGCTTCGCATGTGTTCTGTCCGTTCCTGAATCCGATGAAGCCGCCGTCGGGACGGCCTGGGTGGCTGAAAAGGCGGCCTAGTATAGCGATTCGGGGTTGGGCCTGCTAACCCTTGCCGGCCTGACCGCCGAGAACGTCGATTCGGTGCCGAAACACACAAAAAATAGGGGCTGCACGCCTTGTACCGCGCATATCCATGGCATATAACTGGATGCGCACTGTATCAGTCGTGCCTCTGAGGCCGCAGTACAGGGGTGCCCTGACAGGGACACGCAGTTTCTTTATTCCAGGAAGTCACCAACAAAAGGGGTAAGCAATCCTATGGCTGCAAAGAAAAAAGCGGCAAAGAAGGCCGCCACGGCAACCACCACGCGTCGGGTGAAGGCCATCGCCGATCCGATGACCAAATCCCAAATCATCGCTCAAATCAGCGATTCCACCGGCCTCACCAAGAAAGACGTGAACAGCGTTTTCGATGAGCTGACCGATATCATGGAAGGTCATCTGAAGAAGCGCGGCGCCGGCCAGTTCACCCTTCCCGGTCTGTTCAAGGCAGTGACCCAGAAGAAGCCGGCCACCAAGGCTCGCAAGGGCATCAACCCGTTCACCGGCCAGGAAACCACCTTCGCCGCCAAACCCGCTCGCACCGTGGTCAAAGTGCGGCCACTGAAAAAGCTCAAGGACATGGCTCAGTAAGTCCGCGTCCCGCCCTCCGGGCCGGCGCGGTCGCCGGTCCGGAGCGTCCCCGCCCCCCTGTTCACGCCGCTCCTCGCCCCCCGGGGCTTTAGACCCTATAATCCCCGCCCCTGGAAACCCGGCCGGTGACGCCGAGCCGCGCGCGCCGCGCAAGCAGACAACGTCAGAGGTGGTGAATGGCAGAGCGCAAAGACAAAAAGAAGGTGGTCGGCGAGCCGATGACCGACGAACAGATCAAGGTGTTCCTGGACTTCCCGCCGGAGGAAGGCGAGAACCCGGACTTCCACGTCCTGCTCAAGGCCTACCGCGCCCTGCGCGCGGAGGATTTCGAACGCTTCGTGGCGTTCTTCCAGGCACAGAACCGCGATATCCGCGCCACCGACGACCGGGGGCGCACGCTGCTGGATATCGTGCGCGGCCACGGTAAAAGCGAACCCTTCGTCGCCATCCTGGAAAAAGCCGGCGGCTGACTGACCGTAGAGCCGCCCACCCCCGGCTGGTGAATTCTTGTTCGACCCGCTCTTCCCATGGCAAGGTTCGGCTTCCTTTTTGGTTTGCCCGAGCCATGCCGGCCCTGCCGGCGACGTCCAGATAAAAAAAGAAGAGCATCGTCATGAAAGTGGAATTTCACCGAGGCCGCGCGGGATGGCGCTGGCCCCTGCTGATCGTATTGTGCCTGACCAGCCTGGGACTGCAGGCACAGAACACCCCGGATATCGACCCGGCCCTGCTGATCGACGAGGAGGAGCAGGTCACCCAGGAAGAGCTGGAGATGGAGAACATCCCGGTCGATGAGCGCATCTTCATCGAGCCCTGGAACGAGGTCCCCTACAACCGCGCCTACTTCACCTACACCGACGCCGAAATCCGCGAAAAATGGGACTACCTGATGCGCGGCCTGCGCATGCCCTACCCGTCCGCGGACTACCTGCGCCGGCAATTTGAAAAGTACCCCTTCCTGCGCGACGGCCTGGAGGATTTCGACGGCGACTTCCAGAGCCTGGAGGGCCGCTACGTCAACGTCTGGCGCCACTTCTTCGCCGGCAACTTCCAGACCGCCCGCCGCCTGGGCCTGGAACTGGGCCCCATCGGCGAGATCCCGGCGCTGTTCTCGCAGCTGCTTTACGCCATCTATCTGGCCGACCGGCAAAGCGTCAAATACATGATGCTGCAGGACATGGCCAACCGCACCGAGCGCTACTTCGACCTGATGGAGCCCGCCGAGGACGACCCGGAAATGGAGCCGGTGGTGGCCGTGGTGCGCCTCGGTTACGCCTACGCCATCGCCCGCATCGCCGAGGAATCGCCGGTGCCGATCATTGTCGCCCGCCGCTATATCAGCAAGATCAAGAACAACGCGGAACGGGTCCTGGAGATCATGCCCGACCACCCGCTCGGCCACGCCTTCCTGGCCGGCGTGGACGCCGGCATCATGCGCCGGGTGGGCAAGTTCACCGGCCGCATGACCTACGGCGCGCGCACCACCACGGTCCAGGACTCCTTCGACGAGGCGCTGACGCTGGCCCCGGACATTCCCATCGTCCACTACGAGTACGCCAACGCGCTGATCTACATGAACCGCAAACGGGACCTCAACGAGGCGATCAGCCACCTGGAGACCGCCATGCAGCTCAAGCCGCAGTTCTCCATGGACGCGCTGGATGTGATGTACTCTTACCAGCGGCTGCGCGAAGTGCGCCTGTACGCGCTCAACTTCCGCAGCTTCCGGCTGTTCGAAAAGGCCCGGCGCACCTTCAGCAAGCACACCGACCGCAACCTGACCAGCGTGATCTCCGGGCCCCTGACCACCGACATGCTGGAAAACCCGGACGACTACGTACTGCCCGAGCGGCAATAGCCGCCACAACAAGGAGCCCCATGCGCTGGTACCAGGACCGTCTGTTCCCGAAGCTGCTGGACTGGGCCACCCGTCCGCTTTATCGCGACCGCCAGCGCCTTCTGCAGGGCGCCCGCGGCCGCGTGCTGGAGCTGGGCATCGGCACCGGCGCCAATCTCGCCCTCTACGGCGACGCCGTCAGCGAGATCCACGGCCTGGAGCCGGAGGCGGCGATGCTGGCGCTGGCCCGCCGCCGCGCGCGGGAAGCCGGCATCCGCCAACCGCTGCACCTGCTGCAGGGTGACGCCCGCCGGCTGCCCTACCCGGACGGCCACTTCGACACCGTGGTCGCCTGCCTGGTGTTCTGCACCATTCCAGAGCCCGAGCTGGCCGCCCGCGAAATGCACCGGGTGCTGGCCCCGGGCGGGCGCCTTCTGTTGCTGGAACACATCGCCAGCGGTCGCCCACGCACCTTCCGCTGGCAACGGCGGGTGGACCCGCTCTGGCATCATCTGGCCTGCGGCTGTCATCTCACCCGCCCCACCCCGGATACCCTGCGCGACGCCGGCTTCGACCTCAGCGACACGCGGGTTTTCCGGCACCGCAAACTGCCCGGGCTGATGGCCGAGCTGCTGCAAGGCAGCGCCCGGCGCGCCGACTGACCGGCGCGGCAAAACGCCACCTGCCGTTCCCCGCCCACCGGGGGTACAATCCGCGCCCATGAACTCAACCCTGCAACGCGTCTGGCGCCGCCGGCTGATCGGCCTGCGCAGCCTGCTGGTACTGTGCCTGGCGCTGGCCCTGCTGGTGCTGCAGCAAATCGCGCGCGCCCCCGCCAGCCTGGAGCCGCTGCTGTGGCTGGCCGCGCTGCTGCTGCCCAACCTGATCGCCCTGGCCAGCCTCAACACCCGCCGGCAACAGCGCCTGCTGGCCCTGGAACTGACCCTGGACGTGGTGATCTTCGTCGGCCTGCTGCAGCAACTGGGCGGCGCCGGTAACCCGTTGTCGTTCTATCTGCTGGTGCCGCTGCTGCTCGGCGCGCTGACCCTGGGGCGCGGCGCCGCGCTCTGGCTGCTGGTGGTGACGCTGGGTGGATACCTGCTGGCCACCCTGTGGCACAGCGCCCCGCCGGCGCATTCCACCCTGCACGCCCTGACCCGGGAGCTGAGCCACACCCACGGTCTCGGCATGGGCGTGGTCTTCGTCGCCCTGGCGCTGTTGCTGACCGCCCTGGGCCAGGTGATCCAGAGCCTGGCCCGCCAGCAACAGCGTCAGCACGACCGGCTGCTGGAACTGGCCGGCCGCCGTGAACGGCTCTACCAGGTGGCGGCGACCCTGGCCCATCAGGCCCACGAACTGAACACCCCGCTCAGCAGCCTGGTGATGCTGGCCGACAACGCCGCCCGGGAACCGGGGCTGCCGCAAAGCACCCGCGACGATCTGGCGCAAATCGAGGCCCTGGCCCGGCGTGTCGCCGCCCGGCTGCGCAACGCGGACGCGGACAGCCTGCCGGAGCGGCCCGCCTACCGGACGCTGATGGAACGGGTGCGGGATCATCTGCGCCACCTGCACCCGACGCTGGCCCTGTCGGTGAGCGGCCCCGAAGGGCAGTGTTTCAATGACGGCGCGGCCTGGTTCCGGGTGCTGGCCAATCTCGGTTACAACGCCATCGACGCCGGCGCGGAACGCCTCGACGTGCGCCTGGCGGCGCTGCCCGGCGGCGGCTGGCTGCTGCAGGTGAGCGACGACGGCCCCGACCACCCGGAACGCCGCGCGGAAGAGGGCCTGGGCGTGGGCCTGGCGCTGGTGGAAAGCACCCTGGCGGCGCTGGGCGCGACTCTGACCCTGCGTTTCGAGCGCCAGTGGAGCCAGGCGCGCATCGAATGGAGCGAGCATGACGCCTGAATCCCTGCTGCTGCTTGAAGACGACGCCCTGCTCGCCGAGCAGACCCGGCGCGCGTTCGCCCGCCACGGCATCGAGGTGCACCATGCCGCCGATCTGCAACAGGCGCACGCGCTGCTGGCCACGCTCGCCACCCTGGACGCGGCGGTGCTCGACCAGAATCTCGGCAACGACAACGGCCTGGATCTGATCCAGCCGCTGCTGGCGCGTTTCCCGAACTGCCGGGTGCTGGTGCTGACCGGCTACGGCAGCATCCCGGCGGCGGTGGCCGCCACCCGGCGCGGCGCCCACAATTACCTCACCAAACCGGCCAGCGCCGGCGAAATCCTCGACGCCCTGGGCCGCGACCCCGCCGACACCGGCGATCTCCCCGAAGCGCCGCCGTCCCTGCAGCGTCTGGAGTGGGAGCACATCCAACGGGTTCTTGACGCCCACGACGGCAATATATCCAGAGCGGCGGAGGCACTCGGCATTCACCGCCGCACCCTGCAGCGCCGGTTAAAAAAGCGCCCCAGCCCGAGCCACTTCCAGCGCGATCGTTAACACCGTTATTACGCGAAACACTTCCCCCGGTGCACCAGGTTGACCACAATGCGGTGTCTTATTCCAGGAATCACAAGGGCGCCGATGAGCAGCCGTTACAGCCTCGCAACCCTGGCGGTCCTGGCCATCCTCACGGCCTCGGCGATGCCTGGCCGGGTCAGCGCCGACCCGGCCCCGGAACTGACCCTGAAGACCGCTGGCGAGCGGGAATGGCCGGAAGGCGTCGAGGCCAACCTCCGCACCCTGATCGACCTGAGCCGTTACCCCTGCCGCCCCGGCCCCGGCCAGAAAGCCCTGATCCAGCGCCAGGTACGCGACAACAGCCGCGCCGCCCTGCAGGCACTGGGCTTTTACCAGCCGGTGTTAACGCCGCAATGGCGCGACGCCGATGATGAACGCTGCTTCGCCCTCACCCTCACGGTCGACCCCGGCGAGCCCACCCGCATCAGCGCCCTGGACATCACCCTCAACGGCGACGCCGCCGACGACCCGGCGTTCCAGCGCACCATCGACAACGCCGGCCTGGAACAGGGGCAGCGGCTGCGCCACGACCGCTACAGCCGCCTCAAGCAGTCGCTCCAGCAGTTATTGATCAACCGGGGCTACGCCGAGGGCAGCGTCACCGGCCACCGTCTGGAGGTGGACCGGGACCGCCGTGAAGCGCGGGTGGTGCTGCACGTGGACAGCGGCCCGCGCTATCGCTTCGGCGAGATCACCCTGACCGGCGACGACCAGATCAACGAACGGTTGCGGCGCGCCTATCTGCAGTTCGACAGCGGCGAGCCGTTCAGCAACGACAAACTGCTCGCCACCCAGCAGGCCTACCTGGGCGCCGGCTATTTCAGCGCGGTGCGCCTGGACCGCGGCGAGCCGGACGCGGACAGCCGGACCATCGATGTGAGCATCCACTTCAACCCGCGCAACGAATGGGCGCTGCTGGCCGGCGTCGGCGTCAGCACCGACACCGGCCCGCGCCTGCGGCTGGGCGTGGAGAACCGCCGCGTCAACGCCGCCGGCCACACCGCGCGAGTGGAAACCGAGCTCTCCAGCGTGCGTCAGGGCGTGGGCGCCGGCTACACCATCCCGCTGCGCGACCCGATCAACGAAAAAATCGAGCTGCGCACCCGCTATGTGAACGAAGAGACCGACACCAGCGACAGCGAGATTTTCAGTACCAGCGCCGACTACATCATCAAACTCGACTCCGACTGGGTGGCCACCACCTCGCTGGAATACCTGCGCGAGACCTACACCGTGGCCGACCAGCTCGACCAGGTGGAGCTGGTGATCCCCGGCTTCCAGCTCAGCCGGGTGGAATACGACGACCCGATCTATCCGCGCTTCGGCTGGCGGCTGGGCGGCAAGGTCAGCGGCGCCCACAAGGCGCTGGCCTCGTCGGCGTCGTTCACCCAGTTCGACGGCTGGAGCAAGCTGATCTTTCCGCTGTTCGGCGGCCGGGTCATCACCCGCGGCGAAGTGGGCTACACCGAGGTTTCCGACGTCACCGAACTGCCCGCCTCGATCCGCTTCTTCGCCGGCGGCGACGCCAGCGTGCGCGGCTTCGCCTACGAATCCCTGGGCCCGGTGGACAACGACGGCGAAGTGATCGGCGGCCGCCACCTGCTGGTCGGCAGCCTGGAGTACGACCACCCGATCAGCGAACAGTGGAGCCTGGCGGTGTTCACCGACGCCGGTAACGCCTTCAACAATTTCGACGACTACGAAATCCGCCGCAGCGCCGGCTTCGGGGTGCGCTGGCGCTCGCCGCTGGGCCCGATCCGCGTGGACTTCGCGCGCGGCATCGAAGAAGGCCGGCAATGGCGGCTGCACCTGAGCATGGGGCCGGACCTGTGAAGCGCGCCCTGCTGATCGGCCTGCTGCTGATCCCGTTGCTGCTGATCGGCGCCCTGCTGGCGCTGCTCGGCACCCGGGCCGGCAATCTCTGGCTGCTGGACCGGGCCGGACCCTATCTGCCCGGCGAACTGAGCGTGGAGGAGTGGCGCGGCAACCTGCTCTCCGGTGTCGACGTGGGCGCACTCAACTACCGTCAGGGCGACGCCGAGCAAACCCTGGCCGTGGCGTTGAACGACCTGCACCTGGAACTGGCCCCCGGCGAGCTGCTCGGCGGCTGGCTGGTGATCCAGGCTGTGCGCGCCGAACAGGTGACCCTGACGCTGCCGGCGGGGGCGCCGGAGGAACCGGACGCGCCGCCCTTCGAGCTGCCGGACAACCTGACGCTGCCTCTGGGCGTGCGCATCGAAACCCTGTCGGTGGGCCGCTTCACCCTGGCCGGCGAAGCACCGCTGCACATCGACCGCATCGAGGCCCGCGAGCTGGCCGCCTGGCGCAAGCTCAACCTGCCCCGCGTCGCCCTGAGCGTGGCCGACACCCGCCTGCACGCCAATCTCAGCGGCCCGTTAAGCGCCCCCTATGATCTGCGCGGCGAGCTGGACTGGCGGCGCCCGGCGGCGCCGGACGCGGTGCCGCAAACCGCCGGTCGGCTGCGGATCGAGGGCACACCGGAAAACCTCCGGGTGGAACACACACTCTCGGCGCCGGCGCAACTGATCACCGAGGGCGAGCTGGGCTACCGGGACGGTCAGGTGCACCTGGACCTGCGCCATCATTGGCCGGCGCAACCCCTGCCGGTGGCGACCCCGGTGCCGGCGCGCCTGGGCGAAGGCGAGCTCACCACCAAGGGCACCCTGGACCGCGTCCGTCTGCAGGGGCAAACCACCCTCACCGCCGACGGCCGGCCGCTGGCCGTGACCCTGCTCGGCGACGCCGGCCTCGACGGCCTGACCCTGGACACCCTGAGCCTGAAGAACGACGGCCAGAGCCTGACACTGAGCGGCCGCCTGGATTACCAGGACGGCCTGGCCTGGGACCTGGACGCCCAAGGGCAACACCTGAACCCGGCGACCCTGGCGCCGGCCTGGCCCGGCGATCTGACCCTGAAGGCGCGCACCCGGGGCCATTGGCGTGGCGCCGACGACTGGGCCCTGAACGCCGACCCGCTGTCGCTCACCGGCACCCTGCAGGGCGACCCGGTGGCCCTGAACGGCCAGGCCCGCCAGGACACCGGCGGCGATCTGACGGTCACCCTGGACGGCCGCTGGGGCGCGGACCGCCTCAGCGCCCGCGGGCAAGTGGGCGACAGCCTGAACCTGGACGGCACCCTCAACATCGAACGGCTGACACGCTGGTACGGCCCGGCGCGGGGCCGCCTGCGGGCGGACTGGCGCCTGCGCGGCCCGCTCGACGCGCCCCGGCTGAGCGGCACCGCCAACGGTGACGCCCTGGGCTACCAGGACTGGCGGCTGGACACCCTGAGCGCCCGCTTCCAGGACCTCAACGCCGGCGACACGCCCATGAGCCTGGCGCTGGAGGGGCGGGCGCTGAGCCAGAACGGCGAGACCCGGGTGGCGCGCCTGGACGCCGATGTGGAAGGCCGGCGCGGCGACCACAGCCTGCAGGTGGCGGTGGAGAACGACGGCGCCGCCACCGCGCTCACCGCCCAGGCCGGCCTCAACGGTGACCTGGTCTGGTCCGGGCGCCTGCTCGACTGGCGACTGCAGGAGCGACAACTGGGCGTCTGGACCCTGTCGGAGCCGGTGCCCTTTACCCTGGGCGCCGACCGCCAATCCCTGGACAACCTCTGCCTGCAGAGCCGCGACGACCCGGGCCGCTTATGCCTGGCGGGCGACCACGCCGCCAATGGCAGCATCGACGCTAATCTGGAAGTCCGCGACCTGCCCCTGGCGCTGGCCAACCCCTGGCTCGGCGACGGCGTCAAACTGGACGGCCGCCTGCGCGCCGACGCCACCTTCGGCGGCCGCGTCGACCGGCCCCGGGGCCAATGGTCGCTGAGCCTGGAAGACGCCTCCACCCGCTTCGTCGGCGCCGAGCCGCCGCTGACCCTGGTGTTCCAGCAAGCGGCGCTCACCGGCAACCTGGACAACGACCGTCTCGATCAGCAACTGGATCTGGTGGTGGCCGACCAGGGCGAAGTGCACGCCCGGGTGGAAAGCGGTCTGAGCCTGGACGCGCCAATGAGCGGCCGACTGCGCCTGGACATCCCGCGCCTGGACGACCTGGCGCCGTTGCTGCCCCGGGTCGGTGAGCTGCAAGGCCGGGTGCAGGGCGATCTGAACCTGGGCGGTACTCCGGCCGGCCCCAGGCTGGACGGGGAGATCGCACTGCTCGACGGCCGCGCCACGGTGCCCGACCTGGGCATCAGCGCGGAAAGCGTTCGCCTGGCGGTGACCGGCGACGCCTCCGGCACCCTCAATCTGGATGGCAGCGCCCGGCTGGGCGACGGCACCCTGGAACTGGGCGGCACCTGGACCCCCGCCCGCTCACCGCTGGCGATGGACCTGTGGGCGCGCGGCGAGCGCCTGCGGGTCGCCGACCGCGCCGACGCCAAGGTCTACGTTTCGCCGGATCTCGCCCTCAAAGGCGACGGTGACGGCCTGAATCTGAGCGGCACCCTGAACGTGCCGGAGGCCGACCTGAAACCCCGCGAACTGCCCGAGAGCGCGGTCACCGTCAGCGAGGACCAGGTGCTGGTGGACGCCCGCGCCGAGGAGACCACGCCGCTGCCGTTCGCCATGGGCGTCACCGTCACCCTGGGCGACCAGGTGCGCTTCGAAGGGTTCGGGCTGCGCGCCACCCTCACCGGCGAGCTGCGTGTCAGCCAGCAGCCCGGCCAGCCGGCCCAGCTCAACGGCGAGCTGATCATCACCGAGGGCCGCTACCGCGCCTACGGCCAGAACCTGCTGATCGAAAACGGCCGCCTGCTGTTCCAGGGCCAGCCCGACAACCCGGGGCTGGATATCCGCGCGGTGCGCAAGATACCCAGCGAAAACCTGGTGGTGGGGGTGCAGCTGTCCGGCACCCTGCAGGAACCGGACGCGCGCGTCTTCTCCGACCCCAGCCTGGAAGAAAGCGAGGCCATGTCCTATCTGGTCACCGGCCGCTCCTTGAGCCGGGGCTCGCAAAGCGATTCCGCCCAGGTGGCCCAGGCGCTGGCGCTCTACGGTCTGCAAAAAGGCAGCGGCGTCACCGACAAGATCGGCGACACCCTGGGGCTGGACGAAATCTCCATCGGCAGCGACTGGGAAACCTCCGACTCCGCCCTGATGCTCGGCAAACAGATCTCCGACCGCCTCTACCTGACCTACGCGGTGGGCCTGTTCGACGCCATCTCCACCGTCATGCTGCGCTACACCCTGACCCGCCAGCTGCACCTGGAAGCGCAATCCAGCAGCAAGTCCCAAGCCATCGACCTGATCTGGGAAAAAGAACTCGAATGAAGCAGTTGATAGTTGATAGTGGACAGTTGATAGCGCGCGTGCTGGCTCAGAATCGAGTTCATAGCGCCGAGGCCGCGACCGTAGTTTGGTCGCGGCCTCGGCGCTTTAAGATGTCCGGGCGTTGTTCCGCGTAGCTGTCAACTGTCCACTATCAACTGTCAACTCAACGCGGTATCGCGTAAGTGCCGGTGACGTGCGCCACCATCACGTCGTTGCCGTCGCTGTAGAGGCGCACTTCGAGCATGGCGGAGCGGCGGCCCAGGCGGAGGATTTCGGCGTCGCCGATCAGGTCGGCCTGGCCGGGCTTGCTGAGGAAGTTGATGTTGAGGTTCTGGGTCACGGCCATTTCCTGGCCGTCCAGGTTGGCGAGGATGGCGGCGTACATGGCGGCGTCCGCCAGGCTCATCAGGGTGGGGCCGGACACGGTGCCGCCGGGGCGGATCATCGACTCCGTGAACCGGTAGCGCACCCGCGCCCGGTTCTCGCCCACGGATTCCACCACCACGCCCTGCTCCGCCGCCGCCGGCAACCCGCCGCGGATCAGCGCTTCCACTTCTTTTGCTGTCAGCATGCATCTCTCCCCAAACGAAAGCGGAACATAAAGCGGCACGGCGCGGGCTGCAAGCCAAGGGATCACGGCGGCGCCGCGCCCGGTAGCCCGTCCGCCCCAGTTTGACTAGAATGCCCGATTCGGCTTCCCTCCACTGACACGGAATAAGAAACGCCTCATGCGCACCTCCCAGTACCTGCTCGGCACCGTTAAACAGACCCCCGCGGACGCGGTGGTGGTCAGCCATCAGCTCATGCTGCGCGCCGGCATGGTCCGCAAGCTGGCCTCCGGCCTGTACACCTGGCTGCCATCCGGTCTGCGCGTGCTGCGCAAGGTGGAGCGTATTATCCGCGAGGAAATGGACCGCGCCGGCGCCCAGGAAGTGCTGATGCCGGTGGTGCAGCCCATGGAGCTGTGGGAAGAGTCCGGCCGGGCGCCCGCCTACGGCCCCGAGCTGCTGCGCTTCACCGACCGCCACGACAACCCCTTCTGCCTGGGCCCCACCCACGAGGAAGTGATCACCGATCTGGTGCGCAACGAGATCCACAGCTACAAGCAGCTGCCGGCCAATTTCTATCAGATCCAGACCAAGTTCCGTGATGAGATCCGGCCGCGTTTCGGCATCATGCGCGCCCGCGAATTCACCATGAAGGACGCCTACTCCTTCCACACCGACATGGACTCGCTGGCGCAGACCTATCAGGTGATGCACAACGCCTACTGCGCGATCTTCGACCGGCTGGGCCTGGATTACCGCCCGGTGGAAGCGGACACCGGCGCCATCGGCGGCGCCGCCAGCCATGAATTCCATGTGCTGGCCGAGTCCGGCGAGGACGACATCGCCTTCTCCGACCAGTCCGGCTACGCCGCCAACGTGGAGCTGGCCGAAGCGGTGGCACCGGCCGGCGAGCGCGCCGCCCCCGGCGCGGACATGGCGCTCACCGACACGCCGGACGCCAGGACCATCGAGCAGCTGGTGCAGCAGTTCGATCTGCCCATCGAGAAGACCGTGAAAACCCTGGTGGTGAAAGGCAGCGAAGGCGGCCTGGTGGCGCTGCTGGTGCGCGGCGACCACGAGCTCAACGACATCAAGGCGGAGAAGCTGGGCGCCGTGGCCACGCCGATGGCGTTCGCCGAGGAAGAGGAAATCCGCGCCGCCATCGGCGCCGGCCCCGGCTCCCTGGGCCCGGTGAACCTGCCGATTCCCTGCGTGGTGGACCGCAGCGTGGCGCTGATGAGCGACTTCGCCGCCGGCGCCAACCAGGACGGCAAGCACTACTTCAACATCAACTGGGAGCGCGACGTGGCGCTGCCGGAAGTGGCCGACCTGCGCAACGTGGTGGAGGGCGACCCGAGCCCGGACGGCAAAGGCACCCTGACCATCAAGCGCGGCATCGAGGTGGGCCACATCTTCCAGCTCGGTACCAAATACTCCGAGGCGCTCAACGCCACCGTGCTGGACGACAACGGCCGCTCCGTGGTGATGCCCATGGGCTGCTACGGCATCGGCGTCAGCCGGGTGGTGGCCGCCGCCATCGAACAGAACCACGACGACAACGGCATCGTCTGGCCGGAGGCCATCGCCCCCTTCCAGGTGTCGCTGATTCCGCTCAACATCAAGAAGAGCCCGCGCGAAAAAGAAGTGGCGGAAAAACTCTACGCGGACCTTACCGCCGCCGGCATTGAGGTGCTGTTCGACGACCGCGAAAAAGAGCGCGTGGGCGTGAAGTTCAGCGACGCGGAACTGATCGGCATCCCGCACCGTGTGCTGGTGGCCGAGCGCGGCCTGGACAACGGCGTGCTGGAATACAAGAGCCGGCGCGGCGGTGAAGCCGAAGAGGTTCCCGCGGACACCATCGTCGACTTCCTCAAGAAGAAGCTGGGACTTTAGCCCTGTGGGAGCGGGCCCCGCCCGCGAAAGGGCGCGCAGCGCCCGGCAGGATTCCAGAGACGTCTTTAACTACCGCCGGCGGGCCATCACCTGGCTCATGGCGGTATCACCCTGGGCGGTCAACCGCCACAGCGGCATGCCGCGGCTGTCGTTGTCGGAGGTCTTGTTGATCAGCCCCAGCGCGCGCAGGTGCACCTTGATCTGGTTGAAGGCGTGGCCGGCCAGCACCACGTTGCGCACCGCATGGGCCTTGGGGAAATCCGCCAGCACGTCGTCCAGGGCCTTGCGGGCGATATAGTCCTCCAGCGCTTTCTGCATCACCGGTTCCGAGACCGGGTTCAGCATCAGCGGCGCCACGCAGGCGAACACCCGGTTCCAGTCCAGCTCACAGGACGCCATCGCCACCTTGCAGTCGCCGCCTTCGTACACGTTGCATGAGTAGTCCAGCGCCACCCGGTCCGAGCCCCGCGCCAGATGCCGCGCTGGCGTGCGCTGGCCGCTCAGCCACTCCTCGCGCTCCTTCTCCAGCTCGGCGACCCGGCGGCGCAGGCGTTCCGTTTCACCGCCGGCGCTTTTCTCGACGCTGCCCGACTTCACCCAGCCGGCGGCGGGATGCTGGCGCATCACATCGGGCATCACCTTGGCCACCTGCTCGCTCAGCTCGCGCTCGTCGCGCCAGCGGAACGCCAGCGTCTTGTTCTCCAGCAGCCGGGCGAAATCGTCGCGCCGCACCTGCCCTTCACGGCTGTCCTCGCGGGCCTCGGCGGGCAGACTGAACGGCTGGTCGTGGATAAAGGTGACGATCGGTTTGCGCTTGGTAGCGGCAAAAATGTATTCACGGCGTGTGTAGCTGAGCCCCAGCGGTGACAGGGTGCCGTAGCGGCCGCCGAGCAGGATCACGAAATAATCGCAGTCGTCGATCATGCGCTGCACCACCGGCATCAGATTGTTGGTTTCGGCGCTGTGCAAATCCATGCTCATGGGTGCCATGCCGAGATCCAGCAACGGCAGCATCAAGGCTTGGCGCGCGGACTGCATGTCCGGGTAGGTGGTGCTGATGAACACCTGATAGCGTTTCTCGACTGTCACCCTGGTCGATCTCCGCGTTAAGAAGGTTGAAGGCCCGGCTATTAAAGCCGCTGGGCGCGCCGATCACAAGCCGGCGCCGGCCCCCCCCGGTGAGGATCCGCGTGTTTCATGCTAGCCTCCAAGTCCGACCGCTGAAACCGGAACCTGGATGCCATGAAGACCATCGCCTTTTACAACCTGAAAGGAGGGGTGGGTAAAACAGCCACGGCCGTGAACATGGCCTGGCACGCGGCCCGCTGGAAACACCGCACCCTGCTCTGGGATCTCGACCCGCAAGGCGCCGCCAGTTTTTACCTGGGCGTGGACCAGGACAACCCGGGCTATAAAGCCGGCAGCCTGTTGAAGGGCAAGCAACCGGTGGGCCGCCTCAAGCGCGAGACCCGCTGGCCGCACCTGGACGTGGTGCCCGCCGACATCAGCATGCGCAACGCGGACGTCAAACTGGCGGAAAGCGGCGGCGGCAAGAACCGCCTCAAGGAACTGATCGCGCCGTTCGGCGAATCCTACGAACTGACGCTGCTGGACTGCCCGCCGACGCTCAGCCCGCTGGCGGAAAGTGTGTTCGCCGCCGCCGACTACCTGTTCGTGCCGGTGATCCCCACCCACCTGTCCCTGCGCGCCTTCGAGCAGGTGCTCGACTGGATCGACGGCAAGAAGATCAAGAACCTGCAGGTGGTGCCGTTTTTCAACATGGTGGACCGCCGCCGGGACCTGCACGTGCAGATGCTGGTCAAGCGCCCGGCACTGATGAAAAACGGCCTCAAGACCTGGATTCCCTACTCCACCCATGTGGAGCAGATGGGCGACCACCGCGCGCCGGTGGGCGAGTTCGCCCCCTACACGCCGGCCGCCCAGGCGTTCCGCGCGCTCTGGTTCGAGGTGCTCGGCCGCCTCAAGCTGTAAGCGTCAGCTCTCCAGCGGATTGGCGCGCCGGATCAGCGTGTCGATGTCCAGGCCGCGCGGCAGGCTGCCGTAGTTGCGGGTGTGCCCGCCGCCCAGCCGCGCGGCGATAAACGCCTCGCTCACCGAGTCGTTACCCGCCTTCACCAGCAGCGCGCTCTGCATGGTCAACGCCATGCGGTCCACCAGATCGCGGGCGCGGAACTCAATCTGCTCCGGGTCGGCCAGCTCTTTCTTGAGGTCGTTGATGGCGTTGTCCAGGGTGGCGTTCCGGCCCTGGGCGCCGGCCAGCTCCTCGAACCAGGTGTCCACCACCGCCGGGCTCTTGTTCATGGCGCGCAGCACATCCAGCGCCTGCACATTGCCGGAGCCTTCCCAGATCGCGTTGATCGGCGCGTCCCGGTACAGCCGGGCGAGAATGAAATTCTCGGTAACGCCGTTGCCGCCCAGGCACTCCATCGCCTCGTAGGCGTGGTGCGGGGTGCGCTTGCAGATCCAGTATTTGCCCACGGCGGCGCCCAGCCGGGTGAACAGTTTCTCGTGCTCGTCGTCCAGGTTATCCAGGGCCCGCGCCATGCGCATGGTCATCGCCACCGAGCCTTCCACCTCCAGTTGCAGGTCGGCGATCACATTGCGCATCAGCGGCTGATCCAACAGTGTTTCGCCGAAGGCGGCGCGGTTGGCGGCGTGGTGCACCGCCTGGGCCACCACCTGGCGCTGGCCACCGGACGAGCCGATCATGCAATCGAAGCGGGTCATCGCCACCATCTCGATGATCGCCGGCACGCCGCGGCCCTCTTCGCCGACCATCCAGCCGTGGGCGCCGCGCAGCTCCACCTCGGAGGAGGCGTTGGAGACATTGCCCATCTTGTTCTTGAGGCGCTGCACCTGAAGCGGGTTCTTGCTGCCGTCCTCGCGCCAGCGCGGCACCAGGAAACAGCTCAGACCGCCCGGCGACTGGGCCAGCATCAGGAAGGCGTCGCACATCGGCGCGGACATGAACCACTTGTGGCCCACCAGTTCGTAGAGCTCACCGGAACCGCCGGCACCGACAGGATGGGCGCGGGTGGTGTTGGCGCGCACGTCCGAGCCGCCCTGCTTCTCCGTCATGCCCATGCCGATGGTCAGCGCCTGTTTGTCGTGATGGCTGACATTACGGCCGTCGTAGCCCCGGGCGGTGACCTTGGGCAGCCAGCGCTCGGCGAGGGACGGCGTCAGCCGCAGGCTCGGCACCGACGCGAAGGTCATGGTGATCGGACAGCCGTGGCCGCCTTCCACCTGGGCGTGCATATAGTACTTGGCGGCGCGCAGCACCTGGGCGCCCGGCCCCGGATCGGTCCAGGGCGAGGAATGCAGGCCTTCCCGCGTCGCCATGTCCATCAGCTTGTGATAGGCCGGATGGTAATTGACCTGGTCCACCCGGTGGCCGTAGCGGTCGTGGGTCTCGAACTCCGGCTTGTTGGCGTTGGCCTGGTAGCCCCACTCGATCACCTCCGGGCGGGTGGTCTCGAAACCGTAGCGGTCCAGCTCCTCGACGCCGCGCTCGCCGCCTTCGCGCAGCACCGCGTCGTAGAGGGCGGTGTCGCCCCGGAAGGCGTTGTAATCCTGCAGCGGCGTGGCCTGGTTGAACACCTCATGGGTGTTGGCCAACGCGTCCAATTGGGACGTGGTTTGTTCCGCGTTCATGGCTTTCTCTCGAGCATTCATGACTTTCTCTTGAGCGTTCATGACTGTTTCTCCCCGGCTTTGCGCCGCACATAGAGGACTTTCTCCACCCGGGCCACGGCCTCGCCGGCGCCGTCGCGCACGGTGACCTCCCAGGTGGGCAGATACTTTTCGCCACCGGCGGTGGCGGCCTTTACCTCATCGATCATCGCCTGGGTCAGTTCGAACTCGGCGAACACCCGGCCCTTGCCCGGGCGCAGAAAATCGATCGTCGCGCTCTTATCCCAGACGATGTAATCGCGCCCCAGGTTGTTCATCAGCATCAGCATGTAGAACGGGTCCGTCATGCTGTACAGGCTGCCGCCGAAGTGGGTGCCCACATAGTTGCGGTTGTACCAGTGCATGCCCATGGACACGCGCACCCGGCGGAAATCCGCGCTCAGTTCCTCGACCCGCACGCCGGCGCCCAGGAAAGGCCCGTACAGCAACAGCCCCCGGCGCAGGCCGGCGGCCCCGGAAAACAGCTTTTTCAGTGGATTGCTCATGGCGCGCTCTCCGTATCGCCGGACCCGGCCACGGACGCGGCACCGGCCACGCCCACCGCCCGCAAACAAAACGCCGCCAGGTGATCGGCCAGGCCGGCATCATTCAGGGGCGCCGCCAGCGGCCCCACCAGCGCTTCGGCAATGGCGCCCACCAGGGCCGCCGCCGCCAGCGCCGTGGACTGCGGCGGCAGCTCACCGGCCGCCACGCCCTGGTCCAGCACCCGCTGGTACAGGGCCGCGTAGGCGGCGCGATAGCGCAACCGCTCGGCGTCCACCTCCGGCTCCACCGGCTCGGCGATCAGCGCCCAGGCCAGCCGCGGCGCCGCCAGCGCCCGGCGGGCGAACAGCCGCAACGCCCGCTCCAGCCGCGCCGAGGCATTGCCGCCGCCGGCCAGCGCCCGGTCCACCGCGTCCACTTCCCGCTGGGTGGCCACCGCGAACACCGCCGCCGCCAGGGTCGCCTTATTATCGAAATAGCGGTAAAGCGTGCCGACGCCCACGCCGGCGCGGTCCGCCACCGTCTGCATGGTCATGGCGGCGAAGCCACCGTCGCGCACCAGGGTCTCGGCGGTGCGCAGCAACGCCTCGCGCTGCGCCGCCTTGCGCGCCTTGACCTGCGCCGTCTCTCTATACGCCATTCGCGTTCGCCATGATCGGAATCCTGATTCCAGTCTTTCAAGGATTGAATCACAGTTCCGATCTTTAGGCAAGAGAGCGTACTGCGGGATCAGGTCTTGCCTTTTGCGCCTCAAACTTCCGCTATCGCCTACCCGTTTTTCAGCTTGGGCTTACGGAACCCGGCTTGTCCCCCTGTTTACCGTGAATGCACTCGCCAGTGACTAAAGCTTGCGCGGGTAAACCAGGCCATTGACGGGTGTGCATACCATGGTTTACATTATCGGTATTAAGTCGATCCTCACCACTTCCCGATTCGAGGACTGGCTTCGTGGACTCAAGGACGGTCAAGGGAAGGCCCGCGTCCTCGCCCGCATCCGCCGACTTTCTCTGGGCAACACGGGCGATATGAAATCCGTGGGTAAGGGGATTTACGAACTCCGCATCAGGAGGAATCATGACTGCCCCCAACCCGCTGAAACGCTGGGATGCCGCAGATCACCTCGAGAACAGCGAGGATATGGTGTTGTACCTGAACGCCTGTATTGATGACGATCCCGGCGACGGCTCTCTGATCCGGGCCGCGTTGAACGATATCGCACGGGCCCGGAACATGAGCCAGCTGGCCACTGAGGCCGGGCTCACTCGGGCCGGGCTGTATAAGGCATTATCGCCGGAGGGAAAGCCCGGTTTTGACACCATGCTCCGGATTACCCGAGCCCTGGGCATGAACCTGCACTTCGATCAGTAGGTCGGTATCGTTGCGTACCGCGGGGTCAGGTCACGAAGCGCTAATGAATGACCAGGCCAAGAGCGGCCATCGCCACCACCAGGGCCAGCAACGGCACCCGCCCCGACCGCAGGGCCAGGAACCCGAGCACCACCAGCGCCAGGTCGCGGGGGCCGGCCACCGCCGACAGGAACACCGGCTGATACAGGGCCGCCAGCAGCAGACCGACCACCGCCGCGTTGATGCCGGCCACCGCGCCGGCCATGGCGGGCCGGGCCGCCAGGGCGCGCCAGGCGTCGCTGAGCGCCAGCACCAGCAGGAAGCCGGGCAGGAAGATGGCCAGGGTGGCCACGCCGGCCCCCAGCCACGGGCTGGCCGGCGCCAGCTGCGCGCCCAGATAGGCGGCCAGTGAGAACATCGGCCCGGGCACCGCCTGGGCGGTGGCGTAGCCGGTGAGGAACTGGTCCTGGCTCATGGCGTCGCCGACAAAGCCTTCCAGCAGCGGCAACACCACATGGCCGCCGCCGAACACCAGCGCCCCGGCGCTGTAGAAGTCCCGGGCCAGCCCACCCAGGGTGCCGCCGCCGATCAGCCACAGCAGCAGCCAGGCGGTGGCGAACAGGCCGAACGGCAGCCAGGCCACCCGGCTTTCGCCGGCGCCCGCGTCCTCCGGCGCCGCCGAGGGCTTCAGCCAGTGGCGGCCGATCAGCGCCGCCACCAGCAACGCCAGCAACTGCACACCGACGCCGGGGAACAGCCACAGCACCACCGCCGTGGCCAGGGCCACGCCACGGGTGAAGCGGTCGCGGCAGAATTTGCCGCCCAGGTTCAGCACCGCATCGGCCACCACCACCACCGCCAGCCATTTCAGGCCGGTGACCAGGCCGTTCAGCCAGGCCTCGGGCAGCCGGGTGGCGTACAGGGCCACCATCACCATGATCAGGAAAGACGGCAGGGTGAATCCCAGGAAAGCCGCAACGCCGCCGGCCAGCCCGCCCCGGTGACGGCCGATGGCGAAACCGAGCTGGCTGGACGCCGGCCCGGGCAGAAACTGTGTCAGGGCCAGCAGACGGGCGTAGGTGGCCTCGTCCAGCCAGCCCAGCCGCACCACGAAGCGGCGGTGGAAATAGCCCACATGGGCGGCGGGACCACCGAAGCTGATACAGCCCAGCCACAGGAATTCCCAGAATACCTTCCCGAATCTCATAGCCATTCTCTTAAACCGACGAAAGCCCGATCTTAAAACAGGGGGCGACAGTAACGGAAAAGGGTGTCAGCCGGATGTCAGTGTGGCGGCGGGCGGGTATACTCGCCGCCATGCAACGCGACGCCCTCTCCGTTTTACAGCACGTCTTCGGTTATCACGACTTCCGTGGCGAACAACGCGCCATCATCGACAACCTGATCGACGGCGACGACGCCCTGGTGCTGATGCCCACCGGCGGCGGTAAATCCCTGTGCTACCAGATCCCGTCGCTGGTGCGCGACGGCGTGGGCGTGGTGGTGAGCCCGCTGATCGCGCTGATGCAGGATCAGGTCAGCGCGCTCAATGCGCTGGGGGTGCGCGCCGCCTTCCTGAATTCCACGCTCAGCGCCGAGCAGAGCCAGTCCCTGCAGCAGCAGGTACGCAACGGCGAGCTGGACCTTCTCTATGTGGCGCCGGAACGGCTGATCCAGCCGCGCACCCTGGAGCTGCTGCATCAGTCGCCGCTGGCGCTGTTCGCCATCGACGAGGCCCACTGCGTGTCGCAATGGGGCCACGACTTCCGCAGCGACTATCTGCAGCTCTCCCTGTTGCACCGTGAATTCCCCAAGGTGCCGCGCATCGCGCTCACCGCCACCGCGGACCCGCGCACCCGCACGGAAATCGCCGAGCGCCTGGACCTCACCGGCGCGCGCCACTATGTGTCCAGCTTCGACCGGCCCAATATCCAGTACCGCATCGAACGCAAGGACGGCGCCCGCAAACAGCTGCTGCGCCTGCTGCGCGCCGAACACGCCGGCGAGGCGGGCATCGTCTACTGCCTGTCGCGCAACAAGGTGGACCAGACCGCCCAGTGGCTCACCGACCAGGGCATCCCCGCCCTGCCCTACCACGCCGGCCTGAGCGGCGCGATGCGCGCCGACCACCAACAGCGCTTCCTGCGCGAGGACGGCCTGGTGATGGTGGCCACGGTGGCGTTCGGCATGGGCATCGACAAACCGGACGTGCGCTTCGTCGCCCACCTGGACCTGCCGAAAAGCATCGAAGCCTACTACCAGGAGACCGGCCGCGCCGGCCGTGACGGCGAGCCCGCCACCGCCTGGATGGCCTACGGCCTGGAAGACGCCATCCGCCACAAGCAGATGCTGGCGCAGTCGGAAGGCAACGAGCAGTTCAAACGCCACGAACACCAGCGCCTGGAAGCGATGCTGGGGCTCTGCGAAGTCACCCAC
>MDTA01189722.1_pt1 | contig 39749 bp, 41 predicted proteins | sample 811151 | NCBI WGS metagenome assembly MDTA01 (sample SAMN05326648, study PRJNA326480) | marine metagenome | isolation source: seawater | place: Indian Ocean: South | collected 2010
GTGTCTTGCAACTAATGTTGTTTCCCAAGCATTAAGCTTTGAATAAATTTGTTTTAGTTTTTCGTCGATTTCTTTTTGAGTTTTAGAGATTGTTTTAGTATCTACCTCTGAAAGACCTTCTTCATTATTATAAGGATCTTTAAGTTTTTCGAGCTCAGTTTCTAGCTTTTTAATATCTGTCTCAAAATTTAAATAATTTTTCATAAAGAAACTTCTTTATTATACTTAATAAAGGCAATAAAGTGTCATCTATATATTTTAATATATCGGGAGAGATTACTTAAATGTAGCGCCGAAGGAGCAACCACCCCGGAAACTCTCAGGCAAAAGGACCGTAAATATTAACTCTGGAAAGAGAAAATTTCTCGCCGAAGGAGTAAATCTCTCAGGCTCAAAGACAGAGGGGGTTTGGAGTTAATATGAGTTTAAAAAAAACTGCGTTGTTTGAATTACATAAAAAACTTGGAGCAAAATTTGTTCAATTTGCTGGATACGAAATGCCAATTCAATATAACGATGGAATTATTAAAGAGCACAATGCCACTAGGGATGAATCAGGTATATTTGATGTTTCTCATATGGGTCAACTTTTTATAGAGGGAAACGAAGATCTTACAAAAAATCTTCAAAAAATTTTTCCGATAGATTTAAAAAAACTTCAAGTTAATCAAAGCAAGTATTCTTTCTTGATGAAAGATAATGGTGGTATTTATGACGACTTAATAATTACCAAATTAAAAAATGGATACATGATAATTTTGAATGCAGCTTGCAAAGAAAGTGATTTATCAATAATAAAATCTAAATTAGATAAAGAATTTAAAGTTGAGCTTAAACATGATTTTGCATTAATTGCGATCCAAGGACCAAAATCAAAAGATGTTTTGGAAAAAATAATAAACGGCGTAAGTCAATTAAATTTTATGCATGGCAATAATTTTAAATTTGGTTCAAATTATATTTATGTTACTAGGTCTGGTTATACAGGTGAAGATGGTTTTGAAATATCAATCAAAAATGAAGATGCAGAAGAATTGGTTAATAAAATGCTTAATTTAGGATCTAAGTTGGTTGGCTTAGGTGCAAGAGATACACTTAGATTAGAGGCGGGACTTTGTCTTTATGGTCATGATATTACTGAAGAAACAAGTCCGATAGAAGCAAACCTTAAATGGGCTATTTCTAAAAATCGAATTGATGATGAGTTTCCAGGGTCAAAACTTATAAAAAAACAATACAATGAAGGAGTGTCTAAACTTAGAGTTGGTATAAAACCAGACATAAAAGTTATAGCAAGAGAGTCCACAAGAATATTTGATGAAAAAAATAATGAAATTGGAAAAATAACTAGTGGAACTTTTGGTCCAAGTGTTAATGGCCCTATAGCAATGGGATATGTTAAAAATGCTTTTTCAAAATTAAATACAAAAATTTTTTTGGAAGTAAGAGGAAAAAAAATACCAGCAAGTATTTGTAATATGCCATTTTATAGAAAAAAATATGTAAAAGGAGATAATAATGTCAGAAGTTAAATTTTCGAAAGAACATGAGTGGATAACAGTCGAAGGTGAAATTGCAACAATTGGTATTACTAAACATGCAACAGAGTTGCTAGGAGATATTGTTTTTGCAGAACTTCCCGAAAAGGGTTCAAGTGTCGATAAAGATTCTACAGCAGGAGTAGTTGAGTCAACGAAGGCTGCAAGTGATGTATATACACCAATTTCTGGAGAAGTTGTGGATACTAATCAGTCTATAGTCGATGATCCTTCAAAGATAAACTCTGACCCTGAGGGTGATGCTTGGTTTTTTAAATTAAAAATTAAAGACTTATCTGAGATGAATACTTTAATGAATAGGGATGAATATGATAAATTTGCCAAGGAGAGTTCGAGCTAATGTTACACAATTCTGAAAAAGATTTTATTAAACGTCATATAGGACCATCTAAAAAAGATGAGAAAAAAATGTTAAATGAACTTGGCTACGAAAAATTAAGTGATTTAATAAAAGACACAGTACCTGAAAAAATTTTATTTAAGGGTGAATTAAGTATTGGGGAACCAAATTCAGAATACGAAGCACTTAGAAAATTAAAAGCAATTTCAAAAAAAAATCAAATTTATTCAAATTTTATTGGTATGGGTTATTATGGAACTTACACACCAAATGTAATTATAAGAAACATACTAGAAAACCCAGGATGGTATACAGCTTATACACCATATCAGCCAGAGGTTGCCCAAGGCAGATTAGAAATGCTTTTAAATTTTCAACAAATGATTATTGATTTTACAGGAATGGATATCGCCAATGCATCATTATTGGACGAGGGTACTGCAGCTGCAGAGGCAATGGGATTAAGTCATAGGCTGAACAAAAATGATAGCAATATAGTATTTATTTCAGACGATTGCCATCCTCAAACAATAGAAGTTGTTAAAACGAGAGCTGAGCCACTTGGTCTTAAAATAATTATTGGTGATGATAAAACTTTAGATAATTTAAAACAGGATATAGTTTGTGGAATTTTACAATACCCTGGTACTTTGGGAGACATTAAAGATCCTAGTGAAAATATAAGCAAAATAAGAAAAAAAAATGGTAAATCAATTTTAGCTTGTGATCTCTTGTCTTTAGCGAAATTAAAAACTCCTGCTGAATTAGGAGCAGATATTGCGATTGGAAGTTCACAAAGATTTGGAATTCCAATGGGTTATGGTGGACCGCATGCAGCATTTTTTGCGACAAAAGACGATTTTAAAAGATCTATGCCTGGCAGAATAATAGGAGTTTCTGTTGATAGACATGGTAATAAAGCCTACCGTTTAGCTCTACAAACAAGAGAACAACACATAAGAAGAGATAAAGCTACTAGTAATATTTGTACAGCTCAGGCTTTGTTGGCAATTGTTTCTGCTGCATATGCAATTTATCACGGACCAAAAGGAATTAGAACAATTTCAGAAAGAGTCTCACAACTTGCAAAAAATTTTGCCGATAAAATAAAACAATCAGGTTATGAACTGTATTCAGAACATTTTTTCGACACCATAACTGTTTTAACTAAAGAAAAAACTGACCAAATATTCAATAACGCTTTACAACAAAAGGTAAATATTCGAAAAGTAAATTCAGAGATGCTAGCTGTTTCTTTTGATGAAAAAAAAAATGTATATAGAGCAAACCAACTATTAAAAATATTTAATTGTGCAGAGACAATAAAAGAAAAACCTTCTGAAAATTTACCAAATTTGCCAACAAAATTACTTAGAACTTCAAAATTTTTAGAGCACAAGGTATTTAATAGCCATCACTCAGAAACAGAAATGCTTAGATATTTAAAAAAACTAGAGGAAAAAGATATTGCGCTTAATCGTTCCATGATTGCGCTAGGTTCTTGTACAATGAAGCTAAATGCAGTAGCAGAAATGATACCTATAAGCTGGAGAGAATTTTCTGATCCACATCCATTCGTGCCGATTGAACAAATGGGTGGATTTAGAACTCTTTTTACTGACTTAAAAAATTGGCTAAGATCTGTTACTGGCTTTTCGGGCGTATCACTTCAACCTAATGCAGGAGCTCAAGGTGAATATGCTGGATTGATGGTTATAAGAAAATACCATTTAGAAAGAGGAGATAAAAAAAGAAATGTTTGTTTAATACCTAGTTCTGCGCATGGGACTAATCCCGCTAGTGCTCAAATGGTAGGTATGAAAGTTGTAGTTGTTAATTGTGATAAAGACGGAAATGTAGATTTTGAAGATTTAAAAAAGAAAGCTGAAATGTATTCTGAAAATTTAGGCGCTTTAATGGTTACCTACCCATCTACTCATGGAGTTTTTGAGGAAAAAATTTATGAGATATGTGAATTAATTCATAAACATGGTGGACAAGTATATATGGATGGAGCAAATTTGAATGCACTTGTTGGTATTGCCAAGCCTGGAAATTTTGGACCAGATGTTTGTCATATAAATTTGCACAAAACATTTTGTATACCACATGGGGGAGGTGGTCCAGGTATGGGACCTATTGCTTGCAAAAAACACTTAGAGTCTTTCTTGCCAAGTCACCCTGTTATAAAAGATTGCGGACCAGCAACAGGCATAGGTCCAGTTTCAGCCGCACCCTGGGGAAGCTCAAGTATTTTATCAATTTCATGGATGTATATGAAAATGATGGGGTCCGAAGGATTGAAACTTGCAACTCAAATAGCAATTTTAAATGCAAATTATGTAGCACACAAATTAAAAAACTATTACCCAATTTTATATAAAGGAACAAAAGGTAATGTTGCACATGAATGCATCATAGATATTAGAAACATAAAAAAGGAAACAGGAATTTCAGAGGAAGACATAGCTAAAAGATTAATTGATTTTGGTTTCCATGCACCAACTATGTCATGGCCAGTACCAGGAACCATGATGATAGAACCAACAGAAAGTGAAAGTTTAGTAGAAATAGATAGATTTTGCGAAACATTGATTAAAATAAAAATAGAGATAGATAAAATTGGAGCAGGAAAATTTGATAAAGTTGATAATCCAATTAAAAACGCTCCGCACACAGATTTAGAACTAGCATCAAATGATTGGAGTCATGAGTACACAAGAGAGGAAGCTGCTTATCCTTCAGACTTTTTAAGAAAGAATAAATTTTGGCCACCAGTAGCAAGAGTGGATAATGTTTATGGTGATAAAAATCTTTTTTGCACTTGTCCTAGCATGGATGAATTTAAAGAGGACGCTGCATAAATTTTAATGAAAATTGCTGTAATTGGATCTGGTATCTCAGGACTTAGTGCCGCTTATCATCTATCAAAAAAAAATAAAGTTGATTTATTTGAAAAAGAAGACCATTTTGGTGGGCACGCATATACTCTTGAATTAAAATACGATACAAATAAAAATAATAGCATCTCAGTTGATGTTGGTTTTATTGTTTTTAATTTCAAAACTTATCCAAATTTAATAAACTTTTTTAAAGAAAATAAAATTCAAATAGAAAAAAGCAATATGAGCTTTTCTGTTTCTGTCAAAGGAAAAGGTATTGAATATTGTGGAAAAGGACTCAACGGTATGTTTGTTGATAAGAAAAATATTTTTAATTTGAAATTTTTAAAAATGTTTTATGAAATTATTAATTTTTATAGAGAAAATTCGAAAATTGAAAACATTAATGAAGACGAAACATTAAATAGTTACTTAAACAAAAAAAAACTATCGAAATATTTCATTAATTATCATATACTACCTATGGTTTCTGCGATTTGGTCTATGTCGCCTGATGAAGCAGGTCAAATGCCATTAAAATTTTTTATTAAATTTTTTCAAAATCATGGACTTTTTAAACTAAAAAATAGACCCCAGTGGTTTACTGTAAAGGATAGAAGTAAAACGTATGTCAATAAAATTTTAGAATGCGTTAGTGGTGAATATTTTAAAAACTATAAAATTAAAAAAGTTCAAAGAACAGATAAAGGTGTTAAAGTATTTTATGGAGGAGAGAATGAATATTTTAATTATGACAAAGTTATTTTTGCAACACATGCTGATGAAGCTATATCGATTATTGATAATCCTACTGAGGAAGAAAATAACATACTTACTAAATTCAATTATAAAAAAAACTTAGCTGTTATACACACCGACGAGTCTTTCATGCCATCAAATAAAAGAGCCTGGTCATCATGGAATTCTAAAATTGATGCAAATAATTTTGAAAAATGTTCAATTACTTATTGGCTTAACTTGTTACAGAACTTAAACATTGATAAAAATCTTTTTTTAACTCTTAATCCGTTTTTTGAAATAGATGAAAAAAAAATTCTTAAAAAATTAAATTTTACCCATCCTTATTATAATCATGAAACTTTAAATTTTCAAAAAAATCTTTGTAAAATTCAAAATAGAAAAAATATTTTATTTTGTGGTAGTTATTTTGGATATGGTTTTCACGAAGATGGTATAAAATCTTCGTTAGAAATGATTAAATATTTAAATGATTAAAGATTCTTGCATTTACATTGGAAATGTTATTCATAAAAGATTTAAACCTAAAGAGCACTATTTTAAATATAAAGTTTTTTCATTATTACTAGATTTAAATGAACTAAGTATTATTGATAGAAAAATATCTTTTTTTTCTTATAACAGATTTAACCTTTTAAGTTTTTACGACAAGGACCACGGTGACAGGGATGGATCTTGTTTAAAAGATTGGGTAAAAAGAAATTTAGAAAACGCTGGCATTTATGCTGAAGAAATTAAAATAAAATTATTATGTTATCCAAGAATTTTTGGATATGTATTTAACCCTTTAAGCATTTTTTTTGTTTATAACAAAAATTACAATTTAGCTGCCATTCTCTACGAAGTTAAAAATACTTTTGGAGAACAGCATACATACGTATTTAAAGCAGATTCTGAAAAAGAAATAGTGAATAATAGTTGTTTGAAGAAATTTTTTGTATCACCTTTCATGGATTTATCTTCAGAATATTTTTTTAAAATACTTGACCCCAAAAATAAATTGTCAGTTGTAATTGATCAAAGAGATAAAGAGGGTAAACTTTTATTTGCATCGCAAGATGGAACCAGAGTTAACTTAAGCTCAAAAAACCTTTTATTTTCTTATTTAGCACATCCATTAATGACTTTTAAGATAATCATGGCGATACATTTTGAGGCATTAAGATTATGGATAAAAGGTATTAAATTAGTAAAAAAAACAACCAAAATTAAAAACAATATAACAATAGAGAAAAATGAAAGTTAATTATTTTGCAGATAAAATAATGTTTAAGGTTTTAAAAAATATTAATCATGGCGTTATCTATCTTACTAATCACGATAATAAAAAATATATTTTTGGATCAGAAAAAGAAAATTTAAAAGCTAATATTAAAATAAATAAACCTGGTTTTGCTATATCAATTATTAACAAAGGTAGTATTGGATTAGCAGAAGCTTATATGAGAGGAGATTTTGAAACGAATAATTTATCAAATCTTATTGAGATCACTGCAAAAAATATTAATAAAGTTCATAAAATTTCAGGGATTCTTGATGTGCCATTTTTCAATTATTTTAAAAATTATTTTTTTAAAAATACAAAAAAAAGAAGCAAAGAAAATATCTCCAAACATTACGACTTAGGAAATGAATTTTTTTCACTTTGGTTAGATAGATCACTTACCTATTCAAGTGCAATTTTTGAAAACAAAAATTCTGATTTAGAAAGTGCACAAATAAATAAATATAAAAAATTATCTAATCTACTAAATTTAAAGAACGGATGTAAAATTTTGGAAATAGGATGTGGCTGGGGAGGTTATGCAGAGTATGTTGGAAAAAGTTATGATGTTAAAATGGATTGTATAACGATATCAAGAAAACAGTTTGATTATGCTAAAGAAAGAATTTTTAGAAATGGGTTAAATGAAAAAATCAATATTAAAATGCAAGATTACAGAGAAGTAAAAGATAAATATAACTCTATAGCATCAATTGAAATGATTGAGGCAGTTGGTAGAAATTATTTGGATAGATATTTTAAAACTATTAAACAAAATTTATTAAAAGATGGAGTCGCTGCAATTCAAGCAATTACTATTGATGACAATTTATATAATAGATACAAAAAAAAAGAAGATTTTATTCAAAAATATATTTTCCCTGGCGGATTCTTACCTTGTAAAAAAAGCTTACACAATTATGCAGAAAATGAAGGCATGCTGATTAAAAATTACAATTCATACGGCTTTCATTATTCAAATACATTAAATATTTGGAGGGAAGAATTTTTAAATAAATGGTCACAAATTTCTAATCAAGGTTTTGATATAACTTTTAAAAGAATGTGGAATTTTTACCTATCTTATTGTGAAGCAGGATTTAAATCAAAAAATATCGACTTAATTCAATTTTCATTACAAAATAAATAAAAATATGAAAAAATCATTTAAATTTTATTTTTCTTTTCTGTTGATATTTACTTTTTCATTTATTACAAGTTGTTCTAATAACTCCATGAAACCTGAAGATTTTAAAAATAAAGAACCAAGACTTGTTATTGAAAAATATTTATCTGGTAACGTAAAAGCTTGGGGTGTACTTCAAAATAGATCTGGCAAAGTAACAAGGCAATTTTCTGCAGATTTGAATGGAAAATGGGATGGTAAAGAACTTATCTTAGATGAAAAATTTAACTGGGATGATGGTGAAGTTCAAAACAGACAATGGAAAATTATTAAAAATGACGAACATAACTATGAAGGAACGGCCGGGGATGTTGTGGGCAAAGCAAAAGGATATTCCTATGGTCCAGCATTCAAATTTGAATATGTATTGCTAGTACCAGTCAAAGGAAAAGAAATAAAAATTACTTTTGACGATTGGATTTTTAAACAAAACGACAAAGTTGCAATAAATAGAGCGGTAATGAGTAAATTTGGTTTTAAAGTAGCTGAGCTTACAGTTGTTTTTGTGAAAGATTAATATTTCATCTTACTCATTCCTTTTCCAACAAGCTTAAAATAAATAGAATTAGGAAGAATTTTTAGAATTTTCATTATGAATGTAAATGATTTTGGAAAGTGAATTTCAAATGAATTTTTTTTTTATTAATCCATTATAAATTTCATTTGCAGCAAATTCTGGGGTTTTAATCATGGGCATTGGGAAATCATTTTGATCTGTCATTGGTGTTTTTATAAAACCGGGACTTACTAAAGAAACTCTTACATTCTTTTTTTTCATTTCAAAATATAAGCTTTCAGCAAAACTACTCAATGCTGATTTAGAAGCACAATAAGCACCAGCTGCTGGCAAACCTCTGTATCCTGCAACAGATGAGACAATAGATATTTGTCCATTCTCTTTTCTTAAGTAGTAGTTATAAACTGCATTAATACAATTCAATGTCCCAAAATAATTGACTTCAGTAATTTCTTTTATTTTTTCTAAATTAAATTTTTTTTCTGATGAGGGGTCATGCATGCCAGTGCAAAAAAAAGATATTTCAATTTCTTCAAACTTATTCAAGATTTTATTAAATGTATTTTTACAATCATCAGCATTTGTTACATCTAAAGGAAAAGAACAAATTGCATTATTTTCTTTATTTAGTTCTTCTAATAATTCTTTTCTTCTTGCCGATGCAGCTACTATCCAACCTTCTTTAGCAAATTTTAAAGCTAAGGATTTACCTATTCCACTGCTTGCACCTGTTATCCAAATAACTTTTTTTTTCATAAAGAAATATTGTATAATATTACAATGTTAAAAAATAAATTCCTATCTTTTATACTTTTTGCAATTGCGACCTATTCAGCATCCTTTATTGGCGGTATATCAACTATAAGTTCAAAAGAGCCTTGGTACTCAAGCTTAAATAAATCATTTTTAACTCCTCCAGACTGGGTGTTTGCTCCAGTTTGGACGACATTATATTTGTTTATGACTATTGCTATTTGGTCAGCGTGGCACAAGAATCGAAAAGATTTAAATTTAGTTTTAATTTATTTTATACATTTATTGTTTAATACAACTTGGAGTATAGTTTTTTTTGTTTTTCATAGTATTTTAATAGCATTAATAAATTTAATTGTGCTTATTTTATTAATTGTAATTTTAATTATTAAATTTAAAAAAATAAATATGTTAAGTTATTATTTAATGATTCCTTATTTTTTATGGAGTTGTTACGCTTTGTTACTTAACGTAACATTATTAATTTTAAACTAAGATGGACGATGTAATTATTATTGGTGGAGGAATAATTGGTACTTCAACGGCTTATTTTTTAGCCAAAGAAGGTCGAAAAGTTAAAGTTATTGAAAGAGACCCCACATACAAGCAAGCTTCTTTCCCTTTGTCTCTTGGCGGTTTCAGAAGGCAATTTTACCAGAAAGAAAATATTTTGCTTGGAAAGTTTGCTAAAGAATTTATTTTTAATTTACCAAATATTTTAAAAACCGAAAAAAATCCCAATCCCACTGCTAGCATGGTTCCTAATGGATATCTGTTAATGTTTGGTCCGGAGCATGCTGAAGAACAGTATAGAGCTTTAGAAAATCATAAAGCTTGTGATGCTGGAACAAAAAATATCAAAGGTACAGATTTGCCTCAAATATTTCCTTACATAAACAACGACGGTATTGAGACTGCAACTTATACAGATAATAAAACTGAAGGATGGATAGATCCATTTATGTTTCATGGAGCTTTGAAGAGTAAAGCTATTGAATTAGGAGCAGTATTTACCAAAGGTGAAATAAATGATATTTCGGATGTTAAAGCAAAAACAATTATTTCTGCAGCTGGATGTTGGACAAATAAACTTTTAAAAGACATACCTGTTGTTCCTCAAAAACATACAGTCTTTAGGGTAAAATGTCCTAAACATTACCCAGAAATGCCTTTGACTGGCGATTTAACGACAGGAGTTTATTGGCGACCAGAGGGAAAAGAATACCTAGCAGGATCACCTATATCAGTTTTCGATTCTGAAGATTTGGAGCCAGCTTGGAATGATTTCGAAGATTTGGTATGGCCAGCACTAGCAAAAAGAATTCCTGCTTTTGAGGAATTAAAACTAACTGGAGGATGGGCTGGTTATTACGATTGTAACAAGTTAGACAATAATGCAGTAGTTGGCAAACATCCAAAATACGATAACGTTTACCTAGCTTCAGGATTTACCGGAAGAGGTTTAATGCAAGCTCCAGGTATAGGACGCGCCTTGACTGAGCTCATTGTTTATGGATCTTACCAAACTATAGATATAAGCGAATTTGCTGTTGAAAGAGTTCTAAACAAAAATGCAAGACCAGAACCCTATGTTTTATAATTTTTTTACAAATGTTCCTAAATAACCATTGAAACAGCAAACAGCAATTATAAGAAGCTGACCCTTTAATGAATAAAAGTCAAATGAAGGATAGAAACTTATTGCAATACTAAAAAAAATATAAGTTATAATAAATGGTCTTATAAATTTCTTAATTAATTTATTTCTTTTTATATTTTGCAGCCTCCTCAGAACCACTAGTAGCAGACCCTTTGCTATAAGAGTGAGCTCCCATACCAGCTAATTGCCCATCTTTCACAATTAAATACTGGTTTCTGATTTCTCTTTTTTCAAAGAAACATTCTAATATTTCTCTTACCCCATCAGCATATCTAGCTTGTGCTGACAATGAAGTTCCAGAAGTATGGGGTGTCATTCCATGATTAGGCATACTTCTCCAGACATGGTCATTTGGTGCAGGTTGTGGAAACCAAACATCGCCTGCATAACCACTTAACTGACCGCTTTTAAGAGCTTTCGCAATTGCATCTCTATTACAAATTTTACCTCTAGCAGTATTTACTATGTAAGCACCTTTTTTCATCTTACTAATCATTGCATCATCAAATAAATTTTCTGTCTCAGGGTGAAGAGGACAATTTATTGTCACTACATCACAAACTTTGACCATTGACTCTACAGATTTATGAAATGTTAAATTTAGTTCTTTTTCAACACTATCAGGAAGTTTATGCCTATCAAAATAATGAAGGTGAACATCGAAAGGTTTCATTTTTCTTAATGCGTCTAGTCCAATTCTTCCAGCTGCAACCGTGCCTACGTGCATACCTTCAACGTCATATGATCTTTGAACAGCATCAGCAATATTCCATCCTCCTTCATTAACGATTCTATGTTGATTATGGTAATCTCTTACCATCGAAACAATCATCATAACAATATGTTCTGCAACTGATCTAGAGTTACAGAAAGTTACCTCAACAACATCAATTTTATTATCCATTGCTGCTTGAAGATCTACGTGATCTGATCCTATACCTGCAGTAATAGCCATTTTAAGATTCTTTGCTTTTGCAATTCTTTCTTTAGTTAAGTAATAAGGAAAAAAGGGTTGGGAAATAACGATATCAGCATCAACAATATGCTTATCAGCTTCACATCCATCACCGTCTTTACTATTAGTAACTACTAACTCATGACCGTTACTTTCTAAAAATTTTCTTAATCCCAATTCACCTGATACACAACCTAATAATTGTCCTGGTGTAAAATCTCTACCTTTGGGACTTGGCAATGTCATTCCATCTGGATATTTTTCTAATTTTGGAAGATCTGATAGAGGATAAGATTTCGGCATACCTCCTTTTGGATCATCATATAATATACATAGTACCTTCATTTTATCTCCTAATCTAATTTTATATCGTTAATGATTATTTATATTCAAAAGCCTACCATAAAAATAGATGGGCAATCAATTAAATTATGTCTACTTTGGGTATTGTTTTTTTAATATTAATTTATTAATTATTATAGCAAAGATTAAGATAATTACTGATCCGACAATCACTGGATTTATTATATAATCTAAAGAAACACTTCCAATAATAACTATAATTGGATTGCCTCCTGCGGGTGGGTGGGTAACATTTAATAAAATCATAAGACCTACACCTACACCAACTGCAATAGGTATTAAGATATAGTTTGGTAGTGGTACAAGATATAAAAATAATATACCTACAATCGAAGTTATTAAGTGTCCAAAAAAAACATTCCTTGGTTGGGCAAATGGACTTTCAGGGTAACCATATATTAGAACCATAGAAGACCCAAAAGATGCAATTAAAAAAACACCAAGAGTCGTTTTGTATGTTAGTAAAGTTAGAACACCAATAGTTATAAAAGAAAAAATAGCAGCTAAAAATGACTTTTTAAAATTATTTTTTTCCATTATTTTTTAATTTTTTTGTTATGTTGGATAAAGTTTTAAATGGCAACATTAAGCATTCTTTACGAGAAATATTACTTTTATTAAATAGTTTTTGAAAAATGGCCCACTGTTTCGGAAATTTTTCTTCTCTGGCTTTAAATGAATTTTCAACTAATTTTATTAGTTCATTAATATTTGAAAGCTTAGCGTGCTTAGCTTTTCTAGATAACAAGCTAGCTGATGCTTGACAGTATATACAAGACTTACAAATATATCCGAAATCATCAATTTTATTTTTTTTTATTTTCAAAGTTATTTCCATTTCATCACCACAAATCGAATTTTTTTGTTTAGATGCATGTGTATGATTATCAATATGCTTATGATTATCTATATTTGCAGCGATTTTTAAAATTTCAAGGTCCATTTAAATTCTTTATTAAAAGATAATATAAATTATATTTTGTTTTATGAGTGAAAACAATATTTCAACAGCAGTTATTGTGGGTGATAAAACCAGAAGATTAAGTAGCGAAATCAATAGCAAAAGTAGAAAATTGGGGCAAAAAAAAACGGATCAAAAACTATTAATTTTGAAAAACTTTAGATATTTTGAGGAAAATTAAAAATGATAAATTATAATAAATCGATTTCAATATTAAAAGAAAATAGAATTCAAATTAAAAATGAGGAAATATTAACTAAAGATTCATTAAACAGAATTTGTGCAAGAAATGTAGTTTCAAGAAATTATTATCCTTCAGCAAATAATTCCGCATTTGATGGCTTTGCAATTAGATCTGGTGATACACTTAAAGCATCGAAAAAAAAAAAAATTAAATTTCGAATTTTAAAGATTATCGCAGCAGGGGATAAACCCCTAGTTAAGTATAAAAAAAATTCTGCTATAGAAATAATGACCGGAGCAATTATCCCAAGTCAATATGATACTATAATCCCTGTGGAACAAGCTAAAATTATTCACTCAAAAAAAAAAAATTTTTTATTAATAGAAAAAAAAATTAAAAAAAATCAACATGTAAGGTTTTATGGTTCTGATTTTAAAAAAGGACAATTAGTCATTAAAAAAGGTTCTTTAATTACACCGTCTCATATATTAGCACTTAAAACGCTTGGCCACAAAAATATTTTAGTTAAAAAAAAACCAAATATATTATTTTTTTCAACGGGGAATGAAATTTCAAATTCTCAAATAATTCCAGTATGGAAAGTAAGAAATTCAAATATTCATTATTTAAAATCTCTAGATAAAAATTTTCTCTTTAATTTTTATAATGGTGGAATTATTAGAGATAAAAGTGAAAAGAAATTTTATAATATTTTAAATAAAAAATTAAAATCTAAATTTGATATTATTGTGAGTTTTGGAGCTGTATCAGCAGGTAAATTTGATTTTATTCCAAAAATTATAAAAAAGTTTAAGACTAAAGGATATTTTAAAAGTGTTTCAATAAGACCAGGAAAACCTTTTTTATTTTCAAAAATTTCAAATAAAGCTTTTTTTGGTCTACCTGGAAACCCAATTTCTTCTGCAGCATGTTTTAGATTTTTTTTATTTCCATATTTGCTAAATATTCTAGGTTGCTCACCTGAAAAACCAATCAAAGCTATTTTAAAAAATAATTTTATTAAAAATAAAAATTTTACTAGATTTCTTAAAGCTAAAATCGTTTTAAACAAAAAAAATCTGCTTGAGGTTGAAATTTTAAAAGGACAAGAGTCTTTTAGAATAAATCCATTCATAAATTCTAATGTTTGGGCCATGCTTAAAAATGGGAAATCTCATTTTAAAAAAGGCCAAGTAATTGATTGTTATAATTCAAGCATAGGTAATAATTTCATCTTTAAATAATTATTTATATTGTAGTTAGATAAAATAGAGATTAAGAATTATAAATGATTAAATTAAGAAACGAAAATATTGCTGTTCCTGTAGTTTTATTCGCTGGTATACTTTGGTCCTTTGGACCATTGGTGGTAAGATATATAGACCAAGCTGATTTATTTGCTTGGCAATATTTATTTACTAGAGGTATTACGATATTTATTTTATTAAATATTTTTCTTTTTTTTGAAGAAGGAATAAGTTTTTACAAAAATTATTTAAAAATAGGTATATCAGGCCTTATTGGTGGATCTGGTCTAGGTTTTGCTATGATTCTTTTTATATGGTCAATAACAAATACTACTGCAGCAGTGACTCTTCTTTGCTTAGCCTCAATGCCTTTTATAACAGCGCTATTAGGTTTTTTATTTTTGAAAGAAAAGATTACAACAAATGTATGGCTAGCAATAATTGTTGCTACTATTGGTATTTTTATAATGTCTATTGGAGATTTTGAAAAAGGATCTTTACTGGGTTTTTTATTGGGTATTTTGTCAGCTACAGGATTTTCTGTATTTTCTGTTTCTTTAAGATGGAGAAAAGAAACTCCTAAATTCACCACAGTTGCTTTTGCTGGAATTTTTTGTGCAATTATATCTGGAATTATTTTATTAAGTAATGATTTAAACTTTCTATCAACAAGCAAAAATCAAAGCTTGTTTGCAACCCATGGAGTATTAGTTTGTTTAGGCTTAATACTATATTCAGTTGGATCAAAAAATATACCTGCTGCAGAACTTACACTTTTATCATTAACGGAAGTTGTTGGTGGAATATTTTGGGTTTGGTTGCCCATACTTGGTATTAATGAAGTTCCCTCTAATACCACCGTTATTGGAGGCTTCTTAATTTTCTTATCTCTAGTCTATTACAGTTTAATGATAAAACAAAATAGAAGATTTATAGCTTTAAATTAAATTATGAACTCATCAAAAGTGATAGTTAACAGCTGGAACGAGTGGGATCCGTTAAAACATGTTATCGTTGGTAAGGCAGATGGATGTTGTATACCAGCACCTGAGCCAGCCCTAGATGCCAAAGTGCCAGAAGACTCTGATATGAAAGGACAATATGGACCAAGAACAAAAGATACAGTAGATAAAGCAAATGAATTACTTAACAATTTTGCATCACTACTGAAAAATAGAGGTATTAAAGTAGATAGACCTATTCCGATAAAACATAATCAAAAAATTTCTACACCAGATTGGGAGGCAGAAAGTATGTTTGGGTGTATGCCAGCAAGAGATTTAATTTTAACGGTCGGTAATGAAATGCTAGAGGCAACTATGAGTTATAGATGTAGATGGTTTGAATATTTAAATTATAGACCTTTAATTCAAAAATATTTTATAGAAGATCCAAATATGAGACATGAAATAGCTCCAAAACCAAGACTAACTGATGAAGATTACAGAAAAGATTATTTATCGGAAAAAATTGGAGTTCAAAAAAGGCTTAAGTGGACCGAAGATAAATTTTTCGTTACAACAGAAGAAGAACCATTATTTGATGCAGCTGACATTCTGAGATTTGGAAAAGATTTAGTTGTTCAACATGGTTTTACGACAAACTTAAAAGGTATAGATTGGTTAAGAAGACACTTTAAAGATCATAGAGTACATGCAGTTAATTTCCCGGGAGATCCTTATCCTATACATATAGATGCTACTTTCACACCAATTAAAGAGGGTTTAATCATTAATAATCCACAAAGAAGACTTCCAAAAGATCAAAGAAAATTATTTGAAAATAATGGATGGGAAATCATAGATGCAGCTCAACCTGCTCACAATTCACCACCTCCTCTTTGTTATTCGTCTGTATGGTTATCAATGAATGTACTTGTTTTAGATCCAAAAACAGTATGTGTTGAAAAAAGTGAAATTTTTCAAGCTGAGCAATTAGATAAATTAGGAATGGAAGTTATACCAGTTGATTTAAGAGATGCCTATGCATTTGGCGGTGGTTTACACTGCTGCACAGCGGACGTTTATAGAGAGGGTCAACTAAAAGATTATTTTCCTAAACAATCCTAACATGATTTTAATTTTTTGAATTTTAGGTATAGAATATAAATATGAAATATTTTTTTCTACATATTTTAATTAGCCTTATTTTAACCAGTTCTATTTACGCCCGATCTACAGGATGTACAGATGGTGATTGTAATACTGGTTTTGGTACGTGGACCTATACAGATAAAACTACATACGTCGGCGAGTGGGTTAATGGCCAAAAAAAAGGTAATGGATTAGAAACCTGGCCAAATGGCTATGTATATGAAGGAGAATTTAACGAAAGTAAATGGCATGGTTTTGGTACTTTAAAATTTCCTGATGGCTCTACATACAAAGGAGAGTGGAAAAATAATAAAATGAATGGCAAAGGTATATTTACCTGGTCAGATGGAAAAGTACAAGAAGGTACTTGGAAAGATGGAGAATATGTTGAGTAGATCGTCAAAAAATGTTTTGTTTAAAAATTTTTTTGGTCTGTCAAGTCTAGTAATTTCAATTTTTATAGTTTTTTTTATTTTAAATATTATTTATGGACCTGATGAAAATTCTAAAAGTAATAAAAATTTAGCGATAGAGCAAAAAGACCCAGAACTAGCAAATGAAGTGATAGAATCGTTACCAAGAGGAATTTTAGTAACTTATGAAAGTGAAAAGGGTTATAGACTCTCTGAATCTGAATTTAAAACAGTTTGCAAAAATACAAGAATAATAACACAAAGAGCAGTTATGGGTGCAAATATAACAAACAGCAAAGCATTTAAACTTTATACTGAAAATGGTGGAAACACTCATAAATATATTGTTAATTGGGAAGAAGATAGCAACAGATGTTTTGCGAAGTTCACTGTTAAACCGCTAGAAGGAACTACAGAATCTGTAACAGTAGAAGGGGAAGCTCTAGGATTTTTAAAAACAAGTATAGATACTAGGGTTTATTTTATTAAAAATTTTTAGATGGAGAAATCAGCAGCAATAATAGTATAATTATAATATAAATATGTCTTCAATTCCTGTAATAAAATGTGAATCTGTCTATAAAATATTTGGAGCGAACGCTGAAAAAATGCTCCAAAACTCCAATGGCAATGTAGATGCAAAAACATTTCAAGACGCAGGCTGTATAGTTGGAGTTAACAATGCATCTTTCGAAGTTTCAAAAGGAGAAATGCTAGTAGTAATGGGTTTATCTGGCTCAGGAAAATCAACACTGCTAAGATGTATTTCTCGTTTAACAGATGCTACAGGTGGAAAAATATTCATAGAAGGACAAGATCTTCTAGAAATGAATAACAAGCAGTTAATAGAATTAAGAAGAAGCAAAATGGGAATGGTGTTCCAGAGTTTTGCACTTCTTCCACATAAAACAGTTTTAGAAAACATTGCTTTCCCATTACAGATTAAAGGAAGCAAAACAGAAGATAGTATAAAAAAAGCTTTAGAGATGGTCGAATTAGTTGGCCTCAAAGGAAGAGAAAATTATTTTCCCAGAGAATTATCTGGTGGTCAACAACAAAGAGTTGGAATAGCAAGATCTTTAGCTGTTGAACCAGACATATGGTTTTTGGATGAACCTTTTTCTGCCCTAGATCCACTTATAAGAAAAGAAATGCAAGATGAATTTTTAAGGCTTCAAGGAGTTTTAAATAAAACAATTTTATTTATCACACACGATTTTGATGAAGCATTGAGACTTGCAGATAGAATAGCAATAATGAAAGATGGGTTAATTGAGCAATTGGATACCCCCGCAAATATAGTTTTAAATCCTAAAACTGAGTATGTAAGAAAGTTTACTGAGGAAGTACCTAGGGAAAAAGTTTTAAAAATTGAAGCAGTAATGGAAATAAGTTCGCAGGAACAAGATATAAGCAACATAAGCGTTTCAAAAGATGCTATTATAGAAACAGTTGCAGAAAAAATTTTGAGTCAAGATAAACCGGTTAGTGTTATAAATAAAAATAATAAAATTGTTGGTAGTGTAAGACCTTCAAAAATAATCCAAACACTTTTTGGCGGAAGAAAAGAAAAAACTTAAAATTTATATGGAAATAATAAAAAAATATCCTAAGGCAACTCAATGGGTCTTTCTTTTATTGGTATTTTTTGGCTTATGTTTTGCTATAGAAATACCAGAAGGTTACGAATTTGCAAAGGCAGGTACTGAATTTATTGATAAAGATAAATTAGACCAAACTAAATATAGCGTTTTTTGGAGACTACCAGCTTTTATTGCTTGGATGCCTGGCTGGATAAACGACTCTGTATTTTTTTTATTAAACGAATGGGCACCAATAGAATACTTCGATAGTGATATTCAAGAGACAAAAACACGACCAGTAGTTCTTCATATAACAAGATTAATCTCAAGATCTATGCTTTTTATGATTGAGTTTATAAGAGAAATTCTTATTGGAGGTGTAGAAACAGTAGTTGCTTTTACTAGTTGGGATTGGATTGATAAAAATCCTTGGGCAGAATTACCAGGACTTCCTTGGACAATAGTTGCAGGTGGTGCAATTTTATTGGGTTACAAACTTAATGGTAGAAATCTAGCAATATTTGCAGGCCTTACAATGATATATATTTCTGCTTTTGGACAATGGAAACCTTCAATGCAGACCTTATCTTTTGTTATGGTAGCTGCTCCAATTTCTTTTATTTTAGGTTTAGCTTTGGGTATATGGGCTTATAAAAGTAAAAGAGTTGAAAATATACTTAACCCTCTTTTAAATGTTGCTCAGACAATGCCTCATTATTCTTATCTAGTTCCAATAATGGTTCTATTTGGAATTGGTGATCATGCCGGCGCTATAGCAACTATTATTTTTGCAACACCACCTATGGTTAGATTAACTCTATTAGGATTAAGAAAAGTTTCACCAGAAGTAATTGAAGCTGGAAAAATGAGTGGATGTAGTGATTTTCAATTACTCTTTAGAGTACTTATTCCTACCGCAAGAAGAGATATATTGATTGGTGTAAACCAAGTAATCATGCAGTGTTTAGCTATGGCAGTTATAGCATCATTTATTGGCGCTAAAGGCCTAGGTTGGAATTTGTTATTAGCTTTAAATCAATTAAGAATTGGATTAGCATTAGAGGCAGGTGTTTGCATTACACTAATTGCTGTTTTGCTGGACAAAATGTCCTTAGCTTGGGCTAATAAACAAATAAATTACTTTGAAAATCCCACATTCCTTCAAAGAAATAAATATCTAATGATATTTATTGGTGTTGTTATTGGTGGTTATATTTTATCTTATATAGGTACTTTTTATTTTAAAGAAGGTTTCAATTATTTATTTATTGTCCCACACAATAAAGGCATTTCTACAGAAGCTTTTTGGAATTCAGGTGTTGATTGGATATTAGACAACTTTTTCGAACCTCTAAAAGTTTTTAATACCTGGTTAATAACACAAGTTTTAATCCCGATGAAAAATTCATTTTTAAGAATGCCGGTAGTTGCTACATTTATTTTATTTATGGGGGCAGGCTATATCATTGGTGGATTGAGATCAGCATTTGTAGTAGGAGGTTTTACTTTATTTATAGCTTTAACTGAATGGTGGGATAGAGCTTTAATTACTATGTACATGGCAACATTTGGCGTAATTGTATCAGGAATAATTGGAATTATAATTGGTACTTTAAGCGCTCAAACTAAAACAGGTACTAAAATAACTCTCGCAGTTTGTGATACTCTTCAAACCTTTCCGTCATTTATTTATTTAATACCTGTAATAATGCTTTTTGGTGTTACAGATACTTCGGTTTTAATTGCAGTTGTAATATACGCAACTATACCAGCAACAAGATATACTATTGAAGGATTAAGAAGTGTGCCTTCTGCCTTGCATGATGCTGGGTCAATGTCCGGTGTAAATAGGTTGCAAAGATGGTCAAGGATAGAATTACCGCTAGCTTTTCCGCATATCATGCTTGGAATCAATCAAACTGTTGTATTTGCATTATTTATGGTGATTATAGGTGCAATGATTGGAACAACCGATTTAGGTCAGTATATTCTCAAAGCTTTGTCTGATAGACAAGGTACAGGAAATGGTTTGATGCTTGGTTTATGTGTAGCTTTTATAGGTTTAGCAGTTGATAATTTAATTCGTACTTGGGCAGAAAATCAAAAAAAGTTATTAGGTCAGGATTAGTTTAACATAATTTTGTTATGACAAAAATTTTAGTTATTGGTGGTGGGGCTATGGGAGCAGCATTCACAATCCCATGTCTAGAAAATAAGAATAGTGTAACTATAACAGAACCTTACAGTAAATCATTTATTAAGCAATTATCATCAAAAAAAAAATTTCACTCAGGCCTAAAAATTAAACTTCCAAAAAAATTAAAATTTAAAATATTTTCTAAAGATCTTTTTAAAGAAAAGTTTGATTTAATTGTAATAGCCTTAAGCCTTCCAGGAATTGACTTTATAGGTAAAAAATTGAACGAATTTAAAGTTAAATTGCCAGTTTTAGTTCTTACTAAAGGGCTAAAGTATGAAAAAGAAAATAATAAAATTTTAACAATTCCAGAGAAATTAAAAAAAAAATATAATTTAAAAAACGTTTCTATTTTAAAAGGACCATGTTTAGCAAAAGAACTCGCAAGAAAAAATCAAACCAGCGTAATAGTTGCAAATGAAAATATTAATATTGCTAGATGGATTGGAAAACATATTTCTACTAAATATTATTTAATTGAATACTCCAGAGATGTAGTGGGTGTAGAGGTCAGTTCCGCTATAAAAAATATATACTCCATGATAATTGGCGCAGGGCAAAGTTTAAATATATCATCAAACTTATTTCAAAAATCGCTAATTGAAATGAAATATTTAATTAAATTTTTCAAAGGAAAGGAGATTACAATAGAAAGCCTCGCTGGGGTTGGCGACTTATATGTTAGTGCTGCGGGCGGTAGAAACAGTAAAATGGGTAGCTACTTAGGAAAGGGATATACATTTAAAGTAGCAAAAAAAAAATTTATGCCAAATGACACAGTAGAAGGTGAGCAATTAATTAGAGAGATAGCGCCATTTGTACTTAAAAAAATAAATAAAAAAAAGATTCCCTTGATGATAAAATTAATATTATCAATATTAAAAAATAAAAAATTAAAAATTTATTAATATAAAAAATGAAATTTAACTGGAATTATCCAACAACTATTTGGGTTGGAAAAAATAGATCAGATGAATTATCAGAAGCTTGTGAAAATCTTAAAATAAAAAAACCATTGGTTGTTACAGACAAAGATCTTATTAATTTAAAGTTTGTCAAACATATCATCTCAGAATTAAAAAAAAATTTTAATGAATTAAATATTTATTTTAGTTTTTCTGGTAATCCAACCGGCGATGACGTTGAAGCGGGAGTAGATCAATTTAAAAAAAAAAATTGTGATGGTGTAGTAGCTATAGGAGGTGGAAGTGCGCTTGATGTTGGAAAAACTATTGCTTTTATGTCTTGTCAAACAAGACCTCTGTGGGATTTCGAAGATATAGGAGATTATTGGAAAAGAGCTTATGAAAAAAAAATTGCTCAAATAATCGCCGTTCCAACAACAGCAGGAACAGGCTCTGAAACGGGAAGAGCTTCTGCAATAATTAATAAAAAAACAGGTGTTAAAAAAATAATTTTTCATCCAAAAATGTTGCCATCAATTGTAATTTTAGATCCTGCACTTACTAAAGATCTTTCTCCGAGATTAACAGCAGCAACAGGAATGGATGCACTTGCTCACAATCTCGAAGCATTTTGTGCACCCGGTTTTCATCCAATGGCGGATGGTATTGCAATAGAAGGAATTAAATTAATAAAAAATTCACTTTTAAAATCTGTAAATAATGGAAAAGACTTAAATGCGAGAGCAGATATGTTAGCGGCAGCAGCAATGGGCTCAACAGCTTTTCAAAAAGGTCTAGGCGCTATCCATTCTTTAAGTCACCCTATCAATGCACAATTTAATATTCATCATGGATTATCAAATGCAATTTTTATGCCGTATGTTCTTACTTTTAATAAAAAAAAAATAGAAAAAAGAATTATTTCAATTTGTGATTATATAGAGCTAGAGAGGAACTTTGAAAGTTTTTTAAATTGGATTTTAGATTTAAGAAAACAGCTAAATATTCCACATAAGCTTTCGGAAGTCATAGAAGAAAAAAAAATAAATTTAAATAAGTTGTCTAAAATGGCTTTGGAAGACCCATCAACGGCTACAAACCCTAGCAAAATGACGATTGACGATATGAAAATTTTATACCAACATAGTATATCTGGAAAATTATTTTAATGAGAAATTTAAAAGTATTAGTTGTTGAAGGTAACTTAGAAAAAGAAAATCAAAATTTTAAAAATTCAGGTATTCAGACACATGCGGAGAGCTTAAAAGAGTCACTCTCATATTATACAAAAGATCTTAATATTGATGTATTTAATCCATGTGCTGAAAAAAGTTTTGATAAAATATTACCAAATATAAAAAAATACGATGGTTTAATTTGGGGGGGTAGCAGTTTAAATATTTATAATGATTGTATTGAAATTCGTAGACAAATTTCTTTTATGAAAGAGTGTTTTAAAAATATTAAAAAGATTTTAGCAATATGCTGGGGTATGCAGGTTGCGGTTACTGCGGCTGGGGGAAAAGTAAAAAAATCTTCTAATGGTGCGCATATAGGTATAGCAAATGATATTGAAATTAATGAAAATGGAATGGGCCATCCGTTATATAAATCAAAAAATAAAAAATTTAATTCACCTGCCTTTAATTTTGACGAGGTTGATACTTTGCCTGAAGGCGCCATACACTTAGCATCTAATAAAATAAACAAAGTCCAAAGTATACATTTTAAACAAGGTGTTAGTGATGTTTGGGGTTTGCAGTATCATCCTGAAATCACATACCATAAAATGATAACTTTGATTAAATTTAGGAAAGAAAAATTAATTCAAGATAGAAAATGTTTTAAAAATGAGGAAGAAATTCAAAAACATATTCAGTTTATAGAAGAAGAAATTAAAAAATCGAAAAAAGACACTAGAATGTTAGAATTAAAAAACTGGCTTGATTATTTGAAAGTTGCTTAATTAAAACAAACCTTCTATTTCACCTTTTTTGTTAATTTTAATATTATTGGCAGCAGGAACCCTTGGAAGACCTGGCATTGTCATTATTTCTCCACACACTACAACGATAAACTCTGCACCAGAAGATAATCTAACCTCTCTAACAGGCAATACATGACCAGAGGGAGCGCCTTTTAAACTTGGATCAGTAGAAAAACTATATTGTGTTTTAGCTATACATATAGGTAGGTGACCATAACCTTTTGCTTCAAATTCTTTAAGTTGTTTTCTAATTTTTGTATCAGCAACAACTTCGCTAGCTTGATAAATTTCAAGTGCTATTTTTTCTATTTTTTTAAACAAAGGTTTTTTATCTTCATATAATAATTTAAAAGTATTTTTAGTTTTTTTACAAATATCGACTACTTTTTCAGCTAGATCTTTTGCTCCATCTCCTCCGTTAGACCAGTGAGTACAAAGAGAAACCTTAACACCTAAGTTTTTACAAAAATTTACTAAAAAATCTAATTCTTTATTAGTATCTGTTATAAAATTATTTACCGCAACAGCTACAGGCAAACCAAATTTTCTTACATTATTAATGTGCCTTTCTAAATTTACAAGTCCCTTCTTTAAAGCATTAACATTTTCTTTTTTTAAATCTTCTTTCTCTATTCCACCATGCATTTTAAGTGCTCTTATGGTGGCAACAATAACTACACAATCAGGTTTTAAATTTGATTTTCTGCATTTGATATTAAAAAATTTTTCTGCCCCTAGGTCCGCACCAAAACCTGCTTCAGTTATTACGTAATCTGAAAGTTTTAATGCTGCTTTTGTTGCTATTACCGAATTACATCCGTGTGCAATATTAGCAAAAGGTCCTCCATGAATTATCGCAGGATTATTTTCTAAAGTTTGAGTAACATTTGGTCTTATCGCATCTTTAAGAAGAACAGTCATTGGACCTTGCGCATTTAAATCTTTTGCATAAATTGCCTGTTTGTCTCTTGTATAACCTATTGTAATGTTTGCAATTTTATTTTCTAAATCTTTTAAATTTTTTGAAAGACAGAGTATTGCCATTATTTCTGATGCAACTGTAATATCAAAACCATCTTGTCTAGGATATCCGTTTGCAATACCACCTAAATCTACAACGATTGATCTAAGGGATCTATCATTCATATCCATAATTCTTTTCCAAACAATTCTTCTTATGTCTATATTTAATTTATTTCCCCAATAAATGTGGTTATCTATTAAAGCGGAAAGTAAATTATGAGCAGAAGTAATTGCATGGAAATCACCTGTAAAATGTAGATTTATTTGTTCCATTGGAACTACCTGGGCATAACCACCACCAGCCGCGCCACCTTTCATACCAAAAGAAGGACCTAAGCTAGGTTCTCTTAGGCAAACAATAGATTTCTTGCCTATTTTATTTAAACCATCACACAATCCAACTGATGTCGTTGTTTTTCCTTCACCCGCTGGAGTTGGTGTTATAGCTGTGACTAAAATTAATTTTCCATCTTTTTTATTTTCAAGTTTTTTAATGTACTCAGATTTAATTTTTGCAATATATCTTCCCATTGGGCTATAATTTTCAGACTTATCTTCAACATTTAAAGAATTTAAGATTTCTTGTATGGGTTTCATTTTTGCCAATCTGGCAATTTCAATATCAGTTTTTATTTTACCCATTTTTGTCTACTTTTATTTATTTAATTTAGTTTGACGCTGGATTAATATCTCTTTTTATGGATTTTTTAAAGTTCTAAAAAATATATATAAAAAAAATAAAGAACTATGTATATTTAATACTATAAATTTAAGTATGCAAAAATATTCAGTATTTAATCTAATTAAAAAAGCATTTAATGGACATAAAGATTGGGAAGTAGCCTGGAAAGACCCAACCCCAAAAGCCGAATATGATGTCATAATAATAGGCGGTGGAGGTCATGGACTAGCAACAGCTTACTATTTGGCCAAAGAACACAACCTTAACAATATAGCTATTGTGGAAAAAGGTTGGATAGGCGGAGGCAATGTTGGGAGGAATACTACAATATTGAGATCAAATTATATGCATGATGAAAATGGACTATTTTATGAAAAAGGTATGGATTTATGGAGAAGTATGAGCCAGGATTTAAATTTTAATGTTATGTACTCACCAAGAGGAATCATAAATCTTGCTCACTCTGATGCACAAATGAATGCTTATGCAAGAAGAGGAAACTCTATGAGATTGAACGGAATAGATGCCGTTCTTTTAGGAAGAGATGAAATAAAAAAATTAGTCCCAGTACTAGATTTTTCTGAAAACGTTAGATTTCCAATTTTTGGTGGCTTGATGCAGCCAAGTGGAGGGACTGCAAGACATGATGCAGTTGCTTGGGGTTACGCAAGACAGGCTGATTCTATGGGAGTTGATATTATACAACATTGCGAAGTAACTGGTTTCGATATTACAAATGGAAAAATAAAAGGAATACAAACCTCTAAAGGAAATATTAAAACAAAAAAAATTGGTTTATGTGTTGCGGGAAGTACATCGATCCTTGCCGAAATGTTAAATATGAATCTTCCATTAGAAACACATTTGTTGCAGGCATGTGTCTCAGAACCTATTAAACCAATATTAGATCATGTTGTAACTTTTGGCGCTGGACATTTTTATTGTAGTCAATCCGATAAGGGAGAAATGGTTATGGGAGGAGATTTAGATGGATATAATAGTTATGCACAAAGAGGTAATCTACCAACCTTACAACATGTTTTAACAGAAGGAATTGCAATGCTTCCTTTTCTAAGTAAACTTAAAATGCTTAGAACATGGGGTGGAATTATGGATATGTCTATGGATGGATCCCCAATAATAGACAAAACTCATATAGAAGGTTTGTATTTAAATTGTGGTTGGTGTTATGGTGGATTTAAAGCTACTCCAGTATCGGGATGGACCTTCGCACATACGATAGCTCAGGACAGAGTTCATAAATTAAATGCAGGTTTTAATTTAAATAGATTTAACACTGGACATTTAATTGATGAAAAAGGTCTAGGTACAAAAACTTGGATTTCATAAATGATACATATTAAATGCCCACATTGTGGACTAAGGTCTCAAAATGAATTTTCATATGGAGGAGATGGTACAGTAAAAAGACCTGAACTAAATAAAGAAATATCTGATGAAGATTGGGATAACTTTGTTTATAATAGAAAAAGCCCAAGAGGTAAACACGTAGAATTATGGCAACATATTTCTGGCTGTAGACAATGGATTAAGGTTCAAAGAGATACAGTTACTCACGAAATTTTTCAAACAGCAGATGTAAAACAAGATATCAAATAATGTCCCAAGATTTTAGATTAGAGAAAATAGGTTTAATTAATAGAAATAAAAAGATTTCCTTTAAATTTAATGGAAAAAAATATTTTGGGTATGAAGGAGATACATTGGCTTCTGCATTAATTGCTAATGGAGTCCATTTAATTGGAAGAAGTTTTAAATATCATAGACCAAGAGGTTTTTTTGGTGCAGGCGTTGATGAGCCTTATGCAATTGTGCAATTATATAGGAATAATGAAACAGAGCCTAATGTTAGGGCTACAGAACAAGAACTTTTCGAAGGACTTGAGGCTAAGAGTGTCAATTGCTGGCCAAGTGTTAATTTTGATATTGGAGCAATAAATAATTTTTTAAACATTTTTTTCCCCGCTGGTTTTTATTACAAAACTTTTATGTGGCCAAAAAGTTTTTGGTATAAGATTTATGAACCTTTTATAAGAAAAGCAGCTGGTTTTGGTGTTGCATCCCCAAATCACGACAAAGAGAGATACGAACATAAATACGAGTATTGTGATGTTTTAATAACTGGATCTGGACCATCAGGACTAGCTAGCGCATATGCTGCAGCTAGAAACGGTGCAAAAGTAATTTTAGCTGAAGACAAACCAAGATTTGGCGGAAGTTTACTAACTGATGATGTTAATATTGGTAATCAAAGTGGAAAAGATTGGGCAAAAAATATTATTTCTGAATTAAAAGAAATGCCAAATGTAATAATAAAAAATAGAGCCCAAGTTTTTGGTTATTATGATCACAATATGTTAGTTATGTCTGAAAGAATAAGTGATCACTTGCCAAAAACTAATAAATACAAACCTAAGCAAAAACTTTGGTATATAAGAGCAAAGGAAGTAATAATTTCATCAGGTTCGATTGAGAGGCCAATTGTTTTTGGAAATAACGATACTCCAGGTGTAGTTTTATCTTCTGCAGCCAAAGAATACTTAAAAGTATATGGTGTACTAGTAGGGAAAAAACCTTTGATATTTACTAACAATGATAGCGCTTACGAAACTGCGATTGAGTTTAAGAAAAACGGAATAAATTCTATAGTTTTGGATTCAAGAAAAAAACCGAATTCTGAAATAATAAATGATGCGAAAAATTTAGGAATAGATATAAAATTTTCTCATGTGGTGGTTTCAGCTAATGGATATAAAAAAGTTAAATCTGCAGAAATTTCGAAAATTTCGGATGATAAAGAGGAATTGGGAAAAGTAGAAAGTATTTTATGTGATTGTATTTGTGTTTCTGGTTTCTGGACCCCAACTATACATTTAGCTTCACAATCTGGAAACAAAACACAATTCAATAGTAAAATTGATGCTTTTATACCTGGCGAGTCCAAACAAAATGAAACAACAGTTGGTTCTGCAAATGGACTATTTTCACTTGAGGAAACTTTAAAAGATTCATTTGATGTTGGTTATCGTTTATCAAGAAAAATTACGAATAAGGATGATAAATTAAAAGTTCCACAAGTTTCTGAAAAAAAATCTTCTAAGCACGATAAGTTTTGGTGTGTCCCTTTACCAAAAGGAAGAAACTATAAAAGATTTTTAGATTTTCAAAATGATGTTACTGTATCAGATGTTCAATTGGCTACTAGAGAAGGATATAGATCAATTGAACATGTTAAAAGGTACACAACTTTAGGAATGGCTACAGATCAAGGAAAAACAAGTAACCTAAATGGTTTGCAACTTGTATCCAATATAGAAAACAAAATCGTACCTTCAGTTGGCCATACAACATTTAGACCACCTTATACACCAGTTTCCATTGGTGCTATTGTTGGGAGAGAGGTGGGAAAACATTCTAAACCAACAAGAAAATCACCAATGCATTTTTGGCACGAGAAACACAATGCAGTTTTTGTAGATGCAGGGATATGGTTGAGACCAAGGTATTATAAACAAGGAAATGAAAATTTGTTTGAAGCTTCAAAAAGAGAGGCAGCAAATGTAAGAAAAAATGTTGGAGTTTGTGATGTTACAACTTTGGGGAAAATTGATGTTAAGGGACCAGATGCAGCAGAATTTTTGAATAGAGTTTATACAAATGCGTGGCTCAAACTTCCTGTAGGTAAGGCGAGATATGGCGTGATGTTGAGAGAAGATGGAATAGTTATGGATGATGGTACTACAACTAGAATTTCTGAAAATCATTATCACATGACCACTACAACTGCTCAAGCAGCTAATGTTTTATCCCACTTAGAGTATTATTTACAATTTGTTTGGCCAGATTTAAATGTTAACGTAGTATCAACAACAGAACAATGGGCGGGGGCTGCAATTGCTGGGCCAAAATCAAGAGAACTAATGCAAAAACTATTTCCAAATCTAGACTGTTCAAATGAAGCACTTCCTTTTATGGGATACACAGAAAGTAATTTATTTGGTGCACCAGCTAGAATTTTTAGAATTTCATTTTCTGGTGAACTTGCATATGAAGTTAATGTTGAGTCGAATAATGGAAATTATATGTGGGAAAAAATAATTGAAATTGGAAAAGAATTTAAAATTCAGCCATACGGAACCGAAGCCTTATCAACTTTGAGAATAGAAATGGGACATGTTGCTGGTTCAGAGCTAGATGGAAGAACAATTCCATATGATAACGGCTTAGAAGGACTATTAAGTAAAAAAAAGGATTTTATTGGAAAAAGATCTTTGACCAAACAAGCTTTTGTAGCAAGTAACAGACAAAGAGTTGTTGGCGTGGTTCCTTTGGATAGAAAAACAGGCATTCCCGAAGGATCGCATCTTGTCAAAAATGTAAACGAAAAAAAACCAAATCCCAAACTTGGTCATATTTCAGCATCATGCTGGAGTGTTGAATATGATAACCCTTTTTCTTTAGCAATACTTAAAGATGGAAAAAATATGATTGGCCAAAAATTATTTGCTGTATCTCCACTTAAAAATATATCTATTCCGGTAGAGATTGTTTCTTCTCACTACGTAGACCCCAAAGGCGAAAGGGTAAGATCATGACGGCAATATCACCATTATCGAATATTATAAAAAAAGGATTATTTGGCGATCATGAGAATAAAAACGAGAACGATTTGATTAAAATTAAAGAATTGAATGATTTATTCATTATTCAAATTGCACAATATCAAAATTCAAAATTAGAAATAGAAACTTTAAAAGTTGATAATATTAATTTTTCAAGGGAAGCACTAACAACAGCTTGTAATGATAATACTAGGATACTTTGGTCCGGTCCAAAAAATTGGATATTAGTTTCAAAAAAAAAGGAATTAATTAATGAAGTAAAAAAAACTTTTAATGATAGTGATTTCGCAGTTACTGACTTATCTCAATCAAGAACAATTATAGAAATTTGTGGTAAAAATTCTAAAGAAGTATTAAAAAAAGGGTGTCCATTTAATTTCAATATTTTAAAAAAAAACATGTGTTTAAATTCTATTTTTAATGGAGTAACTCTCACGATTGATTTGATCGAAGAAAATCCTGACAGGATTAGATTGTTTGCTTTGAGAAGTTTTGGAGAGTCGTTATATCATTCAATTACTGATGCTTCGTTAGAGTTTGGATATAAAGTTAGTTAAATTCTTTTTTTATGGCTCATAATGGCCAGAAATTCACACTTAGAAACTTGTACTGAACAAAGAAATCAGTATTAATAGAGCCCAGGGAATCGAGGGAATGAAAAAATATTATTTGTATTTCGTACTATTTGTTTTTACGAATGGATGCTATCAATCATCAGCATCGTTGATAGGACCCGCATATACTTTAACTAGTACAGGTAATGTTTATCAAACTGGCTTTACATATGGCTTAAATGAAACTTTGGAAAAAAAAACTGGTTTATCTACAGTTGAGCATGGAAAAAAAATTCTAGCAAGAATTGAAAAACAAAAGTTGATAATCAATAATTACTCCAAACAACAAAAAGAAAAAATTAAAAAAAAATTTATAGATACAAAAGCAGGCCAGGAGGCATTCTTGGCAAGTGTTAAAGCAAATATTGAAAAAACTAAAGGAAACCTACTAGACTAAATTTAGATATATAAATTTTAGTTGGTTTAAGTCTATTTTATATTATACGTCGATATAATTTATGATATCGATCGAAGGAAATTTTGAAAACCCAGAAGTTAATGAACTGCTGATTAAGCATTTCAAAGAGCTTAAATCTGTTTCACCAGAAGGCAGCGCACATGTTTTGGATATTCCTGGATTAAAAATATCTAGTATAAAATTTTGGAGCATATGGGATAAAAATATTTTGATTGGATGTGGAGCATTAAAATTCTTAGATAAAAACCATGGTGAGTTTAAATCTATTCGAGTTGTTGATAATTTTAGAAAAAAAGGTTTTGGTCTTAAGATTATAGAGCATCTAATAAAAGAAGCAAAAAAATTAAATATAAATAAACTTAGTTTAGAAACTGGATCAGGAGATTTTTTTATACCAGCTAGAAAACTTTTTAAAAAAGTAGGTTTTAAAGAATGTGCACCTTTTGCACATTACAAAAAGGATTCAAACTCTTTTTATATGAGCCTAGATATATAAATACTAATCAATAAGTTCTGAGATTTTTTTAAATTCACCAATTTTAAAAATTATTGCATTCTCTTTTTTAAAACCGTATTTTTCTGCATTTTTTTTAAATCTGGAAGCAGGCTCCATAATAGGCTCTAACGACAAAATAACAGTTCCCCAATGCATACCTATAATTTTTTTACTTTTTAAATCTTTTCCAATGTTTAAAGCCTCTTCAGGATTAGTATGATATATAGATTTATCTTTTCTAGGTGACATTGGATAAAAATTGTAAGCACCAATATTAATAAAAGATAAATCAATAGGTCCGTATTTTTCTCCTAATTCTTTGTAAATATTTCCATATCCAGTGTCACAAGCAAAAAAGATTTTTTTACCATTATACTCAATTAAAAAACTTCCCCATAAAGTTTTATTTGTGTCCCATAAACTTCTTTTAGACCAATGCACTGCAGGCAAAAAAGTAATTTTAAGATTTCTTAATTCAATTTCATCATACCAATCCATTTCATTTACATTTGAAAAACCATTATTGGTAAAATATTTTCCAAGTTTAAGTGGGGTTAAAACTTTTGACTTTTTAAATGGAAATCGTTGTATAGTTCTCGTACTTAAGTGATCGTAATGATTATGAGTTAATAAAAATAAATTGATATTTGGTAAATCTTTAAGATCTATTGCAGGCTCAACGAATCTTTTAGGCCCAAAAATTAATGGTCCCATATTTTTTTCAAAAACAGGATCAGTAATTATAGTTGTTTCTCCAATTTTTATTAGAAAAGTAGCATGACCTATCCATCCTATGTAGTCATGATTTTTATAATCACTCATGATTTTCAAAACTGTTTTTTTTTCAATTATGTGAGTTTTTGGAATATCGATTTTAATTTTTTTTTTTTCTTTATTAAAAGTTTTAAAACTCCAATTAAAACCATATTCCTCTATTTTTGGAGATCCTTCAGGATTTCTAAAAGTTCCATCTGGCTTATGATGATAAGGTTTATTTTCCATTGAAATTACTAAAGAATTATTAACATAAAATATAAATAAGAAAATTATAAAATTAATTTTCATTAATTATATTTTGAAAATTTTTGTTAAATGACCCATTTTTCTTTTTGGCTTGACTTTTGTTTTTTTGTAATCAAAAAAAAATTCATTTTCACTTATTTTTTTGTTTCTATATTTTAATATGTCATCACCGATTAAATTGATCATTTGTGCATTAAAATTTTTTTTTGTATTTAATTTTTCTAATCCACAAACAGCCCTAATATGATTTTCAAATTGACTGATATTATGTGAGTTAATAGTTAAATGTCCTGAATTATGAACACGAGGAGCTATTTCATTTACATAAAGATTATCTTTTTTATCTATAAAAAATTCCACACAAAGTGTTCCAACATAATTTAATTCCTCAGCTATTTGTATTGCACATTTTTTTGACCATAATGATAAGTCATTACTTACTTCTGCTGGAATTTTTGAAGATCTTAATATTTGTTCCTCATGTACATTTTCAATAGGTTCATAAGTTTCGTAACTATTTTTATTAAATCGAGTTAAAACTACTGAAATTTCTTTTTTCAAATCGATTAACTTTTCTAAAATAAATTCTTTTTTATAATCTATTTTAAAATTTATTAAATCACTGACAGAATTTAATTTAAATTGTCCTTTTCCATCATATCCCAATGTGCAAGTTTTAAGTAAACCAGGAAGTAAATTTTTGTTATTTTTTATATCTAATTCACTTTTTATAAATTTGTAATCTGTCGTTTTTATATTTAATTTATTAATGAAATTTTTTTCAGAAAATCTATTTTGTACAATCTTATTAATTTCTGGATTAGGGTATACTTTTTTTTTAAATTAATTTTTTTAAGTGTATCGTAGGGTATGTTTTCAAATTCAAAAGTCACTACATCAACTTTTTCTATGAAATTATATATTTGTTCATCATTTTGATAGTTGCCAAAAATAAAATAATCACAATAATTTTTTGCTGGAGCCTCTTCATCATCAGAAAAAATAGTAGTTTTGATATTCAACTTCTTAGCAGCCATCGCTAATAAACTTCCTAGTTGACCTCCACCGATAATTCCAAGATTTACTTTGGTCATTTTTATCTAGGTTTTTTTTTTACAGATTTTGTTTGTTTATTTTTCCAAATCTCGATTCGTTTTTTTAATTTATTATCATAAATAGACATTATAGATGCAGAAAGAAGTGCAGCGTTAATTGCACCATCAATACCTATTGCTACAGTCCCAACTGGTATACCTTTTGGCATTTGAACAATTGAAAGCAAACTGTCTAACCCTTTTAATTTTTTACTTTCAATTGGCACACCTATTACCGGCAAGTTAGTTAATGAAGCTATCATGCCAGGCAAGTGTGCTGATCCACCAGCTCCAGCTATAATCACTGAAAAATTATTTTTTTCAGCTTTTTTAGCAAAATCAAACATTCTATTTGGCGTTCTATGAGCGGAAACAATTTTTGCCTCATATTTAATTTTAAGCATTTTAAGTATTTTAACTGCTGATTTCATTGTTGAGTAGTCAGATTGACTTCCCATAACTATTGCGACTTTATAATTTTTTTTATTAATCATTTGTATGTTTTAATATCAAATATTTAAACACTAATATATATTTAATAACATGAATTATAAAATTGATAATCTTCAGTACTGTAAATGGTCTCGAGAAGTATTTCAAATAAATAGAGATGCAGGATTAGACGCAGTTCATGTTACCGTTGTTTATCATGAAGATTATGATGAATTTTTAGATAGAGTTACAGAGTGGGATAGTCATTTTACAGAAAATTCTGATTTGATTTTCCAAGGAAAATCTTTTAAAGACATAGAAAAAGCAAAAAAAGAAAATAAAACTGCAATTTTTTTTGGATTTCAAAATTGTTCACCTATTGAGGATGATCTAGGATTGATTGAGAAGGTTTATGAAAAAGGATGTAGGTTTATGCAACTTACCTACAATAATCAATCCTTATTAGCCACAGGGTGCTATGAAAAAAATGATAGTGGAGTAACTAACTTTGGAAAAGAAGCAATTAAAGAAATGAATAGACTGGGAATAGTTATTGATATGTCACACTCTGCAGAAAAAAGTACATTAGATGCAATAGATATAAGTCAAAAACCAATAGCAATTACACATGCAAATCCAAGTTTTTGGCACAATGCTCTAAGAAATAAATCAGACAAACTTTTGAAAGCCTTAGCCAAAAGCAATGGAATGCTTGGTTTATCACTATATGCTCATCATTTAAAAGATGGCACAAACTGTAAGTTAGAAAGTTTTTGTGAGATGGTAGCAAAAACAGCTGAGATTGTAGGAGTAGATAATTTAGGTATAGGTTCTGATCTTTGTCTAAATCAACCAGATAGCGTTGTTGAATGGATGAGAAATGGAACCTGGGCTAATACGCAAAATTTTGGAGAAGGGTCAAAAAAAAAACCTGGTTTTCCAAAGCAACCAGGTTGGTTTGTTGATGCTAGAGGATTTAAAAATTTGGAGATTGGATTAAAAAAAATTGGATTCAATGTTGGGGAAATTAACAAAATACTAGGCAATAATTGGTATAATTTTTATAAAGGAATAAATTAGTGAATATAAATTTAAGAGATCCAAAAAAGATAATGAAGTTATCGAAACTAGGATGCTTTCATCAATCAAAACTATCTTTTTTAAGATCATTTTTAAAAGAATTTAAAGATTGGAAATATAATAGAGATCTATTCAATTTAGACATTGATGGTTATGGTGTAGCCGTATATTCATTTAGTAAAAATAAAAGAATTTATTCTTTAATATGTTTTGCAAACAAAATAGATGATAACGAAAGATCAGATAGAGTAATTGCAACAAAATGGGATGCTGCATTTACTTTATATGATGGCATTCCTAGTAAAAAAGATTTAGATCGTTTAAGCAATAACGTACCTAAACAAGAAGTTGGCAGAATGTCATATAAAGAACTGACACTCTCTAGAGCAAATAAATCAATGAGAATTTTTAATCATGTAGTTGAGTGTTTGGCTAATGGAAAACAACCTGATAAAGAAAAATTAGCTGAAGTTGGGTACTTGTATAGAACTACAGCAGTATATGGTTCAGGAAAATTTGGATTAGCTGATCGTTTTAGAGTTAAAAATAGAAACGAAATTTTTGGACCGTTTAGATTAGAAATGATGTTGGTTTATTTAGTAAGACAATTTACTTTTGATCAAGTTAATCATATTGCAAAAAGTAGAAACCCAAGAGGTGCGAAAGAACTAGATCATGATATATGTAGAAACTTAGGCATTGGAAACTCTACTGGTCTTGGAATGGCCCCTTTTATTGTTAACCATCCAACTTTGTTAAATAATTGGATTGAAGCCAGAGAGTCCGTTTTAAAAAAAATAAGAGAAATTAAAAATGTAGATAAAAAAAGTATTGATATTTTTAAAAAATGTTTAAAAAAATCTTTAAAAAATGTATTTTCGTGGTCCTCAAATAGTGAATTCCAAAAAACAAAAATTACAAATCTTATTAAAGACCTAAATAAATTTATAAAATTTTTTGAAGAAAGTTCAGTTTTTGATAAAGAATTTGCATTTAATGAAGTATATTTATGGGCAGAAAAAAATCTTAATGATGAGTGTATAGAGTATATTGTTTCAATGATGATGGAGCCTTATGATGAAATAGTTGATCAATATATTTATAAAATGAGCTCAGATGAAGAAAGATATTTTAATATCCCAACGACTAGAACGATTGATCATTTAAGAAAAATAATAGAGGAAAGATATTCTGATATGCTTAAAATTGATTTTTCAAAAAAGGAAAGCAATAAGAATTTTTGGTTTATCTCCAAAAACAAAGAGGAGCCGAGGCTTGCAGATAGATATTTAGATAATGGTTCAGATCTAGAACAGCCACTTGCTATTGCCCGAGATATTAGTAAACTTTATAAAAGAATATCAAATTTAAAAAATAGTCTTAAAATTGGAAGATTTTTAATAGAAAATAATGACTTAAGACACGTTGTAAGGAGAGCTTTTATAACTGAAAAATTTCCTTATGCAGAAATTCAAGATAATACAATCGGTTCAAACTTAATGGCGATTGACATGCTGAGATTAAAATTGTCTTATTTTGGTGCCGTAAAATTTGATCCACGTTCAGATAAATGGCTAAGAATATGCATGTTTCAAGGTGCGCCCCTACCTAACGATTTAAAATCATTTGATGAATATTGGGTTTATAATTCTTTAAATTAATGAAAAGTTTTAGTGAAATAGATACTATTGCAAAAAGAGCAAGTAAGGCTGTTGGATTTAGTTGGGGTATAGCAGAAGAAGTAGGAAAAAATATAAGATTGCTCGAAATGTTTGGATTACCTGGCCTAAAGTATTTAAATCATTATTTTTACTCTGGACAACTAAATAAAAATCAAAGACTCACTTTAATTTCAACTAAAAATCTTTCTAAAATACCTTATTGTCCAATTTTTTCTGGGATTAGTTTTTTTGATCAAATAAACGAATTAGAAAATTTAAAAAATATACAAATTGAAAATATGTCATATCCATTATTATTTTTACCTTTTTTAAGTAGAGCATCAGAAGTTATTGGAAAAAAAATATCTTTTAAATTTGAAAGTAATAATTTTTTACTAAACTTTAATCAATCAATATATTCAAATTTTATAAATAAGGATATTTTAAAACTAGCAAATTTAATTGAAATTGAATTTATCGAAAATATTAATTCATTTAATCAACAAGATTGGGATAATTTATATAAACTATCTACAAAAACTTTTGTGGATGAGTCAGATGAGTTGAAAAAAAGTGCAGCAGGAGCAGGATTAACAGATAATGACTAAATTTTATAAAAAAAAATTTCTAAAAAAAGATCTAGAAAATGAGCTAGATGGAATTTGTGAAGAATGTCAACAAATTGATGAAAGTGTAAACCAAAACCTAATTTTAAATGGATTTAAATTGTGTAGTTCTTGTAGTGTTTCAAAAACACTTTTTCCTGTTTAAGTAATTGTATTAATTGGAATGGCATCCATTCTTCCCATTACAAAAGAAACTGATAAAAAAGCTATTATTAAAAAAGATAAAAAAACAATCCCAAACGATTTAAAATTTGATTTTAAGCCAAGTATATGTTTCGTTGATAATATTAGAGACGCAAATATCCAAAATTGAGTGAGAAAAATTACTGGAATAACTATTTCAGGAGTTACAGCAAAAAATCTTATTAACCCAGGAGCATGCGCATATCCAACGCCAATTAATATTTTTTTAAATGGTACTTTTGTTTCTTTATCTGGAAATAATTTAACTCCTATTACATATATAAATATAGACCACACTAACCACGTGAAAATCGCTGTTAAACCGGATATGCCGATAGATGTTTTTACTATTGAGTTTGCTGCTACAGCTCCTGCTACACCATCTAATATCATTATTAATCCAGAAAAATAAATGGCCGCCTCACCAAAATTTTTGTTATCTGTATATAATGATTTATCTAGCTTTAAAGACCTAAAAATTATATCTAAAAAAACACCAAACATATGATTTTTTTGGAGGAGAATTATATCTCCTCCAAAATTATTTATCCTTTTACTTCTTCTCTAGTATTTGCGTTGTAAGACTCTTTGAATGGTATATCAACTATAACTGCATCAACTGGTTTGCCAGGTGCATCAGAGTATTTACTTGGCAAATGAACTTTATATTTAGTGCCAACTTTTCCTTTTGGAAAACCATTTGCATTTAGCGTACCATCAAAAGGCACATATCCCATTGCAATGTTAATTTTTTTTTCAGGGTGGTACCATGGCGAAGTTATAAACCCAACAGGTTCTCCACCGCCTTCTTCTGAAATTAACCAAAAGTCAGGTGCATATTCTTCAATAGGTTTGCCACCTAGTTCCATGCCTACTAATTGAAGATTATAGGGTTTTTTTCCAGCTTTAATTTCTGCTTTCATTTGTTCCAGAGCCTTTTTACCTATATAATCAGTTTTTTTATTCCATTCTCCTTTGCCAGATAAAGAAACCTGATAACCCAAATTACATTGAAAAGGATTGTGTTGATTATCCATATCTTGGCCCCAAGAAAGAATACCAGCTTGTATTCTTCTATGATGAGCTGGAGCAATCACCATAAGCTTATGTTTTTTCCCCGCCTCAAGAACTGCATTCCACATATCTTCAGCATATAAAGTAGATTGTCTTAAATAAATTTCATAACCCGCTTCTCCAGAGAATCCAGATTGAGAAATTACACAACTTCTTCCACCAATTTTTGCTTCTGCTAAACCGTAGAAAGGCATATTATCAAAGTCTACATGGTCACCACAAAGATCATTCATCAATGCTTTTGATTTAGGCCCCTGTATTTGAACAGGCGAAACATCAATTTCATCTACTTCAACATTAAATCTATTATCACAATTTACTCCTTGCAAATAAAGCCCAATATCACTATCCGACAAACTAAACCAAAATTCGTCCTTAGAAATTCTTAAAAGTATTGGATCATTAAGCACACCACCATATGAATTACATAAAATTACATATCTTGCTCTCATGGGCGAAATTTTTGTTGCATCTCGTGTAATGACATAATCAACAAATTTCTCGGCATCTGGACCTTTTACTCTTATTTGTCTCTCTACAGCAACGTTCCACATGGTTACATGATTTACTATTGCATCATATTCCACCATTGCTCCACCATCTTCAGGTTTTACATATCCTCTTGGATGATAAATTCTATTGTAAACTGTTGCTCTCCAACAACCAGCTTTCATAGATAAATGCCAGTAAGGAGATTTCCTCACTCTAGTTGAAATTAGCATTTCCACTTTTGTTGGTCCACTTTGTCTTAAATTATAAGGAACGTTTCTATCAGACTGATTTACTGATGTTACGTGTCTTATTTTATCATAATCAAACTCATTAGACATATTTGTTCTCCATCAACCACTTGTTTGTTTCCTTCAAGCCGCCGAATGTATAAATGTGGAAA
>MDTA01102519.1_pt1 | contig 39747 bp, 40 predicted proteins | sample 811151 | NCBI WGS metagenome assembly MDTA01 (sample SAMN05326648, study PRJNA326480) | marine metagenome | isolation source: seawater | place: Indian Ocean: South | collected 2010
AAGACAGAATATCAATATCATTTAATATAACAGCATTCAGCAACTTTTATCATGAGATATACCCAAGTAGACAACCTAATAGGTCAAAACTATCTCTCAAGACTCTATAACTTAACCACGGGCGAGACAGGTTTCCCGTGGTTTTTTCTATCTGATGATATCAGTTATAGAACAGAAGCAGTAGATAGAGTAATGGGTATTAGGAATGAGAAGAAATCAGTAGGATTTACTCATCTATTGTTAGATGCCGATGGTATAGAGTCACCATATCTACAAGTATTCAAACCACTGCTAGATAGTGTTGCTGACCATCTTGGCAATATAGAATTCTTTCGTGTAAGGTTAGCACTACAATTAAATAATGGAAAAGAAAACTACAACTTGCCACATACTGACCATGAAGACGACCACTACGCCGCATTATTCTATCTTCATAACTGCTCAGGCGATACTGTATTCTTTAACGAATACGATGACCCTAACTATGGGACAGTCGATGATAGATGGGGACTCGCAAAGACACAGAAATACACAGAATGCCATCGAGTAACACCTACAGCAAATAGATTATTTGTATTTAATGGACATCAATTCCATTCATCGAGTAATCCTACTCATGACCCATTCAGGGTGATACTTAACCTTAACTTTAGAGCACAGCATGAAGTCCTTAAGCAAGAATTGGGTTCTTGATGACTCACCACATTATTTTCAGGGTGCTATTGAAAATCCTGAGGATTATGTGACATGGAGTGAGGTAGAGTATTGTCTAAACAACCCACAGTTTTATGACCTAGAGTTTATTAAGGACGGACATAAGGTCCCGATGAGAGAATATCAATATGTGTGGGGTCCACATCATAAATCAACGAGTGAATGTTTTGATGCATTTAATGATGGATGTGGTCTTATTATTAATAACTTTGAGCATATGCAGGGGAAACAGAGCATACTCAAAGATATAGAGAAACAATTCCCTGCAGTGCATTGTGGTATGCATGTGTATTGTGGGTTAAAAGGTCATGGGTCATTTAATATTCATGAAGACCTTGCTATGAATTTTATTATACAGATTGAAGGACAAACAGAGTGGAAAGTATATAAACAGAGAGCATCTTACATGGTGCCCCAATCAGAGAATTTATATGTTGATAATGATTCATTAGATGTTGACATCCATGTTACAATGGAAGCAGGTGATGTGCTATACATACCAGCACGTCAATATCATTGTGCTAGACCAGAGGGCAAGAGGTTATCACTTAGTGTGCCTATGATTGCCCGAATGTATGTCGAGCATTGTATGGGTGAAGAGAGGGATTATCATGAATTCAATTAATCCGTTTCCTATTATATTCAAGGATAAGTTTGATTTTAATTTTAACTCATTCAAATGGAAAGCGGATGAGTTTATTAAAATGGCAGAGGATAAGATAGTAAATGAGAATCTAAAGACACCTGAGCATGGTGGTGTAACTACAGTGGTGATGAATCAACAACACCCACCACATTCATGGGAGGAGTTACAACCATTTTTAGAGTGGATGTATCCACGTGTTGATAAGGTATGGGAAACATGGAATTGTAAACCCATGGAGAAATACCTAGCAGACTCATGGATTAATGTGCATCCTAATAATGCATATACAGAAGCACACCATCATCAAGGAGTAACAGTTGCAGTAGCAGCATACTTACAGGTGCCAAAAGATAGTGGTAGATTGTTAGTTGAGAATCCACTGCTATCATATAAGAAGGGAGAACCCCTAGACTATTATTACTGGGATAAAGAAATGAATTATAGTCCTATTGAGGTAGAGACTAATGATGTATTATTTTTTCCTGGTTGGTTGACACATAAAACAGAGAAGAGTAAAGCAACAACAGATAGATATGTTATGTCACTAAACATTATGGGTAATTGGATTAATGATAGAAGTATATGATACTAAGTTAGTCACATCCGAATTGACTCAAGAGATAGTAGGTTTACCCTATCAGTTTAGTCGGACAGATGCACCACCATGTCCAGAGAGACCAAATGTAGAATTGGCAGGCATGTATTGGACACATCAATTCTATAATTTTACACCTATTGATGACCCTGATTACTTTCAGAATGCAGGCATTGATGGTAGTAATAATAAACTATACTTAGATATACTCACATATTTGGAAGCAGTTTGCCCAAATATGCCACCACGTGCCCATATGTATTCATCATATGTAAATGTGTTGAGACATGGTAATTCACCTGGTATTCATGTTGATGCACCATATCATGTAGAGTCAAACAAAACTGTATTAGTTTACATGAATGATGTATGGCACCCTGAGTGGGGTGGTGAAACTGTATTCTTTGACCATGAGTTAGATGCCAAATACCTTGTGGCACCTAGACCTGGCAGGATTGTGATATTTGATGGTCGGATTCCCCACACAGGACGCACACCAACACCAAAATTCATGTATAATAGATACATCCTCGCATACAAATACATGGAACCCAGTGTGCGACAGGAATTATTCACCTCGCATGAGATGAATAACTTGCCACCAGTGGGTGATATGGGTATCGCAGGTTTCAATCCCAACACAGTTGAAGAGATTATGAAGACACTTGCAAAAAACGGAGGAGTCGCTATTGTTAAATAGTCATGACGCTCCAACTGAGGTCCACCCTATGTTTACATTGAAGTCACAACTTCTAACAAGAGAAGAGAAAAACATGGTCAGGAGAGCATTGTTTTATTATCAAAAGGAATGCTACAAGAATAATGGTGAATTGCCATCACATGTCAAAGATATGTTAGGCAATGTTGCTGATAAATTACACTTGCGACAACCTGAGTAATGGAAGTATTGCCTTTATTCTCGCAACCTGTTTACATTAACATGGTTACGTTGACTGATACTATTATCTCGGATGTTATTAACAGCGAGATTGAGCATGTTGAAAATGATGATGCCATGTATGCCAACAATGGCAGCATGAGTTTAGATACTCAATGGTTACAATCATCACCCGAAACGATGTCAATCATTGACGGTGAAATGGATAGATATGTCCATGACGTGCTCGGTATTGCTCGACAAAGGCATTATATACAACATCAATCCTCGTGGGTTAACTACCATCGCAGAGGAGATTCAGCAGCAAATCACTCACATGTCAATAGCATGTTTAGTGGTTGTTTATACGTTAAGATACCACCTAACTCAGGTGAGTTTAGATTTAACGTGCCATCTATGACCCCCACATACATCACACAGACTATAAATCCAGACTTAGCAGAGTCTAACATTTATAATATGCGTGAGGTAAATATACAACCCGAAGAGGGTATGGTCATATTATTCCCATCACATCTACCACATTCTGTGAGTCAATGTGAAACTGATGGACGTTACTCAGTTGCCTTTAATTACTTTATTAAGGGAGTATTTGGACATGATATTGATACATTACAAGTATGACTACCCCTCTATTTCTATCTGAATCCGTGCCAAAAGAAATTAAAAACATTCTCAAATCACTTGAGATTGGTATGCCTGCAAAACTAGGTCAATTCACTGGCACCATTGAGTTTGTTAGTGATGAATATATTACATTATGCGTTGGAAGTAAACCAAATCCACCAGGATCTAGACACCCATTAAATAAATGTTGTCTATGCATATATCCACATCAATGGGATGATTTAGAAATCGAAGATACACATTTTCAAGATAAAAGAAACTATCATGGTGAGATTAATTGCCATCCTGGAAATGAGATGCTTCCAGATATAGACGAAAGATAAACTGGCACACATGGTTGACCGTGGCATCAAAATTGTGTATAATTAAATCATACGCAACAAAAAACACATGATTCATTCAATGCACTTCGGAAGAGTATTCTGGTTAAACCTCGATAATGAATTAATGTCAGCACCTTGGTTAAAGGATGGCACAGTTTTAGATGGCAGATATGGCACAGATGACCAATCTGATTACGTGAGTGAGTGGGAAGACCTCGAAGGTCTCAACCTTTCAGCATTATTAGACATTCATAGAGATTTAATTCTCAAGGATGTCAATTCATAAACTGGCACACGTGGATGCCCGTGGCATCAAAATCGTGTATAATTAACTCATACGCAACAAATCACATGGCAATTCCTTTTCAACCAACTGAAATCACTTCACTAACAGAAGCACTTGATGCTCTCACAATCTACACAATCAGAGAAGTGAATCGTTATATCAAAGACGACTATCGCACATACTCAGGTAAAACACTACAACACCAAAAGAATTCTCTCAATACTGCTGACTTCACTAAGTTGTTTCAGTATATTGTCAACGATGTTATTGAAACAGGTATTGAAGTGTTAGGTCTTAAAAACTCTAGACGTGAGGAAGTTGCAGGTTATGATTATATTATTTTAGACACACCTGTTGAGTTTAAGTTAATGGGTGGTGAGTCTAAATCATCATTTGCAACAGGTAATAAGACATCACACTTTGGTGGTGCTAAGACTAACATTGTATGGACTATTAAATACACATTCAATGACAATCAGATTGATAACTTTGGGATGGTTGTTATTGATACTGACCTCGTAGATTCTAATGTATGGAAGTCATCTAACGGACGTAAAGATTCATTCTCTACACTTGAATTGCTTAAAGGTGAGGACCATTGCATTCTATCTCAGTATGGTATTGTAAAGGAAGCAACAAAGAAACTTCACTTCTTGCCACTACCTACCGAAACATTAATCTGTGCTTGACTTTATCAAGGTCACGTGGTATTATACTATCGTGACCTTTTTTAGTGCTCATTTATGCTAGAGATTAACACCACACATCTAATGAATTGCGTCGATGGTATGAATGCCATGGATGCATGTAGTGTTGATTTATGTGTAACGTCACCACCATATGATGACTTAAGGACATATAACGACAGCAGTAAATGGGATTTCGATGTATTCAAAACAGTTGCTAAAGCACTCACACGTGTATTAAAAGACGGTGGTGTTATTATGTGGAATGTTGGGGATGCTACTATTAAAGGTGGTGAATCAGGCAGCAGTTTCCGACAGGCATTATATTTTATGGATGAATGTGGTTTAAGACTACATGACACCATGATATATGAAAAGACTGGTATATCATTCGCAAGTGGTCCACATAGTGTAAGATACTCTCAAGCATTTGAGTATTGTTTCATACTGTCTAAAGGTAAACCTAAGACAGTAAATATAATTATGGATAAAAAGAATAAGTGGGCAGGTATATCATCATGGGGTAATGCTAAGTCACGTAAGAAGGATGGCACTCTAGAAGATGCAGGTAAAAAGAGTAAAGCAACACGTGAATATGGTGCACGGACTAACATCTGGAGAATTGTAAATAGTGGTGGTTTTGGTCAATCATCCAAGACAAGTTACAAACACCCTGCAACAATGCCCGAAGAATTGGCACGTGGTCATGTTATTACATGGTCTAATCCTGATGATTTAATTATTGACCCATTCATGGGTAGTGGCACAACTGCTCAAGTATGCCTAGAAGAGAAACGTAACTTTATTGGTTTTGAGATTGATGACACATACCATAAAATGTGTATTGATAGGATTAAACCTTACCAAGACAATCTATTAACCAGACTATGCTAAGGAATAAAGCAACAGTATCACCTAAGAGTGATAAAGCAAAGCATTTGTATGCTACATACTTAAACAGTAAAGCACTTGTTTACATCGAGCATAAGACATCTAGACGATGGTTTTTTAGTGCAATTGACAACCCAGATTATTGGTTTTGGGTAGATGTGCCCGAAGATGCCAATTGGAATTATCAGGAGATTACTACATGAATTATGAAATTAATGAAATGGATGTGGATGCAACATCTAAATCACCTATTCTTGCCAAATATGAAACTACTCAACGACTAAAAGAAGTCATGGGTGGATTAATTGATGAGTATCTTGTAGAGGATGGTGTTACTGCAGGTGAATTTATTAAGGCAATGAGAGAATCATTGCAATCAGCATCTAATTATCATAAGATGAGACAGAATCAAATTGATGATACACTTAGATTAATCGATGCTTAATAATATTATTATCTTCAGTCTTATATCATTTCTTATTATGATACAAGTATTTCACAAAGTGAAGAGAATTATCAATGAATGAAGCAGACAAAGCAGAAGCAGCAGCATCAAAAATGCTAGAAAAGTTACATCAATATAATGCACAGATATTAGGTGATGACTTGAATGATAGTATTATTGAAAGAGTTAATGCAGCGAAAGATTTACGTGATGAGTTAACTAAAGCAAGAAAACTACAACAACTTGCTAAACGTAAAATGATTGATGACTATGAAGCATCCCAAGGGCAAGATTAGTGTTATTGATGACTATTTCCCAACGTGGTTAGTCAATCAAGTATCAATAGAATTGGAATGTATGCCTGTCAGGTATACTAACTCACCATATGCTAATTTTGATAAAGCAAGATTCTTTGGTGCAATGTTAATGGAGCATGACCAATATAAGGATATTCCACCATGGTGGTTTATTGAATACTTTAATCAATGCATGTATAATGATATTGCTAAACAATGGACTATAGGACATTGTTATAGAGTATTATTAAATGGACAGTTACCAACACAATCAGGATGCTTTCATAGTGATGCAGATTCAGATAACTATCTCACAGTAATTTACATGGGATGTGGTAATAGTGGTGACACAGTATTTGAGAGTGGTCAAAGAATTGAATTCAAATTAGGTAGAATAATATTATTCAACTCTAGTGATATTCATAGAGGTGATGCACCTAACGATGGATATAGAGTCAGTTTAGGTGCAGTTTATCCATCTGTGCCACTTGACGAACTGGACTAGCATCACACCATTATGCTCTAGCGTGTGGTTATAATGAGGATACGAAACAGTTAGAGGTCTCTCTAGTCTGACATTGAAGCAGACACATGACGAGAGATTAAAATTACATTACCTCTAATGTTTCGTCCACTATTTCAACACCAAAAAACCATTATGTCATTCCGTCTCACTAAATCCGAAGTTGTAAGTATATTCAGACAAGCATGGAGAGAGGAGACTAAGGGCACACAATGGTGGGGTGATACAATCGCTAAACGCGAAGCATTTAACGATTATGTTGACAGTCTAAACAAAGAAGGTAGAGTAAGTAACTACCAAGCAAACAACTGGAGCAACCCTTTTTAGGGACAGTTGACAAGGTGGCACACAATGCCACCCACTGCTCTCATAATCGTGTATTATTAAAGAGTGGAGGCAAGAGTGAGCGACCCCAGAGGAAAATGCTCTTTAATTTGAATCTCTCCACACCCTATTCTTCATTTTTCATTCAAATGCAACTCAAAGCAAAGTCTGGTAACATGGTTGTTGATTTCTATCCAGTCAAGTTTGCAGACAATTCAATTCATTCACGTTTGATGCTTAAAGTTGTCACATTTATGAATTCAACACAATCACGCTCTTATATCAATAAAAAAGATATGCAGAGTGAGATTGATTCTCGTGTATTTGGTTATGAGTATGAAGTTACAAACTTCAATACTGATGCACAACTATTCAACAGTAGTTTAGCAGCATGTTGCTAACTTCTCTTTTATTTCTTTTTTTATTATGTCTCAACTTGATTTCCTAACTGATGTATACGAGAATTGGATTAAAGGTAATGGTTTACCTTTAGTTTCAGCAGATGATTTACTCTATCAATCAACAGGCAATGAATTATCACTACGTCAAAGAGTCTGGTTATCGTCCTTTATTGAAACATGGGACACAATCCAAGAGCATGGTTAAAACAGATTTACTCTTAAGGATATATCAAGCGGTTAAGGTTAAACCTAAACCAGAGATACGTCCACCACGCACATACTACAATGCCACAACATACGGATGACTTATAGTGAATTATTAGTTAGGTTATTGCAACTTAATGCAGAGCAATTACGTCATGATGTTACCATTCATGACATTGCTAATGATAAACAAGTCAAGTTACATGACTTCATATATAATGACGATGTTAAACCATTGCTTACATACTGATGTCAGAAACTAAGGACAATAAAGAAGAGAATGATGTGACGGTTAACAAACCGACCAGTAAACCGCACAAAGCGAAGAAAGATCTGTATGATGAAATAGTAGAGTTTTACAAACAAAATCCATTCGACCGATGACCAATTTATCACAAATCCCATCAATCCTTTCATTCGATGCATGTGCAGGATTAAGAGAATTTCATGACAATGGATTCTCATTCTCAGAATGTGTTGATTGGGTATGTGATGTTTATGACCTAAATTGCACCGACCAACTTATCGATGAAGTTTGGACCGTATGCGAGGAAAATGCATGAATCAAGAATATATCTCTATTGAAGAGCAATTCATCGCTGACGTATTAAACAGTATACTCAGCGATTTATCACCAATAGAAGAAGAATTTCTTCTTGAATCAATCAATCAAAACTTAAACACATGAGAATCATTTTAGTTGCAACTGTGCTATTAATTGGCACACATATTGGCATCAATGCTATTAACAATGTTTCAGACATTCAAGATGCTAAGATGCAACAATTATGTGAGATTGATTCTAGTTATTGTTAATAAGGGCAGACAGTTGAATAAGTGTCACAAGGGTGCTTTACGGCACCCTTTTTTGGTGTATTATATTAATAACGACAGAAACGACCTTTGCCCATCACACTCAGACCACACCAACAGAGAGCACTCGACGCAATGAAAGCAGCGACTCATGGTCAGGTCATCGTGCCTACTGGTGGAGGTAAAACATTCATTATGATTCAAGATTGCATCCGTTTGCTTAAAACTGGTGCTAAAACTATTGTTGTTGTTGCACCTCGTATTCTTCTTGCTAATCAACTATCAGAAGAATTTCTAGAGCAAATTTCAACAACATGGACACATATCTGTCATGCACATAGTGGTGAAACTCATCACTTTAGTAGCACCAAACCTGACCAGATTGCTCTATTCAACAACACAGCAAGAGCAGCAGCAGAAAGTTGCATCATCTTCACAACTTATCATTCATTACATAAAGTTGTAGATAGTGGCATTCCTATTGATTGCATCTATTTTGATGAAGCACATAATGGTTGCACTCGTAACTTTTTTACAGCAGTTGCAGCAATGAGTATCATTGCAGATAGAAAGTATTTCTTTACTGCTACACCTCGTATCAGCAATAAGCACGATAGAGGTATGAATAACATCGCAGTATTTGGTCCTAGACTTGAGTCAGTCCCTGCACCTGAGTTAATCAACAATGGTAGCATTATTCCCCCTACTATTGTGCCATTCAAAACTAATGACACAGTAGACAAGAAAAATCCACATCTTGTGCACTCTAACACAGTCCAAGATATCATCGACTCACTTGATGAAAGTGATGCCGCTAAGGTGCTTGTAGCAGTCCCATCATCGCGTGTGCTAGGTAACATCCTAGGACATACAGATTTACTGCAACAACTCACAGAGCGTGGATACAACGTGTTACACGTCACATCTAAATTCGGTGCATATGTCAACAAAACAAAAGTTAATCGTGAAAAATTCTTTGAAACTCTCACTACGTGGGGTAAAGACGATAGCAAAAAATTCATCGTCTTTCACTATTCGATTCTTTCGGAAGGTATCAACGTGCCTGGTCTCACTCACACAATTTTGTTGCGAAATCTTAACATCGTCGAAATGGCACAAACTATCGGAAGGGTTATCAGACTTGATAAACGCGACTCCGAAGCAATTGCGAGCGGTAATGTTACTGCTGGCACTCTTAGTTTGTATCACAAACCCACTGGTTACGTTACTGTGCCTATTCATTCAAATCATGGTGCCGCAATTGCTAAAAGACTGCAAAGAGTAGTTGATGAAATCTTTATTAAAGGTATACCCGCGACCGCGTTAGTTGCCTAGTTTCCGTGTGACAGTCCACAAACTGTCACCAATCCGCACACGTGGCGCGGAAAACCATTATAATAAGAGTATCAAACAAACACACCTCAGAAACATGCGTAAAATCGAGTCACAAATGAATCAAGCAATCCGCAACAATGCAGATTTCAAATCATCAAACACTCGCGTAGTTTATTCACCTATCCGCAACACTTCTGAAGTTTATCTTCACAACAATCTCATCGCAATTCAATCACCCGAAGGTCTTCAGATTTTCGATGGTGGTTGGCAGTCTAACACCACTAAATCACGTTTGAATGCACTCATCGACGAGTTTGCAAATGGATTCACCGATGGTGTTTTTCAAAAGAATTTCACATGGTATGTGAGAGATAACGGTGAAGTTAAAGAGTTTGATAACGGTTACATTTTCGCTTAATTATGTCAGTTTTACATCATGAAAGCATACTTGAATCACTCTATGATGAAGTATGCGAAGAATATCCAAATCTAGACACCGATGCTCTAGAAGCAATTACTAAACAACGATTCGAGGATTTACTACAATGACAAACAACAAACCACGCAAACAACCTGATGCTGATGGTGTAATTCGTTATACTGTTAGAGGTGACTTGATTCCCGAAGAGTTTTATGATATGATAATGGGTATAGATAACGATAGCACCCCATTCCCAATGTGTAATTATGACCAATCTAAGTGATAATCTAGAGGACAAAATTCAATCCGAAACTTATGGATTTTTCCCCACACCTATCACACGGTATAAACTACAAGAGCATGAATCAATCAAAAAAGACATCCTTACATGGATGAAAGATGAAAAGATTCTAGACTCACATGGACGCGAAGCGATTAGTCATAATGTTAATCAAATCGGTCCAACTAACAAATTGTTGCATGACTGTCCACACATTGAAGATGCACTTAACGCAGCAATTAATAAGCATAATAAACACTCACTCAACTACAAACCCAATTTAATCATCAATGAAAGTTACGTCGAATTACATGGTCAAGGTGCAATCTATGCTCCTCATGAGCATTCTAATTGCGTCTACAGTCTCACCTATTTGATTAACTACAACCCAGACCAACACGCATTTATTAAATGGCGTAAGAATGTAGCATCAAATCATTATCCCATCTTGCAAATTGAAACACTAGATGCAACAGCATTCAATCTTACTGAAGCAACTTTCAACATGACTGAAGGCGATGTTATCATCTATCCATCTAATTTGACTCATGGATATGACTCAAACCCGATGCCTGAGCGTATCACCTTAACTGCAAACATCACCATTAATTGACATGAATCTCCCACAACAGTATGCACAACTTATGAATGCTTATGACGAGGGCATTCTTCCACCTGACTCACAAATTGAATTAGCACAGTTTCTAATTGATACAGGACTAAATGAGACTTTATTCCAATATCAGAGACTATGCGATTATTTTATTGCAGAAGGAATGTGTTACGATGTTGTATGTGACACAGAATAAAGTGGCACAATGTGACTACCGTCGCGCTATTTTTCCATTATAATAATAGTATAGACAACAAAGAAACATGACTCAAACAATCTCAAATCCAACAGTTGAAGCATTTGTCCCTGCATGGGTAGAAAAGTATTGCATGGCATTAACTGAAAATTACAAGCAGTATCACATCCGCTCAATGCAAACAATGGCAGCAAGAGAAGGGTCATCAAGATACGCAAATGAGCAACTTGAAGCAATCAAGAATGGATCTGCTAAGTTGATGAAATTCAGAGCAAACGAAGGTAAGAAGTATTACAAGATTATTCAACAGGAAGCAAGAAACGAGCAAGGTGAATATAGAGACCAATCAGTAACAGCATTCATTGATAAAAAGACTGGTCAAATCTACAAACCTGCAGGATGGGCAAAACCTGCTAAGCATGTAAGATACGATATGAGAATCATCAATCAACGCGAATTTGTCCATAATCCTGTTAATGTAGATTGGTCAGGTGGTCATCTCTACATGAGATAAACCACTCTAATAAGTGGCACACAGTAACAACACCACTTCTCTTTTTTCCCTTATAATAGTATTAACAACAAAGAAACATCAATGACAAACTTCTCTGAATTCCTCGACTATTGTGAATCATTCTACATGGGACCTGATTCACTTTATCCTATTCTTGACATTACTCGCGAAGAGTTAGCACTTGCTACTCTTACATATCTTGATAAGTGCGCTAGTGATGAAAACATTACATGGGGTGATGGTGATAGTCTAGACAGAGAAAGAGTAAGGGATATCTTATTCGACCTTAGACATGTTGCTCAGTTAAAAGCACTTGATGAAACAATCGCAGCAGCAGAGCAAGCACTAAGAGAAGAGGTGCTAGCATGAAATATAACTCAGTATATGAAATTGGTGTTGGTGATGTAGTCATCATGACAGACAAAGATGGATACAAAACAGACCACTTAGTTTTGGTAAATTACATCATCGGAGAAACTGACAAAACTGGTTACACTCCCAACAAGAATAGGACCATACTAATAGATTCAGAGGGAAGAAAGACAGTAGTAAACGATTTCACCCAGATGGACCACGTAGCATGAGTTTTCCACAGTTTCCGCATAATCTGTGGAATAAATAAATGCATTAATAAATATACTTGCGAGAATTATATCAAGCAAGTTATTGTTACCTTAGAGCGTAGCACAACGAAGTTTTTTTGTCAACACATGTCCCAGTTTGCCCACAATCGCCCCCCACCCATTGACCAAATCGCAGTAATCAACTATAATGACAGAGTAAACACAATCAGGAGACAATTGCGGTAATCACTAACAATGGGAAGGACCTACAAACGCAATGATTTGCACAACTCTCGTAGACCCAAATCTATTAGAGAGAAGCGACAGTTCCAACAACAAAATAACAAAGACTCACGTGATGAGTTTTCCACAGGCAACAACAATCAACGCATCAATTTCGACCCACTTGACTATGAATGAATTTGACTACAATCCCACTGAGTGTGATGTAATCAACGAGGACTGGATCGACAGTCTACTGAGTGAAGACGAGCAGGCATATAAAGAGAATTACGATGACACCATCCGCACCACTCTTAAATGACATCCCCCACTATGGCAACAACGTTAACAACCGCACCCCCAGTAAATGTAAAGATCTGGGAGCGTAATCGCAAATTCTTCTGGGCATATGATTATCCCGACTGTCCTAAGTATGGACCATTCAAATCACAGCAACAAGCACTAACTGATGCACGTCAGTATAGCAGTGATTAAATGACTTATGGGACAGTTATTTCTGTCCCTATGTGTATCCCGCCTTGGGCGGTATATTAAAAACGCTTACTACCCTAACCTACAAAAGTATCACAGCGACCTCGATATATTAATCGAATGAAACTACGGGTCCCCCTCACAGAGAAAAATTTTCCTGATATAAAAAACCCTCCTAGGGTTGAGACACCTCTGTGGGAGCAAATAAAATATATTGCAATAAGTCTCGCAGAAACCCTCAGGATTCTTCTTAAAAACATTTTCAGACATGCATCCTCGCGAAAGCAAACTACTCGCCCTCAGAGACCGTTACAGTGACCTCCTAGGGCATAAATGGACAGGTAATAGACTCTTTGGTTGTTACGAGATAATCCGCAAATATTATCGCAAAGAATTAAATAGAGAGTTGATTGATTTCAACGCTCGTAAAGTGTATGCTTTCACAGATGATGCGATTGCAGAAGAAGATGGTTACTGGGTATACAAGAAGGATTGGGGAGGCGAGGTAGACTTCTCAGAGATGTTAGAGAATGATATCCTGTTGTTTAGACTATACACCACACCGTTGGGAGGAGGTTACTCAGCACCGACTGGAAGAGCACCTAATCATGGTGGGGTTTATCTTGGTGATGGATATATGCTTCATCATCCTTATGGTGGATTGTCTGATGTAGAGGACTTATATGAGGATGGAGTAAAGATATATCAGGCAGCGTGTGTAGGTGCAATTCGTGGGAATACTACATAAGGTGTAAAAGGACATTAAAGGTATGAAGAGATACATCCTTGAAGTAGAAGAAGACGAGCATACTGGCGATAGTTTCGTTACACTACCTGAGGAATTACTAGCAGAGACTGGGTGGCAACCTGGTGATGTGTTAGAATACACTGAGGAGACCGATGGGTCTATAATTCTAACTAAAATTATTGAGGAGTGAAAAAAATCGCGAATGCAAGAAAAAAACGGCGTCCCTGAATTTAAGAGTGAATCAGAAATGGTTGCTTGGTCTCTCCAGCAACTCAGTGAAGGGTTAAAGAATCTAGCGCAGCGTATTACTAACCTAGAGGTAGCGTTAGGTAAGATGCCTAAACCAGGTGCCGATATGATGAAGTATAAACCACAAGGTGAAGAGGAATATCTAAACCTCGTCCAATTGTTTGACGATCTGTATTCGCGACTAAATAAACTTGAGAAGTTAAAATAATGTAATGGCGGTCAAGATACTGGAGACTGGGAGAAGTTTTCCTAACCCCATTAGTGGTGCTGCTTATGACAAACCGTTTAAGCGTCCTGCTAGTGGTAAGTATCGTTCACACTCTAAGTATCCTGACCCTGGCACAGGGACTGACTATTTTATTACGTTCGATGGTAATGGACCAGGTAGTAGACCACTAGGCACTGACATTGTACATTACATTGGTAGAGAGCGTACAAGTAACTGTGGCAATACATGTGATAAGGTAAGGACACCAATATACAGATTTTATAGAGGGGCAAAGAATGACCACTCTTATAGTAATGAACCTGAGTTACAGAAAGAAGACACAGGTGCAGAGAATGAGAGATGGGAAGATGTAATTAAAGGATACAACAAGGAGCCACGTAAAGGTGTGCCTGTATTCTATGTGATGGACAGAAGTGTAAGTGGGTCATCACCACTGAAAAAATTCTATTCTTATTGGCCCGATAATACACAGTTGACTGCAGGTGGTAACCCCACTGGTAATAACAGCACTGTAGGAAGCGGAAGAAACAAATACAAGTATATTAAGACGTTAGGTTATATCTTCACATCATCAGGTGCTGCTGCAGCATATCAAGAAACTGATGACCCTATCATGCCTCTGTATCACTTTAGAAGGAGGACAGGTAATGAGGATTCAGGGTCTGAGGTAGATGACCTTTATACTATTGACCCATACAATGAAATCAATATCAGTGGCGGTCCTATTGCCTCTAGGCACGACGGAGACGGCACGTGGGTGTATCAGGGTATTCTAGGATATGTTTTTACTAAACCTAGTCCACAGTCTCCTGTAGAAGAAATTATAGATGGTAGTGAGATTGGTCCTACTGGTCATTGTGTAGACAAGTCTGACTGGTATGCATATGATGATAACAATACTGGTAGTGGAAGGTATTCTGGTAATAGCACTTCCTTCAGTTACCGTAACTACAGGATGTTTAACCCTACCAGTTATACTGATGTGAATGGTCCTGACCCTTCCACACCAGGTCTAGCTGGTTGGGGTAACGGCACGGACGGTGTAGAGATTACTAATAATGAAGCACACTTTGAATGGTTTTATGGATTGTCTGGTGCGACCAAAGCATCAGTGCCACGCTACCTAGGGTTTGAAGATTCATACGATACACAATTCATATATTATTTGTATGATACTTCACTACCTTGGAATGGTCCTATCTTCTCTTGTCAGTATGTTTTGAATGATATACCGTGTTGTCCTAACGGCACGGACGATGAAGGTGAGCCTACTTGCACGCCAGGTCTTAGTTTCCACTCTCACTTCTATGAGATTAAGGACTCAGCATGGGAAACTACCGCTACACAGTTAAAAATTAACGATGGACAGGAGGATGCTAACGCATGTTTCTATGAAATTGACACTAGAGCAAAGAGAATCCTCTTCAGATACACTACTAATAATGGAAATAGTTTCTCCAGAGGACAAAAACTGAATGGTTGGGACATTCAAACCGTGTATTACTTCGGTGATGAGCTCAAGTGTGGCATGATTGAGCTGGTAGGTGACGGAAATGACTTCACTTATGGTGGAAGTATCACTTCTGAGACGGGTGCAGGTGCTATTGTGCTTGCTGGAAGAGGTATTGCTGACAAAGCTGCCTTCTGTGGAGTGTATGAATTCCCTAAAAAGATTAGTTTTTACAAAGTAGAGATAGACCCACGCTCACTTATCCCACATAGGACTCTTGATGAGGCAGTTATCAGGGCAAAAATCAATAAGAAGGGTAAGGTTAAGAGTCTTAAGATTATTAATAGTGGCTCAGGATACAAAAATCCCATCATTAAGGTGATTAATCCGCGAGTGTTAGAGGATTTCTCTGCTACTGACACTACTAAGCACACTAAGAAGCACCAAATTAAGCAAAATCCTGACTGGGAGAAGGCAATTCCCGAGCCAGGACCCCGTGGGACTTTCATGAGACACGTGGAAAACAACTATGGTATGTTTGATGTGGTCCATAAAGGTAATAAAGCGAAGTCAAAAGACAAAGAGTTGCAGATTTATAAGGAAGCAACGGTAGAAATTACTAAATTGAGTGCTCAAGGTGGTATCGAAGCGGTAAGACTTATCGATGGAGGGGATGGATACAATCCTTCTGACGAGCCAAACGTGTTTGTTGCGGACCCTGAGTACTTTGAATTCACTTCTCCACCTATAGATAACGCAAATAATGTGTTTGGTAAGGTTACTGATGGCATTGGTAAGAAGGATTTGAATTTTGCAGACATGGGATCTGCTATGGCACAGGGATTTACGGGGACTGGTATTGAATCTCTGCAGGATACTGATGAAGGAAGTAACCAAAGCTTCGTAGATTCCTCATTTGGTTTCATTAGTGACGGACTAAATGTAGATATTCCTGACTCTTACATCAGAATTGCGGAAGAAAGTAAAGAAGAAAGGACAAAACACTGCTTTAATCTACCTTCTGCGTGTATTAATATCGATGCAAAGGGCAATATTGAGGCAGCAATGCCTGGTGATGAGCAATTTGAGGAGATAGTTAAGTATTCTGAGGGTGCTTCCGTCTTTAATAAAGACGTTATGCCCCAAGTTTACGGTGCTGTGCAACAGGTTGACCAGTTTAACTCCAACATTTCACACGTTTACGGTGCATTTGGTAGAGAAAACTGCATTACTACGGGTCAACCTAAGTTGTATAACATCTCTAGGTGGTTTGATATGCCATGTCCTTACCTAGATGCGTCAGGTATTGGGGAAGATTTACCTAATGTCAAACCAAAAGCGCGAAAAGGTGAGAAGTTACTCAAGAATAATGACAAAGCATTCGGTTGGTTGCCCTTCAAATACTGTGCATCTGACCAACAAGAGGCATCTTTCCGTGTTTCCCTAGAAGTTAAGGGTAAAACCATTGGGACTAATGGTGATGAATTCATGAGATTCCTCAAAAAACACCCAAAACCAGAATTAGCACGTGCAAGAAAGGTCCCTGACCCTAATGGAAGCGGTGATAATCGTGTTTGGGACTGTAATGACGGTAGTGTAAACGGTAGATGCTTCCGTGACCCTAGTAATAGCAACAATATTATCTTTATTCCTGTGGGTGGAGACGAAAATACCTATGACTACAACACAACTAGCGGTCTAACTGAGGTTGACCAGTTGAAATTGTGGATGGGAGACAATATAACTAACGCATCAGGTAGCTCACCGACTTCTGGAAGTGGATATTGGCAATGGCAGACCACAATTCCTGGTCAAGGTAATGTAGGTGACGAGGATTACGTGCCTCCTTCCACAGAAACCAACACATCACCATCAATTTCATACTATTACGTTAGTGTTGACTGTCCTAGTAACGGAAATTACCCTAAACATGAGTGTTGGGATAGTTATGTTGGGGCAAATGGTCCGCTACAAGTGTATTGTGGATACGATTCCAACGGAAATGGTATTCAAGGGTCCCGTTGGTGGGAAATTACGTCCACTCCAGTGTATGTTGTGGATAATGGAGACGGAACAACATCAACAACAACGGGTACACCCGTAACAAACCCGTGGTGTAGTGCTTGTGCATCTTCATCTATAGGCGGATATACATTTTTTGGGTTTGGTGGACCACCTGCTCGCGCACTTACCTTTGTAAATGACTGTTCTATCGCAATTCAACCGCAAAGAATAGACAGTGGGTCGTTAAATATGCGTATGGGACCGTATGATGGCAAGATGACTGTTAGAAATTGGTTGACAGGCAGTACAATTGCTCTAAGTAGGGCGTTGGATAACACGGGTAACCCATTCTTCGACGAATGTAGTGAAGAATTGATTGTTGGTCGTCCTTATCAGGTCGGTAAAGTGATTAACGAGGGCGTTTAATGGCATTTGGTTTCCTAAAACCAGTAACATCACTAAGTGGACTACCCGATAGTGGTCATGGACTGTGTTTACCGTCCACGATTCACTCTGTACAGGCATGTGGCACACCACCTATACCATATCCAATCATAATTAAGAATTTTACTTGCTGGTGGCCACCTACTCCTTTGATTCCCACCTTTGGTCTCACCTTAGACAGAGCAATGGTGCAGGTAAATAGGATACCTGTTATGGTATTGGGTGATACATTTACTTTCCATATCTCGACATGCACAAATACCGTGATTCATATATGCCCCTGTGGAAAGAGCATGTGTGCCATTCCAACAGCGGTCCCCTGCTCTAACCTAACAATAGAGGACAACGGCGGTGTAGGGCACACCAGGGTCTGTATGGCGACCTCTCTGACGGTCTTTGCATGTAAGCGTCCTATAGCACGTATCCTCGACCCTCTTGGAGTCGGGTTTCCTGGATTTTCATTACCATGCTCGTCAGTGGTTGCACATGGGCACCCAACTGTGCTAGCATCCTAGAGTCGTTTAATCAAGACTAATGGCAGTTAAAGCAAAGGTGGGCATTTCTGGTGGGAGCTGGATGCCAGGAAAACCAAAGGTTACAAGTCAAGGGTCCAGCAAAAATACTAAATATAGTGCAACGTCAAGGAATGGTAAGAAGAAGCGTTATCGTGGACAAGGACGTTGACCCTACTAAATAACTATCGATAACTATCACGATTATGGCTATCCAACCAATACCAGACCAAAGTAAAGAATTTATCGAATCAGGGATGGTGTTAATAACCGACCCAAAAAGTGATAAATACCTCAATAGAGTCCGTAAGGACAGCGACAAATGCCGTACAAATTCAGATCGGAAAAATATGTAAGTCGTGGGTTTAGAGACCTAGCTATGTCCTTCAATGAGAATCCCTCTACGAAGGACTTTGGCGCTGTGAAAAATGAAAGAGCAATCTCACAATCTGTGAGGAATCTACTATTAACAATGTTTGGTGAGCGACCTTTTCAACCTGAGATAGGATCTCGGGTGAGGGCGCTTCTTTTTGAACCTTGGGATGTATTTGCCGCTGATGCTATTCGCACGGAAATCTTCAATACGATGGAGAGACTAGAACCTCGTATCGAAGTAATAGACGTGACTGTAGAAGATGAGCCTGATGCGAATTCAGTTGCCATCAATATGGAATATATAATAGTTGGTCAAGAATTAGTCCAAACAATCGATTTCCTTTTAGAGAAGACGTAAAATGCCTGCCATTCCCTCACAATTAACGTCTCTAGACTTCTTTGAAATTAAAGAGTCTATCAGATCGTATTTGCGAACCCGAAAAGAGTTCTCTGACTACGACTTTGAAGGTAGTGCAGCCTCATACTTGATTGATATTCTTGCTTATAACACTTACTATACAGCATTCAACGCTAACATGGCGTTAAATGAGTCATTTCTTGAGACTGCAACTGTAAGAGACAACATTGTAAGAATTGCTAAGCAACTTAATTATACTCCTAGGTCAATTAAATCACCAAAGGCATGTCTAAACATCGATGTGCAGACTGATGTTGGATTGAATGGCACTACATTTCCAGAATTCGTTAATTTGAAGAAGGGCGATGTATTTGTTGCAGACAATAATCTCGATTCATACACATTTGCACTGTTAAATGATATTTTAAGACCTGTAGACAAAGGCACTGGTAAGGCATTGTTTGATGGTGTTATTGTATATCAAGGAAATCTATTAACTTTTAACTATACTGTAGACTATACCAAGAAACAAGAGTATATCATTCCTGCCGACAACGTTGATACCGAGTTGTTGACAGTTAGAATCTCTCCTAATGCTCAATCAGAGGAAACTGACACTTACAATCTTGCTGGTAACGTTACCTCACTAGATGCCAATTCTCGTATTTACTATTTGGAAGAGACTGATGACTTCAGATACAAGATTGTATTCGGTGATGGCGTTATTGGGCGTAAATTAATTGATGGTGAGTTTATCCAAATTGAATATGTCACTACATTCGGTGTTGAAGCGAATGGTGCTGACAATTTTTCGTTTATCGGCAATATTATTGATTCTGATGGTAGAGTATTACCACCATCCAACATTACAACGACAACTCGTGAGAAAGCGCAGCAAGGTGAAGTTGCTGAAACGCCTCTTCAGATAAAGTTTAGAGCACCACGCTCTTATGCAACACAAAACAGAGCAGTAACAGAAGCAGATTACGAACATATCGTTTCTGAAATCTATCCTCAGGCAGCATCGGTTACTGCATACGGTGGAGAGAAACTTACACCTCCGATTTACGGTAAAGTGTATGTTGCAGTTAGACCAAAAACAGGAAACAAGTTAAACGAGTCTACTAAAAAGAAAATTGAAAATGATTTGAAGAAGTATACGGTCGCTTCTATCCAACCAGAGGTAATTGACCCAACTTCCTTCTACATGATTCCAAAAACCTACGCATACTATAACGGTAACGACACAAATCTTACTAATTCACAACTTGGCACTAAGATTTTACAGTCGATTGACGATTTTAACCGTGCTGGTCAAAGTAATCGTTTCAACAACCGTCTTGAGACCTCTAAATTTGGCTCAATGGTTGATAACTCTGATACATCTATCTCTGGTAGTGTTACTCAGATGTCTCTAGGACAAAACCTAGATAAATTCACTTTTGGAAACGTATTCACTCAATGTCTAGACTTCGGAAACCCAATTTACGACCCAGGCGCTTACTCAGGGACGCCAGATGGCAGTGGCGGCAGTGGAGACAGTGGTGGCAGCGGAGACGGAAGCGGAGACGGCACAGGTGATGGTGGCGGCGATGGCGGTGGAGATGGAGATGGTAAGTGTAAACCAAACTTCTCTACAGTTAAGTCTGGCACATTCTATGCAACAGGATATACCGATGATTTGGTAAATCTACAAAACGCTGGTGGTGCATCAATCGCTAGCGATACAGTATTCTCCTCAGATGAGGAAAATGAAACATTAGTCCCAGTAAAAATGAGGGACGATGGTCAAGGAAATATCATGCTTGTCACTACTAAGGATGAAGTAGAAGTTATCCTAGATTCAAATGTTGGTAGTGTAGATTACTCCACAGGACAAGTCTGTATTGGACCTATTGCAATCGCACAAACTCCAAGCGGTGAGGAGCAATTACCGATTAGCGTAATGCCTTATGGTGGCAGTATTGAGATTCCACCTGGCGTTGACCCAACACTCTTTAATCCAAAAGTGAATCCTATTGATTATACAATCAATAAAATCCCTGTCCCTAACTTTGACCCTAACAACTTTGGTGGTTATAACTTAGGTGATATAACAGGGATAAATATCATTGACTATCCGTCCGATGCCTTCGAGTATCCAGTAGACTCATCCTGTTTCTGAGATAAATGCCTAACAAGAATATCAACGTATCAGATAGAGTTGAATCTCAACTTCCTGAATTTGTCAGGTTGGAAGACCAACAACTCGTTAATTTCCTTTTTGAGTACTACAAATCTCAAGAAAAGACAGGTCGCCCCTATGATATCCTCAATAATTTACTTGAGTATCTTGACCTTGATAGTTACGACTCGGATACGTTATCTTCTAGCACAGAACTTCTAACAGACATCAGCATTACTGCTGATAAGATTGAGATTGAAAGTATTGATGGATTCGTTGAAACCAACGGGTCTATTATGATTGATAATGAGGTTATCTACTATGAGTCTGTTACTCGTGGTCCTGATGCCATCATTACGCCAGGTGTATCATATCCTCAGTTTAATAAAAAGAAACAGCAACTAGAAAACCCTTTTACATCGTTTGATGGGAGTCGTGTCCTATTCCCCCTCAACTTCTTAGGCACTCCTGTTGCTCCTCCTTCTGCTGAGCACCTGATTGTTATTACTTACAATAACATGTTGATACCTGGCACCGATTATTCGGTTGTTGGTGATGACATCTTGTTTACTACTGCACCTAGAGAAAGAAGTGGTGCAGATGATTCAGAATTTACACAACTTACCTATCTTATTGGGTATGCGGACCAGACAATTCAGACAATGGATTCTATCCCTTACCAAGAGTGGGAAGGTGGTAAAGAATACCCTCTGAGAGTCGCACAGGCACCTTATACGCCAACATCTGAGAGTGGTCTGATTATCAATAAGAATGGTAAATTGCAGAAACCTTATATTGATTACACTGTATTCCAAGATACAGTTATTTTCAATAACCCTATTGGTGCTGCTGACCAAATCCATATTCGCTCTGTAGAGTATATCGCACCTCAATTTGGTAGTGGTGCTAGTGCTGTTGTTGCAGTTGATGACAATGGCGAAGTTTCAAGAATTATTCCTAAAACTGGTGGTAGTGGATATCGTCTAGACTTTAACCCTAAAGTTACTATTACTTCTACTGCTGGTAGAGGAGCAACTGTAAGGTCTCTCGTTGGTGGTATTAAAGACGTTATTCTAATTGATGGTGGTCAGGGTTATTCATCATACAACCCACCTATTCCTGTTATCTCTACACCCAGTAATCAAGCTGGCACCCCTGCAAAGATTAGTCTTACTGTTGATGACGTTCTTGGAGTTGTTGATAGCATCACCATTGATGATAGTGGTAGTGGATATGATTTTATCCCTGCTATTACCTTCAAGAATCCATCTGGAGCAACTATTGGACAACCTACCATTGATAGTGAGGGTAGAGTTAACATCAATAGTATTGAAGTGCTTACAATGGGTAGTGGATACTCTAATCCTCCCACAGTATACATTGATGCTGCACCTGAAGATGGTATCAATGCTCAAGCACAAGCAAGAATTAACCAAGACGGTCAGGTTTATGAAATCCTGATTACAAATAGAGGTAGAGGATATACAACTGCACCTAGAGTTGCAATTATTGACCCTGTTGGTGCTCAAGTCCTTGATGTTACTGTAGCATCTGGGTCTGTTACTGAAATTGAGATGTTGACAGGTGGTAGTGGTTATACTGACGCACCTTCTGTTTACATTGTTGATGACAGGAAAGATGGTTTTGGTAACCCTATTGGTGGTACTGGTGCAGAAGCAGTTGCAACTATCTTTAACGGTGAAATCACCGATATTAACATCACCAACTTTGGTACTGGGTATTCTACAGAGTTTCCACCTAGAATCTTCATCGCTGAGCCTAAATCAGCACGTGCATCATTAGATGTTGGTTTTGATGAGGTTACTGGATTCGACGTTATTGAGTCTGGCACAGGTTATAGTCCATCTGCATTCCTCGGATGCTCTAGGGGTGTATCTGGTCCTGTTGATTATGACAACTATCACAATGAAATCTATGCTGGTGAGTCTGCTCTTAGACAGAGCAACCATATGGCTGGGGCAGTTGTCAAAAACCTAGACTCTTTATTCATTAAAGAGGTATTCGACAAGTTTAGAAGACAATACCTCCCAACTATTGACATTGACTTCTCTAAAGTCAACCCAGTCCAAGTAATTAAGAATATTACTGACTTCTATATCTCAAAAGGTACAGAGTTAGCAACACAGTATCTGTTTAAGATTCTGTTTGGTCAAGAAGTCTCACTTTTCTATCCTAGAGACGAAATCATCAGCCCATCTGATGCTACTTGGGTTGTTGACACTGTTTTGCGTGCAGAATTGATTGAAGGTGATGCCAATAACCTAATTGACTCACAGGTTATCCAATTTGCAGACCCTGTTGACCAAAATATCAAAAGAGCACAAGCTCTGATTGAAAACGTCATTACTATTATTGAAGGTACTGACACAATTTACGAATTGGCAATCTCTGAAGAGACTCTTACAGGTGTTTTCAAGATTCCTTACAAAACTACGCTGGTTGAGCCACTTTCTACTGATGGTCAGATTATTACCGTTGACTCAACTATTGGATGGCCTGAAAGAAACGGCACAGTCCTTATTAATGATGAAGAGCAAGTACAATATAAGGAAAAATCACTAAACCAGTTTATTGAGTGCACAAGAAGTAAAAATGGTGTTGTAGAGGACTGGGATCCTGGCACTATTGTCCAATCTGACATTTTTGTATATACAAACCGTGGCACTGACCAAGAATGTAAGTTAAGAATCCTTGGTATTGCTGAAGCAGGCACTACTGTACTTGATAACACTGGTAGTTACTACCTGAAAGGTGATAAACTGAAAGTTGCCAATCTTGGCTCGTCTGCTCTTGATGAAAGACTGTCAAGTTGGTTGTATAATGTTAAAAAACTTATTAAGGTCGATACTGTAACACCAGGAGGCGTAAATAATCAAACAGCAACCGTTGTTTGTGATAACCCACACGGTTTGCTGGTATCAGACCAAGTTACTGTTTATGGTGCAAACCCTGTTGTTTATAACGGCACATTTACAGTTACTTCACGTATTGATGAGTTTACCTTCTCTTATCAAATCAACGTTCCTACTGATATTATCCCTCAGGGTAATATCCTTCTGTCTGTTGACCTTAACAGAGGTAAATCAAATGTAACTTCCATTAATAAGGTTGTAAGTGAATTTACTACTAACATTCAAAACTCATTCTTTAATGACAGTTATGTATATGTTGCCGCTTCTGGTTTACCCAACTATAAGATTGGTCCTTTCACAGGGTCGGCGTTAATTCCAGGAAACCAGCGTAAATTGCTGAGATTCCCAAGAACAGTACAAACTATCTCTGAGCGTCAAGATATCGGTGCAAACAGTCCGATTGGTGCTTGGATTAATGGTGTTTCTATCTGGGCTTACAAGTCTGGTGATTTTGTCCAGTATGGTCCTCTTACCAAAATTGATGTTGATAACATCGGTGAGGGTTATGATGCTGGTGCTAAACCAAATCTAGAAATTACAGGTGGCGGTGGTACTGGTGCCGCTGCCGAAGTGGTTGTTAATGGTAGTCTAACTGGATTTACTGTTACTAACCAAGGTAGTGGTTATACTGAGTCACCTCTTGTCTCTATTGTTGGAGGTGGTGGTAGCGGTGCTACTGCACAGGCAGTTATTACTGGTGGTAGAGTTACAAGAATTCTGGTTGAGCAACCAGGCAGCGGTTACACTTCACAACCTAGCGTTTCTATTACTGGTGGCGGTGGACTAGGTGCAGAAGCAAATGCAGAAGTCCGTGGTACTATTGAAAGTGTTAATATTACTAATTTTGGTAGTGGATATACTTCACTTCCTAATGTAAGAGTTAATTCTGGTGAAGGTGCTCTTGCACAACCCATTGTTATCAATGGTCGTATCGTTTCTATCGCTATTATTAACTCTGGTAGTGGATACACTACAGCACCTAACATTATCATCAATGGAGATGGTTTTGGTGCTATTGCACAAGCAACAATTGGCACAATCGGTGAAGATAAAGGGCGTGTGCTTAGTGTTACTATCACTAATAAAGGTATTGGTTATACACAAGGTAATACAACTGTCAGATTGGAATCTGTCGGTCAGTTGGCAACCTTTACACCTGAAGTTTTCCAATGGAATAAAAACCTTCAGTATGACTTAGTAAACAAATATGACTTTGCGAAAGGTTATGTGTTTACTGGTTATAATAACCAGTTCGGAGGAGAATATGCTCACCTTTCCGACCCTAAAGAATTACGCTATGTGGTTGGTGACAACGTTTTCCTTAACCCTGTTACTCAGCAATTCCAAGAATTAGAAAGTAACTTCAAACACTCCCCAATCATCGGTTGGGCGTTTGACGGTAACCCAATTTACGGTCCTTATGGATATATTGACCCAACTGACCAAAATAGTGGTATCCGTCGTCTCAGAACTTCCTACAAACTTAAGGCGAACGTAGTATATGATCAAGCCACTAATCCTTTCCCTGCACGTATCGATGGCCCTCTTCTTTCTGACTACCCTGCTGGGTCATTCGTTGCTGACTATTTTTATGACTTCCAATCGGGTGACCTAGACAACTATAACGGGCGTTTTTGTAAGACACCCCAATACCCAGAGGGCACCTATGCTTATTTCATCACAATCGATGCATCAGATACTGGTATTCCAGAATTCCCCTACATTCTTGGACCCCAATTTAACTCTCTTCCTGATTCCTGGAACTTTGCTCAAACTGCTACGCAGGAAAACATTCCATCAGGAGTCGTAAGATACAGAGACCCTTATGTAAATGTTGACATTGATATTGACCGTCAACCTAACCAAGAGGCTGATGTCTTAACTACTGAAATTGAAGGTTATCCTATTATCTTTGAGATTCAGGATAGTAACAATGACGGTATTATTGATGCTAACGAGCAGCAAGAGTTGTTAGAGATGTCAGAAGAGGCAACTCTACAAATCTATGACTACTTCCCAAGAGTATCTGCTGAATCTAGAGTTGATATTGAAGTTGAAACAACCACTCAGTTTGAATCTGCCAAGATTGACGGATTTGTGATTGAGAATCCTGGTTCTTCTTATCAGGTTGATGATACTGTATTCTTTGACGATGAAGGCACTGGTGGTTTTGGTGCATCTGCAATCATTGAGTCTGTTAAGGGTCAAAAGATTACAGGTTATACAAAAGAGATGATTGGCGACCGTCCTTACGGTGTCATCACTACTGAGGTAGAGCATGAGTTGCGTCAACAAGACGAAGTTATTGTTAACTCTCGTCCTGTTATCGATAACACCAACAAACTCTTCAAAGTTAAGGTTGTTGCTGGTATTGAATCTATTGCTGTAACTCAACGTGGTGTTGGTTACAATGCTGACATTCCTCCTACCTTTGAATTGATTACTCCTCAAGGTCAGGACGCACAATTAAGAATTAATCTACTGAATACTGGTAATGTTGACACTGTTGATATTATCAACTCTGGTAATGGATACGATGTAGATAATCCTCCACAGATTCGTATCTCTCACCCACAACAATACAAGAAGACTCGTTATTGGTTGACTGAGTATCTTGAAGCAACAGGCACTATTACTGTTAATGATATTAAGGTAACTGAAGAAAGACAAACTTATATCTGTGGTAAGATTACTGAAGCAGATGCTGATGAAGCAGGTTTCCTTGCCAAGTTTGATGACTTGGGTCAGTTAGTTTGGGAAAGGCATCTTATTCCTCTGAATGCTAATCAGAAACGAGCAGAGTTTCTTAAACTGTATATCAACAGTGCTCCAGAAAACGACCTCATTTATGTTGCAGGCCAAACAAAAAATCCCGACAACGATGTCTACAACCCAGACATCTGGTTAGGACTTTATGAGTCTGGATTCAATAATGCTAACGCTCCAGATGGTATTCTGAAGTGGCAGAAGAGTATTGCTGGTATCTCTGGTAGCACAAGAAGAGATTTCGTCACAACTATTACTCTTGACCAAGATGAGCGTATCTATCTTGGTGGTTATACCGACTCTAACTCTCCTGACCCCAATGATATGTGGGTTATTCAATGTGATATTGAAGGTAACCTTGTAGAGAAGAGAAAAATTGCATCTGAAGATGATTCAGAAGAATTGTATCAGATTGAGTGGATTTCTGATGACAGATTCTTCTTTGTTGGTATAAACCAGCAAAATGATGACCTAATTTTCGGTGTATTCTTCTATGATGGTGCAAACCTCGAAATTGAATACATTCGTCAAATTCCAACTGTCGGTGGATATGTTAGAAACCCAAGATTCCTAATTGATGACTACGATGATGTAGTTTTGGTCTGGAATGTCTATAATAATGCCTCTGCTAAGTTTGATAAGATTCAAGTCAACAAATTTGCCGTTTCAACTGCAAATACTTCATGGGAATGGGTGAAGTCCTTCTCTATTAGTGGAGATTTCAGAAATATCTACCATGCTGGTATTACTGTTGATAACTTTGGTAATTACACACTTGTTACTGATGTTGATGAGTCAGAAAATAACAGATATGCAATTGTTTCGTATATTAAGTATGACGGCACTATTATTCAAGAATCTAAGGTAGATGAAACTACATCTGTTGGATTTAGAGTCAAAAATCATGCTGTTGACAACTCTGGTGATTGCATTATGGCAATTGACCGTCAGGTACCTGACCAGTTGGCATCTTTCAGATTTAATGATAGCAATAACCTCGCTATTGATGAAACTAAGCAAAATCTTGCTACATGGGTATACTTCTCACAAAGTGATGTATCTCACGATGCAGTAATCAATAAGTTTGGTGGTGGTGCAGTTAAATTCCAAGCACCTGCTCCTATTTCATTGACAAACTTTAATAAGACAACTACTGAGTGGTCTGCACAAGCATGGTTTGCTATGAATGGCACAGCACATGCTACAAACCACGAACCTGTCCTATTTGACATTGCACCTATTGCTGGTGGTCAACCTATAAGAATTTCTCTGGATGGTGATGCTACATCACCTGGTTACCAGAAGTTTATGGTGTATCTTAACAATACACCAGTTGCATCTTCTGTTGCTGCTACTTACTGGACTGCAATGGGTAGTGGAGCATGGAATCATATCCTCTTCCAAAAACGTGAAGAGTCACTTGGTCTTTATAAGTATGAAGTTTACTTCAATGGTAACCTTGCTGTTGAATATCAAAGCACAAATGATATTTCCCTTGATGCAGTTGTAGTTGCTGGTCCTCAGACTGCACCTGGTAGCACCAATTGCTTTATCGGTCACATGGATGACCTTGTTATAGATGATGTAGCACCTTACAGTGCAACCTTCTCTGTCCCAACAGCAGAAGTGCCTATCACTATGTCTGATAGTGATATTGCTCTAGTTAAGTTTGATAGACTTCATGATAAGCGTGATACCTACACAATGACAGGTAACACCAAGTATACAACTCTTGCATTTACAGATATTAGTCTAAGCACAGTCTGGTCATCTCTTAACCAGTCTGCAATCAGTGTATGGGAGCAAGGACCTGGCGGTCTGCAGATTTTGGATATGTCACAAACGGCGTCTACGTTGACTCCTGGTACATATACACTATCTAATAATAAGTTTGAGTATGGCACTAAGACTTCAACAGTCCCATCACCTAAAGGTAAGAGACTTATTATTAATCCTCTGGTTGTTAAAAAATTCTATCTTAGAGATGCACTCTATCAGAAAATTGATAATGTCCTTGAATTTACTCTCAACCAAGATGTCAAACTTACTAAAGGTAGTATCTTACAACAGTTTAACTCTGCTGGTGTAACTCAAGGATACGGCACCATTGTTGATGTCCCTGCTGGAGACCTATTGAATCCTGGTTATGGTGACAAGTATAAGGTTGGTAAAATCTATGGTACTTTTAATAATACCGATAGATTCAGGACAACTGCTAATGATGTAAACCAAATTGAAGGCACATACTTCGATACTATTGAAGAAGAAAAACCATGGGCAGCAGCAACTGCATATCTCCAAGGTGACCGTGTTTATAATGGTAAGAGAATTTACGAAGCACAGGGTGCTGGCACATCAGGCACAATCTCTCCAGTGCATACTGTTGGTGTTGTATCTGATGGTGTTATCAACTGGGCATTTATTGATGATGCAGGTAAGTTTACTGTTGACCTAACTCAACACCCTTATCCTAGACCTCAGTATATTGGTCTTGATATGCCTGAGTGGGTACCTGGTTTGCTTTATGCTGTCGGTCAGCGTGTCTGGTATCGTTTGAATGTATATCAAGTTGCAGTCGGTGGTGGTGGAGTTGCAGGAGAGACTGCACCTGTCCATACTACTGGTGATGCATCTGATGGTGGTGTTACTTGGACACACGTCGAAGCAGTACCTGCAATCAGTGCTAAGGCTCGTTTGATGCCTTATGACATGGGTAATAACTACTCTGTTGAGATTGTAGACATCCAACCTGGCTCTACTTACATTCCTGGCGACGTTGTTTCCCTTAATACTAATAATATCACTCTAGCGGAAGATGAGAAGTCTGTAGAGATTTCTGGTTTTGCTGGAGTTAAGAAAATTCGTGTTGTTGCAAGACTAGAGAAAGATATTCTCAGGACTGCTGATGTTAGGACTGAATTTGTATATTGCACATCTAATAGTGCTCACAACTTCAAAGTTGGAGATATTCTGTTTGCTGAAGGATTCCAAGGCAACCAATTCAACGGAAGTTTCTTTATTGACCAACTATTTGGTAGTAGAGAGTTTACATTTGCTATTAGAGCAACTGCAGTGTCTGACCCTGCCTTCATTAACAACGGTATTCAGAATGTCAACATCTACGCTAAGCACCCAACCCTAGAATTTACTAGAGAGCACCAATACGTCTTTGACGTGTCTGATGCCTCTAACTTCGGTTACTATTTGTCATTCTCTCAAGACAACCAGTATAAACTGGAGTATTCCTTCAATAATATTGAAAGAGCTGGCACACCTGGCATTAATGCTGCAGGGTCTAGTGCACCTTTCGTTAAATTCTCTGTATTGGGAGATGTTACTAATATCTCTTACTACTTTGACCCATCTAGGACTGGAGCGGACTCTCCAGTTGGTAGCAACTCGTTTATTGACGTTATTACAACTCCATTCCAAGGAACATTTGCAGTTTCTGAGATTGTTACTGATTTCCAATTCAAATTCCCACTTCTTAAAGAACCTGAGAGGTCTTCTGCAGAAGTTATCAATGATGAGTTTGATAATCCATATTCCTTCTACTCTACTACTTCTAAGAGAGCAGTTGGACCAATTAATACTATTAAACTGGTATCGCCAGGCGGATTCTATCAGAAACTACCAATTATTTCTGATATTGCATCTTTCCGTCAAATTGAGAAAATTATTGTTACCGATGGAGGTACAGAATATGCACCTGGCATCTATTATGATGTCCCCATCGCTGGAGACGGTGAAGGTGCTAAAGCAGCAATTACTGTTGAATTAGATGATGAAGTTGGGTCTGGCACAATCACTAATGCCCAAGTTACCGATCCTGGCAAAGGATATACTACTGCTAGCATTGATATTGATGCAATTCCTGGAATCTTGGGTAGCACACTTGCAGGTTCTGGTGGTGCTGTAAATGTTATCATTCCTAGCGAAGGTAGCGGTGCATCTGTCTTCTTGACAGGTAGAAACATTGGTAAGATTAAGAGACTTAAGAATAATGAGTTTGGTTTCGGTTATTCACACGATTACACCCTGAAACCTGAAATTACCTTCCCTGTTAACTTACAACTCTTCAATACTTCAATTCTTTCAGAAATTACCATTACTAATCCAGGTTCTGGTTATACTTCAACTCCTGCTGTTGTTATAGAAGGTGGTGGCGGTAGTGGTGCAACTGCTGAAGCAGTTATCAAGAATAACAGACTTAATGAGATTATTATTAAGAATCCTGGTGCTGGATACTCATCTGAGCCAACTGTTACTCTAAAATCAGAATTTAACTACGTTGTTAACCTTGACCTTAACTATCTGCAGTTTAACTTCCCTCACGGTATTACAACTGGTGCAGAAATTACATTTAGGGCAGAAGACGTTGGTAGCACTCAAGGTATTCTTCCAAAACCAAGTAGTGCAGGTTTGACTACTTTGGTTGAAGGACAAACTTACTATGCAATTGCTGGTGAGGCAAATTCACTAGAATCTGACCAAATCCGTTTTGGTTTGACTAAAGCAAACGCACTTGCTGGTGATTACATCACATTCCTAACAACTGGTGATGGTCGTCAGACACTTCTAACTGAAGTCTTTGGTGGTAGAGCAGAAGCAGTGGTTGAGACTTCCAGATTCCTTGAAGGTGAGCAAGTTTATCAAGGTAATAGTATTGATACTGCAACTGCCACAGGTACAGTTTCTACTAATACTGGTTGGCAAATTGGTCCTAAAATTCTTAAGATTGTTGATTATAACGGAGATTGGTTGAAAGGTGAGAAAGTCACTGGTGAAATCTCCAAAGCATCTGGTCTTATTGACAACTTGAGTATTGCACGTGGTGTGCTTAACATTGACTCTCTAACTAGGACACCTGGTAGATTTATTGACGACGTTGGTAAACCTTCCGAGATTGTCCAGAAGATTCAGGACTCTTACTTCTATCAAAACTTCTCATACGTTGTTAAGTCAAATATTCCCATTACACAGTGGAAAACACAGGTATTGGAGAATAACCACCCTGCAGGATTCAACATGTTTGGTCAGTTGCAACTGACTGGTGGTAAAGATATTTCTGGTCGTCGTATTGGCACAGAATTTACTAAACAGGTTAATATCAACAACTACAGTAATGTTAACGAGATTACATCGTTTGCTGCTGCTGAGCCTGTCTATACTGATTATAATAACACTGAAGTGCTCTTCAGAAAGAGAAGACTGACTTCTTCTGAGGAAATCTTGACTTCCATCGTTAAAAAGATGGATGATATCTCTGGTAGATTTAATGGTATTGATAAACAATTCCCAATCACTGTAGAGGGCGAGCAAGTCATTGTTAGCGAAGATCAGTTGATGATTACGCTCAATGGTGTTATTCAAGCACCTGGCGAGTCTTATCAAGTGGTTGGCGGCAACCTTGTGTTTGCTGAGCCACCAAAACCACCTTCTAAGGTTAACTATAGGACTTTGGGTATTACACCAACTCCTATCTACAGAATTGCACTTTATGACTCAAATGGTGGCACAGAATTCGGTATCTTCCCAACTTTAGGCCAACAAGTCCAAGGTGAGAATAGTGATGTTGTTGCAACGGTTATTGACAGTGGATTAGCACATATTGACGTTATTAACCTTGTTGGAGGCACATTTGACCTTAATGAGCAAATTGTCCGTGGTGAATTGTTTGCAGCACTTGTAGAAAGTGTAACTCTGATTAATACCGATACAATCTTTGAATTTGGCGAATCTATCACTAATCTTGAAGGTGATACCGCTATTATCGAAGAAACCAACATTGATGACCAAGGAGTCATTAATGACCGTATTGTGGTCAGTAAAACTTCAGGTACTCCAAGATTTGAGACTGGAATCTTTGATTTAAGACTTAATGAGTATATTTACTCTGCTAAGTCTAAGATTGCTGGTCAAATCACATTTATCTCTCCATACGTCGATCCTGTTACTTCTGACGTTGTAGACGAGTTAATTATCAACCCTGGCTCTACATTCTTCGGATTACTGTTTGAGCGTCTTGTTAGCATCACTAATCCTAATAAGATTGTAGATGACATTTCTAAGTCTTCTATTACCGCTACAGAGTTGAATAATGATGAAAATAGAATTAATGACGACTTCCTTGACTTTGAGCAAATTAGAAGCACTGAAGTCATCTATACTGGTCTAACTGGCGGCACAATCTCCTCTGGAGACACTATTGTTAATAGAAGGATTAATTACAACAATCCTAACTCTTCCTTCCACGGTCTTGCAGAAAATAGATTCAAAGATGCTTCTGCAATGATTCTGGGCAACAAACAGCAAATTATTGACTTTGCTGAAGCACAGATTGCAGTTGAGCACCCTTACTTCTACTTCCCTGGCGATGTAATCACAAACCCATGGAGCAGGTATTCTGACGCATATCGTTTGATTATAAAGAATAAGGAATATATTGCTAATAGGGCATACGATGAGATGATGACGCAATATCCGTCACTCAGTGTGCCTGATCCTGATAAATGTGTCCGTGACCTTGAGTTGTATATCGAAGCGATTGCCATTGACACATTCCGTGGTGGTAACGTTTATACACGTAAGTTATCTGAGAAATATTTTGATGCAAACGGTGCATTCGTCTATGTTAACTCACAATCTGCAGAAACCCGTTATGGTTTTGAAAGAGCACTAGAATGGATGAAGTTGGCAATCACCAACCAACTAACTGCTTCTTTCACAGTGCCTCAGGGTGGTGGTAACAGTGCACACACATGGGTAGGTGGCACAGCGAGCAATGCAGTGCAATCTGGTGGTGATTACACTCACACATACGTTTCTGGACAAGTTACAAGTAATGTTGGTGCTTTACCCAACCCAGTTACTGACATAACATATACTGCTTCCAGTGGTGATATGGTTATCACTGCTGTTGGACATGGTTTATCAACATCAAATACAATTTCTATTGTTGATAACGCACTGTCCTTTACCTGCACAATGGATGGTAATACATCAACCAAGACATATCCAAGATCTACGGACCCCGTATCTGGACAAAATATTGCTATTACAGCAACAACTGCAGATACCATTACTATAAACGTAGGTGCATCACCTATCGTAAATCACAGTGTTACGAATGCAAATTATGATGCAGGCACTGGTGTAATTGAATTGACGATTGGTAGTCACTCCTTAGCAGTAGGAACTTCAATTAGAATTGCTCCTAATTCCTTGACGTTTACATGTGCTAAGGATAATAATGCTACTAACCACACATATCCTAGAGTTGGCGACCCAGCATATAATACTGCTATTAATATTGATGCAGTAAGTCCTACAACTATTACAGTTAACGTTGGTCAGGCTGGTGGTAGACCTAATGCAGGTATTACCTTTATCCCCCATAATGAAGTTGATAATCAAGGTTATGATGGTCATGGTATTACTGCTGACCCATCACCTAATGATGATTATGGCACCAACGGATCTAACGTTACCAATAGTGGAAATGACAATTGCTCTGATGTCCAAGCAGCAATGCAGACATTACATGAGATTATTGACACTACTCTAACTAACGGCAACCTTACAGAATTGCCTGATGAAACTGGTGGCACTTACTCACCAGGCCAAACTAAGTGTCGTCGTGACATTGGTTTGATGATTGATGCTATAGCACAAGACGTGTCTGACGGTGGTAACTATAATATCGTCGAATTCACTAAAAAGTATTTTGATGCAACTGGCACACCTATCAGTAATGGTCTGACTGGTGAAGAAGCAGCGTCACTGACTGTATTTGCTAAAGCACAGCATCTGATGTTTAGAGCAATCAATAACTTGCTTTATCATCAAGTTAATACCAGAGTACCTGTCACAGGATTCATGCTTAAGGACCCAACCACATATGCTGGTCCTTATGAGAATGGTAGCGTTGCGTTGGAAGAGTTTGACGTAGCTGATGCAACTTACACTGCTGCTAGTGGTGTGATGGAGTTGAATATTGGTAGTCACTCACTGACCACATCTGATAGCGTTAAGATTCGTCCTCATTCTTTGATATTTACATGTGATGCTGATGATGATAAGACCTTCCATTCTTACCCTAGAGCTGGCGACCCTTCATTCGATACTGCTCTAAACATCACAGCAACAACTGGCACAACTATTACAGTTAACGTTGGTATTACTAACAACACAACCTATACACCTGTAGCAGGCACTACTTATGACCCTGCAACTGGTAGATTGGTTATGGAGATTGGAGCACACAGTCTCAAACTAAATCAAAAAATTAGGATTGCAACAGATTCATTGACATTCACATGTGCAATGGATGCTAATGCTACTAACCACACATATCCTAGAGCGTCTGACCCATATGCAGGCGAGTATATCAATATTATTGCTAAGACTGCAACTACTATCACTGTGATGATTGGCACATCACCTGATGACCAACAGTATGAGCACACCTTTGTATCTGCAACATCTGGTGCTGTTACTCACGGTGGTAATTATACTCATGCATTTGCTAAAGCATTGCCAAACGCAGTCTTCCTTGGTGGTGCTACTAGGTCCGAATATTTCGACACCAATTACTACTCAGGCCGAAACGAAAGTATTCAAAACTGTGCTAACGTCCAAGCATACATTGCAACGCTTGTAGACATTGCTGGCACTGCGATTGACGTAGGCACACTTGCAAATATCAACGCACTCGCTACTATTACTGACGGCACATTTGTTAATAATGAAACTCTCAGGACTACTAAACTTGCTTATAAGGATAAGTCAAGTGGTTTGTTTATCACTGGAGACATTATTAAGGGTATCACATCTGGAGCAACTGCAAATGCAATTGGAGTTAATTCTGGTCTGAAGTGGATATTTACTAGCGCAATTACTGGTAGTTTCACTCCTAACGAATACATCACTAATTCTAAACTGACAAATCAGGGTCCTTGCACACAGAGTGTTATTATTAAGAATCCTAGAATTTCTGGTGACAAGTCAATTAGAATTCCATCAAATGCTTATCTTGTATCACCTGCAAGTTATGACTTTACATTTGCTGATGCTGACTTTACGATTGAAACATGGTTGTATGCTGATGCAGTATCAGGCACCCAGCACATCCTTGATTTCCGTCGCAACTCTGCAAACTCTGGTTTAAGAATCTATCTTGATGGTGCAACTGTAAGAGTTGCTAATGGTAGTAGTCTTATTACATCTGGTGGCACATTAACTGCTGCAAACTGGCATCACATTGCTTTGGTCAGGTCAACTGGAGTCTTAGCATTGTATGTTGATGGTGTTGCTGTAGGCACCGCTGCTGATACTAATCAGTATCTCTATGCTCCTTGCTATATCGGCACAAGTTTCCAACAGATTCAAGGTCTTACTGGTAACATCGATAACTTGGTTATCAGAAAAGGATTTGCAGATTATAGTGCAGGATTTACACCTCCATCACAAATTGACTATAGTCGTCAAGGTATTTCCTTGGGACTTGATGGTGAAGGACCATTTATCCTTTCTACAACTGAAACATTTGCTACTTACACTGGACAACGCATATCTTCTGCTACTGCTAAGAATGTTGACTACGGTGCTGATGAAATTATTATCGAGGATGTTGACCTTGGCCGACTTCCATACAGAGAGGCAGCAGGCATTATTGAGTTGAATGATTACTTCATTGCTGAGGAAGCAGTGGGTATGATGGCAGCACAATTCCCTGACTTTATTATTCCTGGCGACAATCCTGCAGATGGGTCAACACAAGGCACAAGTAAGTGTGTCCGTGACACTAAAGATTATATCCTTGGTGCTCTTATTAAAGACCTTAGAGAAGGTGGTAACTACCATACTCTTTACACTGCCAGAACATATCTGGAAGCATCAGGTAAACTGAAGCACGTCCAAAACGAGATTCTACAGACTCTATATGCGTGGGATAAGACTGTTGACCTAATGATTGATATCGTTACTACAACTTCTTATGACCTTAAGGGCACCTACACTAATAGATTAAGAATACCTAACAACTTCTCTACACCTGCTACTCAGCAAGTCCAAGATGAGATTCGTAACCTTATGGATGCGATGCTTGAAGTGCTTGCACCTACTGGAGACAGATTTAGAGATGGTGGTGTGGCACTCTGGAAAAACCGCGATTACATTGCCGAAGAGACTGCTGGTTATATCCAAGACAAGTATAAAGCAACCATCAATGGTACTGAATACGACTTCTTGCAGATGCCTGGTTATGGTCAACCATATTGTGAAAGAGACGTTAAGGAGTTTATTCTTCCTGCTGTTATCAGTGACTTGGTTACTGGAGGCACATACAATACTCAATATGTAATTGACCAATACTTAGATTCTCAAGAAAACGTCCTTCATGTTGAGCATGAGCTCACTGCAATGATTGATGCTTTTGAATACGCTAAGATGCTTGCAATGAAGGCAGTTAATCAACTCCTCCTCTCACCTGGCGAAGTTGCCGCTGGACTTGGAATTGATGCTAGGTATCAAGATGAATACTACACTGCAATCTATACAACACGATCTGCCTATAGAGACACAACTATAACTATCGATAGTGAGGGTTATCCTCAGGCATCTAGAAATGCTAACGATAGATTTATTGATGCTGTCAACCTTATTAAGGATAACAAGCGTTTGATTGCTCAAGAAGCAGTGGCAATCATGAATGATATGTCTAAGTATTCACATCTTCAAATTGCTGGCGGTCCTGTCAACTGTGAGGATGATGTTGTTGATATCCTTGATTCTGTAGCACATGACCTTCTCTATGATTGCAATGAGAAGATTTACGATGCTTCTGCTCTCTATGTTGAGACAGAAAATAACTCCCTGAAGCATGTTGAGACTGAATGGGAAGCATCGATTACCACAATGAAGATTACAAAAGACATTGTAACTTCTACCCTACGCAATAGTTTTGGCCGAGATTATATCGACGGTAATACCGCTGATACAACTCCTGTCCAGACATATGAGCAGAATCCTAGAGATGAGATTTACAAGAAGTGTGGTGACGCTATTGATGCCAACATCCGTTATATTGCTGAGCAAGCAGTAGCAGATGGTAAAGCACAATATCCATCACTTGCTATCAACGGTGGTAGCAGTGCAATGTGGTGGTCAGAGCATACACCTACAGACGTATCATATAACGCTTCTACTGGTGTCCTTATCTTTACTCTTGCAGACCATAAGTTTAATACTGGTGAAACAATTCAGATTGCTCCTAAGAGTATTGTATTCAGATGCTCTAAAGATTCCTATGCAACTGACCACGCTTATCCTCGTGTAACTGACCCAGTATATGAAAAGTATATTGTAATTACTGATATTACTAAAGATACTTTCTCAGTCAACGTTAATGTAGGTGCTCCTGCTGACCAATATGCTCACCAATTCGTAAGTGCTCAAATTGGTTGCATCCGTTATGGTAAGAATATGGGTGGTGCACACTTCACTCCTTCTGGTGCAAACTATACAGCATCCAGTGGTGTGTTGGAGATGACTATCCCTAACCATTCATTTAACACAGGCAACAGACTTTATATTGAAGAGAATGGTCTTACATTTACCTGCTCTCAGGATAATAATGGTAGTAACCACCCATATCCTCGCAGAAGTGACCCTGCATATAACGTAACTCTTCCTGTTACTGCTGTTGGCACATCATCTATGGATGTAAGCACTGCTGCTTATGACCATGAAACTGGTAAGATTACTATCACTACCACCTCTGCTCATGGATTGGTAACTGGTAACAGAATCAAGATTGCTACTAACGGTATTACATTTACATGCACACAAGATGGAAACAACTCAAACCATTCATACCCAAGAAGCACTGACCCTGCAAATAACAAGTGGTTGATTATTACTAAGACTAGCAATACTCAATTCTATTGCTACGTTGGAGTTGGTGCACAAGCAAATCAATATCCACATTCCTTTGTAAGTGCTACTGCTGGTGCAGTTATTACACAAACTGGTAGTGTTTCCGTTAACGTTGGTGCTTCTCCTGCAGGTCAGCAATACTCACATACATTTGTAAGTGCTGAGACTAACTGCATTAAGGCAGCGGGTGCTATTGATTGTGTCCATGACGTTACTGACCTTGTGCGTGCTGCCGTCTTCAACGTGAAGTATGGTGGTGATAACTTTATG
>MDTA01105181.1_pt1 | contig 39663 bp, 37 predicted proteins | sample 811151 | NCBI WGS metagenome assembly MDTA01 (sample SAMN05326648, study PRJNA326480) | marine metagenome | isolation source: seawater | place: Indian Ocean: South | collected 2010
CTGGAGTTCACGCCTGCCTGTCACGCAGGAGGTCGCGGGTTCGAATCCCGTCGTCCCCGCCAATTGGCCAGATAGCTCAGTCGGTAGAGCACTTGTCTGAAAAACAAGGGGTCGGCAGTTCGATTCTGCCTCTGGCCACCCAGATTTTTTATTGATTAATTTAATAATTAAATTGTGTAATATTTTAAAAAATAAAATTACTTAATAAAATAGATTAATGAAAGTGTTGAAATTTATTTTTGATAAATTTAAAAAATTAAAATTATTTCTAACAAATTATTCTTACTACAAGTGGGTTAAAGATAGTGGTGATGAAAAACTCTTACTTGATTATGAATTAGACAAAAATAGTATATTTTTTGAACTAGGGGGCTACAACGGTACTTATTCTCAAGAAATTTTTGATAAATTCAATCCACAAATGTATATCTTTGAGCCAAGTAAAAAATACTATAAGGTCCTATTAGAAAAATTTGATTATCCTAACGTTAACATTCATAACCTTGGATTATCTAACGAAAATAAAACTGCATATTTAAATTATGATAATGATGCAACACATATTTCACAGACTCCATCATCCAATTACGAAAAAGTAGAGTTAATAAAATTATCAGATTTTATTTCTAGTAATAATATTAATTTTATAAATCTTATCAATATCAATATAGAGGGTTCAGAATACGAAGTTTTAGAAGATTTAATAAACTCAGGTTTTGTGAATATTATTGACAATATCCAAATTCAATATCACAAGAATATAGACTCTTATAAAAAAAAGAGAACTTTTTTAAATCATGAATTATCAAAATCTCACAATAGATTATGGAATTATGATTACGTTTGGGAAAGATGGACTAAGTTTTAGTTTTTGGTTCTTTTATTTTTAACATTTCTATGTTCTGAAATGAAGTTATCAATATTAAATGAAAATAATTTAAGAAGTATCTGATAGGAGATTCAAGTTCCATATTTCTCCAAACAGAGATATAAAGTAAAAATACAAAAATGAAATTTAAATTAATCAAAATAAATGATGTATTTATAAGATTATTTGAATTTTTAAAAATTAATGTATTAAAAATATATGCGAAGTAAAAGATAATAAAAATTAAAGTCATAGGTTTGTCAATCCATAGGTTTTTTAAAATTAAATTAAAATTTTCTATTTTTAGATCTCTAATTAATAGTAAATCGAGTAATGTATCAACAACATCCATCTGTTTAATATGATGATCTTTGCTTATATCTTTAAATACAAATATAAACAAAAGTTCTTTTAGGATAAAACTTGAATATCCAAACAGTACAATTTTATTAAATTTTGTAATAACAAATAAGTATGTAACTAAGATAATTACCAGCGAACTGTTAAATTGTTTTGAAAAATACATTGTTCCCAACAAGATAAAGAGTTTGTAGTCTGAGACAATAAATGTTTTGTAGTTGTTTAAAATACTTATCAAAGTTATAACAGTAAATAAGCTAACAAGACCCTCTGACATAAGCGATGTTGTCATCAAAAATTTTAAAAAGCTACTATTTATAATTATCGAAGAAAAAACTAAAGTTAATAGAAATTTATTAAACCTCGATATTTTTAATTCAAAAAATAATAGAACTGATAAATAGTAAATAATATGGGATGTAAAAGAATAAAAATTATAAACAGGAACATTTGTAGTCACTGCTAAAAACAGAGATTGGATGTAGCTAGTGAATTGAGGATATCCCTCAAATACATAATTGTTTACTGAATAAAAGTAACTGAACTCATAGATGTTTTTTGATTGTTCAAAAAACACTGCATTTACGTCTCCAGTTATATTTTTGTTAACTGTGAGATTACTAATAAAATAATTAAAGCTAATTCTTAAAGTTAAAAAAGAGAGAGTCAATTTCAATAATTGATTTAAGTTTCTCTGTTTATATACAAAAAGTAACAACCATAAAGTATTTACAATTTTTATAATATCGAAAAATAATAAATCTTTGTAAAAAAATAACACTAGACAATCAAATATGAAAAAGCTAAACAAGTATGCGATGATTCCTATAGAAATAGTCTCAAACTTGAAAATATTTTTGATAAAATATCCTACAAAATACAAGAATAAAAAAAGAAAAAATCCCAAAATTAAATCAAATAAATTAATATCAAGAAAAAAATTATTTTTTGTTAAATTGATTAATGAGTTGCCAACAATTAAGTAGATTAAAAAATAGCAAAAATATTTATAGAGACTTTTATCTTGATATAATTTTTTCAACAATATTTAATTAATTTTAATTTGATAGAAAAGATTTTCAATCATTTATGATTCAATATCAATTTTTCTATTTCTGTACTTATGAGTTTTGCACCTTCAAGTGTTAGGTGATTTGAATCAGAATAGTAAAGTAAATTTTCAGTCGATGCGTAACAAATATTTATATTTGTGTCACAAAACATTGGTATTGTTTTTAATTTAATCAAATTATTTATTTTTAAATTATGAATAAAAATATCAAACTTTTGAACCTTATCTTCCCATGATTTTAAATTCTGTGTTATAGGGTTTCCCCAAGTTGTTCTTTTATATAAATAACTGTCTGCAATTCCAAAACTATATGTTGGTATTGGTTCGATAATTATTAAATGTTTTGAATTTTCTGAAATTACACTTAATCTATTTGAAAACTCTTTTAAGTAGTCACAATTATCACATTTAATTTCTTTTGCACCTTTTTCTCCAAGCCAGGTATCAAATCTTCCAAATGCGATAACAAAATCTCTTTCTGGGTTAATTAGATTTAGGAATTCTTCAAAGTATATCTCACTACATTCAGCAACTTCACCGAGGGTGTCGCTTTGACGAGAAAGCAAACATCTCCCAATCCTGCCAGAAAAAAAAGTTATTTGAACATCATTTTTTATTAAATCCAACTCTTCTAAAAATGAAACCGATAATGAATTAGTATGAGAATCTCCTATTAAGAAAAGTGTGGTCTCTGCATTTTTATTAGACCATGTGCAATACCTACTTTCAATTAAAAAATTATTACAATTTTTATTTTGAAAAATATAACTTTCATTTTTATAAGAGTTAGGGTAAATATTTGGATTGTTTGAATAAAATAAGACCGATTCTGGTACATATTTATATCTATTTTTTAACCCATCTGACTCATAAGTTAAAATTGTGAATAATAAAATAATTACCAAGCCAAGACATATGAAGTAAATCAATACACTTAGGTTACTTTTTTGAAAGAACTTTTCTACAAATCTCCAGCTCAAATATGATAAAGTGAACAAAATAAGAAAAATTATAAAATCAGTAAAAAACACTCTCTCAATATTGTTTCTGTATAAAAAAATTCTATAAAAGGCAAACAACGGTTGATGAAGTAAATAAATAGAATAGGAGCTTAAGCCAATTAATGTCAAAAATCTACTTAAAGGAATTTTGTTAAAAACTTCATTATTATCTGAAAGCAAAAATAAGAATGTACCAAAAGTAGCGATTATTTTTGGCTCAATTGAATTTAGACTCATCATAGTATTTTCAAAATAAAGTATTGAAAATACTATTAACGTAAAACCTATCTTTTCAAGGTGTTTGATGCTGATTTTGAAACTTAAGTACATTGCCAAAGAACCAAGAATTAGTTCCCAAATTCTAAACTGTAATAAGTAGAATTTAGATAACTCGCTGGTTGTAGAATTTAAATATAAAGAAATGAGTATTAATAATATAAAAATTATCGGTATAAATTTTTTGTTTACTTTGTAAATTAAAAAACAAACAAGTGGAAAAAAAATATAAAATTGTTCTTCTAGTGATAATGTCCAAGTGTGTAATAAAGGCATTACCTTAGTTGAAGGTGCATTGTAGAAATCTAAATTTTCAAAGAAATAATTTGAATAAAAGAATGTTGAAGACAAAGCAGAGTTTACAAATTCTATTAAAGCTCTAGGAGTGAGTAAAAGATAAGCTAATGGAATGGAAAGCATAATTGTTGAAATCAAAGCAGGAATTATTCTTCTAAGCCTTCTTTGATAAAAGTCTCTAAATAAAAAAACATTATTATTTAGATTCGAAATAATAATGTTTGAAATTAGAAATCCAGATATAACAAAAAAAATATCAACACCTAGCCAACCACCTTGAAATAGTCCAAAATCAGCGTGATAGAATACTACAGATAAAACCGCAATTGCACGAAGGCCATTTATGTCATTGCGGTAGCTTATTCTTTTAATGTCTTCTATGTTTAATATTTGATTAAGTTTTTTCATGTTATAAGATTCTATTTTTAATTAACAAATTAATTCTTAGTTACCTTTACTCAATTAAACTGATTATGAATTGAATTATATTTTATTTTATACAGGCAAAGTTCCAAAATATGTGAATTTTTCTATAGACTCAATAATTAAAGCCGAAAATAGTTCAGATAATATATATTTCTGCACAGATCAAAAGCCATTTAGATCTGATATAGAATTTATTCATATAAATGAGATTAATTCAAATCTAATTTCTGAATTTAATAAATTAGATTATTTTAAAAATGAAATAAATCCACTATGGAAGACTTCTTTATCAAGAATTTTCTACTTGTTTGAAGCATCAACTTACTTAAATATTTTTAATTTTATACACTTTGACTGCGATGTTCTTGTTTATAAATCTTTTCAAGAGTTAAAAAATAATTTTATTGCAGGGAAAATAAATATAACTCCATTAAATGAATTATTTTTGAATTTTAGCTATTCATATTTTGACAATAAAAGACATTTTGAAAACTTATGTAATAATATTTTAAAAATATTATCAAATAGTAGTATTTACGAAAAAAAATATTATGAAGGTAGAAGATTGAATGAAATGGTGTTAATGAATATTTCATATATTAACAATCCAAATGAATTTAATTTATTAGATGTTTTGCCACATTATAAAACTGATATTATTTTTGACCCAGGTAGTTACGGCCAATATATTGGTGGAACACATAATAAAATGTTTTCAAAAAAATTCATTAATGAAGATCATTACGTGGGTAGAAATATTATTAGGAAAGACTATAAAATACAATTTAAAAATAAAAAGCCGTCAGTTTTTCATAATGGAAAACTATACAATTTAGCAAATTTACATATTCATAGTAAAAATTTAAAGAAATATGTTTAAACTTAAAAAACTTTTTAAAAAAATATACAATAAAATATATAATTTTTTCTATTTAGTCTACATAAGAAACTTTAAAAAATATCTTACATTAAGTAGTAAGCCATTAATTAGTGGGGACAGTTTTAAAAATATTGCAAATCACAAGTTCGACGAATTTAACACGTTTAATCCTTTACAAGTTAATAAGTCGGAGATAATTTTTGTTAAGACAGATTATTTAAACATATTCATTAACGATTATCTTCACAAGCTACCTGATGAGATTACAGTAATTACTCATAATTCTGATATAAACATATTTGGTGATGAAATTAAAAAATTTGAGGAAAAAAGAATACAATGGTATGCGCAAAACTTAAATATAAACCAAACCACTTCTAAATTTATTCATTTTCTGCCTTTAGGTTTTGAAAATAGAAATTGGTTCAAGAATGGTAAGTTAAACACACTTTTAAACAGAGAGATTCCAGTAAATAAAATTAACAAAATTTTTATTGGTTTCAATACAAACACCAATCCAGATAGAGTCAATTCTTTATCAGCACTACAAAATAATCAAAATATCTTTATTTTTAGAAGATCATCTCACAAAGAATATATGTCCCAATTATCCAAGTATAAATTATCACTATGTCCACCTGGTAATGGAATAGATACCCATAGAATATGGGAATCCTTACTTGTCAAAACATTGCCAATAGTAAAAAAGTCTAATTTTACAGACAATCTTGAATCAATGTCTGTTCCTCTAGTTGCTTTAAAAGACTGGGAGGAAATTGCCAATATAAGTTCTGATGATATAAATAAGTTATATCAACAACATATTGATAAATTAGAAAATATTGAAATATTGAAACTTAAATTTTGGGTTGATAAATTTAAAGAACAGAATAAGAATTTTAAAACTAATGACTAAGAAAAATATTATGAAAAAAGACAATAGAAAGTCTTTTGTTATATTTTTGAAAACCTATTTATTGATATTTATAAAGTTTTTTCAAAATAGCTACTTTACTTTTTTAGATATTATTTATCTAGCCTATTTAATTTTAAATTTAAAAAACTCTAAAGAAGCAAAAAACAAAACGATAACAATTGTTACTGCTGCTGATAAAAGTCACTACGAGAGTGTAAAGCAACTTGTTTCCTCAGTTCAAAAAACAAATAAAGAAGTGGTTGTTTACTTTTATGATCTCGAAATAGATTCAGAGTTCAAAATTGAAGAAATAAAGTATAAAAATTTTGTTTACAGAAAGTTTGACTTTTCGAACTATCCTTCTTTCTTTTCAAAAAAATATTTTAGTGAATATGATAATAGTCACAAGTTAGGATACTATGCATGGAAAGGTGTAGTTGTTAACCAGGTTGCGAATGAGATTGATGGAATATTAATTTGGTGTGATGCTGGTAATGTTTTTAAGAAAAAACTTTCATTAGTAAAAAAACTTGTAAACAAGAAAAAGTTTTATTCACCAATTAGTTCAAATAGAGTTGTTGACTGGACATATCCAACACTCATAAGAGATTTAAATTTATCAGATGATTTGCTTAGAAAAAGAAATTTATGGAGTTGTTTTGTTTGTTTTGATCTCACTTCACAGCTTGGAAGAGATATGGCTAACTACTGGAGTGAATGGTCACAAAAACAAAATCTAATAGCACCTGTTGGTAGTAATCGTTTCAATCATAGACAAGATCAAACATTGATTACTTTACTGTACTACAAGTTAATAAATCAAAAACTTGTACCAAAAACATATAAAATTTTTGGACTTAGATTTCAGCAAGATATCGAAATTCAACCTAAGAATATTAAAAATATATTGTAAATTTAATTTGTAAGCATGTGATAAAATTTAATTTATTGAACTATTTCGGTAATTATGATTTATAGAATTTTTGGTTTTGACTACGTTTTTAATTTGCAATTTTTCCAATTGATGTTTTTGTGTGCAGTTTTAGGTTTAATTTCAAAATATTTAATACAGATAGTAAACAATGAATATTTTGTTGTTGGTTTAAATCAAGTATTCGTCTTTACACTGTTACCAGTTACAGGTTTTATTATTACCTCAGTCATATCGAATAATATTGCCCTTTCACTTGGCATGGTTGGTGCTTTGTCAATTGTTAGATTTAGAACTCCCGTGAAAAATCCACTGGAATTAGTAATTTATTTCTATCTAATAACACTAGGGATTGTTACTAGCGTAGATCCAAGCATATCTATTAATTTTTCAATATTTTTTGCATTATCAACTGTTGGAGTTGAAATATATAAGTTTTTATCTGAAAAGTTTCTTCCAAAGAGAAATGTAAATAATCAATTTAGTCACTATCTCAGAATAAATTTATTGAAAGAAGATGAAGGTTTTGATAAATCTAAAAACTTAATTCATAAATCTTTTGATAATGAAAGTTTTATCTACACCATGGGTTTTTCTGATTATAAAAAAGTAGAGAAAACTATCTTGACAATACCTAAAGAAAATATCATTACATACAGCATTGACGTTTCGAATCAGTAATTTTTTAAAAGCATTAATTATTCTTTTTCTAATTTTTACATTTCTATTTCAAAATTTAGGTCAAATTACAGGTGAAATTGAAATTAATAATGATAAGAATCAGAATACATTTGCTGACTTTATTCCAGACGAAATAGAACCATATTGTGATGGTTCTGAACACAGTCGATTGATTGAAATGACTCTAAATAATATACAAAATATTGAAATTAATTTCAAAAATAAAGCTTCGTGGTACGAGAATTTCGTAAATGCATATATGGACGATCCTGAAATTATTTTAGATAAATACAAAAATAGATTTGACGCTCAAGTTGTAGTAAATTTTTCTAATGATTTTTTATGTACATTTAATGGAAAAGTTAGAATCTCAGGTGATTTCAAGGATCATCTTAGAAGCGACATGGCATCCTCACTTGATATTCATCTAAGTGATGGAAATATCGAAAATATTACAAAGTTTAAACTTTTTTTACCAGAAACAAGGAGAATGGAAACAGAGTTTATTACTAGCGAAATTGTGCGTGAATTAGGATTTTTGACTCCTCGAACCCACGCTGTGATGGTGTCTCTAGATGGTCAGAAAGAAATAAGTTATATTTTTCAAGAAAAAGCTGTAAAAGAATTTTTAGAATTTAATGATTTAAGAGAGGGACCATTATTAGAAACGTCTGAAGAGTATTTTTGGCAAAATAGAAAAAAATTAGACTCAGGAATACCAATTGTTTACGGAAAAATTTTAAATTTAAATTGGACTAATCTTTCAAAGTCGAATCAAAAAATCTCACTTGAAGCTTTAGGATCATTTAATCAACTAATTTCTCAATCAGGTGATGGTTATCTCATTTATGATCATAAAAATGAACAATTTGAAACACTTAGAAAGTTTGATACAGTCCTATACTCATTAGACGGTAATCATGGTTTAGCAATTCATAATAGAAAATTTTTCTATGATAATTATGCCAAGAACTTAGTGCCAATATATTACGACATAGACTCTCAGATAGTTTCAAGGGATTTAGATTTTCCAAAATGTAGTGAAAAGTTAAAATATGATTATCAATATACATCGTGTATAAATAATTTTTCAGAAACAGCCCAAAGCATATTAAATGAAATAAATTTTGATTCAAAAATTATTTATGAAAATTTAAAAAATAAAAATATTTTTATAGAATTTGAACTTGTAGATTTAGTTTTAAATAAGTTTTTATTAAATTTGAAAAATATTTCATTGATGGGAAATATCAATATTGACTTTGATAAAAAATTTGTGAAAAATTTTCAAAATAATTATTTAGAGTACATCAATACACCAAACATAAATTTTTACTTTTTGGATCTTGAAAACAAATCTTATACGCTTTGTGGCTCATATTTAAGCAAATGTGTTCTAACTGATGTTTTTAATGAGACTGTGAACAATGATATAAAAATTGAACAAAAAATATATCATCTAATTGAGTTTGATTTTAATATAAACAACCAATACATAACATATTATTTGAATGATGGTATTTATTTAAGGGATTTTGGTAATTCAAAAATTACTGTTGATAAGATAAACAAAGAATTAAATATAGATGTTGTTGATAGCAAACGTTTTTTAATTACTGGTGAAGGCTTTTTAAACAATTGGACAATTAATTTAAATGGAAATTTGAATAATGAAATTAGCTCAAACAGGCAAGATGATAATTCATTAACTGGTTGTTTAACTATTTATAACATCAACATTACTGATATGAATATATTTAGTAATAATAATAATTGTGAGGATGCCATTAACCTATTAAATGTTGCAGGATCATTGAATCAAGTTGAGATAACTAATTCTTATTTTGATGCTTTAGATATAGATTTTTCTACTCTTGAAATCGATTTTATAAATATTAAGAATTCTGGAAATGACTGTTTAGATATTTCATTTAGCGAAATAAATATCAATATCGCTGAAACTATTTTATGTGATGATAAAGCAGTCTCTATTGGAGAAAAATCAATAGTTAACATAAGAGATGTTCTAGTTAATCAGTCAAATATTGGAATAGCAGTAAAAGATTCTTCAGTTTTAAACATTAATTCAGAGCTAAATATCCAAGATAGTAATTATTGTTTAACAATTTATAATAAGAAACAAGAATTCGGATCTTCTTTCTTATATGTCACAAATTACTATTGTGAATCTATTTTTGAAAATTTTATACAAAGAGGTAGTGAGGTAACTTTTGGTCAAAGAAGTTAGAAAAGAATACAAGTTAATTGCTACTGAAGCAGAAGTCTCAAATTTTTTAGCATTAAATAAAAAAGATTTAGCGACTATTTATCCAAAAAGAAAAGTTATTTCTTTGTATTTTGATACCCTTAATTATGATCTTTATAGAAGATCAAAGTTTATGGATACTGATAGATACAAAATTAGAGTAAGAACTTATTCTTCCGACAAAAACTTATATAAAGAGATTAAATTCAATTTGCAAACCGGCAAAGATAAGCATGTTGAAAAACTAAGTTTTGAAAGCTTGAGTGAAATTGAGGAAATAAACTACAAAGGTATAACATATGTTCCGGCTGCTTTTACAGAATACGAAAGAAGTTACTTTTCATTAAAAAGTGCAAGAATCACAATTGATAGGAATATAAAGTTCACAAGCCACCAATTTAGAACTTTATTTAAAAATGTTAAATTTTTTGAAAAAAATATTATAGAGTATAAAAACATGCCTGCTTTTAATGAGGTTGAAAAGTACTTAGAAAAAAATCCAGTCTCATTTTCAAAATACAATACTGCTATTGAAAAGTTGTACTTATATAATGAAAAGTAAAAAAATAACTTTTTTAATCCTCTTTTGTTTTATTATTTCATGTTCTTCTAGCTTAATTTTTCCAAAAAATTTAAGTATCAGCATTCCATCTTGCAATGTTGAATTTAATTCAGAAAACAATGACCTAGGTAATCTATTATCTAATTTATACATAGTAGGTCATGCTTATGGTAAACCAGGTGAAGGAAATTTTTTCCCGAATAGATTAACAGACTACTTTGAACAAAATTTAGATAGAATTGTTATTAATTATATTGGATTAACAGGTGATTTTGTCAGAATTCCTAATAAAGAAAGCTTTACAAAAGTAAAGGAATTTATCGTTAATAATTTTGATGAATATTTTATAGCAGTCGGGAATCATGAACTTGATAATGGAGATATAGAAGAATATATGATTGAATTTGAAAAAGATTTATTTCTAAAGGAATTTAATAATTTTTCATTGATATCTGCAAACTTTTCTACTTCAAATTGGCTTCCAAAATATGAACAAATTAATCAAATAAATAATTTTTTTAATTCTACAAAAAACCAAAATATTTTAATCTTGAGTCATCAAATATTCTGGTTAGAAGAAGCAAGAGGTAAATTAAAACCGAATTCTGATGACTTATTAAATTCTTCACTTCCAAAAAAATCATTAAGCTGGATAGATAATTATGAAGAAAAAAATATTATTGTAATTTCAGGAGACTATGGTGCATATGGAGAAAATCCTTATTGTTTAGAACAGGATAAAAGACTTTTTATTGCAAATGGTATTGGCGATACTAATTTGGATAAAATCTTAAAGGTCGAAATACGAGAATTTGGTTTTAAAATAGTAGAACAATCACTAAATTGAGTTTTTAAATTTATAATACTTTAGATGAGTATTTTATCTGTAATTATCCCTTTTTTTAATGAAGAAAAAACTTTATCTAGTGCGTTAGATGATGTACTTACTAATTTAAATCCTTATGAAATTATATTAGTAAACGATGGTTCAACTGACTCTTCTCTTAAAATAGCAAAGCAGTATGAAATTAAATATAAAAATATTGTAGTTTTAAATTCTCATCAAAATCAAGGAAAAGGTGCGGCTATTAGGAATGGGATTAAAAAGTGTTCTGGTAAAATAATTTCAATTTTTGATGCAGATTTAGAATATTCTTCAATTGATCTTGAATACGTATATCAAAATTTAATCAAACTTGATTTGGATTTTGCTTCTGGGTCAAGATTTTTAGGCGATAAAGTTAGGAAAAATATATATTACAGAACATACATTGCTAACAAATTTTTGAGCTTTATGTTTTCAGCAGTTTATTTAGTAAACGTTTCAGATATTGCTACATGTATAAAAGTATTTAAGAAAGATTTTTTATATCACACTAGCTTTGTATCAGACGGTTTTGAAATTGAGGTTGAGATGTTTGCAAAAGCATTTAAAAAATCCAAAAAATTCTCAGAGTTCCCTATTTCTTATGAAGCTAGAAGCTATAAACAGGGAAAAAAGATTAAAACGATAGATGGGATTAAGTACATATCTGCAATATTTAAATATAGGTTTTTATGAGAAATAAGATTTCATTCGTAATTGTTTTTTTTCTTTTATCCCTACTCTTAAAGCCAACTTGGTTATTTGATTATACTTCTATTCCAATATCTGACGACTTATCATATTGGTTGCATGCAAATACTATTGCAAAAGATTTTGATTTAAATTACCTTGTAGATCATACTTTCAAAAACTCAATTTTCCATAATATTACTAACGTACCTTACCACCCTCCAGGTGGTGGCTATTTAAGCGCTATTTTTGTTTTTATTTTTGGGATTGTAGATAGTTTTATTAACCAAGATTTCTTAAGAAATATAAATCAAGTAGGTTCATTTAGTTATTATGGTTATTTTTTTAGCTCACTTTTTTATACACTTTTTTCTTTTTTCTTATTATCAAAAATTTTAATAATGAAAAAAATCACTAATTATAAAAAAAATATCTTACTGCTTGCTTATTTGTCAACAATACTTCATTACAGCTCGACTAGGTTTTTAATGGCACATGCTCAAGAATTATTTTTAGTAACTGTCATTATTTATATATTTGAAAGTAAGAAAAGTATAAAAATAAAATCTTGTTATTTACTTATTTTGATGTATTTTTTACTTTCAATTACGAGACCCTCAACTTTTGTGATTTCATTAGTATTGATTTTTTATTATTTTGAAAAATTTGATTTTAAAAAGAATGAAATTCTAGGAATTATGATTAGTTTAGTTATTGCTTTATCTCTTTATTTTTATTTATCAAATAAACTTTATCTTTCAAATTCTATCTTATTAAATCTTTCTCAAAATTCTACAACTAGTTCTTTTGTTGATGATATAAACTTTAGTACCTTGTATATGGGCATTATCAAAATTCCAAATTTACTATTTTCTTTTTCTGGGGGTCTTTTATGGACAGCCCCAATTATTTTTTTAGGTATAATTTTAACTTTTTACAATCACATTACTGAAAAAAATATATTCAAGACTTTTATTGCTTCAATATACATATTTGGGTTTATTATTGTTGCACTATTTTGGCAGGGTGGTGAGGTTTCTTATGGGCAAAGGCTTTTTGTTGGACTTATCCCATTTAGTATCATACAACTTAGTGTTTTTACTTCTAGATTTAATATAAGACTTTTTCTTAATTTGCTTATTATTAATTCTTATTTAAATTATTTGTATTTCTATTCATCTGAAAATTTGACATTAAAAGAGGGAAAGACATTGTGGGGTACAATCGTTAAATTTTCAGCAGAAAACTATACAATTAATTTGTATAGTGAAATCTTTAATATTTCAAATATTTTAAATATTTTTGCAAAGTCAATCTATTCAATAAACTTATTTGGTTTATTTGATCATCAAACTATCTTTAAAATACTTTCTAATTTTAATTTAAGTTCCAATAAGCTTGACATATTGCAAGCAAAAGCCATTACTTACTTTGATTTGAATTACGGTTATATTTTTCTTGTATCCATAACGTATTTAGTTTTTATATATATTTTTTTAAAGATAATTTTAGTAAGTTCAGATAAAAATTAATCTTTGGACTTTGAAACAAAAAAAATATAAAATAGTCAAAATGCAAAATTTAAATAAATTAATTTCTAAAAAATATTTTTATGAATCTCATGCGAGTGAATTAAGTAAATTTATCAGTGATGATGTTGAATTTATTAACATTTTCAATTTTGACTCAAATGTACCTCGTGAGCTTTTTAAAAATGCATTATTTGTCAACAGCGATGATGATTTTGAGAAATATGCTTATGAAAATTTTAGTATCAATCAATATGACTTAATTATACTTTCCAATATTTTTGAATTGAGTGAGGATATTTATAAAACATTAAAAATAGTGAAAAAATATTTGAAGCCTGAGGGCTTATTAATTCTAACTAGTGTTAATCCTATTTGGTATAAGGTTTTGAATTTGTTTGGGAAAATTGGATTGATAAATACTTCAGATTTTAAATCATATATAAAGCCTAAAAAAATTCAGAATATTTTACGAGCTGCAAATTACGAAAAAATTAATAGCTATAATCGCTTGCCTATTCCAATTAAAATATTTGGTCTTGGAAGGTTTGTAAATTTATTAATAAATTTGTTTTTTCCTTTTTTAAATTTAGGGATAAACAATTACTTAATTTTTTCAAATCAAAAAATAAATCAAATTAAATTGTCTAAATCGATAATAATTCCAGCTAAAAATGAAGAAGGAAATCTGGAGGAACTTGTAAACCGAATTCCCAAATTTGATACCGATTATGAATTAATCATAATATGTGGCAAATCTAAAGATAATACATTAGAAAAAGCAAGAAAAATCCAACAAGATATGACCCATTTGTCTATAAAGGTCTTTGAACAATCAAAGAATGGCAAGGCAAATGCTGTCTGGGAAGGTCTTGAGGAATGTAAAAATGAAGTAATTTCCATTTTAGACTCCGATTTAAGTGTTGATCCAGAAAGATTGAATGATTTTTTTGAAATTATTGAAAATGGTCAAGCTGATTTTGTAAATGGAACAAGGTTAATTTATAAAATGGAAAAAGGTGCAATGAGATATTTAAATAAAGTTGGAAATGTAGCTTTTCAGTTTCTAATTTCTAAATTAACATCTACCAATCTGACCGATTCCTTATGTGGAACCAAAGTATTTAAAAGAAAAAATATTTCTATGATTAAAAATTGGCAAAACAAAATGAGATTTAAAGATCCATTTTGTGATTTTGATTTAATTTTTTCAGCAGCTTATTCTTCTCAAAAGATTGTTGAGCTCCCTGTTCATTACAGATCTAGAACTTATGGTTCTACAAATATTTCTAGATTCAGAGATGGATGGAAGTTATTGTTTTATTTTATTAATTCTTATATATTATTTAAAACTAGCTCAAAGTAAATATTTATATTTTAATTTAACTATTTATAAAAAATTAAAAAAACATATAATGATATTTAGTGTTGATTATTAAAAAAATTATTGCAGAAGTTTTATATGTCTCAAAACTAACTGGTACAAATAATAAAAAAGTTCTAATTGTTATGTCTGTATTTTTTTCGCAGCTAGCAGCAATTACAGACCTTTCTTTAATAGCAGTATTTTCTTACTTCATAACTGGTGAAAACACCCAAATTTTATTTGTTAATAATTTACTTGATTATTTTTCAGAGAATCAATACTTAATTCTTATTATTGTTATATCGAGGTTCTTTTTTCAATACTCTCAAAGCATGATGCTAAAACAGCTGGAGTATAAGGTTGATAAAAATCTTAAAATTTATCTTCTTAAAGAAATTTACGATAAAAGGAATTACTCAGTTGCAGACTCTTATTTTTATATAAATGTCTTAGCTGGCCATGTGTCCTTTTTTTACACAAGCATTGCAGCTTTTTTAAATAGTTTATTCCAAATAGGAATATTTTCTTTTTATCTATTTGCTTCTCAACCAAATTCAATTTTTGCTTTTTTAGCTTCTGGAATTGTTTTAGCTATTCCTACTCGAATTCTGATTAAAAAAGCCAGAAGCTATATTCACATTAGTTATGAAAAGGGAAAGGAGTCTAATTCAGAAGTTCAGAGAGCAGTTGAAAATATGTTTTTAATAAAGATTCTTAAAAAAGAAAATGAAGAAATTAATAGTTTTACAAATACACTAGAAAGTTTTAATCAAAGTATGTTAAAAAACCATAGCTATAGCTTATTCACCGGTTACCTCCCCAGCTTTGTTACATTATTTTTACTCTCTTCAATATTTGCATTTACAACTTTTCAATCATTTTTAACATTAGATTTTATTGGTGTAACATTAAAACTATTCCAATCCTTAGGTGGCCTTTCTGGCTCTGCTAATAAAATAATTAATTCTCATGTTCATATAGAAAAATTCCATGATCTTGACAAAAATAAATTAGTCAACAAGAAGGAAAATTTTGTTTTAACTAATGAAAATCAAATTGAATTTAATAATGTTAACTTTAAGTATTTTAATAGTGAAGAAAACATTTTTGAAAATATAAATTTTAAAATTAAAAAGAATACACACACTTTAATAGTAGGTCCAAACGGTTCCGGCAAGAGTACACTTATGGGTTTAATTTCAGGAATATATTTTTCACAAAGTGGAAAAGTAAATTCTTTTTCAGATAAATTTGGCTACATCGGGGCAACTCCTTTAATATTTGATGCTTCTCTTAGAGAAAATTTAATATATGGAAATAAAAATAAAATAAATGACGAAGATTTGATAGAAAGCCTTAGAGAATTAGATACTTTTAAAGAAGAAAAGGGATATGTTTTAGATAGACCTGTAAGTAACAAAACATTATCCTCAGGCCAAATGCAAAAAATTGCTTTTATTAGAGCTTTTGTATCTGATGCAGAAATCCTTCTTCTTGATGAAGCAACTGCAAACCTTGATGCAAAATCCAAAAAATATATTTTCAATATATTGCTTAATAAAAACCTTACAATTATTAACTCAACTCATGACCCAGATAGCTTTGAAAATATTGATAGTATTTTAAAGATTTCTTTAGAAAATGGGAACAGAGCAATAGATATAATACAAAAAAAATGAAAAAAGTATTGTTAATTAATACAAAATATAAGATATTTGCTGGAGAAGATTCAAATATAGAAGAAGAAATAAATTTTTTAAAAAATAAGTATGAGGTTAGTTATTTAGAATTTAATAATGCAGACAATCTAAATGTTTTTGACTTTTTTTCTTTTATTTTTGCTACAAATCTAAAATCCAACAAAATAATTATTAATAAAATAAAGTCTTTTAAGCCTGATATTATTTATATCCACAATACATGGTTTAAAGTTGGGACCGGGGCATTTAAAAAAATTGATAACCTCAATATCCCAATTATTCTTAAACTTCACAATTTTAGATATGATTGCTCAAAAAGTTTCTCAGCAAATAAACATGTAAGTAAAGGAAATATTTGTCCAAAATGTGGTTTTAGTAACAGAAAATTTCGCTTTTTTAACAAATATTATGATGACTCTGTTTTGAAATCTATACTTCTAATAATTTATGGAAAAAAATATATTAAAGTTTTGAGAGGGCTAAAAATTAAAATATTCGTCTTAACAAATTTTCATAAAAAATTTCTTGAAAAAAACGGTATTGATTCTAAAAAAATTGAAATTTCATATAATCCCTCGGACATTGTTAGTTCAGATAATTTTTATGATTCGAATAGTGATTATGTTGTTTATGCAGGAAGATTAACAAATTCTAAGGGAATTACAGAGTTACTAGAAGCATGGGAAAAAACAAATACAAATTTTATTTTAAAAATAATTGGCACTGGAGAACTCTATCCACAACTAAAAAATAAATATAAAAATAATTCTAAGATAGAAATATACGGTCAATTAAGCAATAGCGATGTATTAGAAGAAATTAAAGATTCTAGAGCAGTCATAACTTGTACAAAAATGTTTGAGGGACAACCAAGAATACTTTGTGAAGCATCCAGTTTAAAGGTTCCTTCAATCTTTCCATCATTTGGTGGAATGGATGAATTTTTTCCAGCAAATTACCCCTTTTCATTTGAACAGTTTAACTATGAAAATTTACAAGAAAAAATAATTCTTCTCGAAGATCAAGATTTGTTGAAAGAAACTAGTACTTCAGTTTTTCATCATATCAGCAAATTACTTAATAAAGATACAATGCTTTATAACTTTCAACTTAATGTTAGAGAGCTTCTATAGTGAGTCCCAAAGTATCTGTGATAATGTCTGCATTTAATGCAGAAAAATCTATAGAAAAGTCTGTCCAGAGCATCTTAGATCAAACTTTTGAAGATTTTGAGTTTTTGATTGTAGATGATTGCTCAACAGATATTACAAGTAAAATTTTAAATAGGTTTTCAGATGAAAGAATTAAGCTTTACAAAAATAAAGAAAACATAGGCTTAACTAAGTCATTAAACTTTTTGATTAATAATTCTAAAACTAAATTTATTGTGAGACAAGATGCAGACGACTACTCTCATAAAAGAAGAATAGAAGAGCAATATAAAATCTTAATTGATCAAAATATAGACTTTTGTGTTACTAGAGCACAAAATATACAAAATCTTAAAAAAATTCCTGGATTAAGTTATTTTTTACCTTACAAAGCTATTTTAAAATATAAAAATCCATTTATACATGGTACCCTAATGATTCAAAAGAAGGTGCTTTTACAGATCGGTATGTATGATGAAGAGTTCGTATATGCTCAAGATTACAAATTATTTAGTGATTTAATAAAATCGGGTGCAAAAGGGAAAAAAATATATAAAGTTTTGTATTATTTAAACACAAAAAATAATATTTCTTCAAATTTTAAATTTGAGCAAAGAAAATATGCTAATTTAGTTAGAAGAAATTTTAACTCTTAGAAATACATCTATTTACCAAGCTTTGAAATGATATAGTTGGCTGCCAATTTAATTCTTTCATTATTAATTTAGGATCAGCTATTACTTTGATTGGATCATTTTTTCGTAATAATTTTTCATCAATCTCAATGTATTTTGTCCAATCTAAATCAAAATAATTAAAAGTTAATTCAACTAGTTCTCTTATTGATTTTGAAATTCCAGTTCCAATCACATAGCTAGGGTGTGAACCACTGTCTAAAGCTAACATTGCAGCATCAACTACATCTCCTGAAAAAGTCCAATCCCTACAATAATCTAAACTACCTAACGATAATTTTTTAATTTCATTTTTTTTAATTTTTTTTGCTGCATTAATAACTTTTGTAAATAAATAATTATTTTTTCTAAACTCCGATTCGTGATTGAACATTATTCCAGATTTTATATTCCAGCTATACTGCTTTGCTAGCTCAAGTACCTTATTATGATTGTGCAACTTGCCTACGGCATATGGTGATATTGGGTTAAAAGAAGATTTTTCATTTAACATATTTAAATTATTAGGTCCAAACATCTCTGAGGAAGATGCTTGAAAAAAATTGGGTAATTTTTCCATATTTAAAGATGCAGTTATTAAATTTTCAAATATTTTTATAATTTCATTTTTAGTTTGTCCGTTGTCAACTAAAGAAGTGTATACAGAACTTGGACCTGAAAAATTATAAACATCTGTAAAGTTAAATTTTTTAAATAGTATTTCTAGACTTTTGCTATGAAGTAAATCAGCCTCAATTAAGTTTAATTTATTAAAATTTTGTACTGACAAGCTTGTGAGACATGTTTTTAAATATTTTAAATTTCTATTCCTAGTTATTCCAAAGACTTCGATGTTTTTTTTTAACAATTTTGAAGCTAAAAAAATTCCATCTTGTCCAGTGATTCCAGTAATTAGAATTTTTTGTTCCATTAAAATATTTTAAGTGAAGATTATAAATTAATTAACTTAAAATGAAAATATATATAACAACACATGAAAATATTTCTTAATAAAATAAGCGAAGATTGGATTATTGATAGAGTAAGCTCAGAGTTTAAAAAAAATTTTAAAACTTTAATTACTAGAAATATAAAAAAGGCCGATGTCGTGTGGATAATTGCTCCTTGGACATGGAGAAAGATTTCAGAAAAAAGTTTAATTGGCAAAAAAGTTTTATGTTCTTATTACCATTTTGATTTTAGTAAATTTGATTTAGATGAATTTAACTATCTCGATCAATTTGTAGATGAATATCATGTAATATCTAAAAAAACTAAAGAGGACTTAATAAAACTAACAGAAAAAAAAATTACTTCAATCCCATTTTGGGTCGATGAAGATTTATTTTTTAATATTAAAGAAAAAGACTCCTTGAGAGAAAGATATGAATTTAAAAAAAATGAATATTTAGTCGGTTCCTTTCAGAGAGATACGGAAGGTAGTGATTTATCATCCCCCAAGTTAATTAAAGGTCCAGACATTTTTCTAAATATTGTCAGAGAAATCTTTGAAGAAAATTCAAATTTAAAGGTGGTGTTATCCGGTAAAAGGAGACAGTACTTAATTAATAATTTTGAAAAACTTGGAATCCCATATAAGCATTTTGAAATGGTGGATATTAAAACATTAAACGAACTCTATAATTTATTAGATATATATATTGTTTCATCAAGAATAGAGGGCGGTCCACAAGCCATTATTGAATGTGGCCTTACAAAAACTCCAATTATTTCTACAAACGTTGGTGTTGCTAGTGAAATTCTTAGTCCAGCTTCAATATATAAAGATAGCAATTTCAAGGATGCCAGACCAGATATAAATGTTGCATATCAAAATAGTTTAAATTTTACAAAAGAGAATGGATTAAATAAATTTTTTAAAATGATTGAGTTGCTTTATGAAAATTAGTATTGGTTCTAAAATCATTGATGGTCCATGGGGAGGTGGAAATCTATTTTTAATAAATTTAAGTAATTATTTAATCAAACAAGGACATGAGGTTGTATATGATTTAGGCCATAAAGATATAGATCTTATTTTGTTAACAGATCCAAGAAAAAAAAATTATTCTACCTCTACTTTTAATCATCTAGATATTAAAAAATATAAAAATTATGTAAACAGAAATGTAAATGTGGTTCAGAGAATAAATGAATGCGATGAAAGAAAACGCACTAACAATGTTAATAAGTTATATTTGGAAGCATCATTAGTAGCAGATCATATAATTTTTGTAAGTGATTGGCTAAGAGATATCTATGTTAATTTAGGAATGGAAGATTCAAAAACTTCAACAGTTTTGTCTGGTTCAAATCCAGATATTTTTAATTCTGAGGGCAGAAGTTTTAAAAAAACCGGAGAAAAATTTAAAGTAGTAACACATCATTGGAGCAATAATTATTTTAAAGGATATCAAATATATAAAAAATTTGATGATTTGCTAAATGATAAAAAATGGAGTAATTTATTCGAGTTTTCTTATATCGGAAATGTATCCCAAAATTTTGATTTCAAAAATACAAATGTAATAGATCCATTAAGTGGTAAAGAATTAGCAAATGAATTAAAAAAGAATCATATTTATTTAACAGCATCAATAAATGAACCTTCCGGCAATCATCACATAGAAGCTTCTCAGTGCGGTTTACCAGTGCTCTATTTAGAAAGTGGAGGGATACCAGAATATTGCAAGGATTTTGGAATTGGTTTCGATCAAGATTTTGAAGATAAATTATTAGAAATGGCAACACAGTATGATTACTTTTTTGAAAAAATTGAATTGTATCCTCATAATTCTGAAAAAATGAGTAAGCAATACTTTAAAATTTTTACAAATTTATATGATAAGAGATCTCACCAAAATCTAAATAGTAAATTTTTGGCAAATATCTATATTTTGAAAATAAAGATTTCTAACTTTATAATTTTTAAAATAATTTCAAAGTTTGTGTTGTTTAAAGAAAAATTGAAAAAGTTATTAAAAATTTTGATTAAACCATTTGTAAGTTAATTTTAACCCTTGGTCTAACGAGATTTCTGAATCCCAACCATATGAATTAACTTTACTTGAGTCCAACAGTTTACGAGGATTACCATCAGGTTTTGTATCATCAAAGATAATTTCTCCATCATAATTAATAATTTTTGATATTTTGTTGACTAGATCTTTAATTGCTATCTCGTCACCACTTCCAATATTTATAAGCTCGGGATTTAAATTATTTTCAATAAGGTGATTAATTGCTTTTGATAAGTCATCAACATATAGAAATTCCCTTAAAGGTTTTCCAGTACCCCAAACTTTAAATTCTTTATCATTATTCAATTTCGCATTGTGCATTCTAAAGATTAACCCGGGAATTACGTGACTATTCTTTTCTGAAAAATGATCATTCGGACCATACAAATTAGTTGGCATTACATTAATAATTTTATGTCCATGTTCTTTTTTAAGTGCATCTCCAATTTCAATTGCTGTAAGTTTAGCCATTGCATAAGGTGAGTTCGTTGGTTCTAGTTTTCCAGTCATTAAACTATCTTCTGATATAGGATTGGTTGCGTCAAGTGGATATATACAGCTACTTCCTAAATTTATTAATTTTATTTCTGGAAGATTAACCAAAGATTCAAGTAAGTTTATATTTATTTTTAGATTTTCCAGTATAAAATCTGTTCTATTTGTATTGTTTGCAAGTATGCCTCCAACTTTTGCTGCTGCATTAACTATTACATCAGGTTTTTTTGATAGGATTAAATTTTTCGTTTCCTCAAATGAAAATAAGTTTGCATCTTTTCGGGTAGTAGGGAGAATATTAAAACTTGGATTACTAGTTGTTAAGATTCTTGTAAGAGAAGAACCAACTAAGCCATTGCTTCCTGTAATAAGTATTTTCAAAATTTTCCTAATTTATTCATAATATTAACTATCTCTCCACATAAGTAATTTTAAATTTTCTTTTTTAAGCTTTTAACAAATTGATAACTATAAGTAAAAGGTTTGTCTAAATTGAATATACTAAAGTTAAAAATTGAATTTAATAGATAAATTATAGATTTTTTTCTCCAAATATGCTTTATGTGAAAGTATTCATCATTGAATTTTCGATAAATATTATGGTACTACATACTAATGGGTTTTATTTTGCTAGTCGGGTTCCAAGGTTTTTTGCTTCCTACAAAGTGAATAAACTTTGTATTGGCTAAATCTTTTTTATTATAAATTTCTGTATCATATTGATTCAATTCGTTATTAAGTTCAGAATAATTACCGTTAAATGTAATATTAAGAACATCTTGATCCCAATTAACCAAATCTTTAGAATACTTTTCTAAATTCTCAAAAAGTTTTTCAGATATACCCTGGTTTAACCATTCTTCAAAATTTATACACATAACGCCTGCGTTAAAATATTTTTCAGATATGGGTAATCTGGCAAAGGGTATTTCATATGAATTCATATGTTTAGAATAAAAATCTACAATTTTGCTTTTTTCTTCCTCTGTTTTTGCTGATATAATAAATTTTTCTTTTTGCATTAATTCGAACATGTTCTCTAGTTCTTTCATTGGGTTGGAAACGCAGATTGTGTCAGCATCAAGATAGGTAAGAAATTTAATTTCTTTGCTTAACAATTCAGATGCAAAAAGCCTGAAATAAGTCGCTTCTGAGACATGCTTATTTTCAATATTTGGAAAGAAATTATAGTCTTTTCTTACTTGATAAAAATTTATTGATTTTAAATTAATATTACTATCTATGGCATCTGGAATTAGACTCTCAATCTTTTCCACATTATGAATTATGTGAATATCAATTTCTTTATCAACATTTGAGAGTAGAGACAAGATTGCAGAGAAGCCTTGATTTAAATAATTCTTGTCAAAACAGAGCAAAAATTCAATATTTTTTTGTTTCATATTATATAAAAATATTAGGTATGAGAATTTTTTATTTGAAGCAAATATATTTTCACAAATAAATAAGAATTGCTACTCAACTGATTATTTCTAAAAATAAGTTGTTATATTTTTCAACAACTGAATTCAGACTGTTTTCTTTATTAACACTATTAATTGCATTAGACTGTATTTCAAATATTTTTTTTGAATCATTATTAATTTTGTTTAATAGATTTAAAATATTTGGTTTTTTTAAATCTATTAAAAAACCATTTTTATCATTTTCTATTAATTCTCTGTGATTAGGTATATCACTAGCTATTACTACACACCCATTTGACATAGCTTCTAGAACAGTTTTTGGATTGCCTTCAAAAAGTGCAGTTGTTATATAAAATTGATAGTTTTTATAGAGTGCCTGCAACTGATCGTTTTTTAATTTTCCAAGAAAATTTATCTTAATGTTGAGATCGTCTGCTAGATTCTTTAATTTTTCTTTGTTCCCACCATCTCCAATTAGATCAATATTGTAATCTCCATCAATTCCTTCTAACTCAAAAATTAATTGCTCGAAGTTTTTTTGATGAACAAATCGTCCAACACTTAAAATGCTTTTTTTATTTCTTTTATCATTGTTAAGTTCCCCTTCATAAATCCAATTAGGTATTGTTACAAGTTTTTTTGAATCAAATTTATAATTTTTTTTAATAAATAAATTTTCTGTTTTGCTGGTAACTGTATATTTATCAGAATATTTAAGGCTTAAGTTTGTCAATAGTTTATAAAAATATAGCTTATAGCTTTTTTTATTTTCATGGATTGAAAATTTATATAAATCATATCCAGTCCTTACAACAAGTGGTTTTTTTATCAAAAGTTTACAAACTAATGTTACCCAAGCACCTTTTAGCTGATTTTGATAAAGAATGTCAATGTCGTTCAAATAACTTCTAATTTTAAGTGGAAAAAGTAGGGATTTTAAAAAGTTAAAATATTTGTTAGATGAAAACGAAAATACACTATTTAGAGGTAAAACCTCAAAATTTTTATACTTCTTAATTAATTGATTGTCATCAATATTTCCATAAGTTACAAACAAAAATTTATATCCATAATCTTTTGAAAGTTCCTCAAAAAGTTTCAACTCTCTATCGATAGTCCCACTTTCCAACCATGTTTTGAGAGAATTATTATATGTAAGAAAAACGGCAACCCTCATAATTCAATAATAATTAAACAAAATATATTAAGTTAATATAATTTAATTATGTCTAGATCTCTAATTTTTCAAATATGAAGACTGTAACATATGTTTTTACTGGAGGAAGAAAAAATAATTTAATTAATAATACATTAGAGGCACAAGATTTCTTTTATGGAAGTCAGTTTTTATTTGATGCAAAAAACATCAATCTTGAAATAATTGAATTTGAAAATAAAAAAAATAAAAACTTGCTTTATTATTTTGATAGAATATTTCAGAAATTCTTCAGCCTACCTTTTTATACTTTTAAATTAACAAATATAAGAAACATAAAAAAATTTATAAAATCAGATCATATAATTTTCGTTAATGAAAGTACTGCTTTTTCATCTATATTATTGTTAATATTTTTAAAAAAAATATACAAGATAGAAACTCATTTATTCGCAATGGGTCTTTTTAGCAAACATTTAAAATATCCAAAAATCTATAAAATTCACTTTATGATTGTTAATTTTTTAATTATGTTTTTGGATCATGTTTATTTTCTTGGTGAAGGTGAATTAAATCGTGCAAAAAAACTGAATAAAAATGCACAGAAATTTATTTTTTTTCCATTTTATATTGATACTGAATTTTGGTCTAATGATAAATCTGAATATGGAAAAAATATTTTGTTTGTTGGGAACGATGGTAACAGGGTACCAGAAAAATTTATTTCATTAGTTGAACATTTCAAGGATGAAAGTTTTGTTGCTATTTCAAATCTAAAAGAGTTCTCAAGTTTTACCGCTCCAAATTTTGAGCTTTATTCTGAATTAATTAATGGAAATAAATTATCTGATATGGAATTAAAAGAAATTTATAAAACATCAAAACTTGTTGTCATACCACTTAAAGAGTCTTTTCAGCCCTCTGGACAAAGCGTAGCGCTCCAATCAATGTCAATGGGTTTGCCAGTTGTAATAACTAAAACACAAGGATTTTGGGATAAATCTAAATTCATAGATAATGAAAATATTTTTTTTATCGAGCAAGATACAAAAGAAGAATGGATAGAAAAATTGAAATTTATTATTTCTAATCATAAAATCTCAAAAACTGTGGCTGTAAATGGAAAAAATCTTGTTACAGAAGAATATGTATTGAATAAATTAAGAACTAAATTAAAAAGACATTTTGATTTTTAACTTATTTGTATTTCTCTCTTAATTGTTTAGTAATAATTATTTTTTTTCCTGGAATTAACCAGTAATAGTAAACAAGGTAATCATCAATTTTCATTAACAATTCATGAAATATATTTTTTTCATACAAAAAGTATAAATTTAAAATTCCCTGTTCATTAGTTTTGGTAATAGGATATGTTTCAACTAAAGAAATAATTTCTTTTAATGTGTTTGGCTCTATCAATTTAGTATCAAAATACATTACGCCTGTTTGAAAATAATATCTATTATCAAGATTATATTTATTCCTCAGATCGGAATTAATTTTATTAGACTCATCAAATTGAGTCTGTAGATCAAATTTATAATCAGGATATCCATCCGTTCTCGCTGTAAATTTTCCTAATGGTTTATCTTTTAGAATATCAATAATAGGGAAATGGATGTGCATGTTAATATCCATGTAGAATATATAATCCCACTGCTTCATTTCCTCTCCAAAAAGATACAACTTGTGCCATTGAAAATTTTTTGTCTTATGTCTATTTGGTTGATTTCCAGTATCTAAGTTTTCTAGAGTAGAGTTTGTTTTTTTAGAAAATTTAATTTTTTTCTTTTTCAAAAAAACTAAATTATTATCCCTAATAAATAATTTGAAAATTATTGCAGGAGTAAAATAGCTTGTAATAATTACAACTTTTCCATCAAACTTACCTTTTATTCTTAACTCATAAAGAAAGTTTTTAAGATATTTTCTAAGAAATTTAAAATTACCAACAACACAAATAGCAGTTTTATCCATATTAAATTATTACAAAAAAAAAATGTATAAATCTAAAGAAAAAAATTGATTTACAATAAGACCTATGAATAAATTATCTGTTTTACTTTTATCTTCTAACACATATCCATCAGTTAGAAACTCTAAGGTGCAAAAAAAATTAATGTTAAAAAATAATAATGAAGAAATCTACTGGTATAAACAGGGTTCAAAAAATATTCTTAAAAATTCTGAGGCTAAGTTAGTAAATAATGATTTATATCTAAATGTAAATGATGATTCTATGTCAATGGGTTATAAAACAATTGAGGCATTTAGATGGATGTACGAAAATTCAGAATTTGATTATTTATTTAGGACAAATACGAGTTCCTACTTATCAATAGAAAACTTAAATAAATTTATTGAAGAAAATTTTACTAATAAAGAATTTGTTTATTCAGGATTAATTCACGATACAAAAGATGCCAAAGGTAATAAAATTTATTTTGCCAGCGGTTCAGGATATTTACTAAACAGAAGAGTTATTAAGTTAGTACTAGAAAATTCTAATTTATGGGAGCATCAATATTGGGACGATGTATCACTTGCTTTGTTGTTAAAAAAATTTAATATTTCGCCAACACAAGGAAAAAGATTTGATATTTCTGGCAATCCATATAAACAACATATAGATAAAAGCAATTATCACTTTAGATGTAGAGTTGATAATCACTATGGATATCCGAGGTTTTTGGAAATATATGTTATCAAATATTTACACAGAATATTTAATGATAAGAATGAATTTATCTTAACAAAGAAAGCTAAAAGTTTTTTATTTGAACTATGTAAATTATTTTATATTCACCAGTTTGGTTGGAAAATATTTAGCTTAATAAGAAGTGTCCTAAGATTTATTCTTCCTACTAAAATTTACAAATTAGTAAAATCTATTCTTTCTAAAAAAATTGAAAAATTTAAACTTGTAAGATTTAAAACTTAAATTATAAAAAATTATATTATTAAAAAATATAGTATATAAAGATTAGGATAAATTAAATGAAAGCAATTATTACTGGAATCACAGGTCAAGATGGATCCTACCTAGCTGAATTTTTGCTTTCAAAAGGATATGAAGTACATGGAACTTTAAGAAGGTCATCATCTATTAACACAAATAGAATCAATGATTTAATTTCAAAATATGAAGATTCAGGACAGTTATCTCTTTATTATGCTGACTTATTAGATCCTTCTTCAATTTCTAATCTTGTAACAAAAGTTAGACCTAATGAAATCTATAATTTAGCTGCTCAGTCACATGTTGCAGTTTCCTTTGATAATCCAATACTTACAACACAAATTGGTACCTTAGGTTCTATTGCAATATTAGAGGCAATAAGAGGTCTTAATGAAAATGTAAAGTTTTATCAAGCATCATCATCTGAAATGTATGGAGGAGGAACAGAAACATTCTTATCGGAGGATACTAAATTTGATCCAAAAAGTCCTTATGCAGCATCAAAACTTTTTGCTCATGAAATAACAAAAATATATAGAGATTCTTATGACATATTTGGAGTAAATGGAATACTTTTTAACCATGAATCACCAAGACGCGGTGAAACTTTTGTTACAAGAAAAATATCAAAGGCTGTAGGTAGAATTCACTACAAGATTCAAAACAAACTCTCATTGGGAAATCTTGAAGCTTCAAGAGATTGGGGCTTTGCTGGAGACTATGTTGAGGCGATGTGGCTGATGATGCAGCACGAAGTTGCAGATGATTGGGTTGTAGCTACTGGAGAAACATACACAGTAAGAGATTTTGCGAAAGCAGCATTTGATTATGTCAATCTTAATTATGAAGATTATGTACAAACTTCAGAAAAATACTTTAGACCAAATGAAGTTAATCATCTTTTAGGAGATTCAAACAAGATAAGAAAACAACTTGGATGGGAACCTAAACATAATTTTAATGAACTTGTACAAATGATGGTAGAAAATGATATAAAGGAAGCTGAAAAAGAAATGGAATTATTAAATAAAGGCTTAATTTCTCCAACTTGGGAATATCCGGTTAAATAAGTTTGAAGAAAGTTCTATTAATAGGTTCAAAAGGGTTTGTTGGTTCCAACTTTAAAAAACACTTATTAGAAAATAACTATCCAACAGATTTAATTTTTGAGATTGAAGGAAAAGAAGAATTAGATATAACTAATTTTGATAAATTAAATAATTTTTTACAAAAAACAAAGCCAGAAATAATAGTCAATACAGCAGCTTTTGTTGGCGGCATAGCATATGGATATAAGTACCCAGCTGAAATAATAAGTAAAAATTCTAAAATGATCATAAACATATACGAGGCCTCAAGAGTAAATGGTATAGAAAAGCTCATAACCCCCATATCAAATTGTGCTTATCCAGGACATTTAAATATCTACGAAGAAAGCAAATTTTGGGACGGAAAACCACATGATTCTGTATTTAACTATGCTTTAACCAGAAGACTAATTGTTGCCCACGGAGAGGCTTTTTACAAACAATACAAATTTAACAGTATCAATATAGTTATGTCTAATATGTATGGTCCAAACGATCATTTCGATGAAGAGCGTTCACATGCTCTTGGCGCACTTATAAGGAAAATTTATGATGCTAAAGTAGAAAAGAAAAAATCTGTTGAAATTTGGGGAACTGGAAAACCCCTTAGGGAATGGTTGTTCGTTAAAGATGCAGCTGAGGCTATTTTAAGATCATTCCAACTTGGTTCAGGACACCATTTTTTCAATATTGGAGTTAACAAAGGTATAAGTATATACGATTTAGCAGTAAAGATTGCTTTAGCACTAGAATGGGATGGAGAATTCCTATTGGATGAAACTAAACCAGATGGTGCTTTAGAAAAAAGAGTCGATGGATCTAGTGCTGAAAGTTTGTTAGATTGGCAACCTGAAACAAGCCTTGAAGTAGGCATAAAAGAAACTATTGAATGGTATGTTAAAGACAGAACAAAAAAATTATTATAAAGAGATATATTATGGTGAAATTCATGTTGCTACACATGTAAAACCTAAATATGCACCTATGAACTTGAGCTTTGTTACTGATGATTCTAAATTTCTTCAACTGGGAATGTGGAATTATCCAAAAGGAAAAGAGCTAGACAACCACTTTCACAAAAAATTTGAAAGAAGTAGTTTTAGAACAAATGAGTTTGTATATGTAGTTAGAGGAAAAATTAAATGTGACTTGTATACCGAAGATGGGGTATTTATCACTACCGTTATTGTTAAAAAAGGAGAGGGAATTCTTCAACATAATTTTGCGCACAAATATACAATTTTGAAAAAATCGATAATAATTGAAACAAAGAATGGACCTTATTTTGGAGTTGAAAAGGACAAGCAAGTAATTAATGAAAAATAATAATGTTATACATCAAATTGCTCCAGAAATAACTAAACAAGACGTCAAAGCAGTTTCTAACTATCTTGAATCAGGGGGTTGGGTCACTGAGCACAAATTAACAAGAGACTTTGAATCAAATGTTGCAAATTATGTTGAGAGAAAATACAGCACAGCAGTCCCAAATGGTACAATAGCAATTTATTTAGCGCTACTATCTGCTGGTATAGGTAAAGGTGATAAAATAGCTCTTCCTAATTTGACTATGATAGCAACAATTAATGCAATCATTTGGGCTGGAGCCAAACCAGTCTTAGTTGATGTTGATGAAAATCTTTGTATGTCTTATGAAAAATTAAAAAATACTAAAGGTTTAAGTGGAGTCATATATGTTCCATTAAATGGAAGAACCCACAACGGATTGGAAATATCAAAATGGTGTAAAGAAAATAAATTATTACTTATAGAAGACTCTGCACACGCATTAGGTTCTAGATACTCCAATAATAAATATTGCGGAAACTTGGGTGATTTAAGTATATTTTCATTTACTCCTCACAAAATTATTACAACTGGCCAAGGGGGTATGGTCTTATGTGATAAGAAAAGCTTTAATTCAAAACTACAAAAATTGAAAACATTTAATAGAAAAAAAGATAAACAAGATTGGCATGAAGATTTTGGACTAAATTTTAAAATTACGGATCTTCAATCTGCTCTTGGAATTTCTCAATTTGAAAGACTGGATTCAATAATAAAAAAGAAAAGAAAAATTTACGACAATTATAAATCAATTAATTCAAGCAAGTTTGTATTTGGTAAATTTCTTGAATATGAAGTTCCTTGGTTTTTTGAGATCATAGCAAACAAAAGCTCAGACATAAAGGGGCTAAAAGATAAATTAATGAAAAATAATATTGAGTCAAGGTATCTTTACCCAGCTCTTAGCAAGCAAAAATATTTAAAAAATATTTCCAGAACAGATTTAAGTTATTCTGAACATATATATTCTAGAGTTTTATGGATTCCTTCTTCGATAAACTTAAATATTTATGAACAGGAAAAAATTATCGATATAATTAATGAATATTAAAGAATTAAAAAAACTTCATCTTGGGTGCGGTAATAGATATTTACCAGGATATATTCATATTGACATAGATAATTATGAGCACATAGATATTAATTCTTCTATTAATGATCTAAATATGTTTAAAGATAATTCAGTTAATGAAATTTACTCTTCTCATAGTTTGGAATATTTTGATATATTTGAAGTAGAGGACGTTTTGGAAGAGTGGAAAAGGGTATTGTGCAGTGGGGGAATACTCAGGTTGGCAGTGCCTGATTTTGAAAATTTAAATAAGGTGTACGAAAAAACAAAAAAAATTAAAAATGTTATTGGACCAATAATGGGAAGGTGGCCTATTTCAAATGACAGAATTTTATATCATAAACAAATATTTGATGAAGAAAGTCTCAAAAATCTACTTGAAAAAAAAGGGTTTATGAATATTAAAAGATGGGATTTTGGTGAACTTCAAGCTTTAGATCCAAACTATGATGACCATTCAAGAGCATACTTCCCTCATATGGATTTTGAAAATGGCATACATCTAAGCCTAAATATTATTTCTGAAAAACCTTAAGTAATCTTTATACATTGTGTCTTCTGGTATTTTATATTTTTGAACAAGTTTGAAATTATTTTCTATACTATTTAGTTTCTCGTAATAATTTTCAAAACTTATTTTTTTAAAATTAAAATTTTCATAAAAAATAATTCCGCCCATATCAAAAAAGTTTTTAATATTTTTTGATCCAATGTAAATTGGTACAGTTTTAGTAGCAAAGCAATCTAAAATTTTTTCTGAGAAATAGTTATCAGTAAAATCATTTTCTACAACTATTGAGAAGCAGTAATCTAATAAACCCTCTTCCTTTTTCTTAATAAAATTTCTACCTTCTCCAAATAAATCAACTTTATTTTTATACTTTCTTGCTATTTTATTTCTTTTCTTTTGTCCAACTGTACTTTTTTTTGAAGAGGCAATCATAGAAATCAATTTAGTTTTTTTAATGTCTTTAATTTCATCAACCCAATATCCTGTTGGATACATAAATTTAAACTTTTCACTTAGATTTGTAAGCTCAAGGTTGTGGGTAAAAATATTATTGAAGTAATTAATATAGCTTTGATTATTCTTAAACTTTTCAACTAACTGAGGGTGTATACAATTTGACTCAAGCAACCAACCATAATTGGGCTTATCTGATTTTGTCTTATGTGCTTCTAGTATTGCTAAATCAACAAATAAATTTATTGAACCAGTCCCATCTTCTACATACTCAATAAATGATGGTTTTTTGTTTACAGTAGAAGAGATAACTCCGTCAACTAAATTGTGTCTAAAAGTTTCTCCATATAAATTTATTTTTAATTTCACTAACACTTATATTATTCAGTCGTAAGATAAATTTATAAATAAAAAAGAATAAAGCAGTATATAAAAATGACTCAAAATTATTTGAAAAACTTAGAAGAGGAAAGCATTTCCATAATTAGAAAAACTTACTCAGAATCAAACAATCCAGTAATTTTATATTCAATTGGTAAAGACTCATCAGTTTTACTTCATCTATTCAGAAAAGCTTTCTATCCTCACGATATACCAGTTCCACTAATGCATGTTGACACTACTTGGAAATTTAAAGAAATGATTAAATTTAGAGATAAAATTTCAAAAAAATATAATCTAAAAATTTATATTGAGAAGAATCAAAACGCAATTTCAAAAAATATAAATCCCTTTCAGCATAAAAATTATACAGACATAATGAAAACGGAAACATTAAAAACTGCTCTTAGTAAACATGGTTTTGATTTTATCTATGGAGGTGCAAGGCGTGATGAAGAAGCTAGCAGATCCAAAGAAAGGGTTCTGTCTGTAAGGGATGAAAATCATAAATGGAATCCAAAGTATCAAAGAGTAGAACCATGGCATATTTTTAATACCAATCTAGATATAGGTCAATCATTCAGAATCTTTCCATTGTCAAATTGGACAGAACTTGATATATGGAGATATATACAAAATGAAAAGATTGAGGTAGTTCCCTTATATTTTGCAAAGCCTAGAAAAGTAGTAATTCGAAATAAAAATATATTTCTTTTAGATGATAACCGGTTTCAAATTAACAAAGATGATCTTGTCAAGACTCTCAATGTAAGATTTAGAACTCTTGGTTGCTATCCTCTAACACTTGGCGTAAAAAGTAATGCCGACACTATTCAAAAAATATTAAATGAAATTAAAAAAGAAAAAAGAAGTGAAAGAGCTGGAAGGTTAATAGATAAAGACAAGATTGGTAGCATGGAATTAAAAAAGAAAGACGGATATTTTTAGTGAAATGAACCAGGTAAACATAATGACTTGTGGAAGTGTAGATGATGGTAAATCTACTATTTTAGGTAATTTATTATATGCAACAGGAAATATTGAAAAAGATATTTACGAAAACCTTGATGTTGAGACTAAAAAATTTAGAAACAATTCATCAGGAATTGACTTTTCACTTCTACTAGATGGCTTAATCGACGAGAAAGAACAGGGAATCACGATTGATATAGCTTTTAAATATTTTTATATTAATCAAAAAAAATTTGTTTTCATTGATTCGCCAGGACATATTGAGTTTACAAGGAACATGGCAAATGCAGCGACTTTTGCTGATCTAGCAATTATTTTAATAGACGTTAATAGAGGAGTTACCGATCAAACATTAAAGCATATAGAAATTGCAAATATGTTTCAAAACATAAAAGAAATTGTATTTTGTGTAAACAAAATGGATTTAATAAATTACAAACAAAGAGAATATAAAAAAATTGTAAATGAACTTAATAATTTTTGTGATGAAAATAATTATAAAAAAGGTTTATACATCCCAACATCTGCTTTATATGGTGAAAATGTGACTTTTAAATCAAAAAAAATAAAGTTTTACAACGGCCCAACACTTTTAGAATATTTACAAGACTTTAAGTTTAAAAAAAATAAAATACAAAATTCTTTACTTCAAACTGTACAGTTTATATCAAGGAATAAAAAATCAAGATTAATTGCTGTACATAACAATTATGGAAAAATTAAAGTTAATGAAAAAATTTTAAATCTCAATACATTGCAATCTTCTAAAGTTAAATCAATTTACAAAGACTTCTCAAAGGTAACTAAAACTGATCGTGGACAAAATTTTATGATTGAATTAAAAGATGATATTAGCGTATCTAAAGGTGATTTACTTTCAAACTCAGATACTTTTGAGAATCTAACTAAATCATCTTCAATTAAAGCAAGAATGGTTTGGATTAATGATAATAAATTTTTACTAAACAAAAGATATCAATTTATTTTTAACGGTCAAAAAACCTATGGATATTTCTCAAAATCAAAAAATAAATCCATTAAAATGAACTCAATTTTTTTGTCGACTATAGAACTAGAAGATAGTTTATTTCTATCGCCTGATACTAAATTTTATGAATTTTCAAAAGTTATATGTGTTGATCCTGAAGATCTTTCTACAGTAGCATTTGGAACAATACAGCATTTATTAGATAAAGGTGTATATGTCAAAGCACAAGAAATAAGTAAATTTAAAAGTAAAAAATCTTCTCCGTGTATTTGGCTAACAGGATTACCATCATCGGGAAAAACAACAATTGCAAACAGCCTAGGTAATGAGTTGTCTAAGAAGAATATAGCTTATTTTATATTAGACGGTGATAGTTTAAGAAAAACTATTAATCAAGACCTTTCCTTTACTGAAGAAGATAGAATTGAAAATAATAGAAGGGTTGCTTATATTGCAAGCTTTATGAGTCAAGCGGGAATAATACCTATAGTTGCAACAGTCTCACCTAGCAATTCTTCTAGAGATTTCGCAAGAAGCTTGTTCTTAAATAATGAATTTGTAGAAGTTTTCCTCGATGTGCCTTTAGAGGTATGTATAGAAAGAGATGTAAAAGGTCTCTATAAATCTAAAAATAAAAAGAAAATAAAAAATATATCTGGGATACATCAAAAATATGAAACACCAAAGGACCCTGAAATAATTTTAAAAACAGAAACTATTTCTGTTGATCAAGCAAAGAATAAAATTTTAAAATATATTAATTTAAATTAATATACACATTTTGGTTAGATGTTTCGAGAGTATCAAATAAATTTAATTTTTTAAGCAAATTATCACTTAGGGTGTAGTCATCTACATCACTAGTAGTGTTAATTTTATTTATTTCGTCAATATCAATATAAAAGTGATTTTGAAATAATTTTTTGAAACCTTTAGACATATCGAATAGATAAATTTTTACATCATTAATTTCAATATTTTTACTAATCATATTAGTTATATAATTATTTCTTGGAATAAATGGCAAGTTTTCAATTGTTCCAAATTTTTTATATTCACCAGAAACTAGTAACTCTACATAATCTGAAAAAGAAATATTATTGAAGAGATTATAAAGCGTTGGCATTCCTGATCCGTTTGGATTTGTTTTAATATATTTATACCAAGATTTTCTCCATTCATATGGGTTTCTATAGGGGATAAGGTATTTGTTTAAACTATTAAAACTTGAATTTTTAATTTTAAAATAAGTATCTAAAAATGTATAGTGTCCAAGTAAATTAGGTTTTTCAGGTCTATTAAGTTGAAATTTATTTTCTTCCAAATATTTTTCTAATGACATTCCACCACACTTTGGTGTAGAAATTAAAACAAAATTATCAAAAATAGATTCTTTGTTTAGATGTTTGTTTTTGCTAACAATCCAACTCATGCATTGATAATTGTAACTAACTCAATCAATTACTCAAATTTAAATGTAAAGTTAATATAGTAATGAAGTCTTATCTGAGTAAAACATTTCTAATCTTTGTATTTACTTTTATAATATTTTCCTTTTTATTTGGAAGATCATTTATGGGTGTTTATATTTTTAATTTTAGAATAGGTGAATATTTGATAGGCCTATGTTTGTTACTTACTATATATATTTTTGTTAATTTTAAAAGTATTTTTAAAAAACAACCAAGACCAACTTTTACATTGTACACACTATTGATTACTTCGTATTTCTTTTCAGCCTTGTTAACAAATTCTTCTTTAATGAGTACTTATACTTATAAATCAAGCTCTTATATTCTTACTATTTCCTGCTTTTTTATAGCTTCTTTATTTTTAAACAACAAGGTAGTTTCAAGTAAATTTGTCTTTACCCTTCAATTTACAATTTTGTATGTTTATGTTCTCTCTACAATTTATTTTCCTAAATCTTTGATTAAATTTTTTGAAAACTATTCTGACAAATTTGATTTCAATAAAGCAGCTTCATTAGCTTTATTTTTTTTAGCTACTGTATATTTAAGCAACAGAACTAAAAATTTACAAAGCTACACTATTGGGTATTTTTTCATTTTATCAGCAATTTTTCTTCCCTTACTACTTTATAAGAGCAGGGGTTCTTTTTTAGCTATCCTGTTATTTGTTTTATTTGAACTGTTTAATATGAGAGGAGAAATAGTTAAATATCCTTTAAAAAATATTATATTTTTTGTTATTGCAATATTAATTTTTGTTCAATCATCATTTGACTTAACAGATAATGAATTCAAGATTGAAGAAACATCCAACGCAGTAAGTGACCTGCTTGATCAAAAAAATACTAATGTAAGTTATTTTTCGTTTTATTACACAGATTCAAGACTTTATTCGCTTGATTACAATGTGAATTGGAGAATCCAGATTTGGCAGGATGTCATTAATGATTCCCTAAAAGAAAAAACAATTTTATTTGGAAATGGATATCAGCAGATTTTACCTGCTATGGATAATCCCGAAAGGCAAGGACGTGATGGCACAAACGAAAATGTTCACAATTTTATAATTAACATGTATGGTCGAGGTGGAATTGTACAGGTGTTTCTTTACCTTGCTTTTATTGGATCAATTTATTTTAATTTTTCAAAGGGCAACAGAAAAGAGTTCATTACAGTTGTTATCCCAGTATTTATAATTTCTTTTTTTGATTCATCAATGGAAAACGCTCATTTTCCAGTATTATTTTATACTTTTTTGGGATATGTATTTAATCAGTTCAATGATAAAAATAAAATTAGATTTTAAAAAGAAAGCATGAATATATGAAATTTGTAACTTGCAACCTAATTGGACCTGGAGGATTCTCAAATTATCACAATTATGGTTTGGGAAACCAATTATTTTTAGTAGCTACTGTATTAAGTTATTCAAAAGAAAATAATTTACTACCTGTTTTTCCTGATATCAAAAATAAAAAATATGGCAACTATGTGGAAAATATTTTTAATAAATTAAATACTACTGAAATTGCAGAAGAAGACATTATGTGCGAATATTTTGAACCTAGTTTTTCATTTAGCAGAATACCTATAAAAAAAAATATACGCATTAATGGTTATTTTCAAAGTGAAAAATATTTTGTTGAAAACAGGGAACTTATTTTAAATAACTTTCTTCCTAATAATGATTATATGAATACTTTATACAAAAATTATAAAAGCTTAATTGATGAGTCATCCTCTTGCCACATAAGACTTGGAGATTACCAAGTATTAGAAGATTTTCATATAAACCTTCAAAAAACGGAGTACTTTAATAATGCATTTCAAAAAGTTAAAAGCAAAAAAATTGTAATTTTTAGTGATGATATTAAAAATGCAAAAATGTTAAAATTTTCAACCAACAAAGAATTAATTTTTTTAGAAACAGGTTCAGATGTTGAAGACTTGTATTTAATGAGTTTATTTAAAGAAAGTATAATTTCAAATTCTACATTTTCATGGTGGTCGGCTTGGCTAAATGTAAGAGAAAACAAAAAAATTATATACCCTGATAGGTGGTTTGGTGTAAAAAATAATTATGAAATAAAAGACTTAATACCACCTAGTTGGGAAAAGTGTTTAACTAACTAATATATTTTTTTAAACCTTTCCTATACATAAAGATTATAAAAAGCCGGTCTTTTGTGTTTTTAACAGGTTGATTTCTGAAAAACCCTTGTGGGCGCTACAGGATTTGAACCTGTGACTTCTTCCTTGTAAGGAATGAATCAACAAATACTAGGTAGTACTAGAGAGTATCAATTTAAAACATCAGCAAATGTAAGGCTTGTACTACGTGGTACTAAGAGATACTAGACAATACAAGACGTTTTTCCACAAAAAGTGGGTCAAATGTGGGTCGTTTAATTACTATTTTTAGATTTAATTGAAATTTTCTTAACCACCATGTAATAGAGTAATTAATTCAGTTAATCTGTTGGGATAAAATACGTTAATTTTTCTTCACCACCCTGTAATAGAGTATTTAATTCAGTTAATCTGATGTTGACATCATAAGCTCTATCACTATCACTATCAATATTTTTCAACTCCTCTTCAAGAGCATTTTTTTCATCAAGGTATCTCTCATAGAGTTCTTGTAATGAATCATTGCTAATAATATAAAGTGGAATTATTACATTGTTGGTTAGCAATTCTTTTTCAATATTTCTAGCAGCTTCAATATTGTTTACGTCTTCTTTTAATATTGCTAAATTATCGTTAATTATTTGGTTTGTAAAATTTGTAAAATGCATTCCGTAACAAACATCTGCTTGTTTCTCAGTAAGACTTTTAAAATAATTGTAAAGATTATCAATTGTAATTTTGCTAATTCTAAAAGGGGCTGTAGCGATATTATCACACGAATTATTAAGTTTTGATAAATATTCTTTTGATTGTTGATTTTCAAAGCTGACAGAAATACATGTTTTAGAAAAAGCTGCGGTTGGCATACCTAGTCTACTTATAAAATCACCAGTAAAAAGACTCCATGTGCTCATTAATGGATCACTTCCAGGGCCACAAGAGTATAACTTTAGTCGTTCTGTTGTAAAATTTGGAGAAACATTAGAATCTCTTAAGCTTAAGTTTTCTACAATACAAGGTTCATTAATTGTACACCTCACACCATCAAACCAACTTGTGGCAGTAAACTGCTTCTTTAAAATATTTGTAGCACTAATGAAATTTTCACTATAGTTTTTACTTGTACAATTTTTATTTGTGTATACCGACTCTACTTTATCGACAGCAAAATCAGGGGGTATTAAAGAATTATAACCAACTGGAACATTTGCAAGTATATTTTCATTTACATGATTTCTATCTATAACACATGCAATCGCATCTCTAACATCTTTAATTTTTGTATTAGGGTGATTGACATTTATTTCTAAGACTACAATAGTTTTTTGCGGGAGAGGAATTGTAGTTGTTGTAGTAGTTGAAGTAGTGCTCGTAGTTACTAGTTTCGTTGTTGCAGTTGTTTCTCGTAATGTAGCTGTTGTAGAAGTGACTTCATCAACTGCTTCATCAATTAATTCATTTACTTCATCGTCAGTTGTTCCACAAGTAATAAATATTGTTAAAAGTAATATCAGAATCTTTCTCATTATTTTATTATCGCAAATATGTGGGTCAAATGTGGGTCAAGTTCGTATATATATGTAAAGATTTCTGAAAAACCCTTGTGGGCGCTACAGGATTTGAACCTGTGACTTCTTCCTTGTAAGGAAAAAACTATTAATTAAGGATTTTTAATATATAA
>MDTA01099765.1_pt1 | contig 39450 bp, 36 predicted proteins | sample 811151 | NCBI WGS metagenome assembly MDTA01 (sample SAMN05326648, study PRJNA326480) | marine metagenome | isolation source: seawater | place: Indian Ocean: South | collected 2010
CAACGCCTACGCCTACGCCAACGCCTACGCCAACGCCTACGCCTACGCCTACGCCAACGCCTACGCCTACGCCTACGCCAACGCCTACGCCAACGCCTACGCCAACTTCAACAACCACAACTTCGACGTCACCAGCAGAAACTTCGACGACGACAGGGACTACAACAACTACGACTACCACTACTACCTCAACAACGTCTGGTACCTAGAGATAGTTACAACATCATTCCTTCGGGAAATTCTGTATAGAAAGGATAAACGTCTCTAGCTAAATTGATTCCGATAGGTAGTTCATGACCTTTACTGCTTCAGAATTTTATAGTTGAATAATGCTCATGCTTAAGTTTCTAATTTATTTATTTATATCTGCATGCTGTTTTATTGCGAACGCTAACCAGAATTTAGAAACTTCATATAGTACTGAATATTCTCAAAACTCCATTGGAGGAATTGGTTTAATCGAAACACCCACAGCTAGATTTTCCCAAGATGGAGAAATTGCATTTGGAATATCTACTCAAGATACCTATAACAGGGTTTTTTCTAAGATGCAGGTCTTTCCTTGGCTTGAGGCTGTAATAAAGTATACCGAGGGAACTTACAAACCTTATGGCGCTCAAACCTGGAAAGACAAAGGAATAGACTTAAAGCTTAGGATAATTGAAGAAAATAATAATTTGCCAGGCTTAGCAATTGGATTCAATGATTTTGGTGGCACTGGAGCTTTTGCAAGCGAATATATAGTAGCAACTAAACGTAATTCTAATATTGACTGGAATCTAGGTTTAGGTTGGGGAAGGCTAGGCGGAGTAGATCATCTTACAAATTTTTTGAAACAGCAAAGAGGCGGCAGTACTGCTTTTGGAGGAAAAATTAATCTTGGAAGATTGTTTTCAGGAGAATCCATATCTATTTTTGGGGGCTTAGAATACTTCACGCCTATAGATAATCTTTCAATTAAGCTGGAATACGATACTTCTGACTACACTGAAGTAATTGGGAAAGAAAAAGTTTTTAATAAGACTGGCGATACCTTTAAGTTAGATTCTAGGATTAACTATGCTCTCAACTATAGATATAACTTAACAGAGAGAGAAAAAATGGATCTTTCATTAGGTTTTGTTAGAGGGAATACAATTTATGCAAATATATCTATCCATTCTAATCTTAACTTCAAAGGCACTCAAAAAGTAGTCATTGGAGGAGAAAAAATTAGAAACTCTAATTTGCCTCAACAGTCCTTCAAAGAGCTTGATCAAAGATGGAAGTCCTTCTTAACAAACAGAATCATAAAAGAAATGGCAAATATTGGATTTGTAACACATAGGGTCATATTCAATGAAAATGAATTAGCAGCTGAAATTAGTCAGGCAAGATTTTTTGAAACAACCAAATTTTTAGACTTAGCGAGTAGAGTTCTTGCTAATAATTCTTTGCAAAATATCGAAACAGTTACTGTTATCAATATTGATCAAGGTATTGAGACAATGAGAAGTTCAGTAAAAAGAGAGGAACTAAAGAAAGCAGTATTAACAGGACCATTGCCAGATGAGCTAATTACATATAACGATCGTGAGCCAATCAGTGAGGCTCTAATCATTGATAATGAATATATGTATCCAAATTTTTATTGGGAAATAAAACCACATCTTAATACAACTATACAACATCAAAGAAAATTCTTCTTTTGGCAACTTGAAGCACTGATTCACACAGAGTATGCAATCAAGAAAGGCTTATACCTCTCAGCAGATTTTGGGGTTGATATAGTCAATAACTTCGATGAATACACATTCCATATACCAGATGGCAAACTTTTTCATGTTCGCCAAGACAGAAGACGATTTCTAACTGAGGGAGAAACAGGTCTAAGGAGGATGGCCTTAGATTATCTAGTTGATTTGCATCCGAATATTAAAGCTAAATTCTCAGCTGGATATCTTGAATGGATGTTTGGCGGACTAGGTGGAGAGGTACTATATATACCCGATGATAGAAGATGGGCTCTTGGCCTTGATGCTTATTGGGTTAAGCAGAGAGATTTTGATCAAAAGCTAGGTTTTCAAGACTATACAACTGTTACTGGTTTTCTTTCCTATTATCAAGATCTGCCATTTTATAACCTGAGACTAAAGCTAAGTTCTGGCAAATTCCTAGCAAAATATGTAGGTACAATGATTGAAATATCAAGACGCTTTAAAACTGGCGCAAGGGTTGGGGCATTTGCAGCTCTAACTGACTGTGATGCTGCCTGCGTAGGCGAAGGAAGTTTCCATAAAGGGGTATATTTTGAGCTACCCATGGACCTCTTTTATGCACAATCAAGCACTAGAAATGAGGCTGGATATATGTGGGCCCCATTAACCAAAGACGCAGGAGCTAGAATTGAGGGCAGTGGAAGCCTGTACAATGTAATGACTCACGCAAGTGACGAAGTTGATTCGTTGCGACAAAAACAATGGTCAGTAAAAAAGATTTTTTCGGGATTCCGTCTTAAGCCTCAAGCTAGAAAGAATCTTCAATGAAGGATAATTTAGATAACTTCATGGGCGAAAGCTTTTTTTTAGAGCTTAAAGAGCTTCTAACCGATGGCAAAATTGGTTTTGAAAAAGAAAACCTAAGAGTCATAAATTCAAGAATTGCTCAGTCTCCTCATCCAGTATCATTAGGCTCTTCTTTGTGTAACCAATATATAACAACTGATTTTTCTGAGGCTCAATTGGAGTTGGTAACCCCTCCATTTCAAGACAACAAAAAAGCTTTGAGATTCCTTAATGACATTCATCATTTTATTTCATGGAATATTGAGGATGAAATTTTATGGCCTTTAAGCATGCCAGTCGCTATTAGAGATGAAAAAGAAATCCCTATTGCATATTATGGACAATCAAACTTAGCTGTATTCAAGCAAATATACAGGAATGGCTTATCGCATCGCTACGGCAGGATGATGCAAGCCATATCAGGCCTGCATTATAACTACTCTGTTACTGACTCTATCTGGCAAAGTTCATTGTTTGAAAATAAAGATATGGACTCTATAAATCAGCGTTCTTCCGTATATTTTAATATGTTGAGAAATATCTATAGAATTAACTGGCTTATTCTTTATTTATTTGGAGCTTCACCCATAATAACTAGTTCCTTTATCACTAAAAATAGCCAAAAATTAAAACAACTTGATAAAGAGACCTTTTATTTGCCTTATGCAACTTCCCTTAGGATGAGTAATTTTGGGTACTGCAATGCTCGAAGAAACAAATTAAAAGTATCTATGAATTCCCTAGAGGAGTATGTTTCAGACTTGCGACAAGCAACCAATACCCCTTTCAGTGAATTTTCACATATAAAGACGATTAATAATGATAGTCAGCAACAAATTAGTGATAGCATATTACAAATTGATGATGAGTTTTACGCTGTAGCAAGAGCAAAAAGCAAAACTATCTCTAATCAACGAACGACTTCAAAATTAAAGCTAGGGGGGGTCGATTTTATTGAGCTTAGATCTTTAGACCTCAATCCTTTTAGTAGAATAGGTATTGATGAGGAAACAGTATTATTTCTAGAGACACTCCTTATTTTTTGCTTCATAAAACAAAATAAACACTTAACATATGATGAAATTAGTAATATCAATCATAACGATTCAATAGTTGCTGAAAGAGGAAGGGAGCCAAATATCAGTTTGCTAAATGATGGGCAAAGGTTAAGTCTGCAGGATTGGGGAAAAGAAATTATTGAAGACCTATTTCCAATTGCTGATGTATTAGACTCTGAAAATAAAAAGTATACAAATGCTGTTGAGCAGATGCTCAAAAAAATTCGTAACCCTAAGCTAACTCTGTCTGCCCTCCTGCTTGATGAGATTACAGAAAAGAATCAGAGCTTTATTGATTTCGGCAAAGCAATAGGTGAGTCAAATAAGAGTCATTATTTGAATATCAAAGATTCTGAAAATCATAACTTGAAGTTGCTGGAAAAAGAAGTTGAGAATTCACATAAGCAGCAGGTTGCTTTAGAAATGGATAATAAAGAAACTTTTCAAACATTTGTCGATGACTACATGAAGCACTAAAAAAACTGCTTAACTGCTAAAGGAAACAGTATAATTGTATTTAAAAAATTTATATGAATAACAAATTAAAGCCAGCATTTCTCCTCATTCTTCTCATAAGTTTTAAGTCTTTTGGGCAAATTAATGATCTTTCTATGATGGGAATAGAGGCTGATGATTTTATTAATCAGACTCCCAATCCTGACCTAGATCCTGGATACAGAGAACGAGAAAAACCTGAAAATATGATTGATGAAGAAGCCCAAAGAGAAGAATTCAAAGATAGAGAATATGGGTATTCTGGTGGAGAAACCTTTAATAACCCACCAAAAAGTAGAATTTCTTAAGAAGCATTAGAATATTTTGGCTACAGTTACTTTCTTAACGGACCAGATACCCTATTTTCTGATTCAAATGCTCCAGTATCTCCTGACTATCTCATTGGCCCAAATGATGTTGTTAATATCATTCTATATGGCAATAAAAATACAACGTATGAATTAAAAGTTAGTCGTGATGGAAATATATTCTTACCTGAGATTGGGCCTCTCTCAGTTGCAGGACTGACTTTTGAAGATATGCAGAATCTCATTAAGACTGTCATCGCTAAACAACTGATTGGGACACAGGTTAGTCTTACAATGGGATCGCTAAGAACTATTGACGTATTTATATTGGGCGCCGCAAAAAAACCTGGAATGTATAGCATAAGCGCATTGTCAAATATAACTAATGCAATATTTCAGGGTGGTGGCATTGATACCTCGGGTTCTTTGAGAGACATTAAGCTTAAAAGAGATGGTCAGACAATAGCTAGTCTTGATCTCTATGACCTTTTTCTGAATGGGGACACCTCAAATGACAGAAGATTAATGCAGGGTGACGTTGTATTTATTGAGCCAATAGGGAAAACAGCAGGAGTCAGAGGAGAAATTAATCGACCATCAATTTATGAAATAAAGGATGATGAGACCCTTGGTCAACTTCTCAGATTTGCAGGAAACATGAAACCAAAGGCCAACAAGTCAAATGTAGAGCTTACAAGGATAAATCAGACTAGTAACTCTTTTGAGCTAATCAAACTAGACTTAGAATCCAGTGAACAAATGGACCTAAATAATGGGGACATGGTCAATATTTACCCTGTTAATGATAACATGCAAAATGCTGTATTAGTTTCAGGCCATGTACCTCAGTCAGGCTTTTATGCCTGGAAAGAAAACATGAAGATTCTTGACTTATTTCGAAGTTCGAATGATTTGCTAAGAATGACGGATTTGAATTACGTTCTAATTAAGAGCTTGGATCAATCAAGTCAAAAGTATTTTTTTCGACAGGCTGATCTTGAGAAAGCCTTTAGAGACCCATCATCTTCTGAAAATATAATTCTGTTTGATCAAGATGAGATTCTGCTTTTGCCATCTTTATTATCGCCCACTTTAATCACTACAAGACTCATTAAAGATAAGCCCTTTAATAACGAAGAAACGGAAGATTCATTAACTGAAGAAGAATGGACATCTCTAACTTATCTAAGAAGATCGTTTCAGGAAGATAGAGAAAGTAAGATAAACAACAATAATGATGAAGATTTAGATTTTCAATACTATGAATACTCAATCTATAATTATTGCGATGTTCCAACAGCTTTAGTTTTGCGATTAATAAACGAAACATTAGTCGAAGATTTGGCCCAACCTCTAACTATGGAATGCAGGAAGCAATTGCTTGAACCAATGTTAGCTATCGCAAAAAAAGATAATTCCACAGATGAATTGAGCACAATAGATATCTTTGGGGGAGTATACTTCCCGGGATCATATCCATACACAGAAGAAATGAGCTTATCCGATGCGATAAAGGCTTCTGGAGGAGCAATGGATGGAATTTATACTTCTGAAGTAGAGATTAATGTTCGAGACAATGAGGGCAATAAATTTGTAACAAAAGGTTCATATGCATCAATAAGTGAAGCTGACAAGATAGATCTATCAAAGCAGGATGTTGTTGTAGTCAAAAAACTAAAAAATGAGTTAAAAACAGTAAAAATCTCTGGAGAAGTTTACTTCCCAGGCACTTATCCAATTGCAGACAGCGAAACTCTAGCAGAGTTAATGATGAGAGCAGGTGGGCCTACTGAAAATTCAGATTTAAATGCTGCTGTCTTTCTTAGAGAGGCATTGGCAGAAGCTGAACGTAAAAGAATTCGAATGGCTAATGATGAATTGCAAAGAAAACTTTTCTTATCTAATTCATCATCATTGGGCGAAGAAGGCATGGGTCAATCCGAGATTCAAGAGATACAATCTTTGATTCAAGAAGCAGCGGACTTAGAATCACTTGGAAGATTAGTGATTGATTTAGAGCAAATCATGTCTTCTCCAATAAATGATATTGAGCTAGAAGCTGGAGATAGTCTTTATATTCCAAGCAAACAGCAGACTATATCAGTGATAGGAGAGGTATATGTGCCCAATAACCATATTTATGTTGATGATCTAAGCTTAGAAAAATACATTAGTTTGAGCGGTGGTTACACAGATTTTGCAGATGATAACTCGATATATGTTATTAAATCTAATGGATCTATTCTTTCTCAATCTGAGATATCGTCTGGATTTTTTAGGAGTGATAATTACCTTCAACCAGGTGATACGATTGTTGTTCCTTTGAAAGTTACATCATTTTCTCAGCTAAGAGCAGCAACTGAAATAACACAGATAATATACCAAATGGCTATTGCAGCCGCTGCTGTAAATAGTTTTTAGTTTCAATAGCTTCTGGATTTAAATGAATGCGAAGAGTCATAATGAGCCTCAGTATTTTTTAATATATACTAAATTATAAAAAGAAGCCGAGATCCTTAAAACTGAACTATGATGGAGACTAATAACATGCAAAAACATGGGTCCTATGATAATGAGATTGATTTGAAGGAAATTTTTAATGTCCTATGGGCAGCAAAAAAACTAATCATACAAATCACCGTTATCTTCATTATTGGTTCGGCAGCAGCCTCTCTTACGCTTACAAACTATTACAAATCAGAATCACTATTACTTGCAAGAACTCCCTCAGAGAATCAAGGATTGTCTCAATATTCTGGTATAGCAGCCATAGCTGGAGTGTCACTTACATCAGCAGGAGAGGATAAGGCAGCTCAAGCTGTAGAACTAATAAAATCTAGAAAGTTTGTGAAACATCTTTTAACTTTCGAAGAAGTCTTGCCTTCAATCATGGCACCAAAAACTTATAACAGCGATTCCAAAGAGTTATACTTTGATCGAAAGCTATACGACTCAGAGACTAAAACGTGGAACAGGAAATCTAGTGGCAATCGCCCAGTAACTCCATCCTATTTAGAAGCTCATCAATATTATAGAGAGATGTTGTCTATTAACAGAGATCTCGAAACCGGCTTTATTAAGATTCAAATTGAGCATATATCTCCTGTTTTTGCTAAAGAGCTTTTAGCCTTAATCATCCGAGAATCTAATGAACTCTTACGTAAGAAGGATGTTGAAGAGTCGACGCAAGGCTTAGAGTATCTAACCTCTGAGTTATCAAAAACACCATTAGTTGAAATCAAAGAATCAATCAATGCATTAATAGAGAGCCAACTAGAAACTCAGATGCTTGCTAAAATCAATCAAGACTATGTTTTAATAGAGATAGAGCCACCTTTTATCCCTGAAGAAAAATCGAAACCAAGCAGAGTTATAGTCCTTATTTTAGGCACAATGCTTGGCGGGGTATTAAGCATATTTATCGTTTTAATTAGGCATTATTCCTCAAATTAATCTAGACAAAACTATTTATCAATTTTTATAGAGGCAAAATATGTTTAACTTATCTGAAGCAAAAATAGCCGTAGTTGGGCTGGGGTATGTTGGCTTACCTCTGGCTGTTGAGTTCTCTAAAAAATTTCCAACAATAGGCTTTGATATTAATGAAAAGCGGATTCAAGAATTAAAAAAAGGATATGATCGAACATTAGAAGTGGAAGATCATTCACTCTCATCAGCTGAAAAAAACCTTAGTTACTCATCAGATATAAAGGACACAAAAAATTGTAATATTTATATTATTACCGTGCCAACCCCAATAGATGAAGCAAACCTTCCAGATCTAAATCCTCTTATTGAGGCATCAAAATCTATAGGCACCGTCTTAAACAAAAACGATATTGTTATTTATGAGTCAACCGTATATCCAGGTGTAACAGAAGAAATTTGTGTACCAGAACTAGAGTCATCATCAGGCATGAAGTTTAATAGTGACTTCTTCTGTGGCTACAGTCCAGAGAGAATGAATCCAGGAGATAAGGAACATACTGTTACAAAAATTGTAAAAGTAACCTCTGGATCTACGCCCAGTGTAGCTAAATATGTTGATGATTTGTACAATCAAATAGTTACCGTTGGAACACATCTAGCTTCTAGTATAAAGGTAGCAGAAGCATCCAAAATAATTGAGAACACACAAAGAGACGTAAATATTGCACTAATTAATGAGCTTGCAATTATCTTTAATCAAATGGGCATAGATACTAATGAAGTAATTGATGCGGCAGCAACTAAGTGGAATTTTATTAAATTATTACCTGGCTTGGTAGGTGGGCATTGCATTGGCGTAGATCCATATTATTTAACATTTAAAGCACAAGAGCTCGGTTATCAACCGGATATAATATTAGCTTCTCGTCAAATTAATAATGGCATGGGCAAATACATTGCTAATCAAACTATTAAGGAGATGATTAAAGCAAATAAACAGGTTTCAGATTCCAGCGTCTTAATACTTGGCGTCACTTTTAAAGAAGATTGTCCTGATATGCGAAATACACAAGTGGTTGAAATTATTGAAGAGCTAAAAGACTTTGGCGCTAATGTTGATGTATATGATCCATGGTTTGATCCAAATGAAGAGAACAATTGGTACAAACATGGCATTATTAGCAATCCACTAGAGGGTGATAAGAAGTATGATGCTATTGTAGTTGCAGTTCGACATAAGCAGTTTAAATTATATAAATCAACAGATTATCAAAAATTGTCAAATGGAGATAAGGTAGTCATTGATATAGAAAATATTGTCGATAACCCAACTTGGAGGCTCTAAGTTTAATTTAATTATACGAGAGATTATATGCTAGAAAATTCATCTATATTAATTACAGGGGGCACAGGTTCATTTGGTCGCAAGTTTATCCAGATGACTTTAGAAAAATATAATCCTAAAAAAATAGTTGTGCTCTCACGAGATGAAATGAAACAGTGGGACATGGCAAAAATATATAAAGATGATACTCGCGTTCGTTTTATGATTGGAGATGTTAGAGACAAAGATCGTCTTTACCGAGCATTTGACGGCATTGATTATGTTGTTCATGCTGCTGCTTCAAAGATTGTACATATCGCAGAATACGATCCATTTGAATGTGTTAAGACAAATGTAATAGGTGCTATGAATTTAGTTGACGCCGCTATTGATAAAAAGGTTAAGCGTATTGTTGCACTTTCTACTGACAAGGCTAGCAGCCCAGCAAATCTTTATGGCGCTACTAAGTTAACTTCTGATCGATTATTTGTGGCTGGCAATTCTTATAGCGGTAAGCATGATACGATTTTTTCAGTTGTTAGATATGGAAACGTTATGGGATCTCGTGGCTCTGTCATTCCATTCTTTATGTCTATTCCAAGAAATGATGTTTTGCCAATTACGGATAATCGTATGACAAGGTTTATGATATACCTAGAAGAAGGTGTTGAGTTAGTTTGGCATGCTTTTGGCGATATGAAGGGCGGCGAGATTTATGTTAAGAAAATTCCATCTATGAAAGTGACAGATATTGCTTTAGCAGTTAACGAGCAAGCAAAACAAGAAGAAATTGGTATTAGGCCAGGTGAAAAACTACATGAACAAATGATTGGCAAAGAAGATGCCTTATATACATTTGAATATCCTGGACATTATAAAATATTACCATCTATCAATGATTGGAGTATGGATTCTGAGAGAATAGCTGATGGAGTCAAGGTCGATCCAGACTTTAAATATTCTTCTGATAATAATAAAGAGTGGATGGAGGTTTCTGATCTTAAAGCTTGGATAGAAAAAAATCACGATAAAATAGGAAGCATATAAAGCATGTATATATTTTCTTCCAATATTTCTGGGTTATTATGATAGTAGCAATTATTCCTGCTCGCGGTGGAAGCAAAAGAATACCACGAAAAAACATTAAAGAGTTTAATGGCAAGCCCATGATAGCTTGGGCAATAGAAGTGGCTAAAAATAGTAAGTTATTTGATTATATTGTTGTGTCTACAGATGACAATGAAATTAAAAGTATTTCAGAGCATTATGGAGCAATCGTTCCCTTTAAAAGGCCTGAGAATATTTCAGATGATGAAACACCAACGGTTCCAGTAATATCTCATGCTGTAAAAGAAATTGATAATTTATATACACAAGTTGATTATGCTTGTTGCATTTATCCATGTAGTCCATTGATTAAAACTTCTGATTTAGAAAAATCATTTAACCTTTTGAAATCATCTGGAGAAAATTTTGTATATCCTGTTGTGGAATATCCTCACTCCATATTTAGATCTATGAGACAGTCTAAAGATGGAAAAATGCAATTTATATATCCAGAATATGAGCTAACAAGAACCCAAGATTTGGAAGAAACCTTTCATGATGCAGGGCAGTTTTACTGGGGAAAGGCTGATGCATGGAGGCAATTAAAAAAAATGCATTCTGATGGAATAGGAATGAAAATCCCTTCTTATAGAGTTGTTGATATAGATACCGAAGATGACTGGAAAAGGGCAGAATTATATTTTCAATACAGATAAATTTATTTTCATAGTATGAAAATTGGTGTAACAGGAGCAAGTGGAATGTTGGGTACTGCTTTGTTATCTCAAATATCAAAATCTCACGAGATTTATGCAACCTCAAGAAGTAAAGGCCTTGAGGAAAAGAATATAAAATGGGATTGTTTTGATTTAACTGATAAAAGCTTATTAAGCTCCTGGTTGAATAAAACGAAACCTGATGTTCTGATACATTGCGCAGCAATTGTAAATGTTGATCTATGTGAAGAAAATATTAATTTAGCAAAAGCTCTTCATATTGAAACAACAAGGGTTATTTCAGATTATATGAGCTTTTCTAGAGGCAGGTTGATTTATATATCGACTGATTCTGTCTTTAACGGTGAGAAATCTGGTTCTTATAATGAGCTTGATACAACAAATCCACTTAATGTGTATGCTAAAACTAAGCTTCAGGGAGAAGAAATTGTCCAATCTCTCAAAAATGGATTGATACTAAGAACAAATATTATCGGGTGGACTAACCAAGGTAAAAATTCATTTTTTGAATGGCTTTTAACAAGTCTTCTTGAAGAGAAGCCTATCGATCTTTTTCATGACGTATACTTTTCACCACTTACAGTTCATGATTTTTCACTTATCATCGATAATATTTTACTAAATCCAATTTTAGGTCTTTATCATTGTGCTAGCAGTGATGACATTTCAAAATATGACTTTGGCATAAAAGTATCAGAAATTTTTCAACTATCATCTTCTAATATAAAAAAAGCTAGTGTAGATATCATGAACTTTAGGGCTGCTAGACCAAAAAATATGGCATTAGATGTTAGTAAGTTAAGCTTGGACTTGTTGTACAATCTTCCAACTGTAACTGATTCAATACAGAAAATGAAAACTCAGTATGAAAATATAAAATGTAATAACAATAAATAATTATTTGAGGGTTAAGATGAAAGTAATTGAAATAGAAGGAAAAAAAATAGGAGAAAATTATCCTACTTATTTTATTGCAGATGTGGCTGCTAATCATGATGGAGACTTAGAAAGGGCAAAGGATTTAATTTATTTATGTGCAGAAGCTGGAGCGGATGCAGCAAAATTTCAACATTTCACTGCTGATACAATTGTAAGTGACCATGGATTTAAGGCTCTAGGTGGGCAGCAATCACACCAGTCAAAGTGGAAAAAAAGTGTATATGATGTCTATCAAGATGCATCAATAAACCAAGACTGGACACCTATATTAAAAGAAACTTGTGATAAAGCAGGAATAACTTTTCTTACCTCGCCATATTCATATGAATTGGTAGATAAAGTGGATGACTTTTTAAGTGCCTATAAGATTGGTTCTGGAGATATTACATGGTTAGGTATCATAGATCATATTGCTTCTAAGAATAAGCCAGTGATATTGGCGACAGGGGCTTCAACATTAAGTGAAGTGGATACAGCTATGTCTGTACTGTTACGTCGTACTAGTGACATAGTCCTAATGCAATGCAATACAAACTATACTGCATCTTTGGAAAACTTTAAGTATATACATCTGAATGTCTTAAAAGAGTATAGTAGAAAGTTTCCAGAAACTATTTTAGGACTGTCTGATCACACGCCAGGACATGCGACAGTACTAGGCGCAGTTACATTGGGCGCACGTGTTATAGAAAAACACTTTACAAATGATACATCTAGAGAGGGTCCAGATCATAAATTTTCAATGGATTTTAATACATGGAAGGATATGGTCGATAGGACAAGGGAATTAGAAAAGTCACTAGGTTCAGAACTGAAGAAAGTAGAAGACAATGAAAAAGAAACAGTTGTTCTTCAGAGAAGGGCTATTCGAGCAAAGAAAGACTTATTGGTTGGCGATATAATTTGTGAGGATGACCTAGAGGCTCTTAGACCTTGTCCTATAGATGCAATCCTACCTTATGAATTAGAAAAAGTTATTGGCAAGAAATTAGCAGAGCATGTTAAATCTGGAGACTATTTAAAATGGACAAGCATCAAGTAGCCATAGTCATACCTGCATTTAATGAGGAGGATACAATTTATAATGAAGTGCAATCGGTTAAAGAAGACGGAGTAGTTATTGTTGTTAATGATGCATCAGTAGATGATACAGAGAAGAAAGCTCGCAAAGCTGGAGCTATAGTTATAAATCATAAAAGCAACAAAGGATACGATGGTGCTCTCAATAGTGGATTTCTTAAAGCAAACGAATTAGGGTGCGAAATAATTATTACATTTGATGCTGATGGCCAACATGATTCAAGCATGATCAAAAAATTTATAATTTTAATTAATAGCGGATATGATGTAGTAATTGGTATTAGGGGTAGATTTCAAAGGCTGTCAGAGCATATTTTTTCCTGGGTATCCATACTTAAATGGGGAATTAGGGATCCGCTGTGTGGAATGAAGGCCTATAGCGCAAAGGTATATAAAGAACTTGGTCATTTTTCTTCATATGATTCAATTGGTACAGAATTATGTATTTTCAGCCATAATTTAGGCTTTAAAATTATTCAGATACCTGTAGAAGTTCACGATAGAAGTGATGATTCACGCATGGGAGGCAGGGTATCTGCTAATATTAAAATTTTAAGCGCACTATTCAATACTAGAAATATAAAAAAAATATAGTTAATAAATATAAACTATAAGGGATATCTATTACCTAGTTAATAAATGATCAGTGGTGACGTGAAAACTCTTATAGTTGGTTGTGGAAACATTGCTGGCGGCTTCGATGTAGATCAAGGCAGCTGGCCTTCCACTCATGCAGGCGCATACAAACATCATGGTAAGTTTGATATAGCTGCTTGTGTTGACCCTGATAAGAAAAAACTTGAGCAATTTGCAGCTAACTGGAAAGTTAAGCATTCATTTTCGAGTATTTATGAAGTCAAATCCTATGGATTAGATTTTGATGTTATTAGCATTTGTTCCCCCACACCCTTCCATCATAGTGATGTTTGTGAAGCCCTTAAGTTAAAGCCAAAGCTTATTTTCTGTGAAAAACCACTTGCTAGTAAATATGAAGAAGCAGTTGATATAAAAAATATGTGTGAACAAGCAGGTGTTCTTCTGGTTGTTAATCATACCCGTCGTTGGGACCCTAAAGTGATTGAGTTGAGAAATGACATAGCCACAGGTGAGTTGGGAGAGATTCGATCAGTGGTTGGTTATTATAATAAAGGTGTTTTAAATAATGGTTCTCATATGGTGGACTTGTTGTTGAATCTTTTTGGTTCTCTAAATGTAGTCACCGCTATTTCAGCTGTAAATGATTACTCTATAGACGACCCTACAGTTACAGCTTTGTTAGATACAGATTCAGGCCTGCCAGTGCATTTGGTAGCGTCACATGCTTCTGAATACGGACTTTTTGAGCTTGAGATTATCGGCTCAAAAAAAACTATAACTATGCGAGATGGCGGTTTAAATTGGTCATCAAGAACTATTGTTGAAAACCCCAGGTTCAAGGGGTACAAAAATCTTACGAAAGATCAATATACTGAAGGCAGATACTCAGAGGCCATGATTGGTGCCGCAGAAAATATCTACAACGCTATAACTCGAAGTGAGGAATTATTGTGTACTGGACTTGAGGCATGTGAGGCACATAAAATTTGTTGTGATTTATTAAACATGGCTTTGGTAAATAGTAAATAGACGGTGGTGAAAAAATGAAAGAAAAGCTGGCAATCAATGGTGGTTCAAAAACAATTAATAAAGAATTTGCTTCTTATAATAGCTTAGGTGAAGAGGAACGTTTAGCTGTTGATGAAGTTATGCGCTCGGGTGTTTTGTCGCAGTTTCTTGGGGTTTGGCATAAAGATTTTTATGGTGGACCAAAGGTTCAAGAATTTGAAAAAATGGCAGCTGAATATTTTGATGTAGAGCATGCCATTACAGTTAATTCTTGGACATCTGGTCTTATTGCTGCTGTTGGTGCATTGGATATAGAGCCGGGAGACGAAATTATTGTTAGCCCATGGACCATGACCGCAAGTGCAACAGCTATTTTACATTGGAATGCTATTCCTATTTTTGCAGATATTGAAGAAGATACTTTTAATTTAGATCCGGCTTCTGTTGAGGCCAATATAACGCCATATACAAAGGCTATTATGGCAGTTGATATTTTTGGTCATTCAGCTGATATGGATGCTCTTAGGAAAATAGCAAATAAACATAATTTAAAAATTATTTCAGATACCGCTCAGGCACCAGGAGCAATGTATAAAGGAAAATATGCAGGTACTTTGGCAGATATCGGCGGCTACAGTTTAAATTATCACAAACATATACACACTGGCGAAGGTGGGATTCTTGTAACCAACGATGATATGTTAGCAGAGCGTTTGCAGTTAATTAGAAATCATGGAGAAGTTGTGGTTGAGGGCAAGGGTGTTGAAAAGCTAAATAATATGGTTGGCTATAACTTCCGCCTTGGTGAAATTGAAAGTGCCATTGGTATTGAACAGTTAAAAAAACTTAAAGGTTATGCTCAATCAAGAGAAAGAACGGCTAATCATTTGTCAGAGGGATTGTCTTGTTTGAGTGGTTTGAGAACGCCAGTTGTTAAAGATGATTGTTCACATGTTTATTATATTTATCCGTTAGTTCTAGATCTTGAAAAGCTCGGCTGTACTAAATTTCAAATTGCTGATGCTTTATGTGCAGAGGGTGTAAAAGTAGGGACTGCATATCAAAATATTCACCTTATCCCAATGTATCAAAAGAAAATTGCTTTCGGCTCAGAAGGTTTTCCTTGGACAGCAGACTTCGCTCGTAAAAATATAAGCTATGCAAAAGGCATTTGCCCAGTTGCAGAGAGGCTGAATGATGAAACCTATTTGGGTTTTGGAATGTGTGTTTATGATCTAAATGAGAAAGATATAGAACTTATAATTAAGGCCTTTCACAAGGTGTGGAATAATTTAGATCAGTTGAAATAGTTTGAAGAAAATCTTTGAAATAAATTCAATGCTACCTATCTTAAATTCTTTTTGAATTCAGAAAAACTTTTTCCTTCTTATAACTCATAATGAAAGTGAAGAGATTATTGGTACAATTGATGAAATAAATAAACTTCTTGATGCGGATGTTATCCATATCATTTGGATCCATAAAGAGCTATAAAAACATAGTTTTTTAAAGTCAGAAAATAAAGGATATGCAGATTAGCCATATCTTTAAAAAGACTTAGAAAAGAAAATTGATGGTAATAGAAAAACAAAAATTAACCAAAAGAGCTTACAAGGTTTTTATAGAAGGTGAATTAATTAATTTATGCATACCTAATGAAGAAGCAATAGAGTTGGATGGCTGGGCTGACTGGTTTAATGATTTGAAAAATCAGAAAAATACAAGACATGGGATTTTCCCAAATACATCTCAAAATCAAAAGAGAATATTGAAAGAGATTCAGAGCCAAATCGATAAAGTTGATAATCAGGAAATATTAGCCTTATTGATCTGCGAGAAGAAAAATAATCAAGCTTTTGGAATTTGTTCACTACAATCAATTAACTTTTCGAATAAATCTGCAGAAATAGCTATAAATATTGGGAATCCAGGACTTTCATCAATGCCAGGTATGGCCTCATTGGAGTCAATGGCTTTGCTAGCTGAGCATGGCTTTAGAGTAATGGGCCTTGAGAGAATTTATGCAGGACAAGCTTATCCAAATTTACTTCGCTGGAATAAATTAATGGAAATAATTGGGTTTAAAACCGAAGGAATAACTAGAAATACTTTTAAGAATGGCCATGATGTCTCAGATACTGTATTAATAGCATGTAATTATGAAGATTATCTTATTTTGAGAGATATTCGCGGTTCTCTTTGGGGTGATTTATCTTTAATTAAAAGGGCTTTAAAGGCTCAGCCCAAATTATCTATTGCTGAAAAAATTAATGAAGCTATGCTCGAAATAGAAAAAGAGCATTTCAAATTTATTTTTAATAAATAAATGAAATATTATGCTCAAATCTAATTTATTCTAAGATTAGAGCCATTTACATCACTAAATATAGTCGAACAATATACATTAGTTGAAATAGTTTGAAGAAAATCTCTGAAATAAATTCAATGTTACCTATCACTCATGACCGTTTGAGTCTTAGGCTCTTCGAAGAGGCTGATATAAGCGATGATTATATTGCATGGCTTAATGATCCAGAAGTTGTACAATTTAGCAATCAACGTTTTCTGACCCATGATCGTGAATCATGCAAAGCCTATCTTGATTCCTTTTTGAATTCAGACAATATTTTTCTTCTTATAACTCATAATGAAAGCGAAGAGGCTGTAGGGACTATGACGGTGTATTTTTCTAAAAATCATCAAACAGCTGATATAGGCATTATCATTGGGAATAAAGATTTTTGGGGTATGGGTTTAGGCGAAGAAGCTTGGCGTACAGTGATGGATTTTCTTTTGGAAAAACTGGATATACGCAAGGTTACTGGTGGAGCATTGTCATGCAATAAAGGAATGGTTCGTATTTTTGAAAAGGTTGGCATGGTGCCAGATGGGATAAGAAAGGACCATGAAATGATTGATGGAAAGCCTTATGACATTCTTCATTTTGCAAAGTTTATGTCATGAGTAAAAGTAATAATGGCCATATCGCAATAGTTGCACATGATGCTGGCGCCGCTGCACAAATATTTGCATGGCTTGAAAGCGGCCTATTGAACATTGACATGTGCAGTTTTTGTCTTGAAGGGCCTGCAGCTAAATCATTTCAAACTCAGCAACCAAAGGTTAAACTTTCTTCGTTGGAAGCTGTTTTGATAGGTTCTGAAAAATTGATTTCAGGCACTGGTTGGTCAAGCTCACTAGAACATAATGCAAGAATGCTAGCTAAAAAGAATAGTATTAAGTCCATTGCTGTTATAGATCATTGGGTAAACTATAAAGCGAGATTTATTCGTGATCATAAAGAGGTTTTACCAGACATAATTTGGGTTTCTGACAAATATGCATACAGCAAGGCTAAACGTTGTTTCCCTAAAATTGAAATTGTTGAGCAAAAGAATGACTATATAAAGGCTCAGGTTGATGAAGTTTTAAGCTATAAGATAGATAGAAAGAAAGGTGAAATTAATATTCTTTATGTATTAGAGCCTATTCGTGATGCTTGGGCTGGTAGTGAGGTAGAGGGTGAATTTCAAGCGTTAGATTTCTTCTTCAAATCTATACCTAATTTAAACTTAGGGGAGGACTTATCCATTATTTTAAAGCCTCATCCTTCAGATCCAAAAGATAAATATGATCATTGGGTTAGATCTTCAGATTTTCCAGATATTTACATTGAAAAAGAAAAGGATTTGGCTAGTATGCTGGCATGGTCAGATGTGGTTGTAGGGTGTGAAACTTATGCTATGGTTTTAGCACTTGCAGCCAATAAAAGGGTTATATCATCATTGCCTAGATATGCCCATAATTGTCGTTTACCTTATAAAAATATTGAACGCTTAAACCAAATGAATGAAGCTAAATATGAAGTACTGTAGAAAATGTCTTCAGCCAGACACAAGGCCAAACACTATTTTTACGGATGATGGTATTTGCCCCGCTTGTAATTATTTTGACAAATTAGAGGAGGTAGACTGGAAGGAGAGAACAGAGATTTTACTAGATATAGCACAAGACTTTCCAAAGAGTAACCGACATGATTTTGATTGCATAATTGGAGTTAGTGGCGGCAAAGATAGTGTTCGTCAAGCAGTCTTTGTTCGAGATAAGCTGGGTTTGAATCCATTGTTGGCATGCCTTTCTTATCCACCACAACAAGTTACTCAGCGTGGTGTTGATAATTTATCAATGCTTATTAATTTAGGTTTTGATTGTGTTGTTTCAAGCCTCGCACCTGAAACCTGGCGTAAATTAATGCGCCATAGCTTTAATGAATTCACTAACTGGGCAAAGTCCACTGAGTTGGCATTGTTCAGCTCAGTACCACAGTTAGCAATTCAGTATGACATTCCATTAATTCTATGGGGTGAAAATCCAGGTTTGCAATTAGGAGATCTAAAAACCTTAGGTAAAACTGGCTATGACGGCAATAATCTTAGGGATATGAATACCTTAGGAGGTGGAGGTTTAGATTGGATTACAGACATGCATCAAGATGTAGGCGATTTAATTCCATATCGTTATCCTGGTTTAGATATGTTTGATAAGGCTAGAATTCAAATTGTTTACTTAGGTTGGTTTTTAGGTGACTGGTCCTTTGTTAATAATGCATCTTATTCTTGCTTAGATGGCTTAGAGATAAGAGAAGATTCAGTTGGAAATACTGGCGACCTTTATGGCGTTACTTCGCTTGATGAAGATTGGGTTACTTTAAATCAGATGATAAAATATTATAAATATGGCTTTGGCAGAGTAACCGATTATGCCAATGAGGGAATAAGAAATGGTGAGATGACCCGAGAAGAGGGTATTAAAATCGTTGAAAAATATGATGGTAGCTGTAGTGATGAATATATTAAAAGCTTTTGTGATTATATTGGGATTACTGTTGAGCAATTTTGGAAACAAGTTAGGGAAAATATAAACTCAGATCTATTTACCGTTACCTCAGATGGTAAAGTTAAGAAAAATTTCAAAGTTGGAACGGGCTTGTGAGTGCTCCAATAATAGGTCTTGTTGATTATGGTGCTGGCAATGCTGCCTCAGTTAGACGTTTGATTTCAAAACTTGGCTATAGAAGTCGTTTAGTAAACAAGCATGAAGACTTTGAGTTTGTAACTGTATTATTTGTTCCAGGCGTTGGTGCTTTCCCATCAGCCATGGAAGCATTGACCAAAATGAATTTGGTTAAGCCTATTTTAGATTTTGCTAATAGTGGGAAACCTGTTGTCGGGGTTTGTTTAGGCATGCAGTTGTTAGCGGATAGCTCTGAAGAAATGGGTCTTACAAAAGGTTTAGGGCTTATCCCTGGTGAAGTTAAAGCTTTGTCTAGCATGGAGTGGCATATTGGCTGGAACACACTAGACTGCGTTGGTGAATGTTCAATTGCTTCTAAAAGTGATGGACAAAATTTTTACTATAATCATTCTTATGAGTTTCAAGCCCCAAAAGAATATATTGTTGGCGTTGTTGAAGCTGAAAATCCTATTGTTTCAATAGTTAGAAAACATAATATTTTTGGGATGCAATTTCATCCTGAAATAAGTCAAATTTCAGGCTTTAAATTGATGCGCAGACTGCTGGAAGAGTTTACAGATGCTTAAGAAAAGGTTAACAGGTGCAGTTACCATAAGAAATGGCATGGTTGTTCAATCATTTGGCTATAATCGATATTTGCCGATTGGCAAACCAAAGGTAGTTATTGAAAACCTTGACCGCTGGGGTATTGATGAAATATTCATTCAGGTTATCGACCGAAGTGCAAAAAGCTTAGAGCCAGATATCGAGTTGATTGATGAGATTGCCACTAGTGGTATTTTAACACCCATTATGTATGCTGGGGGAATTCAAAACGAAGCCCAAGCAGCACAAGTTATAAGGGCGGGGGCAGAGCGTGTTTGTATAGATACGCTTTTACACATTAACCCAGATGAGGTGGAAAAAATTGCCAAGCGTCTCGGAGGTCAGGCTATTGTGGGATCTTTGCCTGTTGGTATAGATAATAACGGCATAATTTATTGGTACAATTATCAAACAAAAGAAAAGCGTTTATTAAATGATCGATTACTTTCTTTAGTTAAAGACGGGCTAATTTCTGAAATCCTCTTGATAGACTGGCAAAATGAGGGCTTCGATGAGGCGTTTGATTTTAGAATATTAGAGCTATTTGAAAAGTATAATTTGCCACTTATTCTATTTGGCGGATTAACCTCAGAAAAAACCTTAAAGAAAGCATTTGATGCTCCAATGGTTGTGGCAGCCGCGATTGGAAATAGATTAAACTACTCAGAGCACGCTGTACAAACACTAAAGAATCAGTTGACTTCAGCGCCTATAAGGACTGCCTATTATCATGATAGGAGTATATTTAAACACTATGACTGAAACTAAGACATGCAAAAGGTGTTTGTATGACACAAGCCACCCCTTAGGGTTAATTATTGATAATGATGGTATTTGTTCAGGTTGCCGCATCCACGAAGAAAAGGATACTCTTGACTGTGGACATAGGTGGCAACTTCTTGAGAGGTTAGTTAAAGATTATCGTTGCAAGGACAAAAGCAACTATGATTGTATTTTACCTGTCTCTGGAGGCATGGATTCTTACTTTATTGTTCACATCGTTAAAGAAAGGCTTGGACTTAATCCTTTGTTAGTGACCTATAATAAGTATTGGAATACACCACTTGGCATTAGAAACTTAGCAAACTTACGTATCAGGTTTAATTGCGACATACTAACGCAAAACGTAAACCCACATTCAGTTAAGAGGATTGTAAAAACTACATTGAGGTCTTTTGGCAGTATCTATTGGCATTGTATTGCAGGACAAACGGTATTCCCTGTACAGATGGCTGTCAGAAAAAAGATACCACTCATTATCTGGGGTGCTCATCAAGGCATGGAACAGGTTGGAATGTTCTCACATGAGCATGAAGTGGAGATGACTAGACGTTATCGTAAAGACCATGACTTAATGGGTTTCGAGGCTGATGATCTGTTATCAGACTTCGATGTATTAAGTGAAAGAGACATTTGGCAATACAGATATCCTGAAGATGAAGAGTTAAATACCGTTGGTGTGCGAGGGATCTACTTGAACAACTATGTTCGTTGGGATCCAAAAGCACAACATGAGCTTATGATAGAAAAATATGGTTTTGAAACTGCAAAGTTTAATAGAACATTTGATTGTTATGACTTTGTTGATTGTTATAACTATATGAATCTTCATGATGTAATTAAGTACTATAAGACTGGCATTTCTAAAGTTACCGATCATGCTACAAGAGAGATTAGGCATGGAAGATTATCAAGAGAAGATGCATCAGGTTTGGTTGCTTACCATCAAACTTTTGATCCAAGCTATATTGATATGTTTTGCGAATGGTTGGGAATTAACTCTAGAAGCCTTCAATATATTCTGGATATGCATAGGAATAAAGATATTTGGGAATACGATGATGACCGTAATTGGATTTTAAAAAATAAAGTGAATGTAACCCCAAAAAGCAAATTTCCAACAAATATCCCTTTTACAAAGAACTCTTCATTTGCTAGAGATATTGGCGATGGATACATTACAATTGGCAAGGGCTATCCTTAGATAGGATGATTTAGTGAAGCCTTAAAACAACTAATGGTTTCCCATAGGCAAGAAAATATTTTATTTTTAAAGGTGAAATGATGATTGAAGCAAAAGTTTCAAAATTACTTAGCCCTCATGAACTTGTTTTTGAGAGTGAAACTATAGATGAAAGCACATTAATCTCAGACGAAATATTATGTAAAACTTTGATAAGCGCTATATCCCCTGGAACAGAGGTTGCTGCTTATGATGGCGCGCCTCCATTGCGCACAATAAAGGCTTATCCTCGTTTGGTTGGATATTGTAATGTTGCTGAGATTATTGCTACTGGTTCGAGTGCAAGTGAATATAAGGTTGGCCAAAGGATTCTGACTTTTTCTTCTCACCGCTCTCACTTCATAGCTAAAAATGAAGAAGTTTTAGCTATTATTCCTGATGGGGTTTCTAGTCAAGTAGCCTCAACTGCATATATTTATCATTTGGGTTATGATGCTGTTCTTAATGCGAATATAAGATACGGCAGCCCTGTTGTAGTTTTGGGATTAGGAGTTATTGGTCTTTGTGCTGTGTCTGCATCTAAGATGGCAGGCGGTAAAGTTTATGCAATAACCAACCATGATATTCCTAGACGAATAGCATTAAAAATGGGAGCTAACGAAGTTTTTTCCAGAAATGATATTCCAGTCTTAAAGAGTTTGTTGGGTAGCAGATTAGCTGATGCGGTCATAACAACTAGTAATGCTTGGAGTGATTGGGAGGTAGCATTAGATGTTGCTGGTATGAATGGGAAAATTTGCATTATAGGTTTCCCTGGTAGAGGGTCGGAAGATATCCCATTTAACCCGCTTGATAGCCGTTACTTATACCACAAACAATTACAGTTACAGGCTGTCGGTCATGCGCCCGAAAATAACGATAGCAGACATTTTTTAAAGTTTAATGAAAAAGACAATCTTAAGTTTATTCTAGAAGAAATGGACAAAAAAAATATTGACCCAAGTTTAATTATTTCAGGTGAAAAGCCCTGGAGTGAGCTAGGTGATGTCTATAAAACACTACTAACACGTGATGGTTCGCCTCTAACTTTTATATTAAATTGGGATCAATAGAGCTAATGACAAAAATAAAATCATCTGTAATTGGCTGTGGAAGAATGGGAGCATTTACTAGTGATTCAGTTAAACGGTATTCTCCAAAATGCTGGCTGCCATTGAGCCATGTCGAGGCTTTGATTAGTTGCCCTGACACATTTCTGGCTTCTATTTGTGATACTAACTCAGAGCTTTTAAGCAAAGTAAAATCACAATATGATATTGAAAATAATTTTGAAGATTACAGTCAAATGTTAGAGGTAATCAAACCAGAGTTGCTATGTGTTGCTACTCGTACGATGGAACGCACCACCATAATCAAAGACGCTATTAATGCTGGAGTTAAGGCTATTCATTTAGAAAAACCAATATGCAACTCTATAGAGCAGCTAAATGAGTTATCGAGTTTAGTTGAAGTTAACAACATTGCACTGACATATGGAACTATTCGTAGGTACTTCGATATTTATTCCAAGGCTAAAGAAATAGTTGATAGTGGTGAGCTTGGTGATTTACAAGAAATAGAGGTTAACTTTGGCCCAGCACAACTTTTTTGGGGGCATCCGCATTCGGTAGATATTATTCTTTTCTTTGCAGGGTTTCGTAATATCATTTCAGTAGAAGCAAGCCTTAGCAATATTGTTCTTGGGGAAGAGGATGACTTAATATCTTCAGATCCTCAAGTTGATGCAGCTGAAATATTTTTTGATGATGGTTGTGTAGGTAAAATCACTACTAGAACAGGCATGGATGTGACCCTATATTGTAGTGGTGGTCGTATCATCGTTGAGGGTGATGGAAGAAGAGTTTTAGTTCGCAAGCTAAATGATAGCAGGGCTTATTTTGAATACCAGGATGAAGTTTTTGTTAAAGAAGACGAAAAGCCTGAGGGAACATTAGCTGCAATAGAGCAATTAGTAAATCAACTACGTCCTGATACGGTTGCAGCTCAATCTGCCCCAACTTTTGATCATGAACATATATTCTTAGGTCAACTTATTTTGTTTGGGTTTGTTCAATCTAAACTAGATGGTGGGATGCCTCTAGCGTTGAATGATATTAGATCTACAATACATGTGCTGGGTAAAACTGGGCATTTTTATGCATAAAAATCACTAATTTAATGCCACTAGGTTTTGAGAGAAAAAGTTGATGTTGAAAGAAGTGGATATAAATTTTCTCATTAAAAGCATTCATTATTTTAGAGATTTTAGGCGTGAAAATTTAGAGATATATACTAGTTTCTATAAAAGATTAGACCGCTTTTTTGGTAATTCAAAGGAAGGAAAAAAATCATTCGGGATTTCAGCATCGTTGCTTATAAAGCTCATCACTCCAATATCTATGTTGCTGAGACAGTTTTTGCGCTTACCGTATTACATAATCCAAACAATTAGTCTTAGACGCTCACAATGTGAGAACATTAAATCATGCCATGCCTTTTGCATAGCATCTAGTAGGTTTGATTTAGATGAGAGTGAGAGTGTTGCCACACAACTAGAGAGTATTTTAGAGTCAATAGGCGGACGAGATGTTCTCAATTTATTTTCAGGACATGCACAAAATCAAAAAACAATTATTTTGTATGATCCACAATTGGAAAGTGGATTTTGGAGAAGGAGTAGAGTATCTCATAATGAAAAACTATTCATATTTGATGGCGCTTACATAATATTTTTATCACTCGTGCTAGTGGTCACAGGTATTGTTTTCCGTGGCGCTGAAGAAATTATATTCATAAGGCGTTATTTAAAGCAGAGTAAAGATAGCAAAGACGAAAAACTCCCTCGTCTTTATGTCAGGGTTGTTGAGGCATTAACATTCATAACTTACCATAGCTTAATTAATAGGTTGCCAAAACATTCATCTACACTACTTACATCTAACTCTTTTTTTGTTGAATTGTTGAGGTCGTTTATATTGCAAAATAATGGTAGTGGAAAAATTGTTGAAGTCTTACACGGTATAATAGCAGACCCCACAGAAGTTTGGTTTCAACGCTTATTATCCTCTCAAGACAATACAAAAGAGAAGAAGCACCTTTTAATACCCCAAGTGCCAGATCTTCCACAATTAAGCACCTTAGATAATAAATATTATCTAGAAAATAACATATGTATAAATACATATTTAAACTCTTCACTTTATGAAAACAGAAAAATTCATGGGTCTTATAAAGAATATGCTTTAAATCATTTAGAGCAATTAAACTTAAGTCCGCATGATAAGCTTATAACTCTTACTATTTATGGCGGAACCAGTATTGGGGAGAGTTTCTTTAACTCTTCTGCATTTGAGGTTGAGATTGAAGTTTTAGATAAGGCAATTGGCTACTTCTTAAATAAGAAAAAGGATATAAAAATAATTTATGTTCCTCATCCAGCAAATAAGCTACTACCCCAAAGGGTGACTAATATATTTAAAAAGAGAGATGTGCAGGTATTAGATCATTCCATATTTACATATTTTATAACAGACTATTGCATATCAAATATATCAAGCTGTCTTTTTGAGCTAAATTGGCTAGGGGCTGAATGTTTTACGCCTATGATAGAAGCTGATGGTTTTTATTCTAAGGATTATTTGGAAAAAATTCATCACCCTGAGACTGATGGCATGGAAGCATTAGAAAATTCCCTTTATGGGTGTTTTAAGGCAGGCTTAGGAGCTGGTTATAAAAGCTATATTGAAAAGTTTGCAATTAGATTAGAAATGGTAAAAGGGGGCAATATCAATTGATGTATTTAAGTTTTTTTATTGAAAATGTTTATAAAAAAAGATTATATTTCACATCAATATGCTTCTAAATTATAAGAGTTTTTCAATGTTAAAAGAATCAACAGCATTCACAAGAGACATGATAACAGAGGCAAAAGTAGCTATGAAAAAGGATAGCTATTTTATTATGCCAAACGTCTATTCAAAGGAGTTTTGTGAGGAAATTAAGTCTGATATGGATCAGGTTAATTCAGGATTAGGCGTTGAGATAAACTATGGTGGTACAGAAACTAGAATATGGTCTGCTCAAAAAAGATTTAATGGCGTCAAGCGTTTTTTTGATGATAGTAATCAATTCCTTTCATCAGTGATAAACCAAGACAGTATTGCAGGAACTGTTTTAGCTATAAAAAATAACCCCCTGCCTAAGGGAGGCCAAGAAAACATCATGGGGCGTTGGCATGCAGATAGTTGGAATTCACAAGAAAAAGTTTTTCTCTTTTTATCTGATACAACTGAAGAATCAGGCCCTTTAGAGTTTATCCCAAATACTCATAAGCTTTTTTTTAGGTTACGAAAAGCTCTTGAACCAGGATTTTTCTTTAATCATTTAAGTGTGCTTAAAAAAGGGAATCTACGTCAATATGGTTCTATACCAGACAGTAAAGTTGAGCCCTTGTTTGATAGGGGGTATAAGGCAAAACCAGTCTTGGTAAAGGCGGGAACCGTTTTGCTTATCGATACAGCTAAACTAATTCACAGAGCAAGACCATGCAAAGAAGGTAAGAGGTATGCTTTAACAGCTTACTATCGAACAGGCGAAGGTTACCACGATTATGATGTGCAATAATTGGCTTTAATAGAGATCAGACAAAGAAGATTTAGATGAATAGTCTAGATTATATTTATAAAAAGTTTGTCAATCTTGGAGTCTTTTCTCGAGTACTTTTAGTCATAGTAAAGCCGCTTGCTCTTTGGCTCAGCATACAATTGGATGCCGATGCAGGTCTGGCCATTGCTCAAATTTATCTTATTGGCTTACTGTTTCTATCATTGTCTGGGACTAATGCTCATAGACCTTTTTATCAAATATATTTTGGTGTGGAAGAGCGGGCCCACAGCAAGGAGATAGCCAGGTCTTATATTGATTATATTCAAAAAATAACCTTACAGTTAATATTTGTAGTAATCATATCATCATTGGTTGCTAGCATTATCTTTAGGGGCTCACTAGACGTTGTTATGATGGGAATTTTATATGGCATAGCTGAGAAACTAAATGATGAATTTCAACGTTACGCTCAGTTTATTAACAATTCTAAAAGTTTGTTTTACCTAGCGTTAAGCAAATTAATCCCTGTTTTAGTGGCAGCATTATTATCATATGCAGCTATGGTTGATATTAGGTTTGCCTTTCCTGTCCTATTATTAGTTGGCTCAATTTTTGTTAACTGGCCAACGCTTTATTTAGCAATGTCCTATTTTATCAAAACAGCACGGAAATCTTTTTTTGCAATGATTAAGAGGTCTTTTAATTATATTCGTCAAGACATTCTCCAAATTGGCTGTGTTTTTATGGGAATTATTTTTGTTAGTTTTGATAAATGGTTGCTGCAATATCTTTCTACAACTGACCTTCCAACGTATATGCTTTACACTCAAATTGCCTCAGTTTTTATTGTTACCCAAACAATCGTTTTAATTGCACCAGTCAGAGCAAGGCTTGTAAATGAGAACCCAAAAGAAATAACAGCCATTAAAATTGGTTCTCCAATAATTTCTTTGATCCCATTGTTGATAGGTATTGCTTTGTATTTTTATAATGATCCCACAGAGGAAATTGGAAACATTGGGTACTTTGCTTTTTTCTTTGCCGCAATTGTTACATTTACAGTTGCATATACTGAGCGACTATATTGGGCAACAACAGCTGGGCTTAGGTTGGCTTTAGATACAGCAATTGTTGCTGCATTCATATTCTCAGTTGTAGGTTTGACAATATTTTGGCCATCACCCTATTTAATAGTTTTAAGCTTAGGGCTATTGTTTTGTTTAATGTGTATAAGAGTGTTAGCAATGATATATTTGTTAAGTAAAGCGAGTGTGGATAACGACTAACTAATAGTTAGAATGTTATTATAAAAATGAGTATGTACCTTCGAAGTTATAATTTGTGTAATGCTGGTGAAGCTAAGTACACGAAGCAAACTCTCACTAGGGGTGGGAAAATCTTTTTAGCATATCTTTTCATAGAATATATGTTTCCCCTTTTTATAAATTTGATGTATGACTCACAGCCCATTTTTAGGCTACCTATTCACTCACCAACCATTTTATTCACAATATTATTATTAATTTCGGTTTCCATTATTGCAGTGTTAGCCGCTCGATATACGCCAACAATAACTCCAAGAAACAAGGGCCCAATAAGACCACTTCCAAAATGGTGTATTGTAATGTTTTCATTAATTACAATATTAGTTGGGTATAGCGTTTTTAGTGCTGGTTTAACTCAATGGCGTTATACAACATCAATAGCAAGTAATTCTACAGTTCTTTATGCAGCAGTTGTCCAAGTGATGATGCCTGTTATGAGTTTTTGGGTGTTAATGACTGATCACCAGTTCATACTATCGCGCACCAGGTCTGATATGCTCGTGAAATTTATAATGTTTCTAGGAATAATATTCTCAATGAATGGGTTGGCAAGTGCGTTTACTACTTTATTATTTGCACTAGTTTTTATTTCGCCACGAAGCATTTTAAGGTTTTTATTCAGCAATTCAGAAGAAACGAAAGAAAAGAAAAGCTTCTTTAGAAATATAGGCATATTGCTTTTATTGCCATTTGTATTTGCGCCTATTTTTCTAGCGGGGGTGTACACAAAATCAGGATCTATAAATTACACAGTTGAAGAAAGAGTATTAGCCTATACAGGACTTAATTACCTTATTAATCGTCATTCTGTTCATTTATCTTCAGTCGCGGCATCTATTGAGGATGGGTCAAATTATATAGACCTTAGTATTCCGTTTGATACAACTCTATATAGGTTGAAACTGTTAACAGGAATTGACGTGGATGCGAAGAAACCAGAGATTAGCACTTTTTCAAGACTTGCTCTCGTTCAATTTGCTGACTTTGAAAATATAAACCCAAAAGGTGGCAGCTCGCCAGGTCTGTTAGCCTCCTTAACTATGGTATTGCCTTTACCATTAGCTGTTCTTGGTGTTTTCTTAGCAACATTTATTTTGGTAAAACTTTTGGACTTTGTTTTGTGCAGACAACCACCATTTTCATGGGTTGGGGCGCTTATCTTTGCCTATATTCCATTCAAGTATGTCACAGACTCTCCATTTGACTTGTTTATTCCAGGGCCTCTTATTTTTGTTTTGTTGTTAACACTTTTTTTATCTTTTAGAAGATAAAAAATTAGCTAATGAGCTCTATTATAAATAACAAGTCAACTTATAAATAAATTAAATGAGAGTTTGGTTAGTACAAAGGGCTGAATCTACCCCCCATGATGATAACGGCGATCGCCGACTTTTGCGAATTGGCATTTTGGCGGATATTTTACAGTCTCAAGGCCATCAAGTGGTTTGGTGGACGTCGGCATTTGACCATGTTGGAAAGAGAAAAAGATACCAAGAATCCACACGTGTGATGGTTAAAGAAAATTATTATATTCATTATTTGAAATGCTTTGGCTATAAAAAAAATATCTCATTATCTAGATTTATTGATAATCAAGTGGTCACTAGCGAGTTTAAAAAAGAAGCAAGTTCAGACGACAAAAAGCCAGACGTAATTTTAACCTCTATTCCATCAGTTGAGCTTTCTCAAGAAGTTATTTTTTATGCCAATAAAAACAAAATTCCTGTTGTGCTGGATATTCGTGATTTATGGCCTGATGTACTTGTCGAACTGTTACCAAACTATTTACGCTGGCTTGTCAATATACTAATAAGGCCAATGCGGAATAACTTGATTAATATTTGCAGCAAAGCAACTGCCATATCAGGCATTACCGATGACTTTGTTAAGTGGGGCATTGAGCATTCTGGAAGAGAGCGTAGCGAGAAAGATATTCATTTCCCTATGGCCTATATTAGGGGTGAGATAACTAAAGAGAAAAGAGTTGAGGCTTATTCATTCTGGGAAAAGCTTGGCATTGTATCGAATGATAAAATCTTGAATGTAGTGTTTTTAGGTATTTTTTCTAACAGTTTTGAATTTAAGACAATTTTTTCAGCAGCAAAGATTTTACAAGATCAAGGCAGCCCTGTTCGTTTTGTTATCTGTGGAGCAGGTATAAAAGTACCAGAAATTAAAAAGTCATGCGAAGACTTAACTAACTGTGTTTTTGCTGGCTGGGTTAATGCAGCACAAATAAAAACTATTTTAGAATTATCTGATGTAGGTCTTGCACCATATATACACACCAAAAATTTCATAGCAAATATTCCAAACAAGCCAGCTGAATATCTATCAGAAAATTTGTTGATAGCCACTTCCCTTACACATGGTAAGCTTTTCGAGCTTATAAACTCTAAGAAATGCGGATTGTCTTATGGGGATGATCCAGCTAAACTTGCATCTTTCTTGGACCATTTATCTAAAAATAATAAAGCTCTTGAGCAGTTAGTAAAAAATGCAGAAGAATCATTTTACAGTGGGCTTGATGGAAAAAAGGTCTACCATTCTATGATTGAGTATTTAGAAAAGTTAACAGCAGAAAACTCGATTTATGATAGTAAATAGAATTTAATGAAATTATTTATTTTACAATATGTTGAAAATTATTTAAGAGACTGACTTAGATTTGAATAGTCTTAATAATTGTTAATTGATGACATGAAATTCTGGAGAAAAAATGAATGTAAAAAATCAAGAAATTAATTATCAGCCCGGTTTTGTAAGTCGTATGGCAAAAATAATCATTCCTATTTTAGCAGCTCTATTGCCAACTAAACTGTTTCATCGGGTTTATAATAAATTATATCAACTTAATATGCGCAGAATATGGTTATTCTATTCAATACGTAGCCATGTCAGTGACCTCTTTGCTAGCAAAGAGGTTAGGCAAAAAAACGGAATGATTAGAAAAATATTGCCATACACTTTGGGTGGCTGGAAGGCCTTAGATAATGCCTTTAATGTAGTTTCACGTGTAGAAAAAAATAAAATTCCAGGAGTTATTATAGAGTGTGGGGTAGCTCAGGGTGGAACTGCTGCGATGATGGCACTTTCAAGCAGAGCTTTTGGCAATGAAAACCGTGAATTTTGGTTCTTTGATTCATACGAAGGTTTGCCAGAACCAACTGAAGAAGATTATGAAGGTGTAAAGGCTGGTGATTATGTTGGCGTTTTGGTTAAAGGCTCATGTCTAGGTACAATTGAACAAGTTAGTGAGCTGTTATTTGATAAACTTAATTTACCAAAAGATAAGATAACCTTGGTTAAGGGTTGGTTCCAAGACACGGTTCCATCACATAAAGACAAGGTTGGCAAAATAGCAATTCTTCGATTAGATGGTGATTGGTACGAGTCAACAAAAATTCCACTAGAAAATTTTTATCAACATATATCTCCAGGTGGCTGCGTTGTTATTGATGACTACGCAACATGTTTCGGTTCAAAAAAGGCAACAGATGAGTTTATTGAAGAGAACTCAATAGATACATATTTGCGTCCAGATGACCGTGGTGGCGCTTGGTTTGTGAAACCTAACTAAAGATTGTAGCGGTCTTTTAAGTCATTCTTAATGGTCTGAATAAAGGGACGTTAAATGATGGAAACTAAAAAAATAATTGGAGACAACAATCATAAGATTTCAGCTATAGGATTTGGTTGTGCCGCCATTGGCGGCTATGATTATGGTTCTGTTAATGATAAAAACTCATTGGACGCCATAAGCGAGGCATGGAACTCTGGTATCAATTTTTTTGACATATCAGACATTTATGGTTTTGGTGTTGCCGAGAGTATTCTTGCAGATGGTCTTGGCTCAAATTGCAAAGATGCCATAATTGCAACAAAGTTTGGCTTGCGACAGGATAGTATGGGTAATGTTGTTCGTGATTGCAGCCTAACATGGCTAGAAGAAGCTCTCCATGCTAGTTTAGAACGACTTAACATAGAGCAAATACCAATTTATTTAATTCATTGGTATGATGAAAAAACTCCGTTAGATGAATTAATAAATGCTCTGAATAAGTATAAAGATGAAGGTAAAATAGGTCGATTCGGAGCTTGTAACCTCACCCAAGCACAATATTATAAATTTTGTAACCTTGGTGGCGATAATAGTTTGCAATTACCCTTTAGCCTTGTAGACACATCATGTTCTGCCTTACTTCAAGAGGCCTCTAAAGGGGAGAACTCATTAACAATGGCTTATGATATTTTAGGTCGAGGGATACTAACAGGTAAATATATAGATTCATCGACCTTTTCAGGTTCAGATACAAGGTCGAGGCATAAGTATTTTCAAGGTGAGAGTTTAGAGAAAAACCTAAAGCTTGTTGAAAAGTTAGAAGATATAGCAAATAGTCATAGTGTGACCTCGGCACAAGTTGCAATTAGATGGGTAGTAGATATGGGCTTTGTTGATGTGGCTTTAGTTGGTTGCAAAACCCCTGAGCAAGTTTTAACTAATATAAACATATTTGATTTTGATATAAGTGAAGTTGATAGAAAGGCCCTGTCTGAGTTAGCAAATCAATAGTTTGGATGACAATGAATGGCAGGCTAAATTTTTTTAGTTTATGTATAAGATTATAAAGAGAATCTTCGATATTTTAGTTTCATCTATTTTACTTTTAGTCCTGTCACTATTTATGATCATTATCGCTATAATTATAAAGTTCTCTTCAACAGGACCTATCTTTTATCGAGCTCCAAGGGCTGGCTTAGATGGTGAACCATTTTCAATTTTTAAGTATAGAACCATGTATGTTGGAGCCGATAAAGGAAGTGGAACCACAGCTTTAAATGACCCTCGGACAACCAAGTTCGGCGCGTTTTTAAGAAATTATAAAATAGATGAGCTACCACAACTTATTAATGTTTTAATTGGTGACATGAGCCTAGTTGGTCCCCGTCCAGAATTATTAGACTATGTTGCAAGATATGAAGGCGAGGAAAAGATCATAATAACAGTTAAGCCTGGCATAACGGACTTTAGTTCACTGCATTTCTTTATGCAAGATCAGTGGGTTGGAGAGGGTGACGCAGGTAGCTCATTCGACACTTTAGTGCTACCTACTAAAATAGCGCTACGTATAAAGTATGTTAAAGAACAATCATTTTATACAGACATAAAGGTATTAACACTAACTGCAAAAGTTCTTTTAAAAAAGATTTTGGGTCTATACAAAGACAAACAAATAGACGAAAATATAATCAATTAGCAAGCACATATTCTTACAGGATAGTCATTAAAAGATGAGAAAAAAAGGTATTGAAGTATCAGGTGGTCTTAGAACCGGTGATGAGGAAATGGAAGCCTCATTGAATAAAGAGTGTTTCGATGCTAATCCTGCGTCTTGGGAAGTTAAAATGGAAAACTTTACTAAATATGTTAAGAGGCAAAACCTGACTCGTTTTTTGGCAATGTATGAAATATTCAAACTTATTGTTGATGTTAAGGGCTCAATTGTTGAGTGTGGTGTTAATCATGGTTTTGGCATAATGGCTTGGAGCAAGTTTTCCTCAATTATTGAGCCTGTAAACTTAACTCGTAGGATATATGGTTTTGATACATTTGATGGTTTTCCATCTATATCTAATGCTGACATGTCAGCTAGTAGCGATCATGTTAGGGTTGGAGATTTAGCTGTAAATTCAATGGAAGAAATTCTTCAGCTTGCTGAAATTCATGATAAAACGAGGTTTCTTGGCCATATTCCAAAAATTCAGTTAATTAAAGGTGATGCAATTAAAACTATTCCAGAGTTTATCTCTGATAACCCACATGTTTTGATAAGTCTATTATTTCTTGATTTTGACTTGTATGAGCCCACAAAAGTAGCTCTTGAAGAATTTGTGCCTCGTATGCCAAAAGGTGCAGTTATAGCTTTTGATGAGCTAGACAATCCATTATGGCCTGGCGAAAACCAGGCGATGCTTGAGTTTTTCAAAGATAACAAATTGCGTATTCAACGTCTTCCTTTTGACCCTTATATCGGCTATGCGATGGTAGACTAATAAAGGGTTCTAATAGAATGAAAAAAATAGATGCAGAGAAGATCACTGATCTTTCTTTGAAGATCAGAAAACATGCCTTGAGGATGACAAACTCAGGCAATAGTTCTCATATTGGTTCGGTTCTTTCTTCAGCAGATATTTTGGCAGTTCTTTATGGTGAAATCTTAAATATAGATCACCAAAATCCTAAATGGGAAAACAGAGATAGATTCATACTGAGCAAAGGTCATGCAGGTGCAGGGGTTTATGCTGCGCTTGCTGAGACAGGTTTTTTTTCGACTGACTTATTAAAAGAGCACTACCAAAATGGATCAATACTAAGTGGGCATGTTTCTCATAAGGGTGTACCAGGAGTAGAGATTTCAACAGGATCCTTGGGCCATGGTCTGGGAGTTGGAACAGGAATGGCACTAGCAGCGAAACAGGATGAAAAGAAGCATAGAATATTCGTTCTATTATCTGATGGAGAATGTGATGAGGGATCGAATTGGGAGGCCATTATGTTTGCATCTCATCATAAGCTTTCAAATTTATATGCAATTGTTGACTACAATAAATTACAAAGCCTTACTTCAATAAGTGAAACCCTAGAACTTGAACCATTTGCAGACAAGTGGGAGTCATTTGGTTGGAATGTATTTGAGGTTAATGGTCACGATCACATCGAGATAGCTGAGGTATTACGTAAAGAAAAAATCAATGAAAAACCAACATGCTTGATTGCTCATACCACCAAAGGTAAAGGCATTTCATTTATGGAGAATAAAGTACTTTGGCACTATAGATCTGCAAATGATGAAGAACTTGAACTAGCCTTAGCGGAATTAGATGATGCGTGATTTCTTTATAGAAGAGTTAGCAAAACATGCCACAGCAGACCCTAATATTATGCTTATTACGGGAGATTTAGGGTTTGGAGTTTTTGATGAATTTAGAAGAGATCTACCAGCACAATTTATTAATGCAGGAGTAGCTGAGCAAAATATGACCATGATTGCTGCTGGGATGGCAATTGAGGGAAAAAAAATATTTACATACTCAATCGGTAATTTTCCTACACTCAGATGCCTCGAGCAGATAAGAAATGATGTTTGTTATCATGATTTAGATGTGTGTATTGTAAGTATAGGAGGAGGCTTCTCTTATGGACAATTAGGAATGTCTCATCATGCAATTGAAGACTTAAGTATTATGAGGGCGATGCCCAATCTTAGAGTTTTTGTTCCTGGAACACTAGATGATGTTGGGTGGGCTATTGATCAGATTATAAATCAAAGTGGCCCTTCCTATCTAAGACTTGATAAGTCATTCTCAGAAATAAAAGCATTAGACAATTACAGGTCTAATACTGCATCTATAATAACTGAAGGGGATGATGTAACATTAATTTCTTCAGGTGGGATCCTTCAAGAAGCTTTGAAAGTCGAAAATAAATTGCAAAATGCTGGGATTAGCTGCCGTATCGTAAACATGCATACTCTGAAACCCCTAGATACAAATACTATTATCAGAGCATGCAAGGAAACCAAAGGAATTGTCACTATCGAAGAAAATACTATTTCAGGAGGTTTAGGAAGCGCTGTTGCAGAAGTGTGTATGGATAATCTAGTTTTCCCTAATTTTTTCAAGAGAATAGGTATTAAGGATATTTTTCCAACTGTTGTAGGCGACCAAAATTATCTAAGAGAAGAATATGAAATTAATTCTGATTACATAGTTGATGCAATCCTTAAGGTTTTTAAAAATTTATAATATCTAAGATAAAGGTTTATTAGGCTAGAGCTAGAACTGGGAAACTTTGTTTACTTAAAAATAATTCTTTTATTTAAATCAAACTAAGAATATTGATCATTAAATAAAATTAAAACAATGATAGGCGAGAGTGAAGAAAATAAAAAGTAAGCTCCTGTTGCTAAGAAGATCTCAGAAGGTTTCTTTGCAACTTTTATGTGATTATGTATTACTCGTACTTAGCTTTTTTCTTTCTTTATGGCTAAGAGAAAATCTAATATATATTCCAACCGGGAATAGTTTTCTTCTAGTGTTGATTGCCCCAATATTGGCTTTGCCAATATTCTATTTATTTGGTTTATATAAATCTCTAATTAGATACTCAAACATTAAAAGCCTTTTCACTATTATCAAGGCAGTAACTCTATATACAATCTTTTGGTTTTTGATTGTGGTCTCTCTAGATATTGTCATTAAGCCTTATGATTTCCTAATAATTCAATGGATGCTTACAACATTCTTTATTAGTTCAGTTAGGTATCTTGCCCAAGAAATTCTCATCGACAATTATCCAGGTAAAAATGTTCTAATTTATGGGGCTGGCTCAGCTGGTATTCAGCTTGAAGCTGCACTTAAATATGATCAAAAATATAATATTGTTGGATTTATTGATGAAAAAAAAGATCTAGATGGAAAATTTATCTCTGGGAGAGAAGTTTTTCCTCCCTCAAAGTTAGACAGCCTGATTAAGAAAAGATCAGTGTCAGAAATTTTTGTCGCCTTACCATCACTTTCATCAACAAAAAGAGCGCTTCTATTTCAAAGCTTAACAAAGCATGGCGTTGTAATAAGATCTCTCCCTAGATTGTCAGATTTGGCTGATGGAAGAGTAGGTATTTCAGATATGAAGAAGATTAAGATTGATGATCTTCTTAGAAGAAAGCAAAGAAAACCAATCCATCAATTACTTCAGAAGGATATTCTTGATAAGAATATACTCATAACTGGCGCTGGAGGATCAATAGGCTCAGAGCTTGCAAAACAGATATTAGATTTCAAACCAAGATCATTAATACTTTTCGATATTAGTGAATACTCATTATATAAGATTGGGATGAGCCTTTCTTCAGCCACAAAAAATAATAAGATTATTCCAATAATCGGAAATGTTAATAATCAAGGCAGACTCGAGAATCTGATGAAAAGATACTCTATTGATACTGTTTACCACGCTGCAGCATATAAGCACGTCCCTTTAGTTGAAACAAATGCCTATGCAGCCGTTAGATGCAATATATTTGGTACTTTAGCGTGTATTCGAGCAGCCATTAATCAAGAAGTCAAAAGTTTTGTTTTTATATCAACAGATAAGGCAGTAAGGCCTACAAATGTAATGGGCGCCTCAAAACGATTTGCTGAACAGATACTTCAATCAATAAATAAAGCATCAAATGGTGAAAGTAAAACTAGGGTTAGCATTGTTAGATTTGGCAACGTCCTTGGCTCATCTGGATCAGTTGTCCCATTATTCAGAGATCAAATCAAAAAAGGTGGGCCATTAACTGTAACTGATCCTGGAATCATAAGGTATTTTATGACCTTGAGCGAAGCTTCTCAGCTTGTTATTCAGGCAGGCGCAATGGGATCTGATGGCGATATTTTTTTACTTGATATGGGCGAACCAAAAAAGATCATAGATCTTGCCAAGGATATGATAAAACTTAGTGGAAAATCGATCAAAGATGAAAAAAATCCAGATGGAGACATTGAGATTAAATTCACAGGACTGAGAAAAGGCGAAAAACTTTATGAAGAATTATTAATAGATAGCAAGTCTGAGCCTACAGAACATGAGAGAATATTCATAGCTAAAGATAAGTTTCTCCCTTGGGAAGATATTAACAGATATTTGGGACAACTTAGTGATGCTACCAATAGCGAAAATATTAAAGAAATAATCGAGGTACTCGAGCAATCAGTGGATGGATTCAAGCCACAATCAAACTAAGATATTAAAAAAATGATCTACTATATCTTCTTGCAGTTTAGCATTTCCAATTGCAAAGAAGCTTCCATTCAGAAAACTTTCTTTTTTGTTATATAACAGTTCAGACCTGCCTTTGCCAATAACTTTCCCTCCAGCAAAAGTTAAAATTGCATCACCTGCTGCGATATCCCATTCTGAAGTTTGACCAAACCTTGGATAAATATCTGCTTTTCCTGAGGCTAGATAACATAGTTTCAGAGAGCTGCCCATTGATATTGAGGAATAATGCCCAATTTGGTCAAAGTATTCTTGTTCTTTATCAGATCTGTGAGATCTACTGGTAATTACTTTCAAGGGCTCTCTAACAGCATCACTGACTTCTATTTTTTGTGGCGCTTGACTACCATATATTGCATATGATCCAGAGTTTTTCGAGCCCCAATAAGTCTCATTCAATAATGGAGCATGAATAATTCCAAAGACAGGGCGATTGTTTTTTATAAGGGCAATATTTGTAGTGAATTCTCCATTCTTTTTAATAAATTCTTTTGTTCCGTCTAGCGGGTCAATTAACCAATACTCTTTCCAGTTAGATCTTTCAGAAAATGTTATTTGTGATGACTCTTCAGATAGTATTGGTGTCTCTGGACTAAGTTTGGAAAGAGAATCCGAAATGATTTCATGTGATAGCAAATCTGCAGCAGTAAGAGGTGATTGATCAATCTTTTTTTCAAAATCAAAATCAGTTTTGTAGATATCCATAATGGCTTTTCCAGCCTTGAAAGATATCTCGATCAGCTTATTTAAGTTGTCTTTATAAAGTGAAAATTCAGACATATATTCATATAGGGCTAAGTTAGTTATTAATTAGAGTTTTAGATTATTATAAAAAAAACTTGCAATCTTGCTCTTGAATTAGAGAAAATAACATATCTCTACCGAGTTCACGGCTATAAAATCATTTTAATTTGTTTTTGTTTACTCTAGACAAAGAAAATATCATAGAAATTATGGGAATAATAAATACTACAGATAAAAGCTTTGAGGCAGATGTGATTTCCTCAGATGTCCCAGTACTTGTTGATTTTTGGGCTGAATGGTGTGGTCCATGTAAAATGATAGGCCCTATCCTGGAAGAGTTGGATAGTGAGATGGGCGAAAAGATTAAGATAGTAAAAGTTGATGTAGACAATAATAATCAAACAGCTATGAAATTTGCTATAAGAAGTATACCAACACTAATCATAGTTAAAAAAGGAGCTGTTATAGCTCAGCATATTGGAGCGGCCTCGAAGGCTCAGCTTGAAGGATTTATTAATCAGAATATATAACAAATGCCATCAAACGGAAGAAAAAGAAAAAGAGGCGGAGGTCACAAAAAAGATTTTCGTGAAAGAGCCGCCACATTTACATCTGAAGATATAATCTCTAAGTCAGAGCTGGAAGGTGATGACGTTCTCAGTTTGCCAGATCTACGTACAAAGAATATTACTGAAATTCAAGCAACTGCAGAAGAAATGGGTATAGAGAACATATCAAGGGCGCGTCGCCAAGATATAACA
>MDTA01151535.1_pt1 | contig 39438 bp, 29 predicted proteins | sample 811151 | NCBI WGS metagenome assembly MDTA01 (sample SAMN05326648, study PRJNA326480) | marine metagenome | isolation source: seawater | place: Indian Ocean: South | collected 2010
AATCTTTGATTTAGTTTTACAAAGTCTTGCATTGCTTGACCGTAAACTCTCATGCTACCTGCGGCAAAACCTAAAGCACCACTGAACACCGATAATGCTCCGCTGGCTATTCCGGCACCTTTGCCCATTTTGCCAACATTGTCTGCGGCTCCGCCTGCGGCATTTCCTAGTCCTTGTGCACCTTGACCTAGTAAATCAATACCTTTGGCCATTAAACCAAACACGCCTTTACCATTAGGATCAGTTCTTAAAAAACTAGAAGTTATTTGTGTTAGTTTACTAACATTTTGATTGATCTTGTCGTTGCCTGTTTTTCTGGCTCTGTCATTTTCTTTGTATTCTTTTTGATCGGCGGCTCTTGCTTGTCTATTTTCTTTAAGATTGTTTCTGGCCGCAGTAAGTATTGCGTTCTGTAGATTTGTTTCTTTTGAACTTGCTTGTGATAACTGCTGGAAAAAACCTGCTATTCTTGGTATTTCTTTGGTTTGATCAATAAGAGATGCCATCTGGGACTGTGTTGCCCAGTGTTCGTAACCCCTACCTGCTTGTAAATCGTCTAATGTAATGTCAGCCATCTAAAAAACCCCATTAAGTACGCAGATAAATAATAACGTACTTGCTCATGTATGCAAGTATTTATCGGAGAAAAAAATGCAAGAAACAAACCCTCTTTTGATGTATAATCGTAGACCTCCTACTTATATAAGTCTACCTAGCGGAGGGAAACACTATACGCAACCACCAAAACTATCAGTTGATGGTGAACTTGCTGTGTATCCGCTTACTGCAAAACAGGAACTATTGCTAAAATCACCAGATAGTTTACTAAATGGCGAAAGTATATTCAAAGTACTACAACATTGTGCTCCGGATATTCCAAATCCGCATGAAGTACCAATGTGTGATCTAGAAGCAATAATGATTGCTATGCGTTTAATCAGTTATGGTAAAGATCTACAAGTTACAGTGCCTTGTCCTAAATGTAAAAAGACAAACGAAAGAACTATAGATCTACAACAACTTACAGCCAGAGTAAAACCTTTGGATCCGCAATATACTGTAGAACTTCCAACAGGCTTAAAAGTATTTTTAAGGCCTAGAAGTATTAAACAAAATATTGCAGAAAACCTAGTTACACTAGAACAGGAAAGATTGGTATTACAAGTTGCTGATGATAAATTAAGTGTTGAAGAACGCACAAAAATTTACAACGAAAGTATGTCATATCTAACTGAAAAAGCAGTGCAAAACCTAGCAGGTTACATTTATAAAGTAGAAGCACCAGAAGGTAAAACTTTTGATGATACTGCAATGTTATACGAATGGGTAGATAAGATAAGCATTGATGAATTCAAAATCATAGACGCTCAAGTAAAAGCAATAGACAGTGCCGGTATTGATACCACACTACATATTACTTGCGAAAATGAAGAGTGCAAAAACGAATTTGATGAAAGAATACAATTCGATCCATCACGTTTTTTCGCACCAGGCTTCTGATGACCAAGACTCACGATGATGTGAGAAAATTGGTAGAGGAATATGAGCAAGAGTCGGAAGCCGTTCAAGATGCTCTAATAATGATGTCAGTGTTTGGAGATATACCATATAATGATACCTGGCAAATGACACCTCACGAAATGAAGAGATTTGAGCATTTCATAACAGAAAAGAATAAGATAACATCGGGCAAACAGAAAGTTGATAACAATTACAACGTTCGAAAAGGTAATCAGTTATAGTACAAGAACTACTTCGTAGTTCTGATTTTCAAGTTTGCTTCGCAAACCTTCAATCGTTTTTAAGTTCCTTATAGTTGATTAAGTTAGTAACATCTTACTTAGATCTTTTCCCAGATGCTTCAGTCACACTTTGCCTTAAGCGGCAAAATGCAACCAATGACTTTTCCCGTCAGTCCGCCACATCACTATAGATCAACCAAAATGGTAAGACGCGGTTGAGCGATACGTCTTTACGATCTGCTTATCAACGCAGGACCACATTGTGCCATAGTGACGACACAAATGCTACCCGTAGGTTACAAGTGTTCAGTAGAGCCTACTCATTGTTTATCGTTGTTGCCCATGCCAAGTTCTGTTGCCGTGTTTAACGGTTCCTCAATGGCCTATGTGCTCCACATAGAACAAGGGGCTATATTTTTTTGGGGAATTGTATTAGCCTAAAGTTTTTTAAAATGTTCTTTTAGTATTTGTGATGAGCCTACTCTACAGTTTATAATGCCATTGTAGTAATCATCTGTTAGTAAAACTTTGCGGTCAAATTGTTCTTTTGCTTCTAGGTAACTTAAAATGCCTTTGCTGGGACAATAATGTAAAATTTCTCTTGTGAATTTTTCTGGGCCTAAATTATCTACGTCTGCCTGTAAGTGTTCTGATGACCCCCAATAGTCTCTCCAATCAGATTCAACTTTTGAGCGTCTTTTATTTTTTCTGCCTTTAAGTGGTGGTCTAGTTTTTTTAAATTGAGCCAGTTTTTTGCCAATGTATTTTTTGCCATTAGTAGTGTTTGTTATTAAGTAAACGAAACCTACGCAATCTTCTGGTAAACTATCTACTTGTTTGCCTTTGTAAGTCCATTCCATTTATTCTTTCCATTTGTTTTCTGGACACTTCATATCTAGCAACCTAGTTTTGATAGGCATAAAGCATTTACAAATGGAACATTGAAACGTCTTTATTATAAAATGTTCACAAGATTTACAAATACTGTACCTTGCGGCACCTATTTGATTAGTTTTCCATTCTTGCAATTGGTCACGCAAATTAGCCATAATATGCCTGAAGTATATTTGCTGTATCTTCCCAGTTGCTTATAGGATATACTAGATCATCTTCTCCGGTACAACGATCAGCGAGTGCAAAATCATTGCCTCCTGGCATTGTTTTATCTCCAAAGAAAATAACGGGTTTGTCAATTAAGTCGTAAACTTGACCCTTGTCTTGCCCTTTTATGTATATATCCAATCCGGTCTCACCTGCTACTGATGAGGTGTATTTTTCGAACTTTTTGTTGAACAGCAGGGAAATACGATCTCTTTCACGTTTGTCCTGGTCCCATGCCACATAAAGTTTTCTTTCCTTTAATGTACAATTTCTACCGACTATGCTGAAATTTGTGAGGCCAGTGCGTTCTTCAATATGACGTCCTGTTCTCAAAGGAAACTTACTTTTAGCAAGTTGTTGTTCTAACCAGTTGTATGCATCATCATCTAATTTACAACTACTGGTATAGGTTTCAACACCACCTTGCCAACGTGAGTTGCCACAACAATTGAAACTCATCAGTACTGATTCACAGACTTCTGTGCCCAACTGTTCAACAGTTTTAGGGTAATCGCTACCCGTAACAAGATATACTTTATTACGTTTTATCCATTCTGTCAACCAAATTCTAAAACCTTCATCAATTCTTTGTCTGCTTGGAGTTAGAGTTCCGTCAACATCAAATACGAAACTATATTCATTAATCATTTTTCAAAAGTTCTGGGTTTGACTTTACTTCTGCTAGATACCATTTGAGTGCTTCTGTATCATTTTCAAAAGTTCTTATACCAATTGGTTTTCCAAAGTCATAAATCCAACCAGCACTCAAAGGAAGTGGTCTTCCACTTGCTATAGTAATTTCACTCAGACTCTTTTTTGTTTTCCAAGGAGTTGTTGTCATGCATCTATCCTTTCAACGTCTGTGTTAAAACTTGTAAATCCATTTTCTTTGATAACATGTAGAATACTGCTCACTCTACCAACAAGTTCATCTCTGTGCGAAATTAAAAATACGTTCTTATTTCTTTCTCTTGCCATTTTCTTCAATATGGCCAAACTAGCATCAACACCATTCGCATCCATACCACTGTCAACAAGTTCATCAATAGCAAGTAAGTTTATAGGGTGATTCATGCTTTCAAATACATCTCTAAAACTCCAACTTAAACCAAGTATCAGTCTATTTCTTTCACCTCTACTTAAATTATCAAAGTCAAGTTCTCTACCTAGTTCTGTAATTTGTACAGTAAGGTCACTCAAAAATTGTACTTCGTGCGGTAATCCAAGTTTTGTCAAATAATAATCTAGTCTACTATTAAGATAACTTAAATTTTGTTCAATGATACGTTTACGAACAAAACTATCTTTGTTTGTTAGTAGTTTTAATAAAAACTCTTGATGCTCTCTCAGTTTGTTTAGATCATTTATTGTGTCCCAACTGATTTCTTGTAATCCAGTTTCTTTAAGTGTATCAATTTGTTCAACGTATGGATTAGTATCTTGTTTTCTAGTTTCTACTTTACTCTTCAATTGGTCAACTGTACTTCTGTGACTGTATGCTTGTTCAATATCATCATATATTGTATTAGGAGAAGGACCAAGTTCACCAATCTCTTGAATTTGACTTCTATATTCTTCAATACCTTCTTTAAGTTCTTCTATATGATCTTCTGATTCTTTTACTGCCTCTTGTTTTGTCACAAGAATTTTTTCATGTGCTTCATCGTGTAAATCTTGGCCACAAGCATAACATTTATGGTCTTGTGTTTTAAGTAAGTCTTGTTGTGCTTTATCTAAACGTTTTGATTCTCTGTCAAATTGACTTTGAAGTTTTCCTAAATCTGTTTCTGCTGTTCTTAAAGCAGTTTGTTTTTCTTTGTATTCTTCTAATTCTCTGTGTGCAACTAATTCAGCATCGATATCAATCTTTTCAAGTTCAGCAATACCACTTTCTAAATCTTGTACTTCTTCTTCATATTTCTTTTGCCACAAACTTGATCTTCTTTCAAGATCTTTTATGCTGTCTTCAATTTTTTGATTTGCAGTTTGTATTCCTTTGATTCTGTAATCTTCTTCTTGAACACTATCTTTTGTATTTTTAATTAATTCTTTTAGAATAGTTGCCTTTTCACTTAACTGTGTTATTCCTAAAAGTTGTTCAATAACATCTCTTTGATCATTTGCTTTCATGCTTAAGAAAGGTTCGGTATATGTGTTTAACGCCAGTACATGTTTGAACATTACATGGCTCATACCAATAATACGTTGAATCTGTTCTTGACTTAATCTACCTTCTCCTTGCATTTCATCTGTAGAATCTGAAACTTGGTTATTATTGTTAACCATAAACCTAAACATGTTAGGTGAACGACCTCTTTCAATTCTATATTCGTTGCCATCTTTTGTAAAATCAACAGTAACTAACATACCTTTGCCGTTTGTTTTGTTAATTAGGTTGTTTTTGCGAATGTTTGTCAAGGCATTTCCGTATAATGCATAACTAAGAGCATTTAGAATCGTTGTTTTTCCTGTACCATTTCTATTTCCATCTCCTCCTAAATCAACGTTCATACCAAGTACTAACGTAAGTGGTTCTCGATCAAAATGAACTGCTTGGGTTACATTCCCAACACTCATAAAGTTTTTAATAGTAATTGATTTTATATGCAACATACAGTTCCTTATTCCGATAGTTGATTGTATATGTCAACGAGTAGTCTTTTGTCTATAACTTCACTTTCAATGTTCTGTATCTGATTGATAACAATCTGATCAACGCTTTCAAAAGTTACTTCACCTTTTTGTGCCCAGTCGGTGGCATGTTCTTCTTTCATTTGGGGCATCAAACTTATTTCACGTAATTGATATGTTTTAGCAAATTCTTCTTTAATAAAAGTTGCTTCTTCGTATGTGATATCAATATCTAGTGTAACTCTACAATAAGTTTTTGGACTTAAATATTTTGCAGGATCTTCAAGAAGTGTGCTTAATTTTATTGTTCTATATTTAGGCATATCTGGCCAATCAATAAACTGTGGCTTACCGCCCCACTCTAAAATCATCATACCTCTTTCATCGTCCCATGTATCAGCAAAGTTGTGTGGGAACGGTGAACCTAAATACCAAATGTTACCTTTATTCTGTCTTTTATGAAAATGTCCAGAAAATACATATTCAGGACCAGCAAGATCTTCTGCTTTTATACCTCCATGGTCTGGCATATCTACCATGGCATTCATTTTAAAGTATGGTAATTCAAAATGGCCAAAAACGTATCTTGTGTCAAGTTTACGCATTTGTCTCCATTCGTTTTCAACTAACCACGGTACAATAGCAACGTCATCTTTTATTAGTGTTTTATCATTAATAATATGAACATTGTTCCATTGATTAACAAAAGGAAGTGAGTGTATTTCTCGCTTTTCACGATAGAAAAGATCATGATTGCCCATGATCATATAAACATTTTCAAAGGCTTCGGATAAAAAGCCAATGTTTGAAACAGTATAGTTTAGTGTGCTAACATTCACAGAACTTCTGTGATGATGCCAGTCTCCTAAAAATATACAAGTTTCACAGTTATTTTGTTTTGCTTGTTCTATAAACCACTTTACAAAATCTTCGCAATCTTTATTGAAAATTCTGCTATTCGCTTTATTACCAAAGTGTATATCAGTGAAACAAGCAACTTTATTAAAAAGTTGTGTCATGTGTTTTAGACATCCTCTACGTCATAGTCTCTTTTCATATTATACACTCTTTCTCGCTCTTGAGCAAGAGCCATTTCGTGTTCTACTTGTCTTGTGTAACTAGGTGTTTGACCTGCTTGTTCAAGTAAATCATCTCTCATGCTTTGGTTACGTTTCTCCATGTTTAGTACTCTTGTGAAACTATTGTTAACCGCGGCCGTATAATATGCAAAAGGATTTTGACTTTTAGATTCATCAAATTGAAGTGCGATTTGAGAAAGTTGTAACAATGCTTGTGATCTCATTTCATCAACATATGTATAACCACGCCAGTTTGCTCTCATACTATATCTTTGACATAGCATCATAAACATTTTTGCTAACTTTGGAGTTATACTTCCATGATCGACACTAAATGCACCATTATCTAGTCCACCTTCCCAGTGGCTTCTAGCAACTTCTTGCCATGCACCATCTACCCATCTATATTGTTTAAATGGTGGATAGTTACATCTTGCATGATGATCTGCTGTCGTTTTTGGTTTGTTTTTCCTTCCAGGTGCTAACGGAATGTGTTCAAATGTCATGACTCTAACAATTACATCTTCTTTTGCAGGAACTTCCTGCGCCTCTTTAAAAGTAATTTGTCTTGGTTTTTGTCCTCTGTGTCCTGCATCTTCCCATTCTTTTACTGCACGTTCAAATGCTTTTCCGGCTAGCCTGGCTTTTCTGTTTGCTATTGCTTCATCAACTTTTTCATCTGTTAGTTCATCTAATCCGTGTACAATAAGATCGTACATCTGGTATTCTTCATCTAAATACCAACAGTATGTCATTTTTGATTTTTGTATTTCTTCTAAAATATTTTTGTTGTTTAAATAGTTGACTCTCTTTTTAGTTGTCATAGATTTTTTCCTAAGGTTGTAGAAGTCTTACTCTACAACAACAATATACAGTATATTGTGCTACATGTCAACCACTAATTGCAAAAAACACATGTTTTTTCCGGCGATAAATACTTGCAACGGAGAAGAACAATGAAACTTAATCATATACTTACAGAAGCGACATCAGATATGAAAATGGTAGTTATCTACCCTGGTCGTTTTCATCCTTTTCACAAAGGTCATCGCAGTGTTTATGATTATCTTGTTCGTGAATATGGTTCCCATGCAGATGTATTTATCGCTACTAGCGGCAAGGTAGAAATGCCTAAATCACCGTTTACATTCGACGAAAAACGCAAATTCATGGAACTTACTGGCATAGAACCAGGTAATATTGTGCTTACTAAGGTACCTTATGTAGCCAATGAGATTGTGGAAAGATATGATCCAGAAAAGACCGTTGTAGTATATGCAGTATCTGAAAAAGATATGGCGGAAGATCCACGTTTTCAATTTCCTGAAACAGGATTAAGTTTGAAAAAGAATGGCGAACCTGCTCACATGCAAAAATGGCAAGGATGGCCACGTGCAGAACCAGTTAGCAAACATTCTTACGTTACTACGGTACCAACTGTCACGTTTAAGGTAATGGGTAAACCAGCCACAAGTGCAACTGAAATGAGAAAGCAATTTGCTGAACTTCCTGATGATAATAGTAGACAGGTGTTTATTAAAGACTTGTTTGGTGCATACTCAGATGAAATTTTAGATATAATGAAGGATAAATTAGGTGTCTCAAGTAAAGAAGGCGAAACTACTACTTAAAGCAGGATACCCATTAGCAGACTTAGATTTTGATAATGCGGCTAGTCCATTAAGTAAATTAAAAGTAGAATCAAGACGTGGTGTTATATTTCAATATACGCCAACTATCAACGTCAACGGTGCGGCCAACTATAGTCAGATAGCAACACCTCATTCAAACTATCCTGCTAATATTTTTGAAATGAGTATACCTGCACAATTTAACATTGCTTGGCAATTTACTGCACAAACACAAGAAGAAGCAGATTACCTTTTAGGTTTTATGCAATTTTGCAGAGTAGTCACAAAAGCACATTTTGGTGCAAGTGATCCTAAAGCAGGTACACCACCTCCTGTATTAGAATTTAGTGCGTATGGTGATTTTCAATTTGAAGGTGTGCCTTGTGTTGTCAGATCATTCACATATGATATGAACTCAGAAGTTGATATGGTTGAAACAAGTTTCAATACAAATGTTCCTTCATTTTTACAAGGCTTCTTAGATGTAACTGTACAAGTAACACCAGATAGAGCACGAAATGAATTTAATGTAAGAGATCTAGCAAATGGTAAATTAATGAGAAGAGGATTTATTTAATGGCTGAAGTAATTTATAAATCAACAAGTCCGTATAGTAAAACAAACGTAACTAAAAAACGCTTGTCTTATTATATTCCTCCATTTGATTCATCACAGGCAATACCTGATGCTAGTATTGTGTTAACAGCAAAATATAACAAAAGACCAGACCTATTGGCGAATGAACTTTATCAAAGTCCAAGACTATGGTGGGTTTTTTATTATTACAATGTGGATATATTAAGAGATCCAATTAATGATTTTACATCTGGGAAAGAAATTGCTTATCCAAGTAAGCAAACACTTGAAGGATTAATTTAATGGAATTGCATCCAGAAGCAAACAAGCCTGCGTTCTTAAAACAGAACTGGACAGTAGATGAATGGAACGCACATTCACAACGTACAGGCGAGACAGGAAATCCAATTATACAAAATGGTAGAGTAACTGGCGTAAACAATAGTTCTTTGCCAGAAAACTATTATACACAAAATAAACCTAAGTCTTTTTATTTTCCTGTTAAAGGAGATAACACAAGTAACCAAACACAAAATAATTATGAAGTGGAGGCAGGTTTAGACAAGGCTTCTACTGTGAAAAAAAATTTAAAAAAGAACACAGATGAAACAACAGGACCAGACGGAAATCCTACTAATGATCCTAATCCACAAAAATTAAAACAGTCAGATTTAAAAGCCGCAAAAGAGTTAGAACAAGCAAACAAAGAAAAAATTGAAAATAACAAAATTAGAAACAGTAAGTTTGCCGCACAGGCACTAGAAGATGACAATGCTGAATTTAAAAACACATTCGAAGGTAATGTGTTAAGCAGTGTAGATAGTCCTACATATCATATTAAACTTATTGTTGTTAATCCTGCAGACGGATCTACAATAGAAAGTTACAATGCAGGGGGTGGTGTTATAATTGCAGAAAGCGGAGTAACTACACAAATACAAATTGGTGATCTCACAATGAATCAATCTGTTGGATTTGATCGAGGTCGTACAGAAACATATGGTACAGAATTATTTTTAAGTTTGCTTGAACCTTATGGCATGACATTAACAGAAAGATTAGTTGGAGTTTGCCAAGAACTAGGAATTGATAATCATTTATCTGCGGGATATGTAGTTGAAGTAAGTTTTAGAGGAAATGACGCACAGACAGGCGGTGCCGCTGAAAACTTAATAAATTTAAAATGGGCAATACCATGTTATCTTGCACAAGTTAAAATACAAGTTGGAAACAGTACAACTTATCAAATGGTACTTTATGATTCGGGCGATAATCAATCTAAATATCACATGCTAAAACAGAACATTAGTGTAAAGGCAGGAACTTTAGGTGAATGGTTTACTAATTTTGAAAAACAACTTAATGATCAAGAAAAAGCACAAATTACAGGTGAAGCCGATGGTAATGCACCTTTAATACCAAACACATTTAAGTTTAACATTGCAGACAAACACAAAGATTTTAAATTTGAAGTTTTGGATCAAGGATTTATTGACAGTAATCCTAAACATGCATTTAGTTTAGATGACGAAAATAAATTACAGGTTACGTTTAACAAAGGCGATAGTATTAGTGAAATAGTACGCATTATGTTTATGAGTACTGTTGAGTATCAAAAACTTTTAAGAATAGATGGCCAAAAAGTTTTTAAAGATGGTCAGACACCTAAACAAAAAGAGCAGATAAAAGCACAAACTGATACTATAAGAAATTTGAAAAATATTATTAGAGTAGACAATGAAACAATAAGTACAACATTTGACAAAAATAGAAATGATTACGCAAAACGTTTTGAATTTTTCCCACATGAATATACTTCATTAAATACAGTAACAAGTGCTCAAGAATATTTTAATGCAAGAGGTGACTTTAATAGTGCTAGAAGTAAACTTGCTCAACTTGTAAGAAACAAACTTTTAAGAAAGAGATATGATCATAGATTTACTGGACTAAACACAGAAGTAATGAATGTTGATATCAATCTAGACAATTTGTTTTATGTAGCAACGCCTATGTATGCAGGTACGCAAAGTACAACATCTGCTTTCCAAGTTGGAGATAGATTCACAGATGCACAAAGAAATTTAGGTATTAATAGAGGTCCTGGACAAGAAACACAAGCAGTAAAAGGTTCTGCTACAGGACAAAAATCAGTAGCACCTCCACCAAAAAGAAGTGTACCTGGCGTAAAATTTTTAGAAGAATTTGATTTTAGAGCCACAGCGGCTAAAAGAGGATTAGCAATGTTTCCACAAAAAACATTTAATCCAGATAACATACCAAATGATCACAGAGTTGGACCTACTGTAAGTCCAGGCGGAGCGACAGATACAATAGGCCAAATTCATTATAATCAATTAACTGGTGATATGATGGAATTATCTTTACAAATAAAAGGTGATCCATATTGGTTAGGAGCAAGTAGAATATCAAGAAGAACAAGTGCAAAGTCACAAACAAACGGACAAGATGACAAGTATGCAGATTATCAATCAGGAGCAAACAGTTTACTTTTTGTAATGCGTACTCCTGAAGGTTATGATGACGAGACAGGACAAACACGAAACATGAAAACAGCAGATACTATAGCAGGATTATATTATGTATACGGAGTAGAACATTCATTTAGTGCTGGACAATATACACAAAGGCTTATGAGTTATATGGAAGATACATTAACATTTGGATTATTTAGACAGGTGTTAGAATCGGATATACCTACAACATCAGTGGTTACTAATAGTCCAGGTCTTACTTTTGGAGATATCACATAATGGCTACTAATTATAATAATCCAAATAAAGTACCAGGAAGATATACTGAAGATGCTAATAGTCCTATTAGCAGAGCCTTTCCTGTGTACGAAGGATTTGTTGTATCTAACAAAGATCATGCACAAACAGGAAGAATAAAAGTTCGTATTCCTGCCTTGCATAGTTTACAAAATATACAAGATAACAAAGAAGACGATAGCACAGAAAAATCAAAAGATCAAGGCAAGAACCATATAGATGTGCGATTCATGAGTCCATTTTTCGGATACAGTGATTTAGACAGAGCCAACAATGCTGAGAGTGTAAAAACATATGACGGTACAGTTAAAAGTTATGGCTTTGTTGCAATGCCACCAGACATTGGTGCTCCTGTAATTGTATTGTTTATACAAGGAAATATTAATGATGGTGTTGTGATTGGTTCGCCTATGGGGAACTTAAATCACGCTGTACCTGGAATAGGTAGCAACGTGGTATACAACGGAGATAAAGAACCTTTGTTAGGCCCGGCCGCTGAACGAAATCCAAAAGACGAAAATACAGATAAGAACGTCCGACCGCCTCATAGATTGATAAAAGTTCTCGAAAGGCAAGGATTGTCCAGAGATGGTATTAGAGGACAAAGTACATCAAGTATTAAAAGAGAAACTCCAAGTAGAGTTTTTGGAATGCTTACTCCTGCACAAGCACAGTTTGTAATGGATGATGGAGTTCTAGAAGAAAACGGAAAAACTACAGAAGACGCAAATAAGTTTACTGGCTTTCCAGGATTGAATAGTTATGTACGTTTAAGAACAGCCAATGGTGGACAGTTATTAATACATGATACTGCGGAAATACTTTATTTAATAAATCCATCAGGCAATGCTTGGGTAGAGATGAGTCAAAGTGGTAAAATAGATGTCTATGGAAGAGATAGCATAAGTGTTCATTCTGAAGGTGATTTAAATTTAATTGCAAATAAAAATGTTAATATTGAAGGTAAAGGTATTAACATGAGAGCAAAAAGCGATTCTATAAAAATAGAAGCAGAACAAGGAACTTTTGAAGTAAAAGCAAGTAAAGATCTAAATCTTACAAGTGACCTTAACGGAAATATACTAATAGCAGGAAGTTTAAAAGTACAAGGACAAAGAATAGACATGAATGGTCCAACACCTGCTACTGCATGTGAACCTGATAGATTTGTTCACAGCGGAAACAGAGATTACAAAGACAGTATTGCAACTAGAGTTCCAGAACACGAACCATGGTTTTATCATGATTATCAACAACGACCAGCAAGTGTTCAAGCACCTGTTGTTAGTGCTACAAAAACAAATAGTACAGAAGCCAGCAAAGCAACAACAGATACTGATAACAAAAATGTATCATCTGATAAAAAGACCGTTGACAAATCAAAAGAAAATATTGACAACCCAGAACTAATTGCAGAAGAAAAGAAAGAACTAGATGCAATTAAGAAAAGAATACAAAAACAAAATGATATTATTGCAAAACAAAACTTAGAAGCAACAAAACTGAACAATAAGATGGCAAATCAAATTATTAATGATATAGTTTGGTCACCATATGTTACAACTAAAAATGATATACCTGTGGTTGGGTATGAAACACCAATTGATGCGTTAAGTCAAGGTAGTGTGGTTGCACAAACAACAGGTGAAACAAATACTGTAGTTGCAACAGGCCCTGAAAAAGGACCTATAACAAAAGCATTATCTGGATTAGGCAAAAAGATAGGTGGAGTATTTGCACCTGTTGGTAAATCAATAGATGACGTACTTGGCACAACAGGTGGTGCAATAAATTCTGCACAAAGATCAATTGATAACTTTTGGGCAACGGCTCAAGGAGCAGTTGATAATACCATAGCAAATATAAATGCGGCCGCGGCCAAGAACTTACCTGCAGGAACAAAATTTGGTATATCACACGGTGAAGCCATAGCGGCACATCACACAAGATTAACTGCAAATCAAAAACGTATGCGAAAAGCATATGGAGGCAGAACAGTAGTACCACAGAGAGTTCATGACGGATTGGTATATGCAGATTATGTTTACGGTGACAGTGTTTATTATTTAGATGCACAAGGAAACACAACAGATATTAGGCCATTAATATACAATGGTCAGTATGAAGAAGCAGGTAAAGTTATTTTAGGAGATCCAAGAAATCCTAAAAAAGCAGAAGAAATACATAATATAATTGTGTTTGGGCAATATATTGAAGTTGACCTAGAAGAAAAAGAAAAACTAGGATTAAGAAGAGCGGCTGAACTTTACTTTACATTAAATGACGAACAAAGAATGCAGTTTGAAATACAGTATTATCTTGCAACAGGTAAGTTTCCAATACTTATGGATAATAGAAGACAAAAGTTAAGGTTAAGCCAAATTGAAGAGAGAGCAAAACTAATTACTCCAGGTACAAACGTTGTTAGTTATGAACAAGTATCTGTATCTAACTTTGCAACTCCATCACAAACAATTATCGATACGATTATCGATAAACGCAAAACTGTGGGCATTGCATCTTTCCCAGAAGGATATTTGTTTGCAGTAGCGGCACTAGAAAGTAACTTTGTAGATGATTTAGTAGATAATGATGCAAGTGGATTATATCAATTTACAACTGCACAATGGAATTCAATATCTAGTACATACGATCCTGATGGCACAGCATACGGATTACAAATTGTTGGAACATTAGATCAAAGGACAGACGTAGAAAAAGCAACTGTGGCGGCATGTCTAGTAACAAATGCAAATAATGGCACATTACAAGGTGTGTTAAAACGTTCACCAACACAAGATGAATTGTATTGTGCTCATTTATTTGGAATTGTAGATGCTCAAGTACTTGCCAAAGCAAACACAAATACTTCATTAGATCTACTTACAGATTTAAGTCCAAATTTTGTTACAAACAACGCAACATACACTAAAGATGCCAATAACCAAACATTATTAGTTGGTGAATTTTTCCAAAATTTAAGAAATCAAATATCTAAAATTTCATACACATATAGTCAACTTTACGGTGTTTAAGAGTAAATAACTGTGGAGACAAGACATTGGCAGATGTACTACTGTTAAATGCAGATGCACAACCATTAAATATTTCTCCTCTGTCGATTATAAGTTGGCAGATGGCTATCAAGGCACATTTTAGTGATAAGGTTTCAATTTTAAAGACATACGAAGACGAGTTTATAAGGAGTCAGCGGTTAGTGATACAAAAACCAAGTGTGGTAATTGCTAACCGCTACATAAAAAAGAATCCTAAAGTAAAATTTACTCGTAGGAACGTATATTTAAGAGACGATTACACATGTCAGTACTGCTTTGAAGAATTCCCTCATACATTATTAACTTTTGATCACATACTTCCAAGAAGTTACGGTGGTCATTCATCTTGGGAAAATGTTGTAACTGCATGTAGAAAATGTAATGGTGAAAAAGGAAATGATCCTTTAATAACACCAAAAATTATGCCTGGTGAACCAGATTATTGGAAACTTATGGCAAAGATTAGGAAGAAAACAGTTATCGTTCCGCACAAAAGTTGGCTAGAATTTATTCCATGGGCAAAACTTGAGCAAGCCGCATAAGTTTAAAAAACCCCATATTTTCCGTTGATAAATATTATAAAGGAACAACGGATGGCCACAGCAATTTATAAGTTTCAAGGTTTTTCGACTAAAACAAATCAGTTTTATCCGCAAAGACTATACGATATTGAACTTGCTAAACAAGATTTACTGAATGAGATCTATACTCGCAAAGGTGAGCGTGTAATGGAGCCTGAATTTGGTAGCATTGTTTGGGAATTACTGTTCGATCCAATAGGCGAACAAGCACAACAAGACATAAAAGCAGATATGATTAAAATTGTTAGACGAGATCCTAGATGGAATCTCGAGGAAGTACAAAGTAATCAAACAACAGATCAAAGTTCTATTACTGTACAGTTGGATTTAACTTATGTTCCAACTACAACTCCTGTGCAACTGTTGGCAAAATTTGAACAACGTAGTGAAGAGGCTAATTAAAAATGGCGCAAGAAATTAGACAAAATAATTTGTTTGCGGCGGAAGATTTTCAGGCGATTTACGCCAGTTTCGCCAACTCAAATTTCAAAGTATATGATTATGATACAATTAGATCAGCAATGGTTAGTTACATACAAAAGAACTATCCAGAAGATTTCAATGATTGGATTGAATCAAGTGAATTTGTAGCAATTATTGATCTGGTTGCTTTTTTAGGCCATAATTTAGCATTTAGAAATGATCTCAACACACGTGAGAATTTTTTAGACACAGCAGAACGTAGAGAATCAGTTTTACGTTTGGCTAGAATGTTGAGTTTCAATCCAAAAAGAAATGCAACATCAGAAGGTCAAGCAAAAATAGTTAGTATTAAAACTAATGAACCAGTTTTTGATAGTAACCAAACTAACTTACAAAATCAAGAAATAGTTTGGGGTGATAATGTCAATCCAGATGCTTATGAGCAATTTATAAAAATTATTAACAGTGCGTTCAGCACAACAAATCAATTTGGTACTCCAACTGATAGTGCAGTAGTTAATAATATGCAAATACAAAGATATACTTTGAACACTCCAGCATTACAAGACATAACATATTCGACGGGCGTAAATTTAAACACCGTGCAAACACAGGTAGAATTTGTCGGAGCAGAACTTACTACAGAAGGTACAGTATATGAAAGCACACCTAATCCAACAGCCAAATTAAGTTTGTTATATAAAAATGATGGTGCAGGATTAAACAGTGTAGGTACAGGATTTTTTATGTTGTTTAAAGAAGGACAACTAAATTTCCAAGATACAAACATATCAGATCCAATTGAAAATCAAGTTATAGATATAAACGCTAGTGATGTTAATGAAACTGATGTTTGGGTACAAAACATTACAGAAGCAGGTACTGTAGAAAAGTTTTGGACAAAAGTTGAAAACACAGTTGGCAACAATGTTGCATTTAATAGTATTACAAATAATATTAGAGATATCTTTGCAGTAATTACAGGAGACAATGATAGCATATCAATTAAGTTTGCTGATGGATCTTTTGGTAATGCTCCAAAAGATATTATTAGAACCTGGTATAGAACAAGTGCAAATAAAACTGTTGTAATTAGGCCAAATGATTTACAGAACAAAGTTTTAAAAATACCATATGTTGGTGTAGATGGTAGAGATTATGTGTTGTCCGTAACAGTTAGTTTACAAGAAACTGTAGCAACAAGTTCTCCTAGTCAAACTGTTAGTGAAATCAAACAATATGCTCCAGAAGTATATGCAACGCAAAACAGAATGGTTACTGCTCAAGATTATACAGTATATCCTTATACAACAAAAAGCGGAATTAAAAAAATTAAAAGTATAAACAGAACACATAGTGGTCATAGTAGATACATTGATATTAATGATCCTACAGGCAACTACAAAGATTTAAATCTGTTTACAGATGATGCATACATATACAAAAGAGATTCTCAAAAGCGAGACACTCTTGCGTTACCTACAACAAAAACAACGCAAGGTATTATTGATACTGAAATTGCAACAAAGATTAGAGATGCAGAAACAATAAGTTTTTACTATGATAATTACACACCTGTTACAGTAGCAAACTCAACAACAATAAAATGGCAGTCTGTCAACATAGTAGCCGGCAGAGAAACAGGTTATATTGTAGACGGATCAGGAAATGTACAAAAAGTTGGTCCAGCAGGTGTTGATGAATACAAATATGTAAGAGAAGGTGCTGTGATTGAATGGCAAACACCAACTGGTGATTTAGTTTTTAGTGCAGTTGATAATGTTGATGGTAGTGGTTTAGGTGTTGACAATGCTAGTGGTACATCTAGTGGATTAACACAAGTTGGTAATGGTACAGTAAGTTTGAAAAAAATTGTACCAGCAAACAGTACAGCAAAACGTATTTGGCCTGCATATAATATAAGATTCAACACAAGTGAAAATCAAGCCATTTTAGATAAACTTAATCAAAAGGTGGACTTTGCAATTAGATATGATTATCTTAATAATAGATGGATGATAGTAGATGGTGATGATGTTAGTGTAGGTGGTTGGAGTTATGCTAACTCAGGTGATAAGAGTTCTGCAAACTTAGATGCAAGTTGGTTGGTGCGTGTTAACTTTAACAATCAACAATTTGTTTTCCAAAATAGAGTTTTAAGAACTTATATTTCAAGTGAAGCAAACATAAGATTTTTCAATGAAAGATATAAGTTTGAGTTAGATGAAGAAACACTAAAACCAGATAGAGATGAATTTAAATTCTTAGAAGTCAATTCAAAACCTAATAGTTCACAACCATTAGGCGAAGTAATAACATACAAGACAGAAGCATATCATACATTTGAAGATGGATATACAGATCCAAGAAGAGTAATTGTTACAAATGTTGATCCTGATTTAGATTATATACCAGAAGATCCAACAGCATTTGAAAAAATTACAGGTAATGGTACAATAAAATTAAAGATAGTTACTGAACGTGGATTTGAGTTTGAAGAACTTGCAGGTACAAATGATAGTTCAACTTTCAATGCTACTGGTAGAAGTGGTTTAAGAATGCAATGGAAACATTATTCGCCAGATGATCACAGAATTGATCCTGCTGTAATAAACATCATCGACACATTTGTAATGACAGAAAACTATGATACAAATTTTAGAAATTGGTTAGCAACTGATGGCACTATTGCTAATAAGCCTTTAGCACCTACATCAGAAACACTAAGACAAACTTTTGCTGATTTAGAAAATGTTAAAACTTCAAGTGATACAATAATTTACCATCCTGGCAAATACAAAGTATTATTTGGAGATGAAGCAGATTCTGAAGTGAGAGCAAAATTTAAAGTTGTTAAAAACCAAGGCACAAGATTGACAGACAATGAAATAAAAGCAAAAGTTGTACAGGCAATTGAAGAATTTTTTGAAATCGAAAATTGGGATTTTGGTGAAACATTTTATTATACTGAACTTGCAACATATGTTCATAATCAAAATTTAGGTGACATATCAAGTGTTGTTATAGTTCCTCAAAATGACAGTAGCAGATTTGGTAACTTATTTCAAATTACGCCAGACTCAGATGAGTTGTTCATAAGTAGTGCAAAGGTAACTGACGTGCAAATTATTAGTCAAATCACAGCAAATAATATTAGAGTAACTGGTGCATCAAGTTCCGCCGCAGTAGCAGGTTCATTAAACGGCACAGGAGTAAGTTCTTATTCTTCTAACAGCGGTGGAGGCTCAAACGGTGGCAACTAAAAACTACAAAAGCAAAGCAACACCTATTGAAAAAGAACTGACTGTTCCAGGCAGAACTCGTCGTGGCTATGAAGAAAGAAAAGGCACAGAATTTCTTCCAAGATATTTGCGTAGCGACATCAATAAGAAATTTTTAGATGCCACTATAGATCAATTAATTTCAAATGATAGCACAAGAAGAATCAACAACTTCTTTGGTAGCAAAAGTGGATTGGTTAACAATCCTGTACAAAATTTTTATGACAACAGTAATGATAAACTAAAAGAAGATTATAGATTTAGACCAGGTATTGTATCAAATAATGATGACAATACAACAACTGTTCATATGTCATATGATGATATTTTAAACAGATTAAATTTTTTAGGTGGTGACACAACCAATCATGATAGACTTTTCCAAGATGTAAATTATGTTTGGAGACCTATTGTTAATGAAAATAAATTAGTAAACTTTGCAGAATATTATTGGTTCAATTTAGAATTACCTTTGTGTCAAATAGATGGCACATTTAATCCGCAAGACATTATAGGTAAAAAGTTTCATACTGTACCTGCGTATAACAACAAACAAGAATTAGAATTGCAAAATGGTATGCTTATTAGTTTTGGGCCACAAGTTCAAGCAACATATCCTGGAGTTTACACATACGTTGACGTAAATGGTATTACCCAAGCAAGACAATATGTTGTAGAACAAGTTGGTGATAGTATTACATTTTTAGACTATACTTTGTTAAGTAAGAAAACTCCATACACACCTAAAGTTCCTGAACCATGGGATAATCTTGCATGGGATACTAATCCATGGGATGGTTCTCAAGATGCTCCTGCACTAAAAGAATATATTGTTATGGAGCGAGGATCACAAGATGAAAATGCTTGGAGTAGAATTAATTGTTGGTATCATATTAATTGTGTTAAAGCAGTTTACAAGTATAATGATCAAGTACTTGAAGAGAATTCGATTGACAATTTACAAGCAAAACGTCCTATAATAGAATTTGCAAGGCACTTTACTTTGTACAACTTTGGTACACATGCAAGAGGCAACGCCATTGCGAAAATTACAGATGTAGTTTGGTTTAATAATTTCCTTGGTTCAAACAACGTTGGATTTACACCAGGTGGATCCAGAATATATAACGGTTTGAATATACTTGTAACAGATACAGGACTTCCACAATATGACAACTTTCTATGGGAAGTAAATGGAGTTGGTTCAGGAATAACTTTAACAAAAGTAACTGATGGAAGAGACCCACAAGGTGATCCTACTTTAGGAGATAAGATTCTAGACACTGAAACCGGTAATGAGTTTATGTGGAATGGAACAAAATGGATTATTGGACAAAACAAAACAGAAATGAATCAAGCACCGTTATTTGATCTATTTGATTACGAAGGTAATAAACTTTCAGATGAATTGGTTTATCCAAACAGTAACTTTAGTGGTAATAAAGTATTTGAATATGTTAGAAATGATTTAGGTACACTAGACAAAGAACTTAATTTTAAAGTTATGTATAACTCACAAAGTTCACCTGCTACAACTAGCAGTGATTATGCAAATTTAGTATTTTGTTTTGATCAAGAAAAAACTGTTTACAGATATAACTTAGATACTACTGCAACTGATATACTTGGTTACTATTATGTTGGACAAAACACAAGTACGCCAAGATATTCAAGTGGTTGGGAAAAAATAAATGTTGTAAATAGAACACCACTTGTGGAAAACATAATTATCAAAAATGAAACTAATCTTGAAATAGATTTGAAAACTGAAAGTTACGGTGGATCATTAGATAACATTGTAGAATATGAAATAACACATAGTGAAACAGGTTATGACGTATACCAAAAAACAAAATTTACCTGCAACCGCTTGAGAGATAAGAACAGCAACATTTTTATTGCAAGAGGACAGGCAACAAGTATCAAGTATGATAGTGGTGTAAATGGAATAACAATAACTGATGAAGCCGGAGTAACCTATAGTGGTTCTGGCATAATAGGTTCAAATGCAAGTCCGTATACATCAGGTATTTTTACAATTTTGCCAGATGCAAACACTCCAGATGTTTTAAAATATACAGGAGCAAAAGGTACTGGATTTATTTTTGTTGTAGATAACGGCACACAAGAACAGTTTCCAGAAGTGCATTACAATGGTAAACTAGCAAAGTTTCAAATTGATTGGGATATCGTAAACAACAAAATTGTTTTACCACTTAACAATAATATCAAGCAAAAACGTATTACGGCACTGGCAGAAAATGATGTTATTGATATAAGATATGTAAGTGACGAATCAGTTACTAATCCAACATATGATCAAAATTCAAGTTTCGTAGCAAATCCAAAAAATGGATCTCCAGGACAATTTACATTTAGTGATTACTTCGATCATTTTACAACTATTGTTAATAATCACAATGGATTTAAAGGTGACAGATTTGGAGAAAACAATTTTGAAAATTTACCTAAACAATTAGGTGTGCAAGGTAAAATACAACAACATGAAAACAATGCTTTACTGTATGGACCAATTTTTGCAAAACAAGAATACAGCATAATAAATGCATTAAGGTATACAGGCGATCAAGTTGACAGATTTCGTACAAAATTTTTACAAACTTTACATAGACTTTACAATGAAGTGTCCAGCACAATAACTAGATATGAATTAGTTGATTTAGCATTAAAAGACATCAATGTTGGTAAAAACGCAAACTTTCCATTTGCGTTTAGTAATATGGCATTCAGCACAAACTTTACTGAACAAGATATTGTTGGTGATGGTAACACAACTGTTTTTGATTTAACTACACCAGTTGAACTAGGTGACTTTGGACAACATGTTTACATATATGTAAACGATTTCCAAAAAGTTATTGATGTAGAATATACAATAACAAACACACAGGTTACTTTTGTTACTGCACCAGCACTTAATGATAATATTAAAATTAGAGTTGCAAATAAAGATGCATTAACTTTAATACCAACTTCACTTTCTAAACTAGGACTTGATGCTGTTTATAGTCCTAGATACTTTGATGGTAATCAACCAGGGCCTAACAATCTTGGTAATCAAGATCCATTTATACAATATCACGATGGTGCTTTAGAATATGATATAAGTGAATATGATTTTATTAATGAGTGTGTTATAGAATTAGAACGTAGAATTTATAATCATATCAATGCAGAATTTAAAGAAAAAATTATAGATAATAGGCTTGATGCACATGCAAACAGAAATCAATATGCAGATAATACTCTTGTAAGAGAGATGGCTGAAGAAAGATTTAATACCTGGCTTATTCAAAACGGCAAAACAGCATCTGACAAACAACTGTTTTACAAAAATACAAACTATGATGTAAACGATAAATTTACATACAATTATGCAGTACAAGTAAATGCTATCAAACCAAACGGACCTGGTTATTGGAGAGGCATTTACAAAATGTTTTTTGGAACATACAATCCATCATTAACACCTTGGAGATGTTTAGGACATGCAGATAAACCAATTTGGTGGACAACATATTATCCAGATGGAAATGGTGGTGCTCCTGAATGGCAAGTTGGTACAAAAAGAAATGCATTTATAGAAGCACTGAGAATTGGTAATGTAGGCAATCCTGCAGATGGTATAACCATAGATGTAAATTATGCAAGAGGTACATATGCACAATACCTGCCAGTTGATCCTGCTACAGGACTTTTACAAGATCCAATTACATGCGGATTGCTTTCTGCTCCAACTACACAACAGGCACAAGCAGATTTTAGATTTGGAGATCATTTAGTTGGTCTTGAAATGGATTGGAACAGAAGTGCCAAATATAGATTTGATATTAAAGAAATAATGATGCTTGTAAGCACAGGTGATTTTCTAAAAGATTGGAATACTGCTTCGCATACAACAAGTTTGAACGGTGAACGTGTACGGAAAGATACTTACAAACGTCCTACTCCTGCAGATTATGATTTTCATAGATATACAGATAACAACAATGTAATGGAAAAAAGTTTTGGACTTAACCATTTAGTCATTGAAAATTTAGTTGCTAGAAATCAAAGTTCTAGTAATAATTTAAGAAATGAAATCATAAATCTAGATACAAAACTAATGTTTAAATTAGAAGGGTTTACTGATAAGAATACAATTAGACTTGTTACTGATAGCATAAGTCAGACGTCTGATAGATTTGTTCCAGAAGAAGATTTCAATATTGCATTGTATCAATCACCTCCGCTTGTTGCTTACGAGATGAGTTCTGTAAAAGTTTTATTTGACGGTGAAGCGTATCAAGTTATAGGTAGAAATAATGTTGATCCATACTTTACAATCAACCCAAGTAGGCAGAATGGTAGAAGTATAGATGTAACTGTAGGAAGTGAGACTGTAGTAAAATATCTTGAAGGAACAGGCACACCTACAAGAATTGATTATGGTACAAAATTTACAAGACGACAAGATGTGTATGATTTCTTTATCGCATATGATAGACATTTAAAAGCACAAGGATTTGTTTTAGATAATAATAGCAATATGGATACTTCAGGACAAACATTTATTACCTGGAGTAGCGAATTAAGAAATGCTGGAGAGTTTGTAGAAATGAGTCCTTTCAAAGCAGGTGTGAAATATGATTTTGCAGGCAAAGGATTTGTTGGAAACACAGATACAATTATTAACGAAGTGTACAATTTAAAAGATAGTAACAACAAAGAGATTAGACCAAACAATGTAAATGTTACTAGACTAGAAGACGAAATGAAAATTATACCAATTGGTGATCAAGATATTTTCTTTGTCAGATTGTATACAACTGAATATGATCACGTTGTTCATCTTTCACAAAAAACAGTTTTCAATGACACTTTGTACGATCCTTTATTGAATATAAAATTAGACAGGATTAAATTTATTGGACAACGAACTGCTGATTGGACTGGTGTTCCAAAAGCAAAAGGATATCTACTTAATGAAGATAAACTAATAACAAACTTTGAAAAATCTGTTAATGATGTTGATCGAGGATACTTTGATGTTGAAGACACTGTATTAAATCAAAATACAGTTGATGCCGCAAGACATAATTTAGGATATGTTACACAAGACTATTTGAAAAACAATCTGTTTAATAAAGATGTAAGTTTTGAATTTTGGAAGGGCCTAATACACAAAAAAGGAACACCTAGTGCATACAAGAATTTACTTAGAAGTTTAAATGTAGACAACAATCTAAGAGACATTGATGTACAAGAAGAATGGATGCTCAAACTTGGAGAATATGGTGGCCAAGCAGTAACACAAGATTATGAAGTTGAATTACCTGCAGGCAATTTAAGTCATAATCCACAAATTGTAAGTTTTGAAGAAGATATTAGAGCAGACAGATTAACAAACAAAGATTTAGAATTTGATACTAAAATTACAATTACTGCAAATGATCCTCGTTGGGTAAACAAACCAGAAGGCACTAATTTGGTTTCATTTCCAACTATGTCTTCTACAAAATATAATGAAACAAAATTATTAAGTGCAGGGTTACCTTTTGAAACTGATGTTGATTTTGCATTATTTGATACAAAAAGTTTGACAAGTGCTTATTCAGGTTTTGTACAACCAGGAAGCATACCAGTATGGACAAATAATAGAACATATGAAGCAGGCGACCTTGTACGTTACAACGGACAGGTTTATGTTGCTAACACAACTACTGACGGCTCAACAGTAAATGAAGCGAACATATTAGACTTTACTGCTATTGACGAACCTCTACTTCCAAGTTATTGGATAGCAAAACATGATGTAGGAAATACTACAAGGCCAAGTGTTTTAAAAGCACAAGATCATAATTTTGCTATTTTAGAGATTTGTGCAGGAATAGAAGAAACAGATAACGCATTGGTCAAGTGTGATCAAGCACACGGATTGGCTATTGGTGATTATGTTTTAATTTGTAATAGTACAACAACTCCTATTGTTGATGGAATTTATCAAGTATTAACAATAGAAAGTGATAATAATTTTACCATTAACGCATTTATAAATGAAAAAGGTTTTACTGGCAAATTCTTTCCTTTAAGAGAAATGATGTTTAGCACAAAAACAGAAATTGATGCTTTGAAAACAGATACAAAATATAAATTGCGAAATGGCGACTTTGCTTATACCGATGACGCAGTCTACAAATGGAATACAAGTATAACAGATTGGGTAAAAGTTAGAGAATCTGCAACTCCAGTAGATACCAGTTCCATGTTTGATATTAAAATATATGACAGTCATGAAAATAAAATTATTGCACAGTTTGAAAACATAGATCCTAGAAAAGGTATTATATCAGGACAAGCACGTCGTGAACTGAATATTATTAATCAAAATGATATTGCAAAATACACAAGTTCAAATGATGACACATTTGTTCCAAATGAAACAAGATTTTGGGCAGGTTCTAAAGTTGGTACAACATGGTGGGATACTAGCACCGCAGTTTATCAAAATCCTGAACAGGATTTAATACAAGATAATAACAAAGAATACAAATTTACACATTGGGGTAAATTACACCCTGCATGTTCTATTGATGTTTATGAGTGGACAAAGAGTTTAGTTACACCAGATCAATATAACGACAGCGGACTAAACTCTGGTACTCCGTTCAATACAGTAGATGAAAATGGAGTAAGAAATTATTTTTGGTCACAGGATATTGAATATGATACAAATACAGGTCAACCTGTTACTTGCTACTATTATTGGGTAAAAAATAAAACTACAAAACCAAGTATGAAAAATATTGATAGAAAGTTAAGTGTATTTTCTATTGCACAGTTAATACAAAATCCAACAAAAGAAGGTGTATTATGGGCAAGTGCGGCAAGTACTAAAGACTTGTTAATTGGCAACGGAGATAAAGTTTTATTAGACGAAGCAAGTGTTTTAGAATTCCATTTTAAAAATGCAAACCAAACTAATCACACAGAGTATTATTTGGTAAGAGAGAATGATGAAATAGAAATAATACCAGAGTATTTCCATAAAAGATTAAGAGCAAGTTTAGTTGGAAGACAAGGTGCAGATACATCATTACAGTACAAAGACTTTGATATTAATACAAACTATAGCAAAGGTGAAATTGTAATGACTACTGTTAATACTTTTTTCAAAGCATTGAAAGATAATCCTGCAGGACCTAGTCCAGTAAGTTCTGGAACTTGGGAAAGATTATATGATGCAAGATTGTTAGATAGTGTTAATAAACGTTTTCATTTTAGAATACGATCATTAGTGCCTAATTTAAACGTTCATCCATTAATGAGATATGGAATTGAATCAAGGCCTGCACAAAGTTGGTTTAGGGACATTGACGGAGCGAGAAGAGTTTTTGTACAGAAAGCCAATGAACTTTTAAAAGATATTAATTTAGTAGACACAGTATTAGACTGGGATAGGATACTAGGTCAAACAGCATTCATTCCACAGTTTGGTAATCCAAATGTCTCATTTGATATAACACAACATTGGTCTTACATTAATTGGCAAGATCCTATTAATTATATCGACACAGTCCCAGAAAAAGATGTAGCAAACTTTGTTGCTTTACAAAATGAAACTCCAACTGATGGTAGAATTATTCGTGTACTAAATGATGGTACAGGACGTTTTGAAATTTGGTTAGGTGATGGACAGTTTTGGAATCTAATAGAAAAAGAAAATGCAACTATAAAACTAAATGACAATCTATGGAACTACGGAGATTTATCAGGTTGGGATCAAGATAGTTGGGATAGTGACTCATGGGACGAATATCCACAAACAGAACTGTTTTTAATTATTGACGCATTAAGATATGATGTATTTAAAGATCAACTAATTGTTAACTATAACAAACTTTGGTTTGCTCTACTTTACTTTACATTTACTGATCAAGAGCAAGTTGACTGGGCACATAAAACAACATTTGTACAACTTAAGGTAAGAGAAAGAGGTGATGGACAAGCAAATATCTATCACGGAGATCAAACTGAAAGTGTTATTGACTATGTTAATAATGTAAAACCATTTAGAACAAAATTAAGAAATGTTTATAACATTAAAGAAGTAACAGATGAAACAGATGTAACTGTTACTGAGCAAGATAGAAAAACAAAAATAGGATTACGATTCAATAGACATGGCAAGCCATGTTGGAATCAAACATTTGTTGACGGAGCAAACTTCCATGTATTAGAACCAGGTTGGGATCAGGCTCCATGGGAAAGCATTTACGATAATCCTGATTGTGATGATATTACTGGCACAGCACAAAGGCCATGGGACGCTGACAGACAAACACTAGAAAATTTATATCTAAAAGACATATATGATGGCAGTAACTTTGGTTTACCAAGAAATCCAGCAGATGATATATTTGTAGAAGGTAACAAATTTGTGCATCCTGAATACGAAGGATACCCTGAAGAACAAGCAAATATACTTCCGTTTGACGCTGTTAACATTAGAGTAGAAACTAACAAAGTAGGAACTCCTACAGTAACAGCCGGACCAACCTATAGTGTTAACTCTGAAGAAACAGGTCCTAGAGGTATAACATTTAACAACGACGGAACAAAAATGTTTGTTGTTGGTACAACTGGAGATGACGTAAATGAATATACGCTTTCAACAGGATTTGATCTTTCATCAACTGTTACTTTTATAGACAGTTTTCCAGTTACACAATGCCCAAATCCAATGTCGATAAAATTTAATCCAGATGGTACTAAAATGTTTGTTACTGGTGTAGGAAATAATAATGTTCACGAGTATGCATTAACAACTGGCTTTGATGTATCAACAGCAGTTTTTACACAAACACTTGTTACAACTGTAGACAATGATAATTTTGGACTTGATTTCAAACCTGATGGTACTAAAATGTGGATAACAGGTGATTCAAATAACAAGATATATGAATTTAATTTGTCAACAGGATTTGATATTTCAACAGCAATATTCAATCAGGATTTAAGTATGACAGCATACGATATTGAACCATTTGGTATAGAATGGAGTACTGATGGGAAAAGGTTGTTTGTAGTAGGCACTAGAGGAAATGGCGTAGATGAATGGAGAGCAAGTACACCATGGGATATTTCAACAATAACACATGTAGGATTTTATCATATAGGAGGCAATCCTTCTGGTATACATTTCAGTCCAGACGGTTATAAGATGTTTATACTAGGTAATTCAAGTGATCTAGTCAAATCGTATACACTATCAGATCCTTACAGACTTATAGGACTAGATGGAAACATACCATCTTCTACTACATTAAGTTTCCATATGTTTAAAGACATGATGGGCGATTTTCATATACATAGAGTTGCAAATTCACACACCACTGCACTTGCAACTGACTTAAATAAAGGTGACAATACTATTGATGTTGTTGATGCAACTAAACTTACACAACCAGATGTAGAAAACTATGTTCCAGGAGTTATATGGATAGGCCCGGAACGTATTGAGTTTTGGGGAGTTGATGGTAACACATTAACAAATATTACCAGAGGCACTCTAGGAACTCCAGAAGTAAACCATAAACAGTTTGCTGGAAGTGGAAATGGAAGTATTGTCATAGACGCTGGGCGTGAATCTGAAATACCAGGTGTTGCTAGATATGTAAATTATTTGGACAACTTATTCCCAGCATACAACGACTTTGGTAGCACATTACATAATAGTTCGAATCCAGAAGCAACATTTATTAAAGCGGGACCAGGAATTATTAGTAATAGTTGGACAAAAAACACAAATGGCTGGACACCGTAGGTTTTCAGAGATAAATATAGATAATAAGGGTTAACAAGGTATGGATACACCAAAATTTACAGAAGATAACTTGGTCAACATGGAAGGTCATATTAAGATATGGGATCCAGAATCTGGGCAAGTATACGTTAATAAACGCAATGCAATCAACTTTGAAAATATGAGTATTGCTCTTGCATCTGCAATGGCTAATGCTGGATATGGAACAGTTTATGAAATGCATTTTGGTAATGGTGGTACTGTTGTAAACGCAAATGGTACTATTACATACCGTACACCAAATACTAACGGACAAAACGAAGACTTATATAGCACAACATTCTTTAAGGTTGTTGACGCTAATGACACTGTTAATAACACAGATATAACACAAAATTTTACAAGTGTTACTCACGTGAATAACACAAATTATACAGATATAGTAATTACTTGTACAATAGACTACGATGAACCAGTTGCTACAGATACAACATTTAACCTAGCAGGACAAGATCAAGACGCCCAAGATAGTGCGACTGATTTTACAGGTTCATTTGTATTTGACGAATTAGGACTTAAAAGTAAGTCCAGTTCAGCAAACTTAAATTCAGGACTACTGTTGACACACGTGGTCTTTCACCCTGTACAAAAAAGTGCAAATAGATTACTCCAGGTAGTTTACACACTAAGAATTCGTGCAGGATAATATTAAAGAGGACACTAAAAATGGCATACGACATTAACAAAACTGACGGTTCGTTGCTTGTAACAGTACAAGATGGTTCAATAGAGTCAAGTGCATCAAGCATTAAACTTGTTGGTAAAAATTATACAGGGTATGGCGAGTTTATAGCAGAAGATTTAATTCATATGCTAGAAAACTTTTCTAATCCCTCTGCACCATCTAGTCCAATATCAGGACAATGTTGGTTCAACACAACAACAAATAAATTAAACGTTTATGATGCGGCTGGTAACTGGAAAGAACTAGGCCATATTGTTGCATCAGCAACTGAACCAAATGCGGCAACAAGACGTACAGGCGACTTGTGGTGGGACACTGCTACAAATAGTATGTTTGTATGGAATGGTACTGCACATGTTCCTGTAGGAATTGGTTCAGGTACAACATCAGTAAGAGTTGTAACAATAGTTGATACTGGAGGTACATCACATACTTGTTTAGTAGAGCAACACAATAATAGATTTGTAACTATTATGAGTGGAGATTCATTTACTCCAGCGGCAAGTGAATTACAACCAGACAACACAACAATAGTTAGTGAGTTCCCAACAATAGGTAAGGGAACTAACATGACTAACAGAACAGACTTTAAATTTAGAGGTACTGCTACAGTGGCGGAATATGCTGACGTGGCAGAACGTTACAAAATTAAGGCAGAAGGAACTGCAGGTGATGTTGTGATGATTGATTACAACGGAGATGCAGAAATTAGAATTGCAGACGAACATGCATCATCATATGTATTTGGAGTTATTTCAACTGCTCCTGCTTTAGAGATGAATGCTAGTGCAGGTACAGATGCTACACACCCATATATTGCTTTAGCAGGGCGTGTTCCATGTAAAGTAATTGGTCCAATACAAAAAGGACAAAAATTAGTAGTTGCAGGTGTTCATCCAAAAACATCAGTGGCTATTCCAGGTGTTGCAAAGGCTGTACCATTTGATGGTTCAAAAATGGATAGTAGATTTGCAGTAGCACTGGAGGCATACACCGACGAAGATAACATCGGTACTATTGAAGTTGTAGTAAGAGGAAGATAATATGCCTTACGCTGAGGGAAACCCGATTACGGCCACAGAAGCAAATGCTCTTATTGACCTAGGTAATAAGATTTACGGAGATAGATATGATTCAACAGCGGCACCTGGTGCTCCGTTGAGTGCAACTAATCAAAATAATTTTGCTTATGGTTGGGGAGGATCTGAAGCGGCAAATGTTTCAGTAGGAAAAGATATTGAAGCACAAGACTTAAATGATGTTATTAATCGGACAAACCAAGGCGTAACTATTACTAACAACACAACAAACTTTCTTGCTATAAGAAATCCAAATGCTAAAATATTTGCTACAGATTTCAACAACATACAAAGTGTCCTCAATGATGTTGAAAACAACAAAGAAAATATTTCAGATACTGTATGTAGTGTAATTAGTAAAGGTACAGATGCGAGAACAACTGCATGGGGTACTACTTCAAATAACACAAGCGAAATAAATGTTATTTGGGATATTGATTTTGCAACATACAACAAAGCAAGATACTTCTTTAATAGCGGTGGAGAAATGAGATTCATTCTTTCTGCTAGTGGAGGTACTACTGCGGCCTATACACAATGGTCACAGATTTACACACAACTTGGAACTGTAAAGTTTTCAAGTCTAACTACTTCACAAACTGGCACAGGTGCTACAAGTACAAACAAAGGTTTTTACGAACTGTTTAATGATGGAACTTGGACACTACTACTAACAAGTGGTGCTGGAGGTGGAGGCGGCTATGGTGGCTATGGAGGCTATGGTGGCTATGGAGGCTACGGTGGCTACGGCGGATATGGTGGCTACGGATCCTATGCTAATATTAGAGCAAAATTTTACGGTAGATTAAACACAAGTGGAACAAAACTTCAGATCAAAGTTGAACTGGAAAACCAAGCACTAAATACTACTGTAGACGGTACACACACTATTGAATGTCAACAGCGTAAACTCGACACCCAAACAAACGCAAGTCTTACGTTGGCTATTGATGCACCAACAAGTGTAACAATAAGTGATACTTTTGAATAAAGTACTTGACAAACTCGTAGAAAAAGTATATAATTTAGTTTACAAATTCTTGAGGAGTGTCATATGGATGAAAGACTCAGTCGTGCTCTGCAATTTTCTAATTACAGACAGACATTACATATACAAAAACAAAACCTAATACAGCGAATGCGTAACCAATCTACCGTTCTTCATAACAACGGTATGTTTATTGCTGACCCAACAACTATTGCTTTTACAAAAGCACTTATAGATAGAGGTTACGAAAACGCAATTATTATTGATAGTAAAGAAGTTCCAATTAAAATTGAGAATCTAGAAGAATTTCTCGTATTGTTGCTAGATGCAAACTTTAAAGCAACTAATGAATTCTATGTTGCAAATGAGAAGGTCAGAAGAAGTAGGAATATTAAATCCTTACTTGAATGGGAACCAGAACAAGACGATGAAGAAAAAGAAAAACTCGCCAAAGAAAACGCAGAAAAATAAAAAAGAGATTACTTCTGGCGTATGCATGTTCGCATACAATAACGATCAAATCAACTATGTAAAACTTGCTGTGTTGTGTGCTTTGAGTGTAAAAAAGCACATGAAGAATAACACAACATGTCTTATTACTGATCCAGGTACAGATGCATATATGAAAGAATCAATGCCTCTACATGCAAAGGCATTTGATCATATTGTGGTTACTCCTATTGAAAAAATACCAAACACAAGAGTAAATCACGATAGTCCTTATTATACATTTAACAGTCAATTTACTAATCATAACAAAGATCAAATATTTCAATATAGTCCATACGATAAAACTTTGTTAATAGACATTGACTTTATGATTGCAAACAATTTATTAGATCAAATATTTGATTCTAATGTAGAACTTGCAATGTATTCAGATGCTAAGAATTTGCGTAATGATGATCCGCATCCAAATGAAATTAGATTACATAGAGGCGGAATAAACATGTGGTGGTCAACAGTAATTTATTTTGAAAAAACTCCTTATGCAAAATTACTATTTGATATTTGGGGTCATGTAAAAGATAATTGGGACTTTTATAAATTTAGATATAATTTTCCAGGACACATGTTTAGGACAGATTATGCAGTAAGTATTGCAATACACATTATGAATGGAATGTTTGAGAATAATATGATATCTACTTTACCAGGTACATTTATGCGGTTCCAAGATCAAAAAGATGATATATTGCATGTTCATAATTCAAATGATATAATCTATCTTGCCAATGATCAAAAAGAAAATTGGAAGGATTTACCTGTCCGAATGTTAGATGAAAATGTTCATGTTATGAATAAAAGAAGTATAGAACGTCATTATGATAAATGGATGGAGTGTGTAACATGAGCGAAGGTATAGTAATTTTAGCACATAGCACAGAACAAACAATTTATAAATTAAATGATGCAGTAAGAAATTTTTCAAAGACTGTGAGAAAACATCAAACAAATCATGTTGAAATATGTCTAGTAACTCACCAAGCAAAATGGTTAGAAGATTGTGCAGAGTATGTTGATCACATAGTAGAATTTCCATTTGGTGACGCAGGATACGAAGATGGTAACACATTGAAAAATCTTTATCAATTATGGCATGCTTCTCCATTTGAACGTAATCTAGTATGTGCAGTTGACACTATGATAATGCAAGATCCAAATGAGATATTAAGAGCATTACAAGGACAGCCTTTGATATTTGCAAGTAAAAGCAAGACGTTTAACAACAAAGTAGTAAAAAATGTAGGTATAATAGATGTATATGAAAAACTAAATCTTCCAAGATTGTTAACTGACTTTTGGTACTTTGAAAAGAAAACAACCCAATCTTGGTTCGATTTGCTTGGCATGTACAGTGCAAATTATATTGATGTTTCAAGAGAACTAGGAAGTTTTGCTCCACAAAAATTTGATATAGATATTATTGTTGCGTTGACAACTGATATTGCAAACATGACTAATGATGTAAAAGATTTAGGCATATTAGAATATACAGATCTTGCAGTACATGATAATTGGCCTACACATTTAAATTATTGGATAAAAGAAGAATTGATCAAAGTTGAAAACTTTGCATTAGGAGGATTGTTACATTTAGGACGATATGCTCCTTTTAGAGAGATACATAATGAGTATTGAACTTGTCCCAAAAGAACCTTTAGTTTTAACGGACATATTTTACTATATTTACTACGACGAATACACAGGCAATATCACCGCTGTATGTAGTACACCTGACGATACAATTACAGATCCATATTTAAAAAAATCTCTAGACGAGACAGATGCTCCAAGTCTTATAATTGCAGGCAAAAAGCATGTACACGACTTTATGGTTGCGTACAACGATGATGACAAGTTAGATATACTTGGCAAAGGCGATGTTCTTAGATGGACAAGAAAAAGCACAGTTCTCAAAAAAATACCAGTAAACCTAGCAAAGAAGCCAGCAGAGCATTTAGATATACAATTTATATATCACAGGAAAAGCAATATAGTAAGACTAATTGTTAATGATAGAATAAGACAACGTATTTCAGATCCTTTAGGCAATAAACAATTCCGTATTAAAAGTGGAAAAAATTTAAGTGTTTTTGTTTGTAGCAAGAATGACCCAGACTTTATACACGACACTATCGACTTTCCTTTAGAAGACTTAATTAGAGAAAAAGAATTAATCTACGAAGATTTTACAATGGATCTTAGTGACAAGTATCAATTGTATACAGGTGATAGTTTCAAAAATATTAGATTTGATATTACTAATGCAGAATATGTAGCGAGTCCGTTTGCTGATGGAATAGTTCAAAGAATTGTTACAGTAGAAAAAGAAGATCCAAATGTCTTATCACATATTAGTATGCATCAAAAATCAGAAGATGAATTAGAGATAATTAATAAGGTTGCAGATATGAAAGATTTAAAACAATTTGATCCAGAGTTCACAATTTTTATCAGTCACGATGACCCAGATGAATACGAAGGACAATTAATATTTGATGTTAAAGATCTACAAAAAGATAGACCAAAAACATTTAAGATACCAATAGACTTACGAGACAAGACATTGATGTACAGAGGATCTCGTATGCGAGTTACTTTAAGAGGATAGATATGGCAAACCTAGTACCAATAACTGAATTTGATATAGTTTTTATAAGTTATGATGAACCTAACGCTGATGAAAACTATGCAGACCTTTTAGAAAAGGCTCCGTGGGCATTAAGATCACATGGTGTTTGGGGAAGTGACGCGGCTCATAAGGCGGCGGCAAAACTTACAGAAACAGATAGATTTATTACTATTGATGCCGACAATATAGTATATGATGACTTTTTTAATTTGCAAATTGATATGGACAAGATTGAAGATGTGGACGTTATAAGTTGGGCAGGCAAAAATATGGTAAATGGGTTAGTTTATGGCAATGGTGGTATTAAGTGTTGGCCAAAATTAGTAGTTGAACAAATGCGTACTCACGAAGCCGCACCAGAAAACGACGCGGCCGCACAAGTAGATTTTTGTTGGAATATACATTATGTACAAATGAATAATATTTACTGTGATGTACACAACAATGGCTCACCGTTACAGGCTTGGAGAGCAGGATTTAGAGAAGGCGTCAAAATGGGCCTTGCAGACGGAGATGTTATAAGCAAGGAAGCATTTAAGAAGTTAAATAAAAGTAACTATCGTAGATTGCTTACATGGATGAGCGTAGGTGCTCATGCTCCTAATGGATTATGGGCAGTATACGGTGCAAGATTAGGTTGTACTATGACTAATTTGACAAGAGAAGATTGGGATTGGAAAAATGTTAGAGACTTTGATTGGTTATCTAATTATTTTAAAGAAGAAGTTGCACCACAATTTACTGGTGGTGATATGTTATGTGCAAGAACAGGTATGGAATGGGACAGCACAAAACTTTGGAATGCATCTGCAGAATTAGGCAAAAGTTTAAGAAGAGAATTAGATTTAGAAATCGCAGACCTAGATGCAGAAGGTAGTAAATTTTTTACAAGTGTTTACATCAATCCTGCTAGAGTAGGTGCAATGGTAAAAGAACAAGATGTGATAAATGAAATTGAATAATGAGTAATTTAGGACATAATAAACAACGTGCAAGTGTAGAAGATGTCGAATGGGATCTTAATAAGTACGGACATCTAGAATTTACATACGACAATAGAAACAAAATGAAAGACTTGTTAGATAGAACAGGTTGTGGTTTCTGTTTAGCAAAATGGACACAGGTAACTATGCATTTAGGAAATGGATTGACACATAGTTGTCACCACCCGGGTGCTCACAAAATACCTTTGGAAGAGATTAAAAAGAATCCTGCGGCATTGCACAACACAAATTACAAAAAAGAACGCAGGAAAGAAATGCTAAACAATCAACGTCCTGCTGAATGTGATTTTTGCTGGCGTGTTGAAGACAATGGAGAGATTTCCGATCGTGTGCTAAAAAGCATGGATCAATGGAGTAAGCCACACCATGATATGATCAACAGTTTAACTGGTGATGAAGATTGGTATCCTAGTTATGTTGAAGTAAGTTTTGCGAGAACCTGTAACTTTAAATGTAGTTACTGCGGACCTGCGTTCTCGTCAAAATGGCATGAAGAAATTAAACAAACCGGACACTATGATATTTTAAATCACAAGTATAATCAAATACGAGATGATGAAAAACACTATGCACATAATGAGGATAATCCTTATATTGAAGCATGGTGGAAATGGTTTCCTGAAGCATATAAACACATGCACACACTTCGCATAACAGGAGGCGAGCCACTGCTATGTAAAGACACGTTTAAAGTTATGGACTGGCTTATAGAAAATCCAAATCCTGAATTAGAATTTAGTGTTAACACAAATGCTTGTCCTCCTGATAAACTTTGGGAAAAGTTTATTGAAAAAGCAAAGATACTTACTGAAAATAATTGTGTTAAAAAGTTTGCAATATATGTAAGTGCAGAAGCAACTGGACCAAGAACAGAGTATATAAGAGATGGTATGGACTGGGATATGTTCCGTAGAAATGTAGAAAGTTTCCTAGATCAAACAGTAAACACAAGAGCAAATTTCATGTGTGCTTTTAACTTTTTAAGTGTTACAAGTTTTGGTGATTTTCTTAAGTGGGTTTTAAAACTGAAACAAAAATATTCTTATCAAGGATTTTTTGAATGGCTCGAAGCAGAAGGAATCACAAGACACGACTTTGATGAGCCAAGTTTTAAAGAACGCAAAGGTATGATAGGGGTATCTCCGAACAGGATTGGTATTGATATACCTTATGTAAGACATCCTCGATTTATGGACGCACAGATTGTAACTATGGAACTTATTGAAAAATATTTAATACCAGCAGTAGACTTTATGTATAGTAATTTAGGAACTCCTGATTGGTATAGTTGTTCAAGGTTTGAAGATTGGGAAGCAATGAAATTAAAAAGAATTGTTGTAGACTGTATACTAAAAGCAAAACAAGATGACGACTATACAGGTTTAAGTAACAACTATGAAGTAAGTAAACGCAGAGCAGAGTTTGCCAGATTTATAGAAGAATATGATAATAGACGTGGTAAAGACTTTACAGCAGTATTCCCAGAACTTACTGACTTTTATGAGTTATGTATGAGAGAATATAGAAAATTATATAACGCTCCTGAAGATGAAGTAGACTGGGTTAGTGTACCACCTGAGGATGAAAATGTTGAAACAGCAGAACAATCTGGAACATGATAACATAAGACCATTTCCTCAGAAGGTTGGTACATATGTCGATGATCCTCTTTGGGGTCATGTACATATTAGAGATCAAGAAGATAACAATAATCCTGAACCTAATTTACAAGGAAAATATTGTTTTCATCCATGGGATTGGTTAGAAGTACTTCCTAATGGTAGAGTTTTTATGTGTTGTGCTACATGGTTACCTTTTGAAATTGGTAACATATTAGATCAACCATTTAATGAATTATGGAATGGTCAAAAGGCACAGGCTATTAGAAAAAGTATAGTAGATGGCAGTTACAAATACTGTCAAAAGAAATTATGTCCCTTAATACAAAGCAATCATTTAGAGGACATGAATAATGTTAAAGATGAAAGGAAAAGTTTGATAGCAGACTTTCCTATGCATGTAAATTTTAGTTGCGATGAAAGTTGTAATTTAAGTTGTCCAAGTTGTAGAGTAAAGAAAATACAATTTAATGAAGGTCCAGAATATGATAAGAGAAAACGTATAAATGATTTACTTTGGGAGAATATTTTACAAGCAAGTAAGACAAAGAATTTTATCCACATTCATATAACAGGCAGTGGTGATCCGTGGGGTAGTAAAATATTTAGAGAAAAACTTTGGGATTTAGATTTGAGAGAGTACCCAAACATTGCAATAAATTTTAAAACAAATGGCGTTATGCTAACAGAAAAGACTTGGAATAAAATGTGGCGTATACATGATAGAGTAAGAGCATTAGGTGTAAGTTGGGATGCCTGCCATGAAACAACTTACAATGTTACAAGACGTGACGGAGACTATCAACAGTTACGCAAAAATATGAAGTTTATGAATGATGTCGCGGCGTCATTTCCTAAATTAAAACTACATTTTGATTATGTAGTACAAACATACAACTACAGAGAAATCCCAGACTTTGTAGAAATGATGTGTAATGACTATCCAAACTCAAGACAAGTTATGTTTACACTTGTAAGTGATTGGGGTACATGGACACCTGATGTTTACAAATGGAATGCAATTTGGAAAGACACACATCCGCAGTATGAAGATTTACTAAAGGTATTAGCAAGTGTTCCTAAATCAAGAGATAGTAAAATCAATTGGGCAAACATGAAAGGTATAGTGGACATTGCTAGAACAAGATATGCTTAATTACTATGAACTAGAACCAGAGAACAATCATTTCAACGATGTTTGCGTTGATGTCACACATCGATGTAACATGAAATGTAAGAACTGTTATGTTCCAAATAGAGAAATTCCAGATATGGATATAGACAAATTAATAGATTGTCTAAGTAAGTTTCCGAAACGAGCAAGTATTCGTATAATAGGTGCAGAGCCAACTATGCGATCAGATCTGCCTGACATTATCTCAAGAATAAAAGCGTTAGGACATCGTCAAATACTATTAACAAATGGTCTGAGACTTGCTCGTGCGGGATACGTTGAGAAACTTAAAAAAGCAGGATTGACTCACGTATACCTAAGTTTAAATGGTGCTGATAATGATGACTGGTATGAAACTATAGATGAAATGCCTTGTGCAGTAAAAAAAGTTAAAGCACTTCAAAATCTTGTCAAGAATAAAATGATTATTCAAACAGGAACAATTATTGTAAGAGACGTAAACGAAACTGCACCAAAAGAAATGGTAAGATTGTTTAATCAAGTTGGATTAAAAAATGTAGTAATGCGTATTAAAAATGTTGGACAAATTGGCAGGTACATGAATGGTGTTGAAGAAAATTTAAAGATGGACGACCTAGTGGAGTTAGTATGCAGTCAATTAAATTTAGACAAAGACTATGTGAACACATGGAGAGACAAACCTATATTAGATACACTAGAACCAGAACCAAACTCTTTTATGTTTCCTGCTGATCCAAACAGTGCAGGAAAAAATTTACATAGAAGTGGATTGTGGATAAAGTTAGCAAATTGGGATACAGAAAATGACAGTGGTATACCAAGTCCTAACAGTTTGCGTAGAGGACGTATCACAGAAAACTTTAAAGTTGCTCCTTTCTTTGAACATGTGAAATTAAATGAAGGTGGATATTAAAATGATATTTTGGATTGGATTTACAGTGATGGTGCTTAACGAAGGTTTCGTTATTATGCGCCATGTACACCCCTGGTTTGCAAAAAAACGTGATTATCTA
>MDTA01053991.1_pt1 | contig 39394 bp, 42 predicted proteins | sample 811151 | NCBI WGS metagenome assembly MDTA01 (sample SAMN05326648, study PRJNA326480) | marine metagenome | isolation source: seawater | place: Indian Ocean: South | collected 2010
TTCAAAAATAAACGGGTAGGCGAGATTTCCAAGCCAGACATTTTGGCTGCACGTAACAAGATGGCTCGGCGGAAGGGAAGGGGGCCGAGTGGGTTGATGGCGCCCAAAACCATCAACAGCCACATGACCATTCTGCGGATGATTCTGACGGAGGCGGCTGAACGGTTTGACTTCACCAATCCCTACCTGAACATCAAACCGCTCAAGCAGCAGAAGGTACACATCGAGCCCTTCTCCCTGAACGAGGTAGAAAAGATCCTCGAAACGGTCAGGGAAGATTACCGCAACTACTACCTGGTGCGTTTCTACACCGGCATGCGCACAGGGGAAGTTGACGGCCTCAAGTGGGAGCATGTGGATTTCGAAAAACGGGAAATCCTGGTACGAGAAACCCTCATCCATGGCCAGACCGAGTACACCAAAACGGATGGCTCTCAGCGGGAAATTCCCATGTTTGGCCCGGTGTACGATGCGCTGAAGGCCCAGTACGAGGCTACTGGCAAACTCAGCAAGTTCGTGTTCTGTAACCGGCTGGGAGAGCCACTGGACCATAACAATGTGACCAAGCGTGTCTGGTACCCGCTGCTGGAGCATCTCAAGTTAAAGAAGCGTCGTCCCTACCAGACGCGGCACACGGCGGCGACGTTGCTCCTCGCCTCCGGGGAGAATCCGGAATGGGTTGCCAGAACTCTCGGCCATTCCTCCACCGAAATGCTGTTCAAAGTGTATTCCCGCTATATCCCGAACCTGACTCGCATGGATGGCAGCGCCTTTGAGCGCCTGATTCAGAGTCGGGTCATCGAAAACGATAAGGAGGTAGGTGATGAAACTGAATGATCTACGCCCGTTGATGCAGGAAACTTTTAAAGGCACCTACCGACTGACGGGGCGTGTTGCCTGTTTTGATGATGAAGGCATTCCGTATCTGAAACTTCGTTTGAGCAGCTGTGCCAGCGACATCGTGGTGCTGGCGGTAATTGGTTCTATATTGATTCCAGAGCACTTGGGCCACATGGATCTGGTCGTGGTCAAAGGGCAGGTGTGTGTGGGTGCGGAGGAAAGTGAGATCCTGCTGACCGATATCCGCCGCCCGTTGCAGGCAGACGTTGCCAGCTTGCCTGCATTGCAGACTTTGCCACGGACGTTCTGTCCGAGACCGGAGGCACTGGATCAGCTGGTGGCTGCGGTTCGGTCTTTGCAGTCAGCTCCGTTACAGATGTTCATTAAGCGAGTATTGGAGCGCCGTGACAGGCTGGAAGTCTTTCTGAAAGCTCCGGCGAGCAGGAATTACCATCATAACGAGCCTGGCGGGCTGCTGGCTCACTCCTTGGACGTGGCGAAGAACGTAGTGGTCATGACGAAGACCAATGAACCAGACATGCCACGAGAGCTTCAGGAGCTCGGTTTCGTCGCTGGTTTGTTGCACGATATTGGCAAGACCTACACCTATGATACGTGGGGTAAGCCGACAGCAACCGCAAGGTTGTGCGACCACGCCGACATGACTTTGGAGGCCTGCGCCTACGGCCTGGCTTATCTTGACAAGGTAGACCCTGATGCGGCTCTTGCACTCCGGCACATTTGGACCTGTGCCTCGCCCGGCGCTCGCTACGGTGTCAGCCCTGCGATGACGCTTGCCCGTTATGTTCGGGACGCCGATGCCCAGAGTGCCATGGCTGATAATCAGCGGAAGGCCTATCGAAAGCACCAGCCAATCGGTTTTGGGCGGCTTGGAAATAACGTGTATTGGCGGCCATCGATAGAAGCTCATGGATGAGGCGGATGAAAACGACAGTGAGGGGTGTGAGCACGTTGCGGCCACACCCCTTTTTATTCGATGCTGTGTGAGGACGGCAGCCACCGGTTTGAACATATGGAGGAAGCGTTGAAACTGATTCAGGAACATGTGGAGGGTTAAAGCTCCGGCATGATGAATCTAAACGCAAGGAGACTGGTTTTCATTAGGCTTGGATGCACTTGGATGCGTCAGGGTGCGACCAATCACATAACCGGCTGCCACACCCACCAGCGCTGTCACTGGCCCGATCAGGCCGCCCACCAAGCCGCCAATAAACATCAGTATTACGCTTTTCATACAGACTCCTCCCGCCTTCCTGGCAGCTGCACTATTCCGAGTATAGGGCATTGTGCCCAATGATGGGTTGACCCGCTGATATTGTCTCGCCAAAATACTGTATATTCAACCAGTATCCGGTGTAAAGCATGTCCTGCATTCTGCTTGGTGACTACGAATCCGTCTCACGCCTGAACATCCCGATGTTTCTGGAGCGGGTCTCGGCTGGCTTCCCATCGCCGGCGGAAGACTACGTTGAGAAAACCATTGATTTGAACGAGCTCTGTATTAAGCACCCTGCTGCCACTTTCTTCGTTAGGGTTCAGGGTGAGTCCATGACTGAGGCTGGCATCTATCCCGGCGATGTCCTGGTGGTAGACCGGTCGCTGAGGGCCGGGCACGGCGACACAATCATCGCCAGCCTCGAAAGCGAGATGACGGTGAAGCAATTGCACCTGACTCCACCACCCGTACGCCTCCTTCCGCGCAATTCCGCCTACCAGCCCATTACGGTTGAGGGTGACATGGTGATGGAAGTGTTTGGGGTGGTGACCAACGTCATCCGGTCAATGAAGCGGGGACGGTAGCGATGGCATCGGTTGGCCGGTGTCAGGCCGTATTTGCTCTGGTGGACTGCAATAATTTCTACTCCTCCTGCTTGAAACTCTTCCGTCCGGATCTGCGCAATACGCCGGTTGTGGTACTTTCCAACAACGACGGCTGCGTGGTCGCCCGCTCAAAAGAAGCCAAGGCGCTGGGGATCAAGATGGGCGTGCCGGTCCATCACATCAAAACGGAAATTAACCGGTACGGCATCCAGGTGTTCTCCTCCAACTACACCCTCTATGGCGACATGAGTCGACGGGTTATGACCACACTCGAAGCCCTGGCCCCACGGGTGGACGTGTACTCGATTGACGAAGCCTTTCTGGACCTCACCGGCATTGACCGGGTGGTGTCCTTCGAGGACTTTGGCCGAGAAGTCAGGAATACCGTGTATCAGAACGTCGGCTTGCCCGTCTGTGTGGGCATTGCCCCTACGCGAACACTGGCCAAGCTAGCTAACTTTGCCGCGAAGAAGTATCCGGCGACGGGGGGCGTGGTAGACCTCACAGACCCCGCCCGGCAACGGCGACTGATGGCTCGGGTGCCGGTTGAGGAGGTTTGGGGTGTCGGGCGAAAACTCAGTGCCAGGCTTCAGGCCATGGGCATTGTTACGGCGTTACAGTTAGCGGATACCCATCTGGCGACGCTCAGAAAACAGTTCTCTGTCGTCTTGGAACGCACCGCCCGGGAGCTCAATGGTGTGCCCTGTGTGCCGTGGGAGGATGTGCCGGCCCCAAAGAAGCAAATCATGTGTTCCCGATCGTTTGGTCGGCCCCTTCAGAAACTGAGCGACCTGGAGGAAGCCGTTGCGCACTTTGCGACCCGCGCCACCGAAAAACTACGGGGAGGCCAGCAGTATGCCGGGGAGCTAATGGTGTTCATCCGAACCAACCCGTTCAAAGCCACTGCACCACAGTATTCACGCAGTGCCAGTGTGAAGCTCATCCAGCCCAGCCAAGATTCCCGGGTTCTTGTGCAGCAGGCCCAGAACCTGCTTCGACCAATGTATCGGGAAGGGTTTGATTATGCCAAGGCCGGCGTCATGCTGGGAGAGTTGGTGGAAGTAGCGGGGGTTCAAGAGGATCTTTTCCAAGCCGCTGCCGAGCAGGCACCAGACAACGGCAGATCGGAACGCTTGATGGCGGTGATGGATACCATTAACCGGAGATCCAGGGCTACGGTCTACATGGCCAGAGAGGCCGGGCCTGCTGCCTATGCGATGCGTCGGGAGCATTTGTCGCCGGCGTATACGACGTGCTGGAATGATTTGCCTGAGGTTCGTTAGTAAACAAAAGCGAACATTCGCGTCGAGCCTCGTCGAAACCAAACTCCACGCAGATGCACTCACTTTGATACGAAGCTGGCCATACCTGACAAGATGCGATGGTCGGACACTTACATTTCGCTGCCTGCGTGTGAACCTATGGCCAATGGGGCGCCAGGTTCAAAATCGATTCCCTTCCTTTATTCCTCCCCTTCATAAAGATTTCAGTTTTTCGTGTTTCTGTTTCTAACCTGCCATCGGTAACCTCGCTCTCATATTGACTCAGTCCATGGAGCAAACCATGAGCGACAGCAATCCGAGGCTGATAGAGGAGCTGTCCAGCCTTATTGAGAGCTTGATTGGCAAGCTGGACTTCGGAACCGTCGAACTGACGTTCCATCAGGGCCAACTTGTGCAACTTGAAAAGCGGGAGAAGGTGCGGTTCGAGAGACCTGCCGACCCGAATAAATAAACCGATGTCCTAATCAACGTCGATCCGCCGACCGGACCACCGGAGGCAGTCAACGAATCACTTTTGAGGAGTTTGATATGTCTCTGTTTCCAAAACCTTTGCTGGCCCTGACGGCCAGCGTTCTACTGGCCACCTCCGTCGCGGGTCCGGCGCAAGCGAAGGATGTGTCGTTGTTGAACGTCTCCTACGACCCGCCCCGAGAGTTTTATCGGGAGTACAACGAAACCTTCGCTGAATACTGGGAGGAAACGACCGGCGACACCGTAACAGTACGCCAGTCACACGGGGGCGCGGGTTCTCAGGCCAGGGCTATCATTGATGGTCTGGATGCCGACGTCGCGACCTTGGCGCTAGCGTATGATATCGATCAGTTCCATGAAAAGGCTGGTCTGATCCCAGCAGATTGGCAGCAACGCCTGCCCAACAACAGCGCCCCTTACACCTCAACCATCGTCCTGCTCGTTCGCGACGGCAACCCGAAGAATATTCAGGGTTGGGACGATCTGGTGCGAGACGATGTCGAGGTGATCACCCCGAATCCGAAAACTTCCGGAGGTGCGCGCTGGAACTATCTGGCGGCCTGGGGCTATGCGCTGAACAAGTTCGACGGCGACGAGACCAAAGCGTTTGAATTCGTCCGTGATATCTACAAACGCGTGCCGGTGCTCGACTCCGGTGCCCGTGGTTCAACCAACACGTTTGTTCAGCGTGGCATCGGCGATGTATTCATCGCCTGGGAAAACGAAGCGATCCTATCTGTGGAGAAGCTCGGCAAGGGTGACTTCGAGATCATCGTGCCGTCGGTCAGCATTCTGGCTGAGCCCCCGGTCACGGTCATCGACAAGAACGTGGACCGCAAAGGCACCCGTGAGGTGGCGGAAGCCTATCTTGAGCGGCTCTACACCGATGAAGCCCAGCGCCTGGCAGCCAAGCATTACTACCGGCCGAGCAATCCCGAGATCGCCAAAGAGTTCTCCGATGCCTTTCCCGACGTGAATCTGTTTACCGTGAACGACGTGTTTGGCAGCTGGACCCAAGCCCAGGAAACCCACTTCAACGACGGCGGAAAGTTTGACGACATCCTGCAGGCAATCGCAGGTCGTTAAGCCCATCAAAACCGGCTCCCGGCACAGCACACGCTGCCTGGGGGCCGTTACAAGGTCGAAACATTATGGCTCTTATCACGCAACGCGTCATACCCGGCTTCGGGCTGACGATGGGCTTCTCTCTGTTCTACCTCAGCATCCTTTTCATCATTCCGGTGGCCGGATTGCTGTTGTACACCTCCATGATGAGCTGGGAAGACTTCTGGAAAGCGGTCAGCCATCCGCAGGTGGTCGCGTCCTACCAACTGTCGTTCGGTGCATCGCTGATTGGCGCCACATTGAATTTGGTGTTTGGCGCCCTGGTAGCCTGGGTTCTGGTTCGCTACCACTTTCCCGGTAAGAAATTCATCGACGCCCTGGTGGATCTCCCGTTTGCGTTGCCCACGGCGGTCGCTGGCATCGCTTTGGTTACGCTCTATTCCTCCACAGGTTGGGTCGGTAAGTACCTTCAGATCGCCGGTATCAAAGTGGCATACACGCAGCTTGGAGTCGTGGTAGCCCTGACGTACATCGGTCTGCCATTCGTGGTGCGCACGGTGCAACCGGTTCTGGAGGATTTGGAATCCGAGCTTGAAGAAGCCTCGGCCAGCCTGGGCGCGGGCCGCTTGACCACTATTAGACGTGTGGTGTTCCCGGCACTGGTGCCGGCGCTACTCACCGGTTACGCGCTGGCGTTTGCCCGCGCGGTAGGCGAATACGGGTCAGTGGTGTTTATCTCGGGAAACCTCCCCTACAAAACCGAAATCACGCCACTACTGATCGTCGCCAAGGCAGAGCAATACGACTATCAGGGCGCAGCAGCCATAGGCACCGTCATGCTGGTCACCGCATTCCTGCTGCTTCTGGCCATCAACGGCCTCCAGTGGTGGACGCAGCGTCGGGGTACATGACATGACAACACAGACTGTAACTTACGAAAGCAACCCGGAACTGTCGGCCCGCTGGCGCCGAGCTACCGCCGAGCCGGCCTGGGTTCGCCTGACCCTGATCTCCGTTGCTCTGGTGTTTATTGCGGCATTCCTGGTGTTGCCGCTTACCGTGGTGCTCTACGGCGCCTTCGAACAAGGACTGAACGTGTGGTGGGCGGCCATCAACGAGCCTGACGCGCTGGCCGCAATCCGGTTATCCCTGTTCGTGGTGGCCATCGTTATTCCTATCAATTTGGTCTTCGGCGTCGCGGCAGCCTGGGCTATCGCGAAGTTTGAGTTCCGGGGTAAATCGATCCTGATTTCGCTGATCGACATGCCCTTTGCAATCTCACCGGTGGTTGTCGGGTTGATCTTCGTGATTCTGTTCGGCTCTCAGGGCTGGCTTGGACCCTGGCTTGCAGCCCATGACCTCCGAATCATCTTTGCGGTGCCCGGCATCGTGATCGTCATCGCATTCGGCACGCTGCCTTTCATCGCCCGTGAACTGATTCCGCTGATGCAGCAACAGGGCAAGGAAGAAGAGGAGGCATCGCTGACCCTCGGCGCCAGTGGCTGGAAAACCTTCTGGTACGTGACGCTGCCGAACATCAAATGGGGCCTCATTTACGGCGTAATTCTCTGTAACGCACGTGCCCTGGGTGAGTTTGGGGCCGTCGCGGTGGTATCCGGCCGTATTCGGGGTGAGACCAACACTATGCCGCTGCACATTGAAGTGCTCTACAACGAATACATGTTCACGGCGGCGTTTGCGGTGTCGTCTCTGTTGACCGGCCTGGCGCTGGTGACCATTGCCATCAAGAGTTTTGTCGAGTGGCTGGATGAGCGTCAGCATCCGGCGGGAAACAGCCAGTGAGGGCACAGCCATGAGTATTGAAATAGATCGGGTTAACAAACGGTTTAACGACTTTGTCGCGGTGGATAACGTCAGCCTGTCCCTGAAGGACGGCGAGCTGACGGCCCTGCTGGGGCCATCTGGTTCGGGTAAAACGACACTGCTGCGGATCATCGCAGGACTGGAGCAGCCAGACAGTGGACGCATCCGCTTCCAGGGCGAAGACACCACCGATCTGCATGTGAGTGACCGGGGCGTAGGCTTTGTGTTTCAGCATTATGCGCTGTTCAAACACATGAACGTGTTTGAAAACGTCGCCTATGGCCTGACGGTAAAGCCGCGTAGCCAGCGGCCCAGCAAAGAAGAGATTCGGCGGAAAGTCATGCACCTGCTGGAGATGGTTCAACTGGACTGGACCGCCGACCGGTTGCCTTCCCAACTCTCTGGCGGCCAGCGCCAGCGAATCGCCCTGGCGAGGGCTTTGGCGGTTGAGCCACGGGTGCTGCTTCTGGATGAACCTTTTGGCGCGCTCGATGCCAAAGTGCGTGCGGAACTACGCCGATGGCTCCGCCGCCTGCACGACGACATTCATGTGACCAGTGTGTTCGTGACCCACGATCAGGAAGAGGCTTTGGAAGTCTCAGACCGGGTGGTGGTGATGAACTATGGCCGGGTAGAGCAGGATGGGCACCCGGAAGCCGTCTACGACCACCCCGCCAACGAATTCGTTTACCAGTTTCTGGGCAACGTGAACCTGTTTCACGCCCGGGTGAACGATGGCGTCGCCCGGATCGGTTCGGTGAAGCTCTCAGCGCCGGAATTCGACGGCCATCTGGACAGCCATGCGTTTGCCTATGTGCGGCCGCACGATATCGAGGTACTGCCGCACCGCGCTGAGGAAGCGCTGCACGCGGAGATTGAGCTGGTGTCTGTAGTAGGTCCTACAGTTCGACTTGAATTGAAAACCGATAACAGCGAACAGACCGTCCACGCAGAGATGCCCAAGCATCAATTCAGGAGTCTTGGCCTGGCGCAAGGTGGTGATGCCTGGATACGCCCCGTGAACAGCCGGGTATTTCTGCGGGATGAAGACATCAAACGACCAGATTGACTCCGCCGAGTCTAAGGAGAGCCAAATGCATATTGTCGCCCTGCTGGGCAGCCCCAACGTGAAATCCCGCTCCAGTGCCCTGGCAGAGTATCTGCTTGGTGAACTGGCTGGCCGGGATGTGGAAGTGCGCATTTACAGCGTGGAAAACTTTGATGCCAACAGCCTCCTGCGTGCAGACTTCAAGAACGAGCAGGTGCAGGCCTACCTGAAGGACGTGGCCGGGGCAGCGGGACTGATCGTCTCGACCCCGGTTTACAAGGCCTCCATCTCGGGCGCCTTGAAAACCATGCTGGATTTGATCCCGGAGGGTGGATTGCAGCACAAGAGTGTTCTGCCGGTGGCCTCCGGTGGCTCGCCGGCCCACATGCTCGCGGTAGACCACGCCTTGCAACCGATCTTCATCAACCTGAAAGCGGAGAAAGCCTTGCCGGTGGTTTTCTCAGCAGACTGTCAGTTTGTTATAACCGAACTGGGCAACTATCAGATTAGTGAAGAGATTCTACAGCGCCTGGACGTGGCCTTAGACCGGTTCATCGATGGCTTTGAGTCGCATCCGGACCATCCGCTGAGTCGCGACAGATCTCATTCGATGCTGGGGGAAACATTAGCAATTTGATGGCCATTCAGCCATTTCAGAAACTGAATATACATTGCAGAAATCGAGATTTGTATAGTCAACTCAATGACTTAACTTTGACTGACCAATCAGGCAAAGGAGTTAATGATGAGTCTTGATATATTCTGGTTTTTACCCACCTCTGGTGACACAAGGTACTTTGGCAAGGCTGGAAGCGGTCGACCAGCCACTAACCGATACATGCAACGTATTGCGACCACTGCAGAGGACCTGGGATACGATGGCCTGCTAATCCCCACCGGAGCCAGTTGCCAGGACCCTTGGGTCGTAGCGTCCAGCCTGGCTCCGGTCACTCAACGGATCAAACTGCTGGTTGCCTTGCGTACGTCGCTTTCCGGGCCCACGGTCGCAGCTCGTCAGGCTGCCACCCTGGATGAGGCGCTTGGAGGCCGGCTGCTACTCAACGTGGTAGCAGGAGGTGATGCCACTGAGCTAGCTGCCGAGGGCGTGCACTACAGCCATGACGAGCGCTATGAGGCTGCGGATGAGTTTCTGCACGTCTGGCGTCGTCTTTTGCAAGGCGAGTACGTTGATTTCGAGGGTAAGCACCACCGTATCAAGGGTGCCCGAAATTACTTTGAGTCCGTCCAGAAACCCTATCCTCCGCTTTATTTTGGTGGTTCGTCCGAATCTGCCATCAGGTTGGCTGGCGAGCAGGTTGATGCGTATCTGACATGGGGAGAGCCACCCCAGGCGGTTGCAGAGAAGATCAGCCGTGTTCGGGCTGAAGCGGCCAAGCATGGGAGAGAACTTCGCTTCGGCGTACGCCTGCATGTCATCGTGCGTGAAACCCGGGAAGAAGCCTGGAGTGAGGCAGCAAAACTGATCGAGCATCTCGACGATGACACGATCGCCCAGACGCAGAGAAACCTGGCACAGATGGATTCAGTGGGCCAGAAACGCATGCTTGCGCTTCATAATGGCAGTAGAGACAACCTGGAAATCAGTCCTGACCTCTGGGCTGGTGTGGGGCTGGTTCGAGGAGGCGCGGGAACCGCGTTGGTGGGAGATCCCGAGACTGTTGTTAGAAGAATGCTCGAATATCGCGATGCCGGAGTGGATACTTTTGTTCTGTCGGGCTATCCACATTTGGAGGAAGCCATTCGCTTTGCTGAGCTGGTGTTCCCGCTATTGCCTGGAAAACAGCCCGTTACCGATACTGCATTTCATACGGGTGGAGCCTTCGATATTCGCGCAGGAAAGCACGCTTCAGCTCCCTAATCAAGCCTGATCAAATCATCCTTTAACTTGCCGCTCAGGCCGGATGGGTATTCCTTTCCGGCCTTTTTAATTCGAAGCCAGCAGATTATCCCGCCAATATGAAAAAAACGGATTAGCTATGCACGAAATATTATTCGGTAATTAATCTTTGCTCGCTTAGACTTAAAAGTAATTTAAAAGGGCGGACTTAAGCTCTGACCAAAGCACATGATTTCGTTGGGCAAAGGCGGGAAACCGAAGCCATGAATTTTCAGCAGCTACGCATCGTGCGGGAAACCGCCCGTCAAAACTTCAATCTGACCGAGGTGGCCAATACCCTGTTTACCTCTCAATCCGGTGTGTCGAAACACATTAAGGATTTGGAAGAGGAGCTGGGAGTTGAGCTTTATATCCGCAAAGGCAAGCGGTTACTTGGGCTGACGGAGCCGGGTGAGCAGATGCTGGTGTTTGTCGAGCGGATGCTGATGGATGCCAAAAACATCAAGAATCTGGCGGAGCATTACCAGTCCCAGGATTCCGGTGAACTAACCATTGCCACGACGCACACTCAGGCTCGTTATGTTCTGCCGGAGGTGGTCAGTCAGTTCAAACGCCAGTTTCCAAATGTTCGTCTTCGATTGCACCAGGGTAGTCCCGGTGAAATTGTCTCTATGCTGCTGAGTGGCGAAGCGGATATTGGAGTGGCTACGGAAGCGCTGGGTGATGTGCCGCAATTGGCATCCTTTGCTTACCACCGATGGCATCATGGTGTTGTGGTGCCCGAAGGACACCCCCTCGCGAGGATTGAGCAGCTCACGCTGGAGGACATCCAGAAATTTCCGATCATCACTTACCATGAGGGTTTTACAGGACGTGCGTCCATCGAGAAAGCATTTGCCAGGAGTGACCTTAGACCGGAAATCGTCATGACGGCCCTGGATGCGGACGTGATCAAGTCCTACGTAGAGTTGAGATTGGGTGTCGGGATTATCGCGTCTGTAGCGTTTAACCCGGTTCGGGATGCCGGCCTGCAGCTATTGAACACCGACCATCTGTTTGAGGAGAAGCAAACCCGTATCGGTGTGCGAAGAGGAAACCTGCTTCGAAACTACGCTTTTCAGTTCATTGAACTTTGCACCCCGACCCTGACAGAGTCAGTGGTCCGTGACCAACTGGCGCTGCCGACCCTTCCTCGTCGTTGACTCAGCAACCCAAAAGGTGGGGGGAGAAACTTGCGCTCTGTGTAGCCAACACCTTCCTTGCCGGCTCCCGGGAAATCCGTGCCAGATACCGAAGCCCTGGAATCCAGCGTTGGTGACCGGATGCGACGTTGATGTGCCCAGCATCAATTAAAAGCTCAAAGTCGCTGCCCCAATGTAGCGCCAGGTCGCGAGCACGCTCGGCGCTTGCAGCCGGGTCATTCGTGGAACCAATCACGAGCGAGGGAAATGGCAGGTAGGCTGCGGGAATTGGCGCAAACCTCGCCAGAGGAGAAGGTACCCCCCGCCGTTCTGTATCCGCAGGCGCAACAAGAAGCGCTCCCTTGATCTTTTTGGCTCGGACATGGCCGTGGCGCCGGGCCCAGTGGGCGACTGCGACACAACCAAGACTGTGTGCGATGAATACCAGCTTGTCTGCGGGTGCATTACGAACTTCACGGTCAATGGCCTCAATCCAGTCTTCAGGCGAAGGATGCGACCAGCTCTCTACATGAATCCGTTTGCTGTTTGGCAACAACAACTGCCAATGACTTTGCCAGTGATCAGGTCCAGACCCGTTCCAGCCCGGGATGATCAAATAGCCAATCTCCTCTGACACCGCGAATCTCCTTATACAAATGGACGGCGATTAGAGCCTCAGGGTAACGAGGGCTGTTCATCGGGCAAACCAACGATTCATGCATTGGATATTCAAGCAATGCATAAATCAGTAATCCCCGGCTTCCGACCGGTAATAGTCAATTCTTTCAAATACTCAGCAATTTATCTTGGTTTGGGAGCACGGGGCGCGCTGCTAGCTTGGCTGGCTCCAAAGGGACGGACGCCCCGTCCTGGAAACCAACTCTAATGGAGACGGATATGCTAGCTAATCAAACCCAATTGAAAAAAAGAACAGGCATTCGAAAGCGGCTGCTCGCCGGCCTGCTGGCGACAAGCGTTTTGTTACTGAACACAGCCACAGCCAGCGCAGAGGTTGCTGAGAATACCCTGCGCATCGGTTACCAGAAATACGGCACCCTGATTCTGCTCAAGGCCCGGGGCACCCTGGAACCGCAGCTTGCGGCACAGGATTTCGATGTGAAATGGATCGAGTTTCCCGCCGGCCCGCAGCTGCTGGAAGGCCTGAATGTCGGCAGCGTGGATTTCGGCACCACGGGTGAAACCCCACCCATCTTTGCCCAGGCCGCCGGCGCGGATCTGGTCTACGTGGCCAATGAGCCACCCGCACCCAAGGGTGAGGCGATTCTGGTAAAAGCCGATTCCCCGATTCAGACGGTGGCGGACCTGAAAGGCAAGAAGGTCGCGCTGAACAAGGGCTCGAACGTGCATTATTTGTTGGTACGCGCACTGGAAGAGGCCAATTTGTCGATTCGCGACATCAAGCCGGTCTATATCAAGCCCGGCGATGCCCGCACAGCCTTTGATCGTGGCGATGTGGATGCGTGGGTCATCTGGGACCCGTACCAGGCGGACGCAGAGATTGCCGGTGCCCGTTCACTGCGGGATGGCGAAGGCCTGGTGGACAACCACCAGATCTATCTCGCGTCCCGGCCTTTTGTTGAGCGGTATCCCGGCATCGTTAATGAGGTGATCGAATCATTGGCCGAGCTGGATGCCTGGGCCGAGGATCATCCGCAGGAAGTGGTGGACATTCTTCACAAGGAAACCGGTATTTCCAAAGACTCGCTTCGGTTGGCGGTTGATCGTTACGCCTACGGCGCAACCCGCATAACACCGAGGATCGGTGAGGCACAGCAGACCATTGCCGATGTGTTTTACGAGCTGAACCTGATTCCCCGTGAAATCAACATCGATTCGGTGCTCTGGCATAGCCCTGCGTCGGTTGCCCGTAACGCACAGTAAGCCGATTAGGAGGCAGAAGCGATGTCGCTTTCCATTCGTAACCGGGCATTAACAGGCGTTCTGCCCTGGATCGTTCCGGTAGTGCTGCTGCTGGCGTGGCAAATCGGGGCGCAGTTGGGGTGGATTACCGCCAGGGTTCTGCCAGCACCCACAGATGTCGTAGCCGCCGGCTGGCGACTGACGGCATCGGGAGAGCTCTGGTTTCATCTGAAAAGCAGTTTTGACCGGGCGGCCGTTGGCTTCTTGATCGGAGGGGGCATCGGCCTGGCCCTGGGGTTTGCCACCGGCCTGTCTCGCTGGCTGTCCCTGCTGCTGGACAGCACGCTGCAGATGGTGCGGAACATTCCGCACCTGGCCCTGATTCCGCTGGTGATTCTGTGGTTCGGGATTGATGAAACCGCGAAGATTTTCCTGGTGGCGCTGGGCAGTGTTTTCCCGATCTACCTGAATACCTATCACGGCATTCGCAACGTGGACCCGCAGCTGCTGGAAATGGCCCGCTCTTACGGCGTCAAAGGGTTTTCCCTGTTCTGGCATGTGGTTTTGCCGGGTGCATTGCCGTCGATTCTGGTGGGTGTGCGTTTTGCGCTGGGTTTTATGTGGCTAACGCTGATTGTCTCGGAAACCATCTCGGCCACTGACGGTATTGGCTACCTGGCGATGGATGCCCGGGAATTCATGCAGACGGACGTGGTGCTGGTCGCCATCCTGCTCTATGCCGTTCTCGGCAAGCTGGCTGACCTGTGTGCCAAAGGGCTGGAGCTGTGGTGGCTGCGCTGGCACCCGGCCTACCAACGGGGAGAAGGGGTATGACTGAACAATCCGCAAGGTGGGGTGTAGGCATCAGCACCCGAAATCTCCAACGGCACTTTGGCAACCTCAGGGTGCTCAAGGGCCTGGATCTGGATATCCCGGCTGGCGAAAGCCTGGTCATCATCGGCCGAAGCGGCTGTGGGAAAAGCACGCTGCTGCGACTGCTGGCAGGGCTGGATAAGCCAGACGATGGCCAACTTGAAGTCGACGGTGAGGCGGCCGGAACCGGCAACCACAGCGTGCGGATGATGTACCAGGAGCCGCGCCTGTTGCCCTGGAAAACCGTGATCGAGAACGTCGAGATCGGCAAGGTGGAATCTGGCCGGGCCAAATTCGCGTTGCACGAGGTGGAACTGGACAGCAAGTCCCAGGACTGGCCGGCGAGCCTCTCTGGTGGTCAGAAGCAGCGCGTCGCTCTGGCCCGCGCCCTGGCCCACCGACCGGAACTGCTGTTGCTGGATGAACCCCTGGGGGCGCTGGATGCGCTCACCCGCTCCACCATGCACCGGCTCATCGAAAACCTGTGGCAGGAGCATGGCTTTACCTTGGTGATGGTGACCCACGATGTCAGTGAAGCCGTGATGCTGGCGGACCGGGTCATTGTGCTCGACGACGGCGCCATCGGCCTGGATGTCAACATCCAGTTGCCGCGCCCACGGGCGGCCACCGACCCGGCGTTTGTGGGCTACGAGGCGCGTTTGCTGGAATACCTGACCGGCGTGCCGACCGAGGCGCCGGATGAAACGGTGCCTAAGCATAAACGGGCCAGGTTGCAGTCAGAAACCGGCTATCTGGCGATTTCAAATTAATCGTCTTGAACCCGACTTTTTAATAATCAAAGGAAACCAACATGAGCATTCAACTACTGAACCCACGTAACCAATTCCGCGGCCAGGTGGTGGCCATTAACGAGGGCCCGGTACTGTCCGAAGTCGATGTGGAAACACCGGGCGGCATTGTCACCTCGGTGATCACCACACGTTCTGTCAAAGAGCTCGGCCTGAAGAAAGGCTCGGATGTTCTGGCTTTCGTTAAGGCGACTGAGGTGGCTTTGGCAAGGTTATGAGGGGCTTCTTCAGTTAAGGTTATCTGGTGCCCGATAGCTAAGGGGAGAAAATCGGGCAACCTCCCACCGACCGCCCTTCTCTCCACTTCGCCGCAAAAAGCTCGCCGCTGAAAAAAATCTTCATCGCCGAGCCCTGAACGTTCGCTTTGCGACCAAGGCCCCGGTCCGGTACTCGGAATATAAGCGACTGCCCGCATGTGTCGCGACTTAACGATTTAGGCTTGGCCTAATATATCGGTTGTTGCTTCGGAGGATCTCGTATTTGCCGGATCCACTGATTTGCAGGCACCAGGTGTGTCGGCTTCCTAGAGGCTGACTGCGGTCGTAGTGATGGATCCAAACAGAGGGGATGTGACTCTGATGAAGGGCTTGCCCCACCCGGAACACGAAGGACGATTGCGCGGTGATGAACAGGTGAAGCACCTCCAGGTGCGGGAAACGTTTGACCAGTGTGTTCATGTAATCCACAACCGCTTTGATTAGTCGCTGCTGCTTGTGCTCCGAGCACAGCTGGTCGAGGCCCACCTTTCCGTTCGAAAAATTCACCGAGAACATCGGAATGTTCGGAAACTTAACGCTCATGTCTGGGCGATCCATCGGTATGCTGAACTCTAGGCAAAGTCCTGCCTCGGTGTCTGACTGCGGCGTCTCTGGCAGCTGCGTTGATTGAAGCAGTATACCGTTGTCCGGCTCTTCATTGTCATGCCAAACCCCCGAGGATCGATCGTAGTCTCGGATGTGGATCTTGTTCTGATTGCCCCATTCAAAGCCCGCGAGCACAACCATGGGAACAGCTGCGATACCACCGTACATCGGCAGGTAATTATTCGGCCCGGAACCGTGGGCAATCTTGTCCTTAGCCTCAGACATCTTTGCTTCAAGGATTCTCAGGTGTCCCTGGGGTGATTTATTTCGGCCATCGATGAGCACCATTTCTTCTCGAACACCGGAATACTGTGCTGGCAGGTCTTTCAAAATCCCACGAATTTGGGAGGTTTCGTAGCTAAGGTGCTCGATGCAAACAATGCGCTTACTGCTCTGAGATCGGTGATGAGCGACAAATAAGAAGATCGCAATGATGAAGCAGGCGAGCGCTCCCAACGCCAGAAAGACTTGAATCCAAAACGCTGGTTCACTTGACGAGATACTGCCATCGAACACGATGTCGGTTCCGGGAACTGGGATCGAAAACACGCCCCAGGCCCAAAACGAACCGACCAGTGCCAGCAGCAATGTGGCCCCGAAGCCTAGGATTTTCACCCCAGCGCTGAGGTTTGTTGGCCGAAGGCCAAAAAGAATGGAGATCCAGCTCTGGATCGATGCACCCAGACTTCTTTTTTTCATAAGCTTGCTCGTTATTGCCGTCAAAATATGGCTCAGTTTATCGCATCCTATTCATATAAGTTTCTGATTGCTAATGTGTTGAGTGAAAAATATTCACTTCATGGGTTTGTAAAGTCTTGTAACTGTCGCTTATGTCCCCAGATTATAAGAGTCCCTACTGACCTCGGAGGTCTCGCCCTTGAATAACCTGCCTTCCTCTCCGATTAATGACATCCTTGAGCAAACCTGTGCCGCCCTTGATATCCCCAGAACCAAGGCTGAAGAAGCCAAATCTCGCTATGAATCGGTCGGGACCTGGCTCCAGCGTGAGGCGTCCGAGCTTCGCAACTACGACCCCAAAGTGTACCCCCAGGGATCCTTTGAGCTGGGCACCGTGATCAAGCCGATGACGGACGCGGACGAATACGACATCGACATCGTATGCGCCCTTGATCACACGCCATCGGTCTGGGCCCAGCGGGACCTGAAATACCATGTGGGTAAGGAGATTAAGGATTACGCAAAGGCCCAGTCGTTCAATGAGCGTCCGGTGGAGGGCAAGCGTTGCTGGACCCTGAACTACGCCAATCAGGCTCGTTTTCACCTCGACGTCCTTCCGGCCAAGCCCGATGCCAAAGGTATGAGGGCCATGCTTGAAAGTCGGAATTTTATCGACGTCGATCAGACTGAATACGCAATCAGCATCACTGACCAGACCCACGACGACTACAAGATACCCTCCGGGAAATGGCCGAAGAGTAACCCAAAGGGCTACGCCAACTGGTTTCGAGAACAAATGAAGACCGCTTACCACAATCGGCGGATGGTCATCGCAGAGGCCCGTAAGGCCGATGTCGAGGATATTTCCGACTATGAAATCAAGACGCCTCTACAGCAGGCGATCCAGCTTCTCAAGCGCCATCGAGACAAGATGTTTTTTGATAACGGCAACGGCGATGACAAGCCGATCTCGATCATCATCACCACCCTCGCTGCCAAAGCCTACAACAACGAGACCACGGTCGAGCAGGCTCTGCGGTCCATCCTGTATGGCATGCAGGACCACATCCAGAAATCGGGATCCACATACGTCATTCGGAACCCGGTCAATCCAGCGGAGAATTTTGCCGACAAATGGCCGAAGCATCCCGAGCGACAGGATGCCTTCTTCGAATGGCTGGAAAAGGCGAGACAGGATTTTGGTCAAGTTCTGGATGCCCAGGACTTTGCGGCTCAGGTGGCTGCGCTTGAGACGCTGTTGGGGCAGCGTGTTGTGACTGAGGCCCAGGTTCGTCGAGACTATCAGGGCGGTGGGAATCTTGAGCGGATTCTGGAAAGCGTTAATCCGAAAGATATCTTTAAGGTGCCCCACGCAGAGAAACCTTCATTCCCGCTCTCTACGCAACCCGGTGCTGAAGTGGTTATCAAAGCCAAGATTGGCAAGGGCACACCAACAACCTCCCTCTCAAACAATGCGCCACCGGTGCCAAAATATCGGGACATCCATTTTGAGGCGGATCTTTACCGGATTTCCGACTACGACACCATCAAGTGGCAGATCGTTAACACGGGTGTTTATGCTGCATTGCAAAAAGGGCTTCGAGGCGAGATTGGGGCAGCCAGAACCATTGGTACGGGCAAGCGTCACGAAGAGAAAACCTTGTACACGGGTGCTCACTGGGTTCGCTGCTTCGTGATGAAGGATCGTGTCTGTATCGCCACGAGCGCCCCGTTCGTCGTCAATATCCAGTGAAAGGGCGGTTGTGCGAGACAATCATGGAATTCTGCGCTTTCTCCGCCCAAGCGCTTAAGGCGGCTGAGCAATTCGCTGCGAGCGTTACCGCACATCTGAATGTTCGCTTTGCGACCAGTTCGCGCTTCTCGAATTCCCAAACAAAACCCGGCCCAGGCAGTCACTATAAAGGCAGTGGCAGGCAAGCGACTTTCGCATTAGAGCGGAATCGTGGGCCTGCCGGCAGGGCAAGGAGATATACAGTCACCTTACTGACGGTGGTGGAAACGGTGTTCGGTAACATTAGCACGAATAAGAGGCTTCAACGCTTTAGCTTGCGGGGCAAAAAGAAGTTGTAGGGCCTGTGGCAGTTATACTGCGGGGTGTACAATATCGAGAAACTGGCGAACTATGGACAACTGGCGGCGTGATCTAGGGCAGTAAATCCTCTCGGAATAGGCCTCGGTCGTCGGTTATGGGTACCTGAACACTGAGATTCTCTGACTGGTGCCTAAAAAGGGCAACCGATTCGAGAACAGGAAACTGTCGGCCATACTGGCGAGCTAAAAAACGAGATCGCAGGCCGTGGAGTGCTCACTGATTTCATGGTTTTCTGCAATCTTGTTAGAGTTACTAATATATGGGTTTGGGATGAAGAATTATACATCTTATTTTGAGCATCTTCCTGACGAACTCAAGCCACAGACTTCGATACCGGTTGGCGAGCTTCATTGGAAAACATTAGAGGATTATCCTGATTACGAAATATCCACATTTGGCAGCGTTAGAAGGATAAATCCCGGAAAATATAAAAAGCACCATCTAGTTGGAAATATTTTGATCCCATACCTAGTTAATGGAACATATCCAGAAGTAGAGCTCTCATATGAGGGGAAGAGTAAAAAAGAAAAAATTCATATTCTTATTGCAAAAACGTTTATTGAAAAAAAGCCAAAGGTTGGGGATGTTGTAAGACATCTTGATCATCGCCCACAGGTACCTACTGCATGGTCCGTTGGATGGGGTACACAAAAAGAAAATATATATGACCGTGATTATCATCGACTTATCCATATACTGCATAATCAAAATGAGGATCTCATGAACTGCGCATCACTACTGGTCGATATTATCGTTAATGGAATCAGTGGAAGAGATGCATCTAAAAAGTGGGGCGTTAGTTACAGCAAAATAAACAAACTGCGAAGCGGGAAAAGACATGGCCTGGAACTTAAATTCTTGAGGAACGTCTTGGAAAGAGTAAGCTCTAAAAATTGAATCAAGCCGACCGATTTTCGCTGCTTAGAGCTTCTGCCTATTCTGGCGCTATCGCACCAACTCAATGTCCGCTTTGCGACCGAAGTGACTCTACCTAAGCAGTGAGAGGTTTAGTAAAAAGGGGAGCAGGTCAGTGGGGATGGCGAGCTATTCGGGTGACTCTGCGCAACGGCATATACACAACTAATACAACTCGTATCTGAATGCTACAGATGTGCATGTCAAAGTTAGAGCTTACATCTCGCCATGGACACTCAAGGGCACCTCAGCATGATCAATAAATTCAAAAAAAACATTCATATTGCCAGCCTGGTAGCCGGGGATGTGGTTAAGAAAGGTCGTGAACAGGCATCTAAACACTACGATGCCGTTTCTTCGGAGGTGAAGGGGCGCCTGGAGGACCCAGAGAGTGTCACGGCTTGGTGTTCTTGGTGTGGCGACTTCTGCAACCATAGTCTGGTCGTTGCGCGATCTGTTGGACGCTCGAACTATTCCTGCGACAGCTGCATGTTCCCAACAGTGATCTGTCGTTACTGTGACAACATGGCCAAGGGCTCAAGCGTTGATGTGAAAACCAGTCTCATGGAAGGCGGGTCCGGCGGGAGCAAGGTCTCGACGTTCTTCAAGGATAACTGGGCGAATGAGTTGTGCTCTGAGCACGATGGCACGATGCCGGACTTCTCGAAAGCAGGTATGAAGATCGCCGACCTGTCCGGGTTCGCGGATCTGATGAAGCCCAAGCAGAGGAATTACTACGGGATTGCGAAAAAAACGGCTGCCATTGCTGGCGGAGCAGCTGCCATTGGCACCGGTGCTTTTGTGGCGGCACCAGGCATCGCAGCCGCGCTCGGAACGGCCGGCGTCCTGGGCGCAGCGGGCACGGGAACAGCAATATCATCCCTTTCTGGCGCAGCGCTCACCAGTGCAGCCGTGGCGAAACTCGGTGTAGGTGGGTTGGCGATCGTCACCGCTGCCGGCGCTGGCTTGGGTGGCAGGTCCGGTATGGGCATAGCGAATGCCTACCTGAAGGACATCCCGGACTTCAATTTTGTGCAAGTGCAGAAAGACACTGCTGGCTCGAACCACAACGTCATCGTCATCAATGGCCTTCTCTCCGAGCAGGATGCAAAGCGGATTTCCGAGGAGAAATGGGACGAGGTAACGGAAGACTGGGTGACTGGTCTCAGTGACGTTCATGGCGATGAAGCCATTTGGCACCTGAACTGGGAAGCGAAGAATCTCGTTAAATTCGGCCGATGGATCACATCAGCCAGAACGGGTGTGGCTGCCAAGGGTATTGCCGGTGCTGTTGCTGTTGGCTCCAAGCAGCTCGCCAAGAAAGCCAACGCCATTGGCTTGACACTCACGGCCACGGAGTACCTTAGCAACCCCTGGCACTCGGCCATGCTTAATGCGGAAAAAACCGGTGCATTGCTGGCAGAGGCCATCAGTCGCACAGAAGGGCAAACCTTCACGTTAATGGGGCATTCGTTGGGCGCGAGGGTCATATTTTTTGCTTTGATGGCGCTGGCAACCAAGGAGCAGAAATACATCAAGGATGTTGTCTTGATGGGTGGTGCCGTGGGGCGGGATGATCTTCAGTCTTGGCTTTCAGCTGAGTCTGCCATCACCGGCACCCTCAAATTTCTTTACCAGACCGCGAACCTCGGCCTGTCAAAGCCTGCCGGCCTTGGGCCTGCGGTACCGATTGCCTTTAATGTTGACTGCACCGACTTCATCAGTGGTCATACGGTCTGGAAAGACAACTTGGCAAAGGTGTTTGCGCGGATCGAAGAACTCGCTCAGAAGGAGTGACGGCGTGGCAACAAGAGCTTGCTGTGAAAGGCCCCCGCGCGTTGCGTCTGGGCCTCAAACCTAACAAATCTCTGCATCTAGCCTCAAAGGGGGCTCGGGGTGCGTAGTTGCCCCCCTAAACCGGATACCGCATACGTCATAGAGTCTACGAGGTTTGCGAGCCTGAAGATGGACCGAAGCCGGCTGAACAGGTTTATCCAGGCATTGATCGCCGGCAGCTCTTTGACGTCCAATTGGGCTAATATTTCACGCAATGTCTTTGATACTAGTTGAACAAGGACTGATCAATGGATAAAAACAAACACGAGGTTATAACGCTGAATTGTCCAGAGAATATGTCTGGCGGGATAATGGTGTGTGGTTATAATTTTGGTTTTTCTCGAGAAGATGAAGCGAATGAAATGACTGGCATTCAGAATGAGCGAGAAGAAAAGTCGTTCTTCTCGGATCCGTCAGTTAATGGTACCCGGTTCAAGAACAAATTAGTCACTCTAATTCAAAGTTGGGGCGTGCCACTTCAGACAGATCCGTGTCATGCATCTGGCTTTGAGCGGTCATTCTTCCAGACAAATTGGATTATGACCCAGACTCGTTCAATCACCGGCGCAGAAAAGATCGACATTGAAACGCTAGTCGAGAATTCTGAGAGCATCTTGAACTTGATTGAGCGTCGGGCCCCCCGAGTCATTCTCTTTGTGGGAAGCCAGCTCATCGAAGCTCTTAATGACATAAGGATTCGCGGTGATGTTGAGCGGATTTTGGGAGCTCGGCCGGGTAATGCTGTACATCACGTCTCGGATGTCCCTACGACCGGCCGGCAATTTAAAGTGCTTATCCAACAATTTCCGCATACAACAGTTGTTAGCATTCCCCATGTAACTGGTACCCAAGGCCTAAGAGATGACTACATGGAGGGCTTTGCTCCCTTGATGCGTGAAATCTTGCTCGAAGAAAGTGTGGTGGAACAGAAACTGGAGCTGTGTCCCGAAGGGGGGTGATTAATGTGCGGTCGGTACAACGTAACAGACTCACCCGAAGTTTTAACGCTGATGGAACAACTGGGACTGCCCGGTGTAACACCCAGACCCCAGCACAACGTGCCGCCGGGCGGAATTGGGGAGTTCGTTATTGAAGCAGCTGACGACCGGTATCTGTTGCCAGGCATTTGGTCGCTTCTGATCGAGCCAAACCCGAATGGTTATGGCTTCCGGCCCAACCCGAAGTTTCACACTTTCAATGCCCGTAGTGATCGCTTAACCAGCGGCCCACTCTGGAAGAAGGTGTATCCCACCAAGCGGTGCATCGTACCGGTCAGCGCCTTTCATGAATGGAAGGACAAGCAGGTCTACAACATTCACCCACAGAATGAAGCCACCGCACTGGCGGGGTTATGGCAAGCCTGGCACTTCGGGGAGGAGCAGGTGAATTCCTTCACCGTCATCACACTGCCGCCGCACCCGAGGTTCAGCCACATCCACCCGAAAAGCATTCCGCTGATGCTTCGGCCGGAGGAGTTTGATTTGTGGCTGGATCCTGAGTTTCACGCGACGGATGCGTTTCAAGGGCTGATGAGAACCCATATCTCCGCCCCGCTGGTGTGTGAGCCGGTGCGGAGTACCAAACTGTTGGAGCCTACGGGGGATGCAGAACTCATTCCCGCCGATGCATAAGTGGTTTGATCCGCAATTGTTGGCTACAGTAACGCGACATAACCAGTCGCATGAAAGTACCAGCACGACAAGGATCCCGCTATGTCCAACACCGCCGTTCGTTACCTCACCATGCTCCGGATGGTGCCTAGGCACCCAAAATCCATCACCACCACCGAATTGGCGGGCAGGCTCGAAGAGCAGGGTTTCTCGGTGACCATGCGTTCTATCCAGCGGGATCTGGAAAAGTTGAGTGCCGACTTCCCACTACTGGTTGATGAGGAGTCACGGCCTTACCGTTGGTCGTTCGACCGGAACGCCACTATGGATATTATCCCGGCCCTGGACCTGCCGGCAGCCCTGACCTTCGAACTGGCGAAGGCCTACCTCTCACCCATGCTGCCGCCAAGGGCGCTATCCCACTTGAAGCCTCACTTCGATGAAGCCCATCGCACACTGCTGCGTGAAAAGAATCCCCTCGGCCAGTGGCCGGACCGGGTACGGGTGATCAATCGCGGTTTGGGAGGTGAGCGCCCGGCGATTGATGCGGACGTGCTCGAAACCGTGACCGAAGCCTTGCTGAGGGAATACAAATGCAGGCTGGTTTACCAGGCCCGCAGCTGGAAAGCGCCGGAAGAGATCGTTGTGCATCCATTCGGTCTGATCTTCCGGGACCCGAACGTCTACTTGATAGGCACAATCGAGGGCAGGGAAGGTATTCGGCAGTTGGTGCTGCATCGGGCGACGTCGGGTGAATTAGTGGAAGAGCAACCAGACCGGCCAGAGGACTTCGACCTCGATCTCTACATACGCTCCGGCGCCATGGGCATTCTGCACTCTGACTCGCCGGTCTATCTCAAGCTCCGCTGCGACAAACCGGCTCTGAACCACTTGATTGAGTCGCCGCTGGGTTTTGACCAGATAAACCGCGAGATTGATGACTCCACCTTCGAGATCGCCGTCACCGTGGGCGATACCCAGGATCTGCGCTGGTGGCTGACCGCACAGGCGGTGCACTGCGATATTCTGGAACCGGTCTGGTTGCGGGAGGAGATTGAAACCACCCTCACTCGAGGCTTGGATCGAACACGGCAGGCCAAGGCTCTGTAGCCCGCCGGGCTCAGTTGTCTTGTGGTAAAGCCCATCAGATATGGGGTGGTTCATACATTTAGCCACAGAGCGACGTTATCTGTCGTAATAAGGGCTTACAGTTGCCTCGGTTTGGGGCAATCCGACCAATTAGCTATTCAATTGGCTAAATCGTTGGGAGTTCAAAGTGTTCTATTCGATTTTCGAAAAAATTGAACGGGGTATTGTCCATGGATGAGGCTAGCTTGGTTGGCTATTTAGTCATTTTCATGATGTCTATGAGCGCGATGATCAGCGGAATGACTGGTTTGTACAGTACATCTAAAAAGGCGATGTTTCTCTATATCCTATTTTTTTTAGTGTTCTGGCTCGTAGTGTTCTGGGCATATTCGAAGTATGTAGGATTTCCAGAATTTATGGGTTAGATGATCTGGGTTTTGGGATAAGGAAAACTCAATGGCGGTGGAAAAGGCTGAACGTCAGCCGTCCCAAGGCTTAATAGCCCCAAAAATCCCGGTTTTGGTCATATCGCGGCGCAGTTCAAACGCGGCCAGGGCCTCAACCGGGTCGACCTGCCCCAGGTTGCCGAAATGAATCGCGCCCCAGGCTTCGCGCTTAACCTTCACGCTGTACAGGTACTTGTCTTCCACACGGCCGGTGGCCGCATTGGTAACCTGCGTAAAGCCCGAAAGCACCACCGTTTCTACTGAAGGCGCGCAGGCAAACCCTTCGCCAATCAGGCGAAACCCCATGCCATGCACATGGGCCATGTAGAGCTTTCTGAGAGCGGTATCGGAAAGCTCTTTGACGGACACTCCAATACCCCGCTGATACAGGCGCAATTCTGTCTTCGGGAAATCCTCGATCTCGGGCAGATCCACGTCCAGCATCAGGACGTTACCATCGGCGCTCAGCTCGAAGGACAGGCTGGTTTCCTGTGGCCAGTCGATATCCATCAAATGGTCATCCAGCACCAATTCCATGGCCGCCACACTGGCCTGTAGAGCTCGTTGATACAACGCAGCCCGCTGGCCTTCCTTACGCAGATGATTCTCTCGCTCTGATTGCCATTGCAGCTGCTGCCGTTGGTACTCGGATACCCGCCGTTCATTGCTGTTCAAAATAGCGTTGCGCCGGGCCGGGCAGAGCCAGGCTTTCCAGTCCAGTTTTCTGGGTTCCGGGCGCACCGGTTCTGGTTGGTCGAAGGGCTCTGGCACCAGTTGGGGAAACTGGTCCGGCGCTGGAGTGCCCAGATGAATGGTACCGATTTGTTCCATCATCCGGTTATGGGCATCCACCTGTTCCGCCAGGTTTTCCTTCAATGCCTCGTTGGCATAGGCTTTGGCCACTGCCATGGCTTCGTTACCGAGGTCAGCACCATTGGCATCCAGAAGGGTGATCTCGCCGGTCACGGTGTTCAGTTGCACTTGCGCGATGCGTTCTGCAACAGGCGGAAGGGCGATGTTCTGGCCAGACGTTGTGGGAGCCTTGGCTGAACGCCGTCCAGGCTTTCCCTCTTTCAGGAGCTTTTCACGGTACGACAAACCCGACCCCGGGAGTCCCACGTTCCCGTATAGCCCCTGTCGTCCCATCGTGACAGTGGCGCCGCGCATCCCCGCGGAGACACTCACGCCACGCTTGCCAAGGTTCAGGCGAACGCCTGGGAAAATCTTAACGGTTCTACGAAAACGAAAAGCCATAGACTCCAACCGGTCGGGTTACTTGGTGCGCATCCTATCATTAATTAGCAATAGTTTAGGGGTTTGGTGCGACTCATCTTGTCGCAGGATACAGGTAACTTTATCCGACTCGTAGGTGTAAATCAGTACGCAGATCTCAGGAACACAAGTTCGGGAGCTAGCCGCGGATAGCCTCGTTCATTAACAAAGAAAGGGGAGTGACAATGAGTGAAGAATATCCGTTCTGGCACGCTGGCTCGGCATATCGAATCACGTTAAGTCAGGGGCCAGATGGCTGCTCCCTTGGGCTTGATCGTCATGCAATAGCAAGGTTGTGCCCAAAGCTGGAAGCACTGATGACACAGGAGGTCACAATTACCGCCTCGGCTGATTGGCCTGCCCTGATCGTCTATCCAAAAGATGTGTGGGACGATCTCGCGCCCCAACTCCGGAGGCTCCCTTCCATGAACAGAGGCGCTAGAGAGATCCAACGCAAGATGCTTGGAATGGCAATTTGCTTCGATCGATCCGAGCCGCTGAGGATCTCAGAGGAACAGCGAGGTCATGCTGATCTCGGGCAGGAGGTAGTGGTTATTGTGTTTGATACTGGCTGGGCTGAGATTTGGAAGTGTGAGTAGATCAATCATCCTGCAAGCACAATCAGCCATAATCCTGAGCTCAGTGAATGGCTGAAAATAGTGGCTCGACAAACCAGAGTCTTGTGGGAGAACATTGAAACAAAAAAATACAATATTGTTTTGGTAAGGTGGTGGGATTTTGTACTAACTTCTTGATATAAAATTCAAAGGTAGGTGTTAATATGGCATTCAGAAAACCGATTACCACATTGGGCGGTCTCATTTGGTGGAAGAATATTCGCCAGGATTCAAATTTTATCCTGCAAGAGCATAAAGTTGGCCTTCCAGCATGGCCTTACAAATACCGGATAACGCTGCGCGAGAATAGAATGGAAGTAGCCAATTCTAATGATGTCGAAGAGATAATGCATGATTGGGATTATCTTCAAGAAAATGTAATTCCTCAGTTAGATAAAAAGATCGATGTGGCTGAGGCTCTAGAAAAAGTTGATTGGTCATCCATTATAAGTTCGATCGCAAAGAAATTATGAAGGATGAGCTAGTTGTCCTTGTTCATGGATTCTTCAAGAATAGATCTGACATGAAGTTTCTTGAAGATGGTATCCGGGATCTTGGGTACGATACTTTGACTGTTGACCTACCGACAACGTTCGGTAGCTTGGATGATTGTGTCAAATCAATGCATGTCCAAGTTAACCAGATCACAAATCGGCGCAACGTCCATTTCGTAGCACATAGCATGGGAGGCTTGATAACTCGCTCCTATCTGAATAAATACGGCAGTAATAATGTTAGGCGATGTGTTTTTGTTGCGACTCCTAACTATGGCTCGGAGTTAGCTATGATTGCTGATTATATTCCATTCTATTCGAATATCTTTAAGCCAATAAAAGCGTTAATGCCGAAAGAACCAGAAATTGGTCAGGTCAATGCACAGATTATGGAACTTGGAGTAGTTGCAGGCAATGTGACGAAGGGGCCATTTGGGCGGGTGTTTCTTAAACCTCCTAATGATGGTCATGTGACGGTAGAGTCAGCTATTTCCCTTGATGCTAAAGATTCAATTGTTCTTCCTTATAGCCATAAAAAAATACACCACGCGGAGGAAACGTTAGAGCAAATCATTTTTTTTATTGAAAATGGGCATTTTCGACAAGATGTATCGGCAACACCTTCGGCCTGATCATCGCTATCAATTCGAGCACCATTAGGAGGCTGCCGTTGAAATCTACGGTAATCTGTTGCACGGAGGAGAATATCGCGTATGCGAGGAAAATTATTACCGCATCCAATGTTGGTATCTCCCGATCACTAAGAATGTTTTTTTATTTTTTACCAAGACCTTGTGGCGTTAGGAAATTCCTGGAGTCTGAGGAGCTTAAAGTCGTATAGATCAAAGCCGCTATTCTCTCGAAAGCGGTACACACTTTCGGTCATATCAAGAAGGTATATCTCTGCATTGAAGTGAGTTATCCCGGACTTCATAAGTAGACTAATCGCCCTTTCTTTACTGTTGTGCCTAGCAAAGATGTTATCGGTCACAACTATCAGCTACCGTAAAAATATTATGCCGGCACACACATCTAAAATGATAGAGAACTAGTGTAAAAAAGGGTGAAAGTGTGAGTTTTCCGATTATTGTCGGATCAAACGGATGCTGGTCGTAATAATAATTGTGGCAGCGAACTCTAGAGCTTGCTCATACAGTAATGAGGATACGCTCACCGACCATCAGCGCGGGTCCAGGCGACACAGAAAGACGCACTAACAGCATAAAATCCTCTCAAAAGGATCAGGAGACCACCTTATGCTGTTGTGGAAAGAGCTCATCAACGAAGCCCAGGATCTGGAGCCAAGCACCGCCGGTTCCAAAGACGACCTGAAGCTTCTGCAGATTTACCTCTGCCGCCTGTACCTTACCCCCGGACACGAGAACACTCTGAGCCTGTTCAATGCCGAGGAGTCGATGGCGTTTCTGGGTATTGATGTACCGGAAGACGGTGATATGCATCCGGGCAGCCGCGCTCACCTCAAGGCCATCCGTAAGCGCGAAAAATCACTGACTGCGTCATTGAAGGGCAAGCCTCAACTCTCGTTCGAGCCGTTGCTGACCAGTTTGGTTAAGCTCCTGAAGCCAAACCTGGTGGAGATCAAGGTACTGATTTACGCCTTGCTGCTGCTCAAGCACCCACAGTCCAAACAAGTGCTTCGGGAACTGGAGATTAACGAGCTCAACAACTCGGTGAATGCACTGGCTAAAGCCATGCGAGAGTCATCCCGCATGCTTGCCCGGGCACTGGATGAAGATGCCATGCTCTGCCAGATTAGGCTGTTAGAGCCGCCTAATCGTGGCAGCGATATCTGGGATCTGGTTGAAGGTGGCCCGTTATTGAGCCAGTTGGTGCTGGCAGCTTCCGACGCACCTGATAGTCAAAGTGAGCAGGATATCGAACAGATGCTGTTCCGGCACATATGCCCGCCGGGACCGGAGGCTAAGCATCGGATTGGCGATTTCAAAGGTGTGCCAGAGCTCCAGCTAATGCTGGACTACTTGAACAACGCACTGAGCACCAAGGCCCTTGGCAAGAACATCCTGCTGCATGGCAAGCCGGGTACTGGCAAAACCCAGTTGGCCCGCGCTATGGCCGAAAAACTTTCCGCACCCTTGTATGAAGTGCCCACCAAAGATGCCCGCACCGGCGCTATGACCGGGCGCATCCGGTTGGATGCAGCCAAACTGGCGCAGATGTTCCTGGAAGACCGTCTGGGGGCAATTCTATTATTTGATGAAATGGAAGATGCGTTTCGGAAGTCGGATCAGTTGGCCAAAGGCTGGTTCAATCAATTGCTGGAAGAGAACCAGGCACCGGTGATCTGGATCAGCAATAACATTGCGGAGATGGACCCGGCGTTTCTGCGCCGGTTCGATTTCATTGTCGAAGTGCAAGGCTCCGGAACCGACCAACAAACCGAACGCCTGAAACGGAAGCTGCAGACTCTGCCGGTGTCTCCGGACTGGGCAGCAAACGCCGCTGGCCAGAGCTGGATGACGCCGGCATTGGCCAAGAACCTTGCAGAGGTCGCACGGTATTTACCGGCCAAACAGATCACCCGAAACCAGAACCGGCTGGAGTCGCTGATCGAGCAGCGCCTCGCCGCCATGGGTGAGAATCGCCCGGTACAGGTGCTGAGGAAAACACTCAAAGCAGACTTCCCGCAATTCCGGGCTGAATGGATCAACACACGGCCAACCCTACGAAATGTCGAACGGCTGGCGCGAGAAGAGGGTGCCGCAAGAATCTGCCTTTACGGCCCACCCGGAGCAGGCAAAACCGCCTATGCCCAGGAATTGGCCAAACGCCTGAACAAGCCATTCATACTTCAGTCCGGAAGCGACTTGCTGGGCATGTACGTGGGGCAAACTGAAAAGAACATCGCGGCCATGTTTGATAAGGCCGAGAAAACCGGTGCTGTGCTTCTATTAGACGAAGCAGACACCTTTCTCTACACCCGCAGCATGGCCCAACGCAGCTGGGAAGTGAGTGCTGTGAACGAATTCATGGTGCGTCTGGAACGATTCGACGGTGTGTTCCTGGCCACCACCAACCGCTTCGACAGCTTTGATAAAGCTATCCTCAGGCGTTTCCAGCTGAAAGTGGAATTCAGTTGCCTGAACGCTGAGCAGGTCAAAACCATCATAACGGCGTGTGTAGTGGACAAAGACAGGGCACAAGCCCTGACAAGCGATCAGCTCGGCCATTTAGATCACCTGACACCGGGCCTCATTCGCGCCGCTGTTCAGAGCCTCCGCTTGCGCGGATTCAAAGCGCGAACACAGAGGCTGCTTGATGCTTTGAAGGAGGAGCAGCGCCAGCAGACTGAGGGCGTTGTTAGCCAGCCGATGGGGTTTGTTCAATGAGAACGGGCAGCTTCGAAACAGCAGCAGGATTTCTGGAGAGGATTCACCACTATGGATCGCGATAGGAAACGAACTTCCAGTCCTCTCAAATTGCACAGTTCAGGTGGGTTCAAAGTCTACACCGCAGCCTCGAAGAATGTAGTTCTACCGGAAGGGACAACCGCTACAAATTCGGTCGGCCTTCTGTTCGATCGGGGAGTCCTTGCAAGCCTCGCCCCTGAGTTGGCCGAGGCAGTTGCAGGCGATCTCTATGCTACGGCATTCCCAGATAGGCGTTGTGTCTGCCTATATAGCCGGAATAGGTGGCTCGAGCTCCGCTCCATTCTTGCTCGCATCCCAAATGACACGTTCGAACAGAGGAAAATCCGACGAATTGCGCTCGGGTTTGAAGCAAAGATTTCGCTGTCAGAACCGTTCCTGATACCAATCATGCTCGCGAGCTATGGGCGGCTTACGGGTGATGACTTTCTGGTCGTGGAAGGGCCTGAGTATATGGAGCTGTGGGCCAGGGATTCAGGAAATTATTAGCTGATATCTAGACCCTACGTATACGTGATCGCAGGTAAGGGGTTCAACTATCAGGTTGTTGAAAGCCCGTGGTTGTTTGCCAACAATGATCTCCGATTCCCTGTAGCTTTCCGCCAAGTGGTGACTGGTGAAGGAGCATGCGACCGCCAAGTCTTTATCTGTTTTTCCAACTACTGCAATCCAGTGCTCGTTGGTTGGTCCATATTTTAGCGTCGGACGTTTTTTTCGACGTTTTAGGCAGACAATGAAAGCTTTCCGAGGTGAAAACGGCTCAGATAGCAGGGCTCGGTACCATGTTGGCGTATCAGCAGATATGGGCTCAATGCTGATCTGGCTCATCGAGCTTTGTGCTTCGCTTTTCAGCCAGTCAGAAAGCACAGAACCGTATTGGCCTAGCAAAGACCGTTTGATAGCAATATCTATCTCGTTATTGGGTAGCTCACGAAACGTACTTCCGGATGACGCAAATTCCTGCAGAGAAGGCGTTACGCTAATCAATCGAGACCAAAGTTCCTGTTGCTGACTGAGCTCGATTTTTTTGGGATAGACTGCGGAGAATGCGTTCAGCACAGCATACAGCAGGCAAAAGCCGTCAAGCTCGCCCTGCTGTAGTATGGTTCTTGACTCATTCACGTTTATTCCTCTCAGAGTTTTGCGAGCCTACTCAACGTTTGGAATGTAGCAGCGCCGCTAATGAAATACACCTTGAAGATAGTTGCAAACTTCAAATATCAATAAAAAACAATTACATAAAATGTAAAATATAGTAGGCCGCCCTTCATCTTTCCGGCTCGATCGATCATTATCGAGGTAACGCAATCGTAATATTTAAGAGACGACAACGGATGTCGGAGCCAACAACTGCCCTCCCGACAGCCAGTTCAACCAACACAGTCGGGACAGGGATATGCCACCACTCTTCGAGCCAAGATTCACAGCACTAATTCGTAATTAGTGCTGGACTGTTTCCTGGTGATTCCCATTGTTCTTACCGACTAGCTTAATCGCCAGTGTCAGCCTGGTGTGCCCAGTGAACTTGAATTAACCAATGCCACAGGCATTTTGTCAGCAATAGAAATAAGGGATCTTCATGAAAGTAAGGATGTTATGCGCCGGTTTATTACTATCGCCTTTTGCCGTTGCCAATAGCGGAGAGCCGCTTCCCAAATCGATCACGGTCCTTAACCATTCCCCTGAGGCTGTTGATTTGTGGGTGAATGGTGAATATCGGAAGTTGCGAGCAGGTACCGCCATGCTTCAGCCCTGTCTTAACGGTGAGAGTGTTGAGATTCAGGTCAGGATGGAACTCACAAATATCTCCTGCGGAGAATCAAAGGAGATCGCAGAATGAAACGACTTCTCGTAATCGCAACCAGTTGTCTTGTACTCACGGCATGTGGCGGTGGCGGTGATAACTCCGATGGATCGAAGGCGTCGACTTATAGCTCATGCGCAATCACGAAATCTGAAGCGCTCCTCTCTAGTGATCGAACCGCTGACCTTAACCAATGCTGGGACGGCGTTGACTACAAAGAGCAGAACCTGGCCCTGAACTGGTGTCGACAAAAGGTGAGCGCCTATATGGATTCCGCATATCTGGTTGGGCATGCCATTGAATTTGAGGTTGCATCCACCAATTGCCCCTAGTTCTGTTTGGCTCATTTGGATAGTTGACGGAGATAATAATGAAAATTAAAAGTTCTTTGCTGGCTGGCGTTACGGGCGCTTTGGTCTTATTGGCTGGCTGCAACCAACAACTTGGCGCTGACCTGGACCAGAACACGGTTTGTGAGGTGAATGCCATGGATCTGGATACCACGCGGTCCACCTGTGAGACGGGCCAGAAGATCGTCTACCTCCCTGGTAGTTGGGGCAATAAACAGCTTCCTGTGTTATTCGCAGCGCTAAACTGCGATCACCGTTTTACTGTTGCGATGACAGAAGGTGCTGTTTCCTGCATTTTCAAACCGATTGAAAATGTTAAGGAGTCAAAGTAAGAAGCGTTATGGCGCGACTACCGAATGGGCTGAGTGATTGGAGCAATTGATCGCTCAGCCCACATTCGCCACCCCAAACGGAATATGCACCATCGGCACATTCCCGGCCTCAGACTCCAAATGCGACCGCTGATCGTCAAAGAACATATGCGGTTTTAGCACGCTCAGTATCCGATCCTTCTTCATCCCGCCCAGGAAGAACACCTCGTTGGCGTCGACGCCCCAATGCTCCAGGGTGGTGATCACCCGCTCGTGGGACGGCGCGTTGCGAGCGGTGACGATGCCGGTACGGAGCACACGTTTGTAGCTGGGGTCTTCGTCTACCGCTTTGTCCTCCAGCTTCTGCAAGTGCGACAGCTTTCTGAACAGGTCAGCCAGTGGGCCCGGACTGTGGGGAATGTGCGCTCGAGACGTTTCGTGTTCCTGGAATGCTTCGAGTGTGCCGGCTTTGAACACTTTCTCTGAGGCGTCGTCTGCAATCACACCATCAAAGTCGAAGGCAATCCTGAGCTCGGTGTCCCCCTCATCGTCTACAACATGGCTGGGCAATACTGTCCCTGCGGGGTGGCCGTAGTCGATGGCTTTAAGTACATCGTTTTCGTTTGCAGACAGGAACAGGGAGGCGTTGAACGCAGGAATGTAAGGGTAGGGCGATTTGCCTTCCAGAAACGCTGCACGGCTGATATCCAGGCCGTGATGGTTGATAGAGCGAAACACCCGCTTGCCGGTAATCGCCGAGTTGCGTGAGAGCAACACCACCTCAACCGGAGATTTGTCTGGAAACCGCTGGTTGATGGCTAGAAAACGCCGCACGAACGGGAAGGCCACTCCTTTCTCCAGTGGAACATCCAGGTGAGCTTCCTGGTGTTTTCGGTAGGCTTTTTCACCCTCGGTTCTGAACACATGGTCGGAGTCGGATAAATCAAACAATGCGCTGGATGCAACGGCGATTACGAGCTTGTCTTCAATTGGGTAGGGCATGGGCGAGCCTTGGGGCGTTAACAGGTTATTGGGTTCGATGAACGCTCGCGCTTGTTATTGTAGCCGGCGAAGCGCTTCAGCTTTCGCCACATCCAAACTGCTATTATCGGTGGGCATTCCATTCTCGCCCAATGGAGTGACCCCGAGCTCTGATCGGCGGGCATTCACCTTGGCGGTGTACTCGGCGCTCATCGGATTGATTCCACGGCGGCGGTCCTGGGCGTCCGAGATTGAGTCCATCATGAAGTCATACTCTTCCGGAAACATCTCCTTATGGATGCTCCTGGCAAGAGACTCGGCATGTTCCATCTCTCGGACTTTCTCCTCACCTATTTCCTCACAAAGCTCTGCGCGTTTTTTGGCAAGCTCTTTCTCGACTCGGTTCATTTTGCTCCTCCAGTGAAAATCAATAAACACAGACTAGCATTTGAAAGCGACTAGATATGTCGCACGGGCGGATTAGTTTGACCCTGGAACTGGGAGGAAATCATGAGTCGAGATTACACAGCAGAGCAAATCTCACAAACGCTTTTCGAGACTGACCCCCTCAACACTTGTTGCAGGGAAAACGAGTGTTGGGACGAATACGACCACGTCGCGCAGACTATTGCTCAGGACGTTCTTCGGGGGGCGAGCCTCCAACGTGCGTTAGAAAAAGCGATCAGCGAATGGTTTTACGACGGCGAATCATTTGATGCAAGCAGTCTTCAGCCAGTGATAAAGCAACTGGAGAAAGTAAAGTGATCAACAATTTTAAAACGGATCTTATTATCCGTGTTGCCGCACAATCGCTGGACGAAACGCTCGCAGCAATGGGGTATGCGCGGCCTACCTCTGCAAACCGAAGGCGTTTGCAGAGGGTGTTGGAATGCCCTGATTTTGGGCTGAGCGAGGCCGGTTTCGACTTTAAGTACCGCAGTGAAGACTTCCTCAGGGCACTCTGCCGAGCAGTTAGCATGGATGAGCCCATAGTTGAGAAGCGCATCGGGAAACTCATTGCGCGAATGGAGGAAGAGCATTGTGCCTTTAAGCCTTATATCTGGATCGACACTGGGTTTGTGCGAAAAAACCAACCACTGTTTGCCTTGGCAGTTTGCGAACATCAGCGTTATTTGGGGTTTTCGGAGGGGTTCTGGCGCTATTCGCTAACCGAGCAGTTAGGTCATGCACAGGGCCGCATTCGCGCACATGTCGCTGAAACAGGGGGAGAACTTGGCATCTGGGGTAAGATCAAGCAGTATTGGTTTTATTACGAAAAGAACGCAGCCTACCTTTTTAACCTGAATGGTGAGGTGGTTGGTAAGCAGTATGGGGCAGAGCCGAGTGCCATAATCAGCGATCGCGAGCTGGCCGTCATCAGTTCAGCGGGGTTGGCGGCCCGGTAGTCACGAATTTAAAAGGACTGAATGATGTATGACTTGATAGGTGACATTCACGGCCACGCGACCGAGCTTAAAGCTCTCCTCGCCAAAATGGATTACCGTGAAGAAGACTGCGTGTGGCAGCATCCAGAGCGCAAAGTCGTTGTCCTTGGGGACTTGGGCGCGTAGAGCATGCCACTGAAGGATAGTTCATATCACGTAGTGCTTATTGCAGTATTGGGTGCTTGGAGCGTGCTACCCGTCAGCATCGCAAATTACATTTTTTATCTGCTCATTCTGGTTGTTGCTTCCTGCATTGGTCGCGCCGGTTATGAACATGCCAAACTTCGAAGAGAAGCTTGGCTCGGCCAATACTTAAAAGCCAGCTCCACTTTACGCAAGCCACTGGCTGTAGGGGTTATTTCCTGGTTCTATATTTTTCCCTTGGCGACCTTCTTGTCCGTGATTCTTTTGCTTAATCTCCGTTCCGGAGGTTTGGCGGTATGGGGAGCCGTGCTGTTCGGCTTTTTGGTGTTTCAATGGTCGACGAGGTCTCTTGCACGTAAAGTCGAAGAACATGTAATAGAAAAATCAGTTGCGCCAATAGTCCGAAAAGTCAGCACACTTCCCGCGGCGATGATAATGATCACGCTGTCCGTAATGGTTTCCCTATCTATACCGCACCCGAATGTGAAGGGTATGAGCTGGCTTGATGTAATGGGGAGGGGAACTGCTCAAATTGAGGGCAGTGGCATTTTGCCGTTTTTAGAGCTTCTTCATCTCGGTGTTGGTCTAACAGAATACTGGGCAATCCAGAATACAATTGAGACCCTTGGTACGCCGGTCATGCTTAATGTATTGGGTTGGACATTGTTCTTTATCTCAGAATGCGCATTTGTGTGGGCATTCTGTCGGTTGATGGTGGGAGTGGACTCCCTCAGAGCAAGGTTTTCGGAGCATGATGTATGACTGAAGCGATGGTTGTTAGCCGTGGTGATGGAGGGACATCAGAAAATACACAGACTCCCGGTTCTCCGAAGGGCCGGAAACCAGTCGAAAAGCGTTGGATCATAGTCGTTGCAACCTGGTTTTTTCTTCTGGGCCTTGGTTTTTATGGTCTACAAAAACTTACAGAAAATAATCCAGGGCCTTTTGCCCACTTGCTCAGTTCCGGAGAGGCGAGCCAACTGAGTCCCGCACGGCATCTACAGCTTGCCAACCTGGTTCGTCAAAAGTCTCATGATCTCAAAGCAGATGTGCCTGTTCTAATCTATGAAAATGCTGAAGAACGCATCGATGCGAGTTTTGATCAGTTGCAGCGGGCAGTAGATGAGTACCTTGAATGGCACTTCTCAACAACAGCAAGTTATTTGCGCCTTTTTATTTCCATGACGGATGATTTGGATGAATGGGCTGCAAACAAGATAGGGGAAAAGCTTGAAGATGCAAGCGGGTATACCCAGGCTATGGAAAGCCTAACCAACGATTTTCCGAAGATCCAGACCAACTTCATCCTGAATGAATTTGATAAGTTTCGTCTCGAGGTTGATTATTATTTGAACACCCACGGTTCGGTTGTTGAGCTGAGCGATCTGCCTCCAGAAACTCCCTTGCTAGATCTCTCTCAACTAGTGAGAAGTTCTGATTTACCCCTTGAACTTGATGTCATTGTTGCTTCGGCTAATGTCGGCAAGATCACATCTGCCAGCGTGGGCATCGTAGGCGCGGCAGCGAGTTCTCCTGCTGTCATGGCCGCTATGGCTGATGTGAAACGTTTTCGAAATCGTGCGATTGGACAGGCTGCCAAGAGTGGTGCCAAAGGAGCTGCAAGAACAGCGGCGACAAGTTTTACTGGCCCGTTGCGTATTCCGGCGAACGTGACCGGTCATTCCGGGCATCGTGACCGATTTGCACACGGCCATCACGCTGGAGTCGGTTTTGTACTCTGAGCGGTCACGATGGGTCAACCGATTCCGTCTTTTGTGTTTTCGCTTTTCGCAGTGATTCCCCCTTCAGATTAAGCCGGTGAGCGCCGTGCAGGAGCCGGTCCAAGATGGCGTCGGCGAGCGTGGCGGAACCGATATAGTCGTGCCAGTGTTCCGTGGGTAGCTGACTGGCGATGAGCGTTGAGCCTCTCCCATGTCGGTCTTCGATCACCTCCATCAGATCTTGCCGTTGTTGCGCTGTCACCTTCTGCATCCCCCAGTCATCCAGGATCAGCAGGTCGGTTTTTAGCAACTGGTTCATCAGTCGGGCATAGCTGCCATCGCCATGGGCGATGCGCAGCTGTTCGAACAGGCGCGGTACCCGTAGGTAGCGAACTGAGAGGCCTTGCCGGCAGGCCTGATTGCCCAGGGCACACGCCAGCCAGGTCTTACCGCACCCGGTGGGACCGGTAATGCACAGGTTCAGGGATTGGCGGATCCAGTCACAGCTGGCCAGTCCGGCCATGCGAGAACGCTCCAGCCCTCTCGGGTGGTGGTAGTCGATGTCTTCAATACAGGCCGGCACACGCAGACGGGCGGCCTTGAGCAGCCGCTCCAATCGCCGGTTTTCACGGTGCAGCACTTCGCGATCTACCAGCAGGGCCAAGCGCTCCTCGAACGCCAGGTCGTGGGTGTCGGGCTGAGCCCGCTGTTGTTCCAAGGCATCGCACATGCCTGTCAGCTTGAGCTGTCGCAGGGTATCGAGGGTGTTTTGAGTCAACATCAGTTTCTCCGGGATCAGTGGTAGTAGCGGGGGCCGCGAACGTTGGTGTGTACTGGCAGCTCTGTCAGTTCCGACTCCTCCTCGGCCAGGGGTAACGGGAGCTGATCCAGCCCCTGTTTCAGGATCGAGCTGATGCTCTGGTAGCTGGCCGAGTTGATAGCTAGTGCTCGACTACAGGCCTGCTCCAACCGGTCACGGCTGTAACGTCGACTCAGGTTCAACAGCCCCAGGCATGATCGGTAGCCATGCTCCGGATGAGGGCGATCCTTAAGCTGTCGCTGTACCACGTCGAGCGTGGCGGGACCGATGTCACTGGCCCAGTTCAGGAACCGTCCCGGTGACCAGTTCTGATGGGCCTGATGGGACTTGGGCATGTGCTCGGTCAGGGTCACGAAGCGGCTCTTGCCGTGGCGAGGATGCAGGGCTACCCGTTGTCCTTTGTGCATGACCTCAACGGACGTATCGGTCACCCGAACATCCAGCTTCACACCCACCAGGGCGTGAGGCACGCTGTACAGGCGTTTGTCGATCTCGATGTGGTAGTCGATGCCCGGTCGTGCCTTGCGCCACTCGGCGTAGACGTAGGACGTTGCCGGCAGTGGCCTGAGTGCAGGTCGGTCCAGCGCTTCGAACAGGCTCTGGCGGCTCTCGGAGCGCCCCTGGAACGGGCGCTGGTTCAGTGCCGGTAGCAGGTCTGCAATCGCCGAGTTCAGTTCGGCCAGTGAGAAGAACGTTCGGTGACGCAACCGGGCCAGGATCCAGCGTTCAACCAGCAGCACAGCGGCTTCGGCCTTCGCCTTATCCTTGGGCTTGTAGGGGCGGGCCGGTAAGACCGCCGTCTGGTAATGGGTTGCCAGTTCCGCGTAGGTCTCGTTGAGCTGGGGCGTGTATCGGTCTGCCTTGGTGACCGCTGCCTTGAGATTGTCCGGAACCAGCAGTTCCGGCACACCACCGTAGAACGCCAGCATCCGCTGGTGGGAGGCGATCCAGTCCGGCAGGCTCTGGCTCCAGGTGGCCTCGGCGAAGGTATAACTGGACGCGCCCAGCACAGCCACAAAGACCTGGGCCTTACGCATCTCGCCGGTGCTGCGGTCCACCACCGGCACGGTGGGACCGCAGTAGTCGATAAAGATCTTCTCGCCGGCCCGGTGGACCTGGCGCATGCTGCGCCGCTGCCGGCCGCGCCAGAGCCGGTAGTGATGGCAAAACTGACTGTACCGGCGGGCCTTGTCGCCGTGGCGTTCGACGTACTCAGCCCAGAGCAATTGCAGGGTGACGCCCTTGGTCTTGAGTTCCTGGTGGACCTGGAAGTAGTCGGGCTCAGCAAATCGAGATGGGGGTGTCTTGGCCGGGAAGAGCTGGGCTTCCAGTCGTGCCTCGTCCGTGCCTTCCGGCAACGGCCAGGTGATGCCCTGCGCGGTGGCCAGGCTGACATACTTGCCGACCACGCCCTTGGAGAGTCCGCAGGCACGGGCAATGCGCTCATGGCTCAGGCCCGCTTCGTACTTGAGGCGCAAGACCTCGATGATCTGTCGCATGGAA